>OEIU01000297.1_pt1 | contig 49880 bp, 43 predicted proteins | sample 1539221 | NCBI WGS metagenome assembly OEIU01 (sample SAMN03792071, study PRJEB22550) | activated sludge metagenome | feature: wastewater treatment plant; material: activated sludge; isolation source: Wastewater treatment plant of a petroleum refinery complex | place: Argentina: Zarate | collected... | reverse complement strand
GGCGTCGCGCTCGTCGACCGCGACGCCGCCCGCAGTGTCGGAGCGGCGACCGGTGAGGTGGAGCGCCTCGTCGCCGACCGCCGCGCCGAGCTCGAGGCCCGGGTGCGGGCGCTGCGCGGCGACGCGCCGCCCCGCGACCTGGCCGGTGCGGTCGCGGTGATCGTCGACGACGGCCTCGCAACGGGCCTCAGCGACCTCGCGGCGGTGGCGTCCGCGCGCGGCCGGGGCGCCGCGCGGGTGGTGGTGGCCGCGCCCGTCGGGTCGCCGCAGGCCGTCGAGATGCTGGCGGCCGACGCCGGCGAGTGCATCTGCGCGCTCATCCCGAGGCGGTTCGGGAGCGTCGGCCGCTGGTACGACGACTTCGAGCCGGTGTCGGACGACGAGGTCCGCGCGCTCCTCGCCGCCGGGGGCGCCCCCGGCTGAGGGCGTGCGGGGATGCCGCACCGCCCCGGTGGCCGGCCCCGATTCCGCGCGGCCCCGTCCGGGCGACGATCGCCCCCTGGCGACGAGGGAGGGGTGATGTCCGACGCGGATGCGGGGCGGGCGGTCGCGACGGAGGCGGTCGAGCTGGCGGCGCTGGTGCGGGGCCGCGAGCCCGACGACCTGGTCGTCCGGCTCGAGGACCTGGCGGGGCGGCTGCGCCGCGGCGGGGCGCCGACGGCGGAGGACGACGCGCTGCTGGCGGACGTCCGCGGGCGCTACGCACGGGAGCTGCGCGAGCTGGAGCGCCCGGGGCCGTGGTGACCCGCCCGCCGCGGACGGCTCAGGCGGTCCGGGCCGCCAGGTAGCGGGCGCCGTCGGCGATCGTGGCGAGCCGGCGGTAGTCGGACTCCGGGACGTCGATCCCCGTCCGGGCCCGGACCGCCTCGATCAGCGCCAGGAAGTCCATGGAGTCCAGGTCGACCTGGTCCTGGATGGGCGCGTCGGCGTCGAGGCGGGCGGGGTCGGCCTCCGGCGCCACCTCCGCCAGGGCGTCGAGGATCGCGGCGATGGCGTCGTCCTGCGTCACAGCTCCTCCGGTTCGTCGAGGCGGCGCTGCACCGCCAGCAGGAAGCGGCCGCCGCGGCGGCCGTCGCTCACGCGGTGGTCGGCGGACAGGGTCAGCGCCAGCACGGGTCGCACCGTCACCGCGCCGTCGACCGCCCACGGGCGCTCCACCACGCTGCCCGCGCCGACGAGCGCGACCTGCGGGGGATGGATGACCCCGTGCACCACCTCCACGCTCCGCTCGCCCAGGCTGCTGAGCGTGATGGTGGCGTCCCCCACGTCGCCCGAGCGGAGGGCGCCCGTGCGCACCCGGCCGACCAGGTCGCGGACCACCGGGACCAGGTCCGCGGCGCGGAGGCGGTCGGCATCGCGGACGACGGGCGCCACCACGCCCCCGCCGCGAAGCGCGATCGCCAGCCCCACGTGCACGGATGACGCGGGCGCGAACGCGCCGTCCACGAAATGGCCGTTCACCTCCGGCACCTCCCCGGCGGCGAGGGCGATCGCCCGCACCAGGAGCGGCGTGAGCACCGCGCGATCGGCGGGCGTCCGGCCGGCGTTCAGCGCCGCGAGGTGCGCGACGGCGCGGCTCACGTCGATGCGGTGCTCCAAGTAGTAGTGCGGGATCTCCCGCTTCGCGCGGGCCATCAGCTCCCCGGTCGCGCGGCGCAGCGCGGCCGCCGGATCGTCCGCCGCGACGGCCGGCGGGCCCGCCGGCGGCCCGGCGGGCGCGGCCGCCCCGGCCCGCGCCACGTCGGCCTCGGTCACGGCGCCGCCCGGGCCGGTGCCCGCGACCCCCTCCAGCCCGAGGCCGCGCGCGGCGGCGGCGCGGCGCGCGCCCGGCGTGGCGCGGACTGCCGGCGGCGGCGGGGGCGGCGCTGCCGGCGCCACCGCGGCGGCGAGGCGCGCGATGGGACGGCCCACCTCCACCCGGGTCCCCTCCGGCTCCAGGATCGCCTCGACGACGCCCTCGGCGTACGCCTCGATCTCGATGGCGCCCTTGTCGGTCTCGACGACGGCCACCACGTCGCCGTGCGCGACGCGGTCCCCGGGCCGGATCAGCCACTCCGCGACCACGCCCGACTCCATGTCGGCGCCGAGCGACGGCATCAGGATGTCAGGCACCGGCGGCCATCCCGCGGACGGCGGACGCCACGTCGCCGGGCGACGGGATCGCGGCCCGCTCCAGCGCGGCCGCGTACGGCATGGGGACCTCCGCCCCGCACACGCGCGCCACGGGGGCGTCCAGGTCGTAGAACGCCTCCTCGGCGATGCGCGCCGCGACCTCGGCCGACAGCCCGACGCTGCGCCACCCCTCGTCGACGACCACCGCCCGCCGGGTCCGGCGCACCGACTCCAGGACGGTGGCGGTGTCGAGGGGGCGCAGGACCCGCAGGTCGATGACCTCGGCGTCGACGCCCTCACCCGCCAGGGACGCCGCCGCGGCCAGCGCCGTCGGCACCGCGCCGCCGTGGGCGACGATCGTGACGTCGGCGCCGGGCCGCCGCACCGCCGCCCGCGCGATGTCGACGGGCCCCGGCGCGGGCACCGGCCCGCGCGCGTTGTAGAGCCCGGCGTGCTCGACGATCACCACCGGGTCCGGGTCCATCAGCGCCGGCCAGAGCATGCCGCGCGCGTCGGCGAGCGTCGCCGGCGCCAGGACCCGCAGGCCGGGGACGTGCGCGAACCAGCCCTCGAGGCTGTGGGAGTGCTGCGCCGCCACCTGGCGCCCGCCCCCGGTCGCCGTGCGGATCACGACAGGGACGCCGACGCGGCCGCCGGACATGTGCCGCATCGCCGCCGCGGTGTTCACGATCTGGTCCAGGGCGAGCAGGCTGAAGTTCACCGTCATCACCTCGACGATGGGCAGCATCCCCGCGATCGCGGCGCCGATGCCCGCCCCCACGAACGCGAGCTCCGACAGCGGGGCGTCGCGCACCCGCTCCTCGCCGAACTCCGCCTGGAGGCCCTTCGTGACGGCGTAGGACCCCCCGTAGCGGCCGACGTCCTCGCCCATCAGGAACACGCGATCGTCGCGCGCCAGGGCCTCCCGATGGGCCTCCCGCAGCTGCTCCCGGTAGCTCGTCGGGCCCTCGCCGCTCACGTCCCGCTCTCCGCGACCACGTGGCGGCCGAGCGTGGCGGCGTCCTCCGGCGCGCCCCCCCGGGCCTCGGCAACGGCCCCGTCGATCTCGGCGGCGACGGACCGCTCCATCGCCGCGAGCCCCGCGTCGTCGAGCCCCCCGGCCGCCCGGAGCCGCGTCCCGTGCACCAGCAGGGGGTCGCGCTCGCGCCACCGCTCGACCTCGGCCTTGTCGCGGTACAGCTCCGGGTCGTACATCGAGTGCGCGCGGAACCGGTAGGTCTCCATCTCGAGGAACGCCGGGCCGGCTCCCTCGCGCACCGGCCCGAGCGCCTCCGCGACGGCCGCGGCGACCGCCACGACGTCCATGCCGTCCACCGTGACGGCCGGCATGCGGTACCCGGCGGCCATCCGCGCGATCCGCGGCTCGGCCAGCGCCCGCTCGGTGGCCGTCCCCATCGCGTACCCGTTGTTCTCGCAGAGGAAGAGCACGGGCAGGCGCCACAGCGACGCGAGGTTCAGCGACTCGTGGAACGCGCCCTCGGCGGCGGCCCCGTCGCCGAAGAAGCAGGCGACGACGCGCGGGCGCCGTCGCATCGCGTCGGCCAGCGCGATCCCCACGGCGTTGGGGAGGCCCGCGGCCACGATCCCGTGCCCGCCGTAGAAGGCGCGGTCCGGATCGAACAGGTGCATCGAACCGCCCCGCCCGCCGGAGCAGCCCTCCCGGCGGCCCATCAGCTCCGCCATGACCGCCGCGGGCGGGATGCCCCGGGCCAGGGCGTGGCCGTGCTCGCGGTAGGTCGCGACGACCGGGTCGCCGTCGTCCAGCGCGTCCAGCGCGCCGACGGGGATCGCCTCCTCGCCGATGCACAGGTGCAGGAACCCGCGGATCTCGCCGCCGGCGTACAGCTCGGCGCAGCGCTCCTCGAACCGCCGCACCAGGAGCATGCGCCGCAGCAGCGCGAGGTCACGGGCGGCGCTCACGGCCCGCCCTCCAGGGTGGACAGGTCGCCGGCCGGCCGGCCGAGCTCGGTGTCGCGCAGCACGCGCCGCATCGTCTTGCCGCTGCGGGTGTGGGGGAGGGCGTCGCGGAAGCGGATCGTGCGCGGCGCGATCGCCGCCCCCAGCCGGGCGCGCGCGAACCCCCGCAGCTCGCGCTCCAGGGCGCCCGACGGCGCGAACCCCGGGCGGAGGGCCACGAAGGCGGTGACCAGCTCGCCGGCCACGGGGTCCGGCAGGCCCACGACGCCCGCCTCCGCGACGGCGGGGTGCTCCATCAGGGCGCTCTCGACCTCGAACGGCCCGATGAGGTGGCCGGAGCTCTTGATCACGTCGTCGCCCCGCCCCACGAACCAGAAGTAGCCGTCGCGGTCGCGGCGGGCGACGTCGCCGGACACGTACCAGCCGCCCGCGAACGCCGCGCGGTACCGCGCGTCCTGGCCCAGGTAGCCGCGGAACATCGACGGCCAGCCCGGGCGCAGCGCGAGCTGCCCCTCCGCGCCGTCGGGGGCCAGGCGGGCGACGCCGTCCTCCACCACCGGCGCGCCCCGGTCGTCGACCGCCAGGATCGCGGCGTCCACGCCCGGCAGGGCCACCCCCATCGAGCCGGGGCGGATGGGCAGCGCCGCGAGGTTGGCGATCATGATCGCGCCGGTCTCGGTCTGCCACCAGTTGTCGTGGATCGGCAGCCCGAGCGCCTCCACCCCCCAGCGGACCGCCTCGGGGTTGAGCGCCTCGCCCACGCTGGCGACGAAGCGCAGCGCGGGCAGCGGGCGGGCGGGCGCGGCCCCGGCGCGCATCAGCATCCGGACGGCGGTGGGCGCCGTGTACCAGACGCTCACGCGCTCCTCGGCGAGGATGCCGAGCCAGCGCCCGGGGTCGAAGTCGCCCTCGACCACGACGCTGGTGAGGCCGTGGACCAGCGGGGCGACGATGCCGTACGAGGTGCCGGTCACCCAGCCGGGATCCGCGGTGCACCAGAAGACGTCGCCCTCGCGGAGGTCGAGCGCCGCCGCCGCGGTGGCGTGGTGGGCCACCACCGCCTCGTGCACGTGCACGGCGCCCTTCGGCGTGCCGGTCGTGCCGCTGGTGAAGTGCAGGAGCGCCGGCGAGGAGGGCCGCGTCGGCCCGATCCGGAAGGACGGCTCCGCGGCCGCCATCAGGCGTCCCCAGTCATGCGTGCCCTCGTCCTCGGCGGCGGGGCCGCCCACGACGATGACGTGGCGGAGCAGGGGCAGCCGGTCGCGGACGGCGCCGACGCGGGCGGCGTGGATCGCGGACGTCGTCACGAGCACCGCGCCGGCGCCGAGCGCCAGCCGCTCGCGCATCGGCTCGGGCCCGAACGCGGAGAAGAGGGGGCAGAACACCGCGCGGGCCTTCAGGGTCCCGATCGCGGCGACGTACAGCTCGGGGATGGGCCCGGTGGCGGCGAACACGCGGTCGCCCGGGCGCACCCCCAGGTCGCGCAGGACGTTGGCGAAGCGGGCGCTCTCGGCGGCCAGCCCGGCGTACGTGAGGCTGCGGACCGTCCCGTCGCGGCCGTGGCAGCGCACCGCGGGCCGGTCGCCCGCGGGGCCGGCGGCGTGGCGGTCGACGGCCTCGTGGGCGATGTTGAGGCCCCGGCCGCCGGGCAGGCCGTCGAGCCTCCGCCGGGCGGCGCCCCATGTGAACGCACGCCGCGCGGCCGCCAGGTCGCGCACGTTGGCACGGGCGACGGTGTCCGGGTCCTTGCGGATCTCTTCCGCCGTCGCGGCCCGGGGGCCGCCCGGGGCCGTCATGTCCCGATGTCGCGGCGATCCACGGCGACGACCGCGGCGACGACGCCGGCCGCGGTCAGCGCGAGGAGCGCCGCGAGGTGGGGGAGGGAGGCGCCGTTGCGCAGGGGCTCCGGCGCCGCGTAGTGGTGGAACGGCGTGAACGGGCCCAGGTCGTGCAGCCACGGCACCAGCGCGCCGAGGGAGTCGACCAGGTACGCGGCGAGGGCCAGCGCCGCGGCCGCGCCCGTCGCGACGGCGCGGCGGGCCGGGGCGGCCCCGGCGGCCAACTCCCCCGGGCCGAAGCCGATCGCGAGGAGGACGGCGGCCAGCACCGCCGCCGCCAGGTGCGACGACGCGATGTGCATCCCCACGAGCGGGGCCCCCACGAGCAGCGCGGCGAGCAGCACGGCGCCGAGCACCGCGACCTCGGCGGCCATGGCCGCGAGCCCCTCCAGCACCACGCGGCGGCGGCCCACCGGGAGCGTCAGGATCGTCTCGAGGTGCCCCTGCTCCTCCTCGCCCGCGAACCCGCGCGCGCCGGCCGACACCGCCACGATCACGAGCAGCAAGGGCACCACCAGGCCGAAGAGCTCGGTGCCGAGGTACCCGGCCGCCGACGTGTAGTCGAGGTCGCCGATCCCGAACAGCTCCTTCAGCGCGTCCGGGTAGTCGCGCACCAGCTCGCTCAGGTCGCTCATGTCGCGGACGGTCGGGTACACGCCCAGCTGCAACGCGGCCAGGGCCACCAGCCCGAGCGCCCACCACGCCATGCCCCGCCGGAGCCGGCGCAGCGCGTCGAGGGCGAGGCTACCCGGCATCCACGTAGCGCTCCAGGAAGACGTCCTCCAGGTCGGCCTCGCGGCTGTCGAGCCGCACCACCTCGAACCCGGCGAGCCGCTTCAGCAGGGGGTCGAACGTGCCGGTCACCGCGAGGCGGACCACGTGTCCGTGGCGGTCGATCACGCGCACGCCCGGCAGCCCGTCGAAGGCGTCGCGGGGCGGGGGCGACGCGAACGCGACCTCCACCCGCTGCGCGGCGCGGGCGCGCAACGCGTCCACCGATCCCACCAGCTCCAGCCGTCCCTCGCGGATCAGGGCCACGCGGTCGGCGAGCCGCTGCACCTCGGACAGCACGTGCGACGACAGGAGCACGGTGCCGCCCCGCCCCGTCACCGAGCGGCAGAGCTCCGCGAACGCCTGCTGCACCAGCGGGTCGAGCCCCGACGTCGGCTCGTCGAGCACCAGCAGGTCCGGCCGGTGCATGAACGCCATCACCAGCCCCACCTTCTGGCGGTTGCCGCGCGACAGGTCCCCGAGGGGGCGCCCCAGGTCCAGGCCCAGCCGCTCCGCCAGCGCGGGGGCCTCGCCGGTGTCCGGCATCCGCCGCACCCGCGCGGCCAGCCGCACGTGGTGGGCGGCGGTCATGCGCCCGTCCAGGCGCAGGTCGCCCGGCAGGTAGCCCACCCGCGCGCGCAGCGCGGGCCCGAAGGCGCGCACGTCGCAGCCGAGCAGCGACACGCGCCCCGCCGTCGGCCGGATCAGGTCGAGCATCACCCGGATCAACGTCGACTTGCCGGCCCCGTTGGGGCCGAGGACGCCGAACAGCTCGCCGCGCTCCACCCGCAGGTCCAGGTCGACGATCCCGCGGGCCCCGCCCCGGTACGTCTTCGTGAGGCCGGCGGTCTCGACCGCGGGGCCCACGTGATCCGGCGCGGGTCGCGACCGCCCACGCCGGGGGACCGCGGTGGTCACCGGAAGGTGGCCGCGTCGATCGTCGCCCGGAAGAACTCGCGCACGGCGCCGTCCGGGTCCCTCCAGCCGGCGCGGACGACGCCCGGGATCGTGACGCCGCCCTGCGCGAGCCCGCCCTCGCACGCGACGTGGAAGGGGTGGAGGCCGTGGCCGTCGCCGTGCGGGTCGCCCCATCGGGCCGTGTCCACCGCCGTCAGCGCGCCGCCCTCGTCGACGGCGATTGCCACCGCGTGCTCCCAGGCGCCGACGGTGATCCGGTACGTCGCATGCCCGTCGTCGGGGCCCGGCGACCAGCGCACGCGCGGGTCGAGCGCGGCGGGCGGGCACAGGACCGTCTCGGCCGCGAGCCGGCCGGCGGCGCTGCGCGACACGTCCGGGCCGCGGGCCCGCATCACCGGGACGCCGAGCACGCGCCAGTCCATCGCCCCCTCGCCGCCGTCGAAGCGGTCGGCCCCGCGGATCGCGAGCGGGCCGCGGCCCGCGGACGCCGACCACGTGAAGGCCGTCCCCGCGTCGATGACCTGGTGGGCCCGGAACGGCCGCCACCGGCCCACCAGGATCTCGCCGTGCATGCGCAGCTCGGCGTGGCGGATGCCCTCGGAGCCGGGCCGGACGGCGTGGTCCACCCACCGCCGCGCCGCGACGGGCAGCTCGCCGCGCGGCCGGACGCCGTCGGCGGAGGTCGCGGTGACGTCGGGGGCGGCGGGCGGCACGCCCCCAGCATCGGGCGCCCGCCGGCGCCCGGGCCACCGTGGGCGCCCGGAGCCGGATTGCGGGTTCCCCCGGACCGCGCCTTGCGGACGGCCCCCATGACGCGTGCGCCCGCCGCGGGCACGCTGGACGGCGATCGCCCGGCCGGGGCGCGACACGGGGGGACCGATGGGCACGGAGACGACGACGCGGGCGGCGGAGGCGGCGACGGGGCTCGGGAGCGACGGGTTCGCCCGCGTCGTGTGCGGCGTGGACGGGCGCCGCCTCGGATTCGAGGCCGCCCGCCAGGAGGCGCGGCTCACCTCCGGGGACGGCCGCCTGACGCTCGTCGGCGTGATCGAGCCGTTCGCGGCGCTCGCCGGCCGGTGGGGCGACGAGCCGTCGCGGCGGCGCCCCACGATGGCCCCGGCCGACTCGGCCGGGCGGAGCGTCGCCGAGCTGACCGACCGGGCGCGCGCGTCTCTCGCCTGGGCCGAGTCGCAGGCCGCGGGCCCCGCGGAGCTCGGCAGCCGGGTGGTGGAGGGCGAGGTGCACCGCGGGCTGCTCGGGGTGGTGCGGGAGGAGGAGGCCGGCCTCGTGGTCGTGGGGGCCCACGGCGGTCACCGGCTGGTGGCCGCCGCCCTCGCCGACGGGGCCGCCCTCGTCCTGCACGAGGCGCCCTGCTCCGTGCTGGTGGCCCGCCACGGGTACGACCCCGGCCGGTTCCCGGCCCGGATCGTGGTGGGCGTGGACGGGTCGCCCGAGTCGCGCGCCGCCCTCGCGACCGCCGCGGTGGTGCGGCGCCGCTCCGGCGGCGCGCTGACCGTCGTGACCGCCGGACACCACCAGGCCGAGGCCGTGGCGGCGCTCGAGGGGTTCGACGCGCCGCACGTGCACGTCGCGACCCCGGACCGCCCCGTCGACGCGATCGTCACCGCCGCCCGGTCCGCCGACCTCGCGATCGTGGGGTCGCGGGGCCTCAGCCGCTCCGCGGCGCTGGGGAGCGTGAGCGAGCGGGTGGCGTTCCGCTCCGAGTCGTCCGTGCTCGTGGTGCGGCCCGGCGCGGCCTTCGGCAAGTCCGCAGGCGACGTGCCCGCCGTCCCGGATGCCGGCGCGGATCCCGGCGCGGGACGCTGATGCCACCGGGCGGTCCCGTCGCCCCGAGACGGAGGTTGGGTCATGAGGAAGCCGTACCGCGTCATCGCGTGCTGCATCGACCGCGACGAGATGAAGGACGCCGTCCTGGACGAGGGCGTGCGGCTCGCGGACGGCGATCTGACGAAGCTGCGCATCGTGCACGTCGTGGCCCCGCCGCGGGCCGTGGTGTCCGGGGCCTTCGCCTACGTCATGCCCCTCTGGGAGGCCGCCGACGACGCCCGTGAGTGGCTGGGCGGGATCGCCGCGAAGTTCCCGGGGGCGGAGCCCGTGCTGCTGGAGGGGCCGCCGGTGCGCGCCGTCTCCGAGTGGGTGGAGCGCGAGGGCGTCGAGATCATCGTCGCCGCCGCCAGCCGCGGCCAGATGGAGCGCGCCCTGCTGGGCGGCTTCGCCTCGCACCTGGCGTATCACGCGCCCTGCTCGGTGCTGTTCGTCCACCCCGAGCGCGCGGCGGAGGGGGCCGGCTCCACCGGCGGGTCGTCCGGCGCCGCGTCCACGGGGACCTGACCGCCGACCACGGGAGGCACGTCATGCCTGCAGTCCTGCTCGCCCGCTACACGGTCGCCGACCGCGAGCGGTTCATCGAGGTCTTCGACGCGTTCGAGGACGGACGCGCCCGCGCCGGCGCCGTCGCCCGCACCCTGCTCGCGGGCGACGGCGGCGACCTCGTCGCGCTCATCGAGTTCCCCACGGCCGAGGCCGCGCGGGCCTTCGCCGGCAGCCCGGAGCGGGCCGACGCGCTCGCCCGCGCGACGGTGACCGGCCGCGCCGACGAGATCCTGGACGTCGCCCGGCCGCGCGACGCCGTCGCGCCCTAGCGCCGTGGCGGTCGCCCCCCACCTGCGGCCGGCGGAGGTCCGCGTCGCGGTCCAGCCGCTCGAGCGCTTCCGGGACGTCGTCGACGAGGAGGCCTTCGGCGTCTGGCGCGCCGGCATCGGCGCCGCCGCCGACGCCCTCAGCGGCCGGGTGGTCTGGAACGTCAACTCGACCGCCCGGGGCGGCGGCGTGGCCGAGATGCTGGCCACCCAGGTGGGGCTTGCCCGCGACGCGGGGATCGACGCCCGGTGGGTGGTGATCGGCGGGACGCCCGCCTTCTTCGCGGTCACGAAGCGCCTGCACAACCACATCCACGGCGACGAGGGTGACGGCGGACCGCTCGGCGCCCGTGAGCGCGACGTGCTGGAGGGGGTGCTGCGCGACAACGCCGACGAGCTGGCCGCCGTGGTGCGGCGCGGCGACGTGGTGGTGCTTCACGACCCCCAGACCGCCGGCCTCGCACCCGTGCTGCGCCGCCGCGGCGCCCACGTGGTGTGGCGCTGCCACATCGGCCACGAGGACCTGCGCGACCCGCTCGTCGCCCGGGCCTGGGACCTCCTGCTGCCCTGGATCCGGCAGGCCGACGCCACGGTCTTCTCACGCGCCCCCTACGTGCCGTCGGCCCTCCGGGGCGGCCGGGTCGCGATCATCCGGCCGGCGATCGACCCCTTCTCGCCGAAGAACCAGCCGCTCCCCGACGAGATCGCCGAGGCGATCCTCGTCCGCGCCGGGCTCGTCGAGGGCCGCCCCGACGGCACGGTCTGCGTCTTCCGGCGCGCCGACGGCTCGCCGGCCCGCGTCGACCGGGGCGCCGACATCCTGCGGGTGGGCCGCGCCCCGGGCCCCGGCGTGCCCCTGGTGGTGCAGGTGTCGCGCTGGGACCGGCTGAAGGACCACATCGGCGTGATGCGGGCGTTCGCGGGGATGGAGGCCGCCGAGGCGGCCGGCGCCCACCTGGTGCTCGCGGGCCCCTCGGTGACGGGTGTCGCGGACGACCCGGACGGGCCGGCGGTGCTCGCCGAGCTGACCGCCGGGTGGCGGGCGCTGCCGCACGACGCGCGGCGGCGCGTGCAGATCGCGAGCCTGCCGATGGTCGACCCCACCGAGAACGCCGCGATGGTCAACGCGCTCCAGCGCCGCGCCACCGTCGTGGTGCAGAAGAGCCTGCGCGAGGGGTTCGGGCTGACGGTCTGCGAGGCGATGTGGAAGGGCCGGGCCGTGGTCGCCAGCGCCGTCGGCGGGCTCGCCGACCAGATCGACGACGGCGTCGACGGACTGCTGATCGGCGATCCGCGCGACCCCGCCGCGCTCGGCCGGGCGCTGGTGCGGCTGCTGCGCGACGACGGCGGCCGCGCCCGCCTGGGTGCGGCGGCCCGCGCGCGGGTGCGCGACGACGGGCTGGGGATGCGCCTGCTGGCCGAGGACGCCGGGCTGCAGCGCGAGCTCGCGGCCTGAGGGCGGCGGGTCAGCGGCCGGACGCGCCGTGTCGCGGCGCGCCCCCGCAGCACGGGCCCCTCGGACCCGTCACGCCTCCCCGTGCCGCACGACCAGGACCGCGCAGGGGGCGTGGTCGACCACGTGGCGCGTGACCGGTCCGAGCACGGACATCCCCCAGCGGCCCGGGTGCCGCGACGCCACCACCAGGACGTCGGCGCCGGCGACCTCGGCCCAGCGGCAGATCGCCGGACCGGGCGCGCCGTGCAGGATCAGGGCCTCGGCGCCGGGAACGCCCTCCACGGCGCGCGCCACCAGCCGGCGCGCCCGCCCGTCGCCATCGGGGTCGTCGCCGGGATCCCCCTCGACCAGGCCGGTGAGCGGCCTGCGGGCGACGTGCACCACGCTGACGCGGCCGCCGGGGCCGGCGAGCCCGCGCGCGGCCTCCACGGCCGCGTCGTCGCCCGGCGCCCCGTCGACGCAGCAGGCCACGTGGCGGGCGCGCGCCGCGCCGCGGGTCCCCGCCGCCTCCGATGCCGCCGCCGTCATCGCACCCCCCTCCATCGTCGCAGCGTACGACCGCCGCGAGGAGGCGCCAGCGGGGTTGCCACGGGTGGACCTGCGGATCACCCGCAGCCGCACGCGGCGGGTCGGCCGCGGCGCCCGTCAGCCGGGTGGGACCGCCCCGGGGACCAGGGCGAGGGCGGCGCCGACCACGGCGTCGGGCGGGGCCAGGGTCGCGATCGCCTCGGCCTCGGGCCAGGGGTCGGCCAGGGCGCGGATCGCCCTCGCGATCGCGGGCCCCGCGTCCGACGGGTCGCCGCCGGCCCGGCGGCGCTCCTCCATGCGGGTGTCGGCCACCTCCGGGGGCAGCTCGCAGCGCAGCTCGACGAGGTCGGCGGCACGGACCGCGGCGGTGTGGCGTGCCGCGCGGCGCGCGGCCGCCGAGGCCCAGGAGGCGTCCAGGACGACCGTCTCGCCGTGGGAGAGGAGGGGTCCCGCTTCGGCGACGAGGTCGTCGTAGACGCGGGCGGTCGCATCCGGGTGGTAGATCCCCTCCTGCCAGGGGGCGGGCGCGCCCACGCCGGCCGGGATCCGCGCCTGCCGCTTGCGGACGACGTCCGACCGCAGCACGCGGGCGCCGAGCGCCCGCCCGAGGCCCTCGGCGAGGGTCGACTTGCCGGTGCCGGGCGCCCCGCCCACCAGGATCAGCCGCACCCGCGACCGTTCCAGGTGCGCGAGGGCCAGGCGGTGCAGGCTGCGCGCGCGGTGCGCCGCGCCGGCGTCGCCCTGCACGGCGCGGAGGGCCGCCACCTTCGCGCGGACGTGCGCGCGGTAGGCGACGTAGTGGTCGAGCAGCGACGCGGGGTGCGTCTCCCGGAGCGCCGACGACCACTCGTCGACCAGCGCACCCGCCAGCGCCGGGTGTCCCAGCGCCTCCAGGTCCATGGCCAGGAACGCGACGTCCAGCAGCACGTCGCCGTGCCGCAGCCGCGGCGCGAAGGCCAGGCAGTCGAGGATGCGGGGGCCGTCGTCGAGCATGTACACGTCGTCGGCCAGCAGGTCGCCGTGGCCGTCGCGCACCCACCCCTGGGCGACGCGGCGCTCGAACAGCGGGCGGCGGCCCCGCAGATAGGCGTGCGCGAGCGCCCGTGTGCGCGCCACGACATCGGGGGGCACCACCCCCGGGGCGTCGCGGCCCAGGGCGTCGAGGCCCTCGTCCCACAGCGACGCCACGCACCGGGGGAGGCCGGCCCGGGACACGGCATGGTCCGTCGGCGCCGCCTCGTGGATCGCCGCGACGGCGCGCGCCACCCGGCGGACCAGGGCCTCCGCGTCCGGCTCGTCCAGCAGGCGGCCGAGCGCCCGCCCGGCCGGCATCCGGCGCATCTCGACGAGGTGGTCGACCGGCGCGCCCTCCGCGTCGGTCACGTCCAGCACCCCCAGGTAGACGTCGGGGGCGAAACGCCGGTTCTCCTCGGTCTCCTGCAGGCACGCCTCCCGCCGCGCCTCGCGCCGGCGGTGGTCCAGGAACCCGAGCTCCACCGGCTTCAGGAGCTTGTACGCCCGGTCCCCGACCATGGCGACGACGGAGATGTGCGTCTCCCGGATCTCCGCGGGGGCGGGGCCCCTCACGGCGCGCGCGCCCCCTCCACCACCAGGACGGCGCACGGCGCGCGCTCCAGCAGCTCGTCGACCAGCCCGCCGGCCGTGAGGCCCGGCGGCCGGCCGGCGCCCGCGCCGACCACGATCACGTCGGGCGCCTCGCGGCGGGCCCAGTCGCACACCGCCGCCCCCGGGTCGTCGGTCAGGAACACGGGCTCGGCGCCCGGCAGGCGGTCGCCGCGGACGCGCATCCAGTCGTCCCGCAGGCGCTCCGGGTCGCGCGTCTCGGCGGGGCCCGCCGCGTGGAGCAGGCTCAGGCGGCCGTCCGCGTCGCGCCACAGGTCGATCGCCGTCGCGAGCGCGGAGGCCCCCGACGCGGTCCCGTCCACCCAGCAGGCGACGTGACCGAAGCGGTGGGTCACCCGTGCTCGCGGAAGGCCATCGCGCTCGCGACGATCGCGCCGATCGCCAGGACCGCCCAGATGCCGTACAGGAACATGATGCCGACCATCGCTCCGCCTCCTCGCCCGCCCGATCCGATGACCCCATCGTCGGCGCGTGGGGAGCGTGGGGCATGAGGGCGCCGACCGATCCGGCGCGTCGGGTTTCCCGCGGACGCCGTGCGGGCGCCGACGGAGGGTGACGGCCGGACGGCGGGCGATGATGCGCGGACATGGTCCGACGGCCGCCCCGCCGCCCGCGCCGGCCACCGCCCGGCCGCGCGGCCGCGCACCGGCTCCACCGCCTGCGCCTCGCGCGGCCCGCGGGGCTCGTGGGCCTGCTGGCCGTCCTGGGGCCCGGCCTGCTGGCGGGGCTCTCCGACGACGATCCGGCGGGGATCACCACCTACTCGATCCTCGGGGCCGAGGAGGGCTACGCCCTGCTGTGGGTCATCGCGCTCTCCACCGTCGCCCTGATCGTGTTCCACGAGCTGGCGGCCCGCACCGGGGTCGTCACGGGCCGCGGGCTGGTGGCGCTGGTGGCGGAGCGCCTCGGGCGCCGCACCGGCGGGGTCGTCACCGCCGCGCTCGTGCTGGGCAACAGCGGCACCCTGTGCGCCGAGCTCGCGGGCATCGCGCTCGGCGCGGAGACCCTCGGCGTGAGCCGCTACGTCGCCGTGCCGATCGCCGCGGTGGCCGTGTCGGCGCTGGTGCTCGGCAGCGGCTTCCATCGCGTCGAGCACGTGCTGCTGGCGCTCAGCCTGGCCCTGGCGGCGTACATCGCCGCCGGGTTCCTCGCCGGGCCCGACTGGGCGGCGGCGGGTCGCGGGCTGGTGCGGCCCACGATGCCGTCGTCGGAGCAGGGGGTCGCGATCGCGGTGGCCGCCATCGGGACCACCCTGGCCCCGTGGGGGCTGGCCTTCATGCAGAGCTACGCCGTCGACAAGCGCCTCACGACCGGCCAGCTGCGCGACGAGCGGATCGACGTGGTGACCGGGGCGGTGCTCACCGGGGTCATCGGCGTGTTCGTCGCCGTGGCCTGCGCGGCCACGCTGCACCCGGCGGGCGTGTCCATCGAGTCCGGCGACGACGCGGCCCGGGCCCTGGAGCCGCTGGCCGGCTCGGCGGCGTCCGTGCTGTTCGCCCTCGGCATCGTCGGCGCGGGGCTGCTCGCCGCCGCCGTCGTGCCCCTCGCCACCTCCTACTCGGTCTGCGAGCTCGGGGGGCGGGCGGCCGGGCTCGACAAGCACCCGCGTCAGGCGCCGGCCTTCTACGGCACGTACGTCGGGGCGATGCTGGCGGCCGCCGCCGTGATCCTGGTGCCCGGCGTGCCGCTCGTGCCGGTGCTGGCGGGGACGCAGGTGCTCAACGCCGTGCTGCTGCTCGCCGTGCTGCCGTTCATGGTGCGGCTGGGCCGCGACCCGGCGGTGCTGGGTGAGCACCGCCTCCGGCGGGGCGGCACCGTCGCGTGCGTCGCGGCGATCGCCGGGATCGCGGCGGCCTGCGCCCTGCTCGCGGTCACCGCCGTGCGGTGAGGCTCCGTAGTCGACCGCAGCGGCTCGGCGGCCGTCCACGGTGGCGGCGCGCCCGGGGTGCGCGGACACTGTGTGCGGCGACGAGAAGGGTGGTCGCGGATGGCGACGGGCCAGGAGCTCCGCACGGACGCGTCTCCCAGGGAGATGCGCTCCTCGCTGGGGCTCCTGGTTCCCGGCGGCCCCCACACCCTCGCTCGCGGGGCGTGCCGCCCGCCGATCCGCGTCGCGAGCGGGGGGGGGCCGCCGGTGGCGTGCCCCTGGTGCGGGGCGACCGACCCGCAGCCGGCCCTCACGGGGACGGGGCTGTGGCGGGCGGTCGGGCCGCCTCCTCCGGGGGGTCCGCCCCCTCCCGCCGAGCGAGCCACGGGATCCGGCGGACCCCCAGCAGCACGGCGATCCCCGCCAGCAGGGTGAGCGCGACGGCGGCCCACACCTCGGCCGGGGGCCGCGTCAGCGCGAAGTAGTCGCGCATGAACGGGATCTGGAGGCCGAGCACCAGGGCGAGGGCGAAGGCGGCGACCATCCCCCACACCCACGGCCGCACCCGCCGCCGCTCCAGCCCGCGCTCGACCTCCACCACGATCGCGAGGCCCATCCCGGTGGTCACGAGCACGGCGGCGGTGCGCCCGTCGGTGACGGACGCGTCGAGCGGCCCCCGCACCACCAGGTACCCCGCCACGATGGTGGCGGCCGTGACCACCCCCGCGGGCACGACGAAGGCGAGCAGGCTCCGCATGAAGCCCTCGCGCCGCACGGGGCCCTCGGAGGGCGCGAGCGCCAGGAAGAACGCCGGCACGCCGATCGTCAGCGTGGAGGCGATGGTCACCTGCCGCGCCAGGAACGGGTACGCGATCGGCGCCAGGCCGAGGGTCAGCAGGACCAGGGCCGAGTAGACCGACTTGGCCACGAAGAGCTTCGCGACGCGGTGGGTGTTGCGGATGATGCGCCGCCCCTCCGCCACCGCCCTCGGCACGGTGGCGAAGGAGTTCGACAGCAGCACCAGGCCCGCGACGCCCTTCGCGATCTGGCTGCCCTGGCCCATCGCGATGCCGAGGCGCGCCTCCTTCAGCGCCAGGACGTCGTTGACCCCGTCGCCGGTCATCGCGACGTAGCGGCCGCGCGCGGTCATCGCCCGCACCAGCTCGCGCTTCTGCTCGGGGGTGATGCGGCCGAAGACGGCCGTCGCCTCGGCGGTGTCGGCGAGCGCCTCCGGGTCGGCGGGGAGGTCGGCGCCCGAGACGGCCGGCCCGTCGGCGCCGGGCACGCCGGCCGCCATCGCCACGGCCCGCACCGTGTCGGGGGCGTCGCCGGAGATGACGCGCGTGCGCACCCCCTCGCGGGTCAGGAAGCCCACGGTCTCCGCGGCCTCGGGGCGCATCGCCTCGGCCAGCACCACGAGCCCGAGCGGCGCCAGCCCCTCCGGCAGGGCCTCCCCGTCCACCCCCGCGGGAGTCCGCGCCACCAGGATCACCCGCCGCCCCGACGCGGCGAGCTCGCCGATGCGCGCGCCGAGGCCGTCGCCGAGCGGCACGCCGGCGCGGGCGAGCACGTCCGGCGCGCCCATCACCACGGTGCCCTCGCCGGCGACCTCGACCGCGCTCCACTTGCGCGCCGACGAGAACGGCACCTCGCCCGCCACGTCCACCTGCGCGGGCGGCACCTCGTCGGCGATCGCCCGCAGCGTCGAGTTGAGCACCGCCGACCCGCCCGCCAGGTCGGCGAGCGCGGCCCGCACGCCCCCGTCGTCCCCGCCGCCGGAGGCCTCCACCGACTCCACCCGCAGCCGGTTGTCGGTCAGCGTGCCCGTCTTGTCGAGGCACAGCGTGTCCACCGACGCCAGGCTCTCGATCGCGCTGAGCCGCTGCGCCAGCGTACCCAGGCGGGCGAGCCGCACCGCCGCCACCGCGAAGGTCAGGCTGGTGAGCAGCACCAGGCCCTCCGGCACCAGCGGCACGAGTGCGGCGACCACCCGCGACGCCATGTCGGCCCCCGTCGTGCCGCGGACGACCAGCGACACGGCGAGCGCGGCCGCCAGGGGGATCATCACCGCGACCGTGAGCCGCAGGATGCGGTTGACGTCCTGCTGGAGCGGGCTCAGCTCGTCGCGGGTGCCGCGCGCCTCCTGCGCGAGCCGCTGGGCGAAGCTGTCGACGCCCACCGCGTCCACGCGCAGCTCGCCGGCGCCCGCGACGCAGTACGCCCCCGACAGCACCTCGTCGCCCGGCTCCTTCGCCACCGAGTCGCTCTCGCCCGTGAGCACCGACTCGTCCATCGAGAGGCCGCGCGAGGTGGTCACCACGCCGTCGGCCACCAGCTGGTCGCCGGGCTCGAGTCGCAGCACGTCGCCGGGCGCCACGTCGGCGACCGCCACCAGCTCCACGACGCCGTCGCGGAGGCGCCGCGCCTTCGGCGCGACCAGCACCGCCAGGCGGTCGAGCACGCGTTTCGCCCGGACCTCCTGGACGATGCCGATCAGGCTGTTGGCCACGATCACCCCGCCGAAGAGCCCGTCCTTCGGGTCCCCCAGCGTCAGCGTCAGCACCAGCAGCCCGCCGAGGATGAGGTTGAACAGCGTGAAGACGTTGGAGGCGACGATCTCCAGGTAGGTCCGGCTGCCGCCGGCCTCCCGCCGCCTGCGGCCGACTACCGACACGCGGGTCGGCGCGATCCCGGATGGCGGCCGGGCGCCGCCGCCCGACGATGGGTTCCCCAGCGAGAGGAGGCACCATGACCGAGACGACCGCCGACGCGGCGACCCGCCTGCGCGAGACGCGCGTCCGCGACGTCATGACCGCCGAGATCGTGACGTGCACGCCCGACGTGCCCCTCGCGGAGGTGGCCGACCTGATGGTGGCCAACCGGATCCACAGCGTGGTGGTGCTCGCGCCGCCGGCCGGCGACCCCCTCGGCGAGGCCGCCGAGTGGAGCGTGCTCTGCGACCTGGACCTGGTCGCCGCGGCGCCGTGGGTGGACGCCCAGGCCGGCGCGGGGACCATCGCCGCGTCGCCGCGGGTGGTCGTCGACGCCGACGACAGCCTGGCGGCGGCGGCCATGGCGATGGCCGAGAACGCGACCGCCCACGTGCTGGTGGTCGGCGACGCGGGCCAGGAGCCCCTGGGGATCCTGTCCGCGCTCGACGTCGCACGCGCCATGGCGCCCGAGGGCACGGCCGCGCGGGCGCCCGAGCCGGACCCCTCGCGCGTGCCCGTGCGTCCCGGCGACCGGCTGATCATCACGGCCCACCAGCAGGGGGGCCGGCCGCGGGACGCGGAGGTGCTGGAGGCGAGGGGCGAGGACGGCGGTCCGCCGTACCTGGTCCGCTGGCAGGACACCGGCCGGGTGTCGCTGCACTACCCGGGGTCGGACGCCCGCGTCGAGCACCTCGTGGGGGGCTAGGCTCAGCGTTCCTCGTCCAGGAGGCCGGCGTCGAGGGCGGCCCGCACCAGCCCCGCGCGGGTGGTGACGCGCAGCTTCGTCATCACGTGGGCGCGGTGGCTCTCGACGGTCCGCACGCTCACGATGAGCGACTCGGCGATCTCCTGGTTGGTGTGGCCGAGGGCGAGGAGCCGCAGCACCTCGCGCTCCCGTGAGGTCAGCTCGCCCAGCGGGCCGGCGGTCGCCGGCGCGGCGAGCACCGCGCCGAGCGAGGGGTGCACGTAGCGCTCGCCGTTCGCGACGGCCCGGACGGCCCGGACCAGGTCCTCGTCGGCCGCCGACTTCAGCAGGTAGCCGTCGGCCCCGGCGTCGAAGGCCTGGCGCACGTCGCGCGCCTGGTCGTGCATCGACAGGAACAGGATGCGCGCGTCGGGCGCCCGCTCCCGGATCTTCGCGGCGCCCTGGAGGCCGCCCATCCCGGGCATCTCGATGTCGAGCACCACCACGTCGGGCTGCAGGCGCGGCAGCGCGCGGATGGCGTCCTCGGCGGTGCCGGCCTCGCCGACCGGCTCCAGGCCCTCCTCGCGCTCCAGGAGCAGGCGGAGGCCCGATCGCAGCACGGCGTGGTCGTCGACCAGCATGATGCGGATGGGCTCGTGGGCGGTGCTCATTCGGCCTCCAGGTCGACGACGACGGCCGTCCCGCTCCCGGGGGACGACTCGATGCGCAGGGCGCCGCCCAGCATCTCCACCCGCTCGCGGATCCCGGCCAGGCCGAAGCGGGACGTCGGCGCGCCCGTGTCGAAGCCGGTGCCGTCGTCCTCGACCACGAGGCGGACCTTACCGTCGAGCACGCTGATGACCACGCTGGCGTGCGTCGCCTGGCTGTGGCGCGCGATGTTGGTCATGCTCTCCTGCGCCACGCGGAAGATCACGGTCTGCACGGCCTCGGGCAGGGGCGGGTCCAGCCCGCGCAGCTCCCCGTCGACCGCCACCCCCGCGCGCCGCAGGCGGGCCGCCTGCTCCTCGATCGCGTCGGCCAGGCCGTGCTCGTCGATGGCGGTGGGCCGCAGCCGCGTCGTGAGCTCGCGCAGGCCGACGGAGGCCTCCGCCAGCGACCGGCGCATCTCGGCGATGCGGTCCTGGATCTCGCCGGGCCCGACGTCGGCCTCGAGCGCGCGGAGGTGGACGGCGAGCGCGGTCAGCACCTGGCCGGACTCGTCGTGCAGCTCACGGGCGACGCGGGCGCGCTCGGCCTCCTGCGCCTCGACGGCCTTGCGCAGGCTCTCGGTCTGCGCCCGCTCTCGGATCTTCTGGGCCTCCCGCTGCGCCGCCTGGAGCAGGCTCTCGCGCTCGCCCGCCACCGCCCGGGCGTTGACCAGCGCCACCGCCACCTGGCTCGAGAACGTCTCGAGCAGCCGCCGGGCGCCCTCGTCGAAGGGACGCCACCCCACCGCCACGAGCGCGCCGGCCGTGATGCCGCCCACCTCCAGCGCGCAGACCTGCACCTCCGGCGCGCCGAGCGACGCGCGCAGCAGGCCGGCGAGCGCCTCGGGGTGGAGGGGCCCGCTGCTGCCCTCCATGCCGAGCGCGTCGATCCCGTGGGCGTAGCGGAACACGAGCTCGTCGCCGTCGCGCACCGCCACCCCCACCGTCTCGGCGCCCGTCAGGCGCCGCGCGCGGCGGGCGACGAGCGGCAGCAGCGCGTCGATGTCGAGGGTCGACAGCACCGCCCGGCCCACCTCCAGGACGCTCTCGATCTCGTCGGCGCGCCGCCGCTCGGCCTCGTAGCGGCGGACGTTGTCGACGGCGACGGCGGCCTGGGCGGCCAGCGTCATCGCGAGCTGCTCGTCCTCGTCGGTGAACGGCGCTCCCCCCGCCTTGTCGGTGAGGTACAGGTTGCCGAAGGCCTCGCCGCGCAGGGCGATCGGCACGCCCAGGAACGACGTCATCGGCGGATGGTTGGGCGGGAAGCCGGCCGAGCGGGGGTCGTCGCCGAGGCGCTCCAGGCGCAGTGGCCGCGCGTCGCGGATCAGCACGCCCAGGATGCCGCGCCCGCGGGGGAGGGGGCCGATCCGGTCGCGCTGCGCCTCCGTCATGCCGGCCGTGACGAACCGGGCCAGCTCCGTGCCGGTGGAGTCCAGCACGCCGAGGGCCGCGTACCGGGCTCCCAGCACGGTGCGGGCCGACTGGACGATCTGCGTCAGGAGGTCGTCGAGGGCCAGCTCGCGGCCGAGCGACAGCCCCGCGTCGACCAGGCTGGCCATGCGGGCGCGGTCGTCCTCGGCGCGGCGGCGGGCGCCCTCCAGCGCGATGCTGGACGCCAGCAGGCCCGCGAACGCGTCGATCGCCCGCGCGCTGGCCCCGGCCGAGACCCCGCGGTCGGGCGCGAAGTCGCCGACGATGATCGCGTCGACGCCCTCCTCGACGTGGGCGGTCGCCGTCACGACCGCCCCCGCCGGCGCCCCGATGCGGGCCAGCACGTCGGCCGGGTCGGCGGACGCGGGCAGCTCCAGCCCGCCGTGGTCGTCGGGCCACGAGGCGCGCAGCGCGAGGCCGGTGGCGTCCCGGACGACCAGCGCGACGGCGTCGAGGGCGGCGATCTCCGCGACGAGGCCCAGGAGGCCGGTGTCGAGCGTTCCCGGTCGGGCTCCGGGGCCGGCCGAATCTTGCCCGCTACCCACGATGCCCACACTCTAAACCCAGCGGCCCCGCTTTCGGCTCAGCGCGGATGTCCCTTCGTCTCACTGCGGTGGCCTGCGCGACCGCGGCGCGCGCCCGGGGGGCTGGCGGGGCGGCGGCAGGTCGGGCGCCGGGGGGATCGGCCGGCTGGCGGTACGGTCGATGGTCACCCGCTCCCCCCAGTGGATGAGCTCGAGCGGGGCGTCGCCGCGGTCGAGGCTGTAGCGCGCCTCGTCGGGGAGCACCTCGATGAACAGCCGCCGGCCACGGAACATGAGCGGCATCGCCAGGCGCGTGAGCGCGCGGGGCAGGCGCGGGCGGAACGAGAGGCCCTCCGGGGTGCGGCGGAGCCCCCCGAGCCCGGCCGCCGCCGCGAGCAGCGCGCCGGCCAGCGAGGCCATGTGCAGGCCGTCGGCGCTGTCGCCGGTCAGGTCGTCGAGGTCGGTGAAGGCGGCCTCGCACAGGTAGTCGTAGGCCAGCTCCACGTGCCCCACCTCCGCGGCGATGATCCCCTGCATGCAGGCCGACAGGGAGGAGTCGCGCACGGTGAGCTCCTCGTAGTACTCGAAGTTGCGCCGCTTCTCCTCGTCGGTGAAGGCGTCCGTGCAGGTGAACATCGCCATGACGAGATCGGCCTGCTTCACCACCTGGCGGCGGTAGATCTCGAGGTAGTGGTGGTGCAGGAAGAGGGGATAGGCGTCGGGAGGGGTCCCCGCGAAGTCCCAGCGCTCGCGCTCGGTGAAGCCCTGGCTCTGCTGGTGCACCCGGAGGCGCTCGTCGTAGGGCAGCGTCATCGCCTGGGCCGCCCGCCGCCAGGCCGCCACCTCCTCGGCGCCCACTCCCAGGCGCTGCGCCTCGGTCGGGTGGCGCTCGGCCGCGGCTGCCGCCCAGCGCATGTTGTCTCGGGCCAGCAGGTTCGTGTACGCGTTGTTGTCCTCGAGCGCCGAGTACTCGTCCGGGCCGGTCACGCCGTCGATCCGGAAGCGCCCGTCCGCATCGTGGTAGCCGTGGCTCGCCCACAGCCGCGCCGTCTCCACGAGCAGCTCCAGCCCCTCCGCGCGGTCGAACTCCTCGTCGAGGGTCACATCCACGTAGAGCTGGACCGCCCGCGCGATGTCGGCGTTGACGTGGAGGGCGGCGGTGCCGGCCGGCCAGTAGCCGGAGCACTCCTCTCCGTGGATGGTCCGCCACGGGAACAGGGCGCCCCGCAGGCCGAGCTGGCGGGCGCGGTCGCGCGCCATGTCCAGGATGGAGTGGCGCCAGCGCAGCGCCTCGCGCGCCAGGCGGGGCTGGGAGTACGCGAGGACGGGCAGGACGTACCCCTCCGTGTCCCAGAAGGCGTGGCCGTCGTAGCCGGGACCCGTGAGGCCCTTCGCGGGGATCGCGCGGCCATCGGCGCGCGTCGCCGCCTGGACGAGCTGGAACTGCGCGAAGCGCAGGGCGCGCTCGAGCCGGGGGTCGCCGTCCAGCTCCAGCTTGGCGTTCCGCCAGTAGCCGTCCAGGTGCTCGCGCTGCATCCCCGCGAGGCCGTCCCAGCCCTCGGCGAGCGCGTTCTGGAGGCTCGCGTCCACCTGGTCCCGGAGCCACTCGACCGACTGGCGGGCCGACCAGTGGTAGGCGAGGAGCTTCGTCATGCGCAGCGGGCGCCCCGGATGGAGGAGGACCGACACGGTGACGCGCCCGAGGTCGGGCTCGCACGCCGTCAGGGTGAGCGGCTCCATCTCGCACTCGATGGCGTGCTCCATGCCTGCCGCCAGCGAGAGGCCGCTCCGCCGGGTGGTGTGGGCCAGGACGACGCGCAGGCCCTCGTGGACGTTGAGGCGCGGCGCCAGCACGGCGCCCAGGACCGCCGCCCGCCGCGGGTCGGTCTCACCCGTCGCGTCGATCCGGTTGGCCAGGATGTTGGACTGGAGGGCGACGCGCACCGGCCGGTCGACCGCCTCCACCTCGTAGCTCATCGCCGCGACGCTGCGCATGCGCAGCGAGACGAGGCGCCGGCTCGTGACGCGCACCGTGCGCCCCGACCGCGTCGTCCAGTGGAGCCGCCGCTCCAGGATGCCCGTGCGCATGTCGAGGGTGCGCTCGTGCAGCTCGAGCGCCCCCCGGGTGACGTCGAGGGGCTCGTCCTCCACCAGCAGGCGGATCAGCTTCCCGTCGGTCACGTTGACGACGGTCTGGCCGTCCTCGGGGTACCCGTAGCCGCGCTCCCCGTATCCCAGCGGGAGGGTCTCGTAGAAGCCGTTGAGATAGGTCCCGCCGATGGCCAGCGGCTCGCCCTCGTCCAGGTTGCCGCGCAGCCCGAGGTGGCCGTTGGAGAGCGCGAAGACCGATTCGGCGAAACCGAGACGGCCGAGGTCGAGCCGGTCCTCGCGGATGACCCAGCGCGACCCCGGGTCGGGGCGGGGGCCGGCCGGGCGGTCGGCGGCCGCGGTGCTCATGACCGGCCCGGCTGCACCGGGCTCCAGCGCCACTCCGCCACCTCGGGGTGGTCCTCGCCCGTCTCGCGGGTCCAGGCCCGGCACGCCAGGCGCCGGTCGACCATCTCCTGGCGCAGCGCCGCCGCCCGCTGCCCCAGCCCCGGCACGCGGTCGATGACGTCGATGACGAGGTGGAACCGGTCCAGGTCGTTCATCATCACCATGTCGAAGGGCGTGGTGGTGGTCCCCTCCTCCTTGTAGCCGCGCACGTGCAGGTTGGCGTGGTTCGTGCGCCGGTAGGTGAGGCGATGGATGAGCCACGGGTAGCCGTGGTAGGCGAACACGATCGGCCGGTTCGTGGTGAACACGCCGTCGAACTCGCGGTCGGCCATCCCGTGCGGATGCTCGCTGGCCGGCTGGAGCCGCATCAGGTCGACCACGTTCACCACCCGCACCGCCAGGTCCGGCAGGCGCTCGCGCAGCAGCGTGGCGGCGGCCAGCGTCTCGAGCGTCGGCACGTCGCCGGCGCACCCCAGCACCACGTCGGGGTCGCCGTCGCCCCCCTCCGTGGAGGCCCACGGCCAGATCCCCACCCCCCGGGTGCAGTGCAGGATGGCCTCGTCCATCGTGAGCCACTGCGGCGCGGGCTGCTTGCCGGCGACGATCACGTTGACGTACTGCCGCGAGCGCAGGCAGTGGTCGGCCACCGACAGCAGGGTGTTCGCGTCGGGCGGCAGGTACACGCGCACGATCTCGGCCTTCTTGTTGACCACGTGGTCGATGAAGCCGGGGTCCTGGTGGGAGAACCCGTTGTGGTCCTGCCGCCACACGTGCGAGGTCAGCAGATAGTTGAGCGACGCGATCGGCCGCCGCCACGGGATCCCGCGGGTCGTCTTCAGCCACTTCGCGTGCTGGTTGAACATCGAGTCGACGATGTGGATGAAGGCCTCGTAGCAGTTGAACAGGCCGTGGCGGCCGGTGAGCAGGTAGCCCTCCAGCCACCCCTGGCACAGGTGCTCGGAGAGCACCTCCATCACCCGGCCGCCGGGGGCCAGGTGGTCGTCGGTGGGGAGGATCTCGGCCTCCCACGCGCGGTCCGTGACGTCGAAGACGTCCTGGAGCCGATTCGACGCGGTCTCGTCGGGCCCCATGATGCGGAAGTTGCGGTGGGGCTCGTTGAGCGCCATCACGTCCCGCAGGAACCCCCCGAGGACGGTGGTGGCCGACGCGGACGCCTCGCCGCGCCCGCCGACCGCGACCGCGTGGTCGCGCATGTCCGGGATCACCAGGGGCCGCAGCAGGCCCCCGCCGTTGGCGTGCGGGCTCGCGCTCATGCGGCGCGTCCCCTCGGGCGCCGGGGCCAGCAGGTCGTCGCGGGGCCGCCCGTCGTCGTCGAACAGCTCCTCGGGGGGGTACGACCGCCTCCACTCCCCCAGGGCGGTGACGTGCTCCGGGTGCTGCGCCATGGCGGCGAGGGGGCCGGGGGGCGCCCGCCACGACCCCTCCGCCGGCCTGCCGTCCACCTCCCTGGGGCCCGTCCAGCCCTTCGGCGTGCGCAGCACGATCATCGGCCACGCCGGCCGGCCGGCCGGCCGGTCGCCCCGCCGCCCGCCGCCGCGCGCGGCGGCCTGGATCGCGGCGATGGCGTCCAGGGCCTCGTCCAGCGCCTCGGCCATGCGGACGTGGACGGCGGCCGGGTCGTCGCCCTCCACGTGGATCGGGCGGTGGCCGTACCCGCGCATCAGGGCGTCGAGCTCGTCCCGCGGGATGCGCGCCAGCACCGTCGGGTTGGCGATCTTGTAGCCGTTCAGGTGCAGCACCGGCAGCACCGCGCCGTCGCCGGCCGGGTCCAGGAATTTGTTGGAGTGCCAGCTGGCCGCGAGCGGGCCGGTCTCGGCCTCGCCGTCGCCCACCACGCAGCAGACCACCAGGTCCGGGTTGTCGAACGCCGCGCCGTAGGCGTGGGTCAGTGCGTACCCCAGCTCGCCGCCCTCGTGGATGGAGCCGGGCGTCTCGGGTGCCACGTGGCTGGGGATCCCGCCGGGGAACGAGAACTGGCGGAACAGCCGTCGCATGCCCGCCTCGTCGCGCGTGACGAGCGGGTACACCTCGCTGTAGGTGCCGTCGAGCCATGCGTTGGCCACCAGGGCGGGCCCGCCGTGGCCCGGGCCGGTGACGAACAGGACGTCGAGTTCGCGCGCCCGGATCGCCCGGTTCAGGTGGGCGTAGACCAGGTTGAGTCCCGGCGAGGTCCCCCAGTGGCCCAGCAGCCGCGGCTTGACGTGGCCGATGCGCAGCGGCTCGCGCAGGAGCGGGTTGTCCAGCAGGTAGATCTGGCCCACCGACAGGTAGTTCGCGGCCCTCCACCAGGCGTCCAGCCGTCGCAGCTCGTCCGGCGTCGTCACGTCAGTCCTCCCCGTCGCGTGCGTCGAGCACGGCCCGCACGGACCGCGCGATCACCAGGTCCTCCCGGGAGCCCACCACGAGGGTCCGCACCCGCGCCCCCGCCGCCGACACCTCGCGGTCGCCCGCGCCCCGGTCCGCGCCGGGGTCGACCGCCACGCCCAGGAACGCGAGCCGGCGGGCGGCCTCGGCGCGGGTGCGGCCCGAGCCTTCGCCGACGCCGCCGGTGAAGGCCAGGGCGTCGATGCCGCCGAGCGCGGCGGTCATCGCCGCGACGGCGGCGGCCAGCCGGTGGTCGTGCACGGACAGCGCCCGGGCGGCGCGCGCGTCGCCCCCGGCGGCGGCCGCCTCGACCCGGCGCATGTCGCCCGTCCCCGCGAGCGCCCGCAGCCCGCTGTCCTCGTTCAGCGCCCGCTCCACCTCGGCCGCCGGCACCCCGTGCCGCAGCACCAGGTGCAGCGGCACGCCGGGGTCGACCGTGCCGGAGCGGGTCGCCATCCCCAGCCCCTCCAGGGGCCCGAAGCCCATCGTCGTGTCCCCCGACCGGCCGGCGCGCACCGCCGTGACCGACGCCCCGCCGCCCAGGTGGCACACCACCAGGCGCAGGTCGCCGCGGCCGAGCATCGCCGCCGCCCGCTCCGCCGCCCACTGCACGGACAGGCCGTGGAAGCCGTAGCGCCGCACGCCCCACTCCTCGCGCCAGCGGGCGGGGACCGCGTAGGTCGAGGCCTCCTCCGGCATGGCCGCGTGGAAGGCGGTGTCGGGCACGAGCACGTGGGGGACGTCCGGCAGCGCCCGGCGGGCCGCGGCGATCGCGTCGATCGCCGGCCGGTCGTGCAGCGGCGCCAGGGCGGCGGCGTCCCTCAGGGCCGCCGCCGTCCCGCCGTCGAGGAGCGCGGCGGCGGTCAGGCCCGGCCCGCCGTGGACGATGCGGTGCCCCACGGCGGCCACGCCGGGCGGCAGGCCCTCCAGCGATGCGACCTCCTCGGACGCGCCGTCCGCGTCCACCAGCCGCAGCTTCAGGCTGGTGGACCCCGCGTTGACGGTCAGGACCGGTCCGGTCGGCACCCCTGCGTTATCTCACGGCGGGGGACCGGCCACGCCCGCGCCGGTGCCGCCGCCGTTTTCGGGATTGCCGCAGCCCGTCGGCGGGGGTCCCGGATGGAGGCGCCTCGCGGGCCGCCCGACACTGCGCCTGTGATGGCGCATCGCACCTCGCCACGCCGCGTCCTCGTCGCGGGCGGCGGCATCGCCGGCCTGGAGGCCGTGCTCGCCCTGCGGGAGCTCGCCGGCGACGCCGTCGAGGCCACCGTCGTCGACCCCGGGCGCCGGTTCACCGTGCCCGGGACGGCCACGGCGGGCGCCTTCGGGCTGGGCACCACCGTCGACCTGCGCCTGGCCGACGTCGTCCACCGGGCCGGGGCGACGCTGGTGCCGGGGCGCATCGCGTCGGTGGACGCCGCGCGGCACGTCGTGCTGCTCGACGGCGGCGAGCTGCTGACCTACGACGCCCTCGTGGTGGCCGTCGGCGCCGTCCCGGTCGCGGCGGTGCCCGGGGCGCTGACGTTCCGGGGGCCCCAGGACGTCGAGGCCGTCCGCGGCATGGTGGACGACGTGAGCCACCGGGCGCTCCGCGGCGCCGGGGTGGAGATGGCGATCGTGGTGCCGCCCGGCTGCGGCTGGCCCCTCGCCGCCTACGAGCTGGCCCTCATGACCCGCGAGCACCTGGCCGGCCAGGGGGCCGGCGACTCGGTGACGATCTGCGTGGTCACGTCGGAGGAGACGCCGCTGGGGCTCTTCGGGACGGACGCCAGCTCGGCCGTCCAGCGCACGCTCGCCCGCTCGCGCATCGACGTGCGGACGGGCGCCGAGGTCCGCTGCTGGAGCGCCGGGTGCCTGCGGCTCGCCGCCGGGTCGACGATCTGGGCCGACCGCGCGATCGCGCTGCCGGTGCAGCGCGGTCCCGGGCTGGAGGGGCTGCCCGCCGACCCGCTCGGGTTCATCCCCACCGGCGACGACGCCCGGGTGCCCGGGATCGCCGACGTCTGGGCGGTCGGCGACGGGACCACCAACCCGGTGAAGCAGGGCGGCATCGCCTGCCAGCAGGCCGACGTCGCGGCGGGGCAGATCGCCGAGGCGCTCGCCGGGACGCCGCCGGACGGCTCGCCGGTGCCGCCGTCGCTGTCGGGCTGGATGTGGGACGGCCGTCGCGGTCGCGCGCTGCCGTCCGGCGCCGCGGATCCGGCCGAGGGGGCGGCCGACCCGGCGCCCGTGTGGCCGGTCGCGAAGGTGGGCGGCCGCTTCCTGGCGCCGTTCCTGCGCGACATGGTCGTCGACCGGCGCCCGGACGGCGGGACGGTGGGCGTGCCGGCGTGAGCACCGCCCCCGGGACGCCCGTCCTCCTGGCGGAGGGGGTCCGCAAGGTCTACCGGACCGGCGCGCTCGAGGTGCCGGCCCTGCGGGCGGTCGACCTCGCCATCGCCCGGGGCGAGCTGGTGGCGGTGATGGGGCCCTCCGGCTCGGGCAAGACGACGCTCCTGAACTGCATGTCCGGGCTCGACGAGATCGACGGCGGCCGCGTGCTGGTGGGCGGGGAGGACGTCCACGCGATGCCCGACGCGCGGCGCACCGCCCACCGCGCCCGCCACATGGGTTTCGTGTTCCAGAGCTTCAACCTGATCCCGGTGTTCAGCGCCGAGGAGAACGTCGAGCTGCCCCTGCTGCTGCTGGGCGTGCGCGCGCACGACGCGCGCGACGGTGCGCGGGCCATGCTGGAGAGGGTCGGCCTCGGCGGCCGCGCCCGCCACCGCCCCGCCGAGCTGTCGGGCGGCGAGCAGCAGCGGGTCGCGATCGCCCGGGCGCTGGTCGCCGAGCCCGAGCTGATCTGGGCGGACGAGCCGACGGGCAACCTCGACAGCGAGACGGCCGCCGAGGTGATGGATCTGCTGCGCGAGGTCCACGACGCCGGGCAGAGCCTGGTGATCGTGACCCACGACCCCGGGATCGGCGCCTCGGCGCCGCGCCTCATCCGCATGCGCGACGGCCGGGTGGTGGCCGACGGGGTCCCGGCCGAGGTGGCGGTCGGGGTGTGATCCCCCTGCTCCTGGCGCTCGTCGCCGTGCCGGCGCTGATCGCCGTGCACGACGCGCTGCGGGCGCCGCTCATCCGCCGGCTGGCGCTGCGCAATGTGCTGCGGCGCCGCGGCGAGGGCGCGCTGGTGCTGACGGGCTGCCTGCTGGGGGCCGCCATCATCACGTCGTCGATCCTGGTGGGGGACAGCCTGCGCGCGTCCGTCCGCGACGTGGCGCGGGCCGAGCTGGGACCGGTGGACGAGCTGGTGCGGGTGCCCGCCGGCCGGGTCGGCGCGGCGTCGCGGGCGGTCGCGGCCCGGCTCCCGGAGGGCGCGTCGGTCACCACCGCGCTGCGCGCCCCCGCAGTCGGCGTCACCGTGACCGGGCCGCGGCGCGCGGAGCCCCACCTGCGGCTGCTGGAGCTCGACGTCGCGCGGTCGCGGGTCTTCGGCGGCTCCGCACGGGACACCGGGCTGGCCGGCGTGGTCGCCCCCCGGCCGGGCGAGGTGGTGCTCGAGGAGGACGCCGCGCGCGGCCTGGGCGTCGCCCCGGGGGCGCGGATCCGCGTGATCGCCGCCGGCGGCGCCGAGACCCTGCGGGTGGCCGGCGTCGTCCCCGGCGTGGGGCTCGCCGGGCTGGGCGACGCGTCCGACGCGGAGAGCGTCAACGCGATCGTGCCCCCCGGCACGGTCGCGGCGATCGGGACGGCGCCGGGGGCGCCGCCCCCGGAGGGCCTGGTGCTGATCTCGAACGGCGGCGGGGTGTTCGGCGGCGCGGGCCGCACCGACGAGGTCGCGGCGGTCGCGGCGGGCGCGATGGCGCCGGTCGCCGCCGTGACCGTGCAGCCGGTGAAGCGCGACCTGCTCGACCAGGCCGACGAGGCGGGCCGGTCCTTCACCGCGGCGTTCGGCGCCATCGGCGCCGTGGCCGTCATCGCCGGGATCCTGCTGCTGGTGAACGTGTTCGTGATGCTCGCCGACGAGCGCCGGAGCCAGCTCGGCACGCTGCGGGCCCTGGGGCTGAAGCGGCTGGCGATGGTCCGGGCGTTCGCCATGGAGGGCGCCGTGTACGCCGTGGCGGGCGCGGCGCTCGGGGCCCTGGCCGGCATCGGGGTGGCCCGGGTGGTGGTCGCCGTCGCGGCCCGCATCTTCGCCGACGTCGAGGGCGACCTGGGCCTGCGCCTGGCGGTCCCGCCGGGCAGCGTGCTGCTGGGCTTCGGCATCGGCGCGGCGATCTCGCTGCTGACCGTTTGGCTCACCAGCGCCCGGACCGCGCGGCTCAACGTGATCCGCGCGATCCGCGACCTCCCCGCGCCCCCGTGGCGGCGCTCGGCCGGCCGCATCCGGATGGCCGCGGCCGCCGCCCTGGCGCTCGGCGTGGCCGCCTCGGCGGCAGGGCTCGCGCAGGGCGGCGCGTGGTTCCCGGCCCTCGTCGGACCGGTGCTCGTGATCGGCGGCGTCGCGGGCGTCCTCGCCACCGTCACGCGCCCCCGCCCGGTCGTCACCGCCGCCGCGCTGGCCATCCTGGCGTGGGGGGCCGTCTGCGTCGTCGTCCTGCCCGACACGTTCGAGCGCGCCGGGATCCAGGGCTTCGTGGCCCAGGGGGTCGTGATGTGCGCCGCCGGCATCTGCCTGGCGACCCTCGACTCCGGCCTGTGGATGCGCGCCGCGGCCCGCGCGCCGCGCGGGGGCCTCGCGGCGCGCCTGGGGCTCGCCTACCCGCTCGCGCGGCCCTTCCGCACGGCGATGCAGATGGGGATGTTCGCGCTCGTCATCTTCGGCCTCGTGTTCATGAGCGTCATCACCCACCTCTACGGGCAGCAGGCGCCGCGGTACGTCGGGGACATCGGCGCCGGCTACACGGTGGTCACCGACTCGAGCCCGGGGAACCCGGTGCCCGCGGCGGCGCTGGCCGCGCGGCCCGGGGTGACGGGCGTCGCCCCGCTGCTGCGGGCGCTCCCCGAGTTCTCGGCGCCCCGCCACCCCGAGTTCGGCCGTTGGCACATGACCGGCTTCGACGCGCGCCTGCTGGCCCGCGGCACCCCCGCGCTGGGGCAGCGGGACCCGCGCTACGCGACGGACCGGGCCGCCTGGGAGGCGGTGCTGCGCGACCCGCACGCCGCGATCGTGCCCGACTGGTTCCTCCAGACCGGCGGCGGCACGGAGGCGCACTACGTGGAGGCGGGGGAGTCGGTGGTGATGCGCGACCCCGCGAGCGGCCGCAGCCGCCGGCTGCGGGTCGCGGGCATCGTCGAGGCCGACTGGGCGTACGGCGGCGTGATGGTCTCGTCGCGGACCGCCCGCGACGTCCTCGGCGCCGACGCCGTGTCGAGCCGCGCGTTCGTGGCCACGGCGCCGGGCGCCGACCCCGGCGCCGTGGCCGCCGGCATCACCGCGGACATGGTCGACCACGGGGCCGACGCGGAGTCGCTGCGGGCCGTGGTCGACCGCGCCCTCGGGGCCAACCGGGCGTTCATGGCCCTGGCGCAGGGCTTCGTGGCGCTGGGTCTGGTGATCGGGGTGGGCGGCCTGGCGGTGGTGATGGTGCGCGCCGTCCGCGAGCGCCGCCGCCAGATCGGGATGCTGCGGGCGATGGGCCTGCCCTCGACGACCGTCCGCCGGGCGTTCGTGCTCGAATCGGGGTTCATCGCGGCCCGCGGGCTCCTCATCGGCGGGGGCCTCGCGGTGCTCTCGTGCTGGCTCCTGGCCACCCGCTCGGACGCGTTCGGCGAGTCGTCCATCCCGTTCAGCGCCCCGTGGGGCACGATCGCCGCGATGCTGGGGGCGGCGCTGGCCGGGGCGCTGGCGGCCACGGCCATCCCGTCGGCGCGCGCCGCCGCGATCCGTCCCGCGGTCGCGCTGCGGGTCACCGAGTAGCCGCGGCCTGACAGGCTGTGCACATCGTGCCCCTCCCGTCGCTGACGCACCCCGAGCGCCACCTCAGCGGCCGCAGCAACTGGCTGCGCGCCGCCGTGCTGGGCGCCAACGACGGGCTCGTCTCGGTGTCGAGCCTGCTGCTCGGCGTGGTGGCCGGCGGCGCCTCCCACCAGGCCACGATCCTCGCGGGGTTCGCGGGCCTGGCGGCCGGCGCGCTGTCGATGGCCGCCGGCGAGTTCGTGTCGGTGTCGTCCCAGCGCGACGCGGAGAACGCCGACCTGGCCCTGGAGGGGCGCGAGCTGCGGGCCGATCCTGCAGGCGAGCTCGAGGAGCTGGCGGGGATCTACGAGCGCCGGGGGCTGCCGTCCGAGCTTGCCCACCGCGTCGCGGAGGCCCTCACCGACAAGGACGCCCTCGGCGCCCACGCCCGCGACGAGCTCGGGCTCGCCGAGGAGCGGATGGCCCGCCCGTGGCAGGCGGCCTGGGCGTCGGCCCTGGCGTTCACGGCGGGGGCGACGGTGCCCGTCGTCGCGGCCGTGGCCCCCGGAGGCGCCGGGGTGCGGGTGGGGCTGCTCGTGGGCCTCACGATCGCCGCGCTCGCGGGCCTCGGGGCCATCGGCGCGGCGCTGGGCGGCGCCCCCCGGTGGCCGGCCGTCGCCCGCGTCACGTTGTGGGGCGCGGCGGCGATGGGCCTCACCGCCGCCGTCGGCAGCCTGGTGGGCGCGGCCGTCTGAGCCGCGCCCCGGCGCGGTCAGCGCAGGCCGCGCTCCAGGGCGTCCAGCACCGCCCCCAGCGCGCCGGCCGGCGGGAGGTCCACGGTGTGCCCGCGCGCCACCCGGCCGCGCGCCGCGCGGTCCGGGTTCACGCCGCGGCCGAGCTGCGACCGCGCCGCCACGCGGACCACCGCCGCCTCGTCCGGGTTCAGCCGCGTGGCGCCGGACTCGTCGTCCGGCCACCCGAGGCGGTCGAGCAGCCGCACGGCGGCGCGGAGCTCCTCGATGGCGTCGTGCGCGTCGTGCCCCTCGGCCAGCTCGTGGACCATGCGCCCCGCGGCGGGTACCAGCACCCACGCGAAGACGGCCCGGCCGGCGATGTCGGACTCGCCCGCCGCGAGATCGGCGGTGCGGTCGCCCGTCGCCTCCCGCACCGGCGTCTCCGTTCCCATGGCCCCTCCTCCGTCAGGTCGTTGCGATGACCGCCCCAGCATCCCGCGGGGGCGGGAGCGGTCCATCGGCGTGCGCGCGGCTCCCGGCCGCGGGTTTCCCGAACGGCGGCCGGGCGGGCGGCGGGTGGATGCGGCCGTCATGCCGCCGCGCCGTCACCGATCGACGGGGCCGGAGGCGTCCCGCACGGTCGCGGCCAGCGCGCGGATGTCCTCCCGCAGGCTCTCGACCTCGCGCTCGAGCGCGTCGACGCGCTCCTCCAGCGCCGCCGTCCGGACCTCGGGCGATCCCAGGGGCGAATCGCTCACGGCTGCCTCCCATCCTCGTTGGCGCGGCCGAACCCCGGCCGACCGTCGAAGGCTCCCGCGCGGCGTCCGGGCCTCCATCGGGGGGGCGGCCGACCGCCGGTGCGGGGGACTACGGACGCGGCTCGCGGGTCTGCGCGCGGCGGATCCGGGCGTCCAGCGCCACGGGACGCCCGGCGGCGTCGGTCCGCACCGGGTTGAGGTCCAGCTCGGCGACCCCCGGGATGTCCGACATGAGCCACCCCACGCGGGCGGTCAGGTCGGCGAGGGCGTCGCGGGGCACCGCCGGCAGCACGCGCCAGCCGTCCAGCAGCGCCACCCCCCGCAGCCGATCCCAGAGCTCGCGCGCCGACGCCGGCCCGACGGGCGCCAGCGCGACACGGCGGTCGCGCCACACCTCGGCGTCGGTGCCGCCGATGCCGGCCAGCACGCACGGCCCGAACACCGCGTCGCGGAGGCCGCCGACGATCAGGTCGGTCCCGGCCGGCGCCATCTCCTGGACGAGAACCCCCTCCATCCGGTCCTCGAGCCCGCGGGCCCGCAGCTCCCCGGCGATCCCGCGGACCGCGGCGGCGGCCTCGTCGGGGGTGCGGAGGCCCAGTACCACGCCCCCCACGTCGGACTTGTGGGTCAGCGCGCCGCTGACGAGCTTCACCGCGACGGGACCGCCGATGGCGGCCTGCGCCGCCGCGGCGTCGGCGGCGCTCACGGCGAGGATCGCGCGCGGGACCGGGATCCCGTAGGCGCCGAGCACCCGCTCCACGGCCCCGGGCGGGAGCCACGCGCCTGGCTCGGCCTCGGCCAGGGCGGCGCGGGCCGCCGCGGGGTCGATGCCCGCCGGCCGGACCGCCGGGTCGCCGGGACGGGCGGCCGCCTGCGCCGCGCGCCGGACGCCGGCCAGGGCGCGCGCCGCGCCCTCCGGCATCGCGAGCCAGGGGATGGGCGGCTCGTCCGCCGGCGGCTCGGGGGCCGGTCCCACCACACAGCCCACCACGGGGATCCGGTCGTTGGCCAGCGCCTCGGCCGCCCGGATGATCGCCGGGGTGTCCGCGCCGCGCAGGGGGGTCACCAGCACCATGAGGGCGTCCACCTCCCCCGAGGCGACGATCGCCCTGCCCGCGCGCTCGACCGCCTCGGCGCCGGTGCCCGCGCCGAGGTCGACGGGGTTCCCGTCGGCGGCGGGCGGGGTCCGCATCGAGGCGAGCAGCGTCCGGAGCGCGTCGCCGAACGGCGGCACCTCCAGGCCGGCCGCCTCGGCGGCGTCGGCGGCGAGGATCGCGGGTCCGCCGGCGTTGGAGACGATGCCGATCCGGGGCCCCGGCGGGAGCGGCTGGGAGGCGAGCCCCTCGCCGGTCTCGAGCAGCTCCTCCAGCGTGTCGGCCCGCACGACGCCCGCCAGGTCGAACAGCGCGTCGGTCATCGGCTCGCCGGCGGCGAGGGCGGCGGTGTGCGACCCCGCGGCCCGCCGCCCGGCGCCGCCGCGGCCGCCCTTCAGGACGACGACGGGGGTCCGCCGCGACACCCGCCGGGCGATCCGGGCGAACCGTCGGGGGTCGCCGACGCCCTCCAGGTACAGCAGCACGGCGCGGGTGTCGGGGTCGGCGTCCCACCAGGCCAGCAGGTCCTCCGGCCCCACGTCGCCGCCGTTGCCGAGGCTCACGAACGACGAGGTCCCGATCCCGCGGGCCGCGCAGTGGGCGAGGGCGGCCACGCCGAGTCCGCCGCTCTGGGAGGCGAGGGCGATCCGGCCCGCCCGCGCCGGGAGGGGACCGAACGTCGCGTCGAACGGGGCCGGCCCGGCGCTCACGGAGACGCCCAGGCAGTTCGGCCCCACCAGGCGCAGGCCGGCGGTGCGGCACACGTGGACGAGCTCGGCCTGGAGGGCGGCGCCGTGGGCGTCCTGCTCGGCGAAGCCGGCCGACAGCACCACCAGGGCGCGGGCGCCGCACGCGGCCGCCTCCCGGGCCACGGCCGGCACGCCCTCTGCCGGGACCGCCGCCACCACCAGGTCGACCGGCCCGGGCAGCAGGCCCAGCGAGCGGTACGCGCGGCGCCCGGCGACGAGGTCGGCGGCGCGGTTCACGGCATAGACGGGAGCCGTCCCGCTCTCGACCAGCGCGCGGAGCACGGCGCCACCCGGCGCGGAGGGGTCGCGCGACGCCCCCACCACGGCGATCCCGTGCGGCCGCATCAATGGCCGCAGCGACGCGGCGGCGCCGCCCGCGTCCCGCGCCCCGCCGGCGTCGTCGCGCGCCGCGTCGAAGTGCAGCGGCACGCGCGCCAGCACGCCGTCGCGCGTCCGCTCCAGGGTCACGGGGCCGCCGAGCCCCTCCAGGACGCTCCGCATCCGCCGGTTGTCGGTCCGCATCCACGCCCAGAGCGTGTCGACGCCGTTCGCGGCGGCGTGGTCGCAGAGGCGCTCCACGAGGGCGGTCCCCAGGCCCAGGCCCTGCCAGCGGTCGGCGACGGCGGCCGCCAGCTCCGCGTCGGCGGCCCCCGCGGCGCGGTAGTAGCGGGCGACCGCCACGATGCGCTCGCCCTCGCCGCCGGCGACCGCCACCACGCCGGCGCCCAGCGGTCCCGGCGCGGCCGCCATGTCACGGGCCTCGCGGCCGGTGAGGCCGCCGCGCGCGGCGCCGAACCGCATCGCCCGCGCCGCCGGTGACATCCCCGCGATCATCGCGCCGATGCCGTCGGCGTCGTCCTCGCGACAGGGGCGCACGGCGACGCTGCGCCCGTCGCGCAGCAGCACCCGCTCGCCGCCGTCGCCGGCGGCGTGCGGCCCGGGGACGGCGCCTCCGGCGGGGGGCGCCGCCGTCACCCGCCCGCCCGTGCGCGGCGGGCGATCCCGTGCAGCATCCGGCGGTCCATCGTGGAGCCGACCGGCTCGACGAGCGCCGGGCCCATCGCGAGGCGGGTCCGCAGGTCGCCGGAGCATGCGCACCGGTACCGGCTGACGACGCGCGTGCGGCCCCGCGAGAGGGGCTCGGCGGCGATGAGCCAGCTCGCCGCCGCCCAGGGGCGGCCCGCGGCGCGGGACGCCGCGTCGGGCGGGCCGTGCGCCAGCAGGTGGCGCCCCTCGACGACCTCCGCGATCGTGAGCGGCGGCGCCTGCGGGTGCAGCACGAGGTGATCGCCCGGCCGCGCCTGCCACTCGGGGTGGATCCGCTCGGCGTCGCGGACGCCGCACCCGGCGAGGTTCTCGAGCCACGTGTAGCTGTAGAAGCCGGCCCGGTCGGCGCCGATCTGGGCGATCCACGGCCAGACGGCCTCGGGCGGCGCGTCGACCGTGACCGCATGCGTCCATCCCCACTGCGGCCGGGGCACGAGGTCGTCGCCGGGGTGCGGGCGCGACGCGGGCGCCGTCCCCGCCCCCCATGTCGAGCGGATCCCCCGCCGGCCCGGCGTCGCGACGGCGGCCGCCATGCGGGCCGCGCCACCGAGGCCCGCGGCCACGTCGCGCCAGCCGGTGCGGGCCCGGCCCTCCGCGCGGCGCGCCAGATTGCGGAGCTGCACGCGCTGCATGACGGCGTGGGCCGGGCGGATCCAGGCGGCGCGCGCCCCGCCGGCGCGGGGGTGGGCGACCCGTGCCCGCACGCGCAGGCGCGTGCGCCCCCCGCCGGCCGGCTCGAGTGCGAAGGCCCACGTGGCATGCCAGTGGCGCGGTGGCCGGGGTCCCGCGAACGGGACGTTGCGGCCCGCGTCGGCGTCCCATAGCCCGCCGAGCACCAGGGCGCTCGGCTCGCGCGCCTCGAGCACCTCGAAGTGGCCGCCGCGGCCGTCCGCGGGGACGCGGTCGCCGGCGTGCAGCGTCGCCCATTCGGGATGGATCTCCGGCGCGCGGGGGGCCCCGCCGTTGTCGATCGCGTCCAGCGAGTAGAACCCCGCCCGGCCGGCGCCCATCTGGGCGAGCCACGGCCACACCTCCGCGGGCGTCGCCCGGATCGTGGTCTCGTGGGTCGCGGCGACGGCCGCGTCGGGCAGCAGGGCGTCGCCCGGCATCGGCGGCTCGCCCAGGTCGCGCGCGAGGTCCCGCAGCAGCGCGCGGCGGATGAGCCGCGAGAACGGGCCGATCGCCGCGAAGTAGCAGCGGAAGCGCCGCCAGGCCGCCGCGTCGCCGGGGTCGACGCGCACCTCGACCTCGACGCGCGATCCGCCGTCGGCGCGGGGCCGCACGCGCAGCGCCCACGCCACGCGCACCGTCCCCGGGGCCCCGGCGGCGGCGAACGCCGCGGCGTCGGCGACGTGCACGAACGGGATCTCGCGACGCCACACGGCCCCGGCGGCCCCCACCACCACCTCGCGCGGCGGGTCGTCGGCCAGCAGCGTGAAGCCGGGCTCCGCGGGGGTCGAGACCATGTCGTCGATGCGCAGCGGGCGGGGGCCGGGCGGCGGGTGCCCGGCGAGCCGGGCGGGCAGGGCGCGCAGGCCGAAGAGGGCCCGGGCCACCGGGACGGCGCCCAGGTCGCCGTGGCGGACGCGGGCCCACGCCACGGCGGGCGGGGCGCCCACGTCGCGGCCCATCACCTCGACGAGGGGGGCGTGCGGGAGCAGCGCGGCGAGTGCGTCGGGTCCGTCCATCGGCCCGACGGTAGGCGGCCCGGCGGCGCGCGCCCACCGGGTCGGTGCGGTCGCGGCCGCGGACGATCCCGGGGTCCGGCTGCGGATCCCCCCGGATCCGCGCCCCCCGGCGGCGGGACGGTCAGGACAGGAGCCGTCCCCCGTCCACCACGAGCTGGGCCCCCGTGACGTAGCTCGCGAGGTCCGACGCGAGGAACAGCACCGCCCGGGCGATGTCGTCGGGCAGGCCGATCCGGCCCATGGGCACGAGCGCCGCGAAGGCGTCGAGGGTCGATTCGTCCACCTCGCCCACGCCCGGCGTCCGGATCGCGCCCGGCGCCACTGCGTTGACCACGATGCCGTGGGGCGCCAGCTCCAGCGCCGTGCTCTTCGTGAACCCCCACAGGCCGTGCTTCGACGCGTCGTAGTGGGCCAGCCCCACCATCGACGGATGCAGCGCGTCGATCGAGGTGACGTTGACGATGCGCCCGCCCGCCCCGCGGGCGACCATGTGGCGCGCGGCCTCGCGCGTGCAGAGGAACGCGCCGGTCAGGTTCACCTCCAGCACGCGCCGGAACGTCGCGGCGTCCATCTGCGCGAGCGGCCGGTTCGGGTAGATGCCGGCGTTGTTCACCAGGATGTCGATCCGCCCGAGGCGGGCGACGGTCCGGTCGGCCATGCGCCGCACGTCGTCCTCATCGGACACGTCGGCCCGCACGGCCATCGTGCTGCCGGGACGCCCGGCCTCCATCAGGGCGGCCGCCTCCTCCGCCAGGTCGCCGCGCAGGTCGGCCAGCACGACCGCCGCGCCCGCCTCGTGGAGCCGGCGGGCGATGCCGAGGCCGATCCCCATGGACGCGCCGGTCACCACGGCCACCCGGCCGTCCAGGTCGATCAGGTCGCCCAGCGCGGGCCGCGGGGGCGGGGCGTCCGCGCTCATCCCGTCGCCTCCGCGTGCGCGCCGGCCGGCTCGGGGATGGGGGTCCACCGGTCCTCGAGGCGGGCGGCGACGGCCGGCAGCGTCGTGTACTCCATGTCCTCAGCCGGCAGGCGGCCCGGCTCGAAGGGGCCGAGCCGCCGCATGTGGTCGGCAAGCTCCAGCGCGATCGCGCGGGCCCGGTCGAAGGAGACGTCGCCGAGCATGTCGCGGGGTCCCACCAGCCGCCCGTCGGCGAGCTGGAACCCCATGCCCACCACGCGGGGCGGCCCGTCGAAGCGGGCCGGGTGGCTGTCGCCGATCGCGCAGGGCATCAGCGGGCCGTTGTGGGACCCGCGCATCCAGCCGGCCACCAGGTGCGGGCGTGCGAACGGCTCGAGCACCTCGCCCACCGCCGGCAGGCCGCTCTGGCAGCGGACGATCATGATCGGGTCGTCCTTGCCCACGTAGCGCCCCGCGATGAGCGACAGGCGCGAGGTCGAGGTCGCGGCCACGGGCTCGTCCGGCTCGCCGGCGCGGAAGACGTGCTTGACCACGTAGCGCCCCGGCGTGCCGATGAGCGCGAGCAGGTCGTAGAGCTCCGCGGGGCACGTCAGCCGGATCGCCCGGCGCTCGACGAGGTCGTGCACCTCGATCGTGAAGCCCCGGTGCATCGCCGTGTCGATCACCAGGCCCGCCGTGTTGAACGGGTCGCAGAAGATGGAGTAGAGCGGCAGGTTCCAGGCCCCGGGCGCGCACTTGTCGGCGGCGAAGACGATGAACGGCTCCGACGGCCGCTCCCGGATCTCCATCTCCGCCACCCCGGGTCCCGCGCCGCGGACGTTGCCCGAGAAGGCGTCGGCCAGCAGGTCCTGGCCCGCGCCGTACAGGTGCAGCCGCCGGGCCACGGCGGTCAGCGCCTCGAACGACTCCCAGGCGAAGCGGTGGACGGGCTCGGCGTCGATGCCGTGCCGGTGCGTCATGACCAGGTTGACGTCGTCGCCGCAGGCGTTGACCGCGCCGTCCAGCAGCAGCCCCTCCGCGACGGCGCCGCGGACGCGGCGCTCGGCCTCCACCAGCATCTCCGGGTGCACGGCGCTGTGGCCCACCCAGCCGCCGACGTCCGCCTTGATGGCGCTGATCGTGACGACGCTCACGTCGTTCCACCTCCACGGGGGTCCTGCCCGGCATCGTCCCCGCCGCGCCCCGCGGCGGCATCCGCGCCGCGCCGCGCGCCGCCTACGGGGAAATACGCGTCACGCATGCGCGGCCCGCACGCCCGCCCGCCGCAGGCGGCGATGCCGCCGGGCCGCGTCGGCCGCCCACACCACGAGGGGGAAGACGGGCAGCACCAGGAGCGAGGGGACCGTGGGGACGGCCGTGCCGAACACCTCCTGGAGGAGCGGGACGGTCACGATCAGGGCCGAGAGCCCCAGCTCGAAGGCGATGCCCCACAGCAGCAGCCGGTTGGCCAGCAGGCGCGGGCGCGTGCGGGCGCCGTCCTCGGTGCGCGCGGCCATCGCGGTGCCCACCTGGCACGCCACGATGCCGAGGAACGCCATCGTCGTGGCCTGCTGATAGGCGCCGTGGAGCGCCGCGCCCTCGCCGGTCGGGTCGCCGGGCGACCAGCCCGCCGCCAGCAGCTCGCCCAGGAACGCGCACATCACCAGCGCCGCCGAGGCGAGGCCCATCGCGCCCCAGGCGCGTCCCAGCAGCGCGCGGTCCACCAGCCGGGCGCCGGCGCGCCGGGGCGGCCGCTCCATGACGTCGGGGTCGGCGGGCTCGCGGCCCAGGGCGAGCGCGGGGAGGGTCTCCGTCCCGAGGTCGACCGCCAGGAGCTGCATCACGGTCAGGGGCAGCGGGATCGCGCCGCCGGAGAGGGCGAACGCCAGGAACGGGACGACCTCGGGCGGGGAGTGGGCCAGGATGTAGAGCACGAACCGGCGGACGTTCGCGTAGACGCGGCGCCCCTCCTCGACGGCGGCGACGATGGTCGCGAAGTCGTCGTCGGTGAGGATCATCGTCGCGGCCTCGCGCGCCACGTCCGTGCCGGAGCGCCCCATCGCGACGCCGATGTCGGCGTGGCGCAGGGCGGGGGCGTCGTTCACGCCGTCGCCCGTCATCGCGACGACGTGGCCGCGGGCGCGCAGCGTCTCCGCGATCCGCAGCTTCGCCTCCGGCTCGGCGCGCGCGAAGATGAGCCCGTCGGGGTCGGCCACCAGGGCCGACAGCGCGGCGTCGTCCATCGCCGTCAGCTCGGGCCCGCCCACCACGCGCGCCGTGCCCCGGACGATGCCCACCTCGCGGGCGACGGCCGCGGCGGTCAGGCCGTTGTCGCCGGTCACCACCACGATCCCGATGCCGGCCTGCCGGCACCGCTCCACCGCCGCGGGGACGGCCGCGCGGGGCGGGTCGTGCATCCCCACGAGGCCCAGGAGGCAGAGGTCGCGCTCCGCGTCGTCGCGGTCGGCGGGCGTCGTTTCCGCGGGGACCGGGCGGTCCGCGACGGCGAGCACCCGCAGGCCGCGTGCGGCCATGGCCTCCACCGCGCGCGCCACGCTCCGGCGGTCCTCGGGGCCCATGGGCCGCTCGGCGCCGTCCGGCCCGGCGATGCGGACGGCGCGGGCCTCGATCGCCTCCGGCGCGCCCTTCACGCTGACCCAGCGGCCGTCGTCGCCGTCGTCGATCGTCGCCATCGTGCGCCGCGCGGGGTCGAAGCGGAACACGGCCCGCCGGCCGGCGTCGCGGCCCTCGGCGCCGACGTCGGCGCCGAGGGTCGCGGCCGCCTCGAGCATCGCCACCTCCGTGGGATCCCCCGACGCGGGGCGGGCGCCCGACGGGTCGACCACGGCGTTGCTGCACGCCGCGGCACGCCGGGCGAGCCGCCCGAGGACCGGGGCGGCGGCCGCCGCCCCGCCGGGCAGCGCGACCTCGCCCGCGAGCGTCCAGGCCGCCACCGGCCGCATCCGGTTCTCGGTGAGCGTCCCGGTCTTGTCCGTGCAGATCACCGTCGCCGCGCCCAGGGTCTCGACCGCCGAGAGCCGCTTGACCAGCGCGCCCCTGCGGCTGAGCGCCCGCACGCAGACCGCCAGCGAGAGCGTGATGGTGGGGAGCAGGCCCTCCGGCACGTTCGCCACCAGCAGGCCGATCGCGAACTTGACGGCGTCCGCCACGGGGAGGCCCGCGGCCAGCAGCCCCAGGGCCATGAACGCGAGGCCGGCCGCCACGGCGACGGCGGCGATGAGCCACGCCACCCGCCGCACCTCGCGCTCCAGCGGGCTCTGCTCGCGGTCCCCGCGCTGCGACAGCGCCGCGATGCGCCCGAGCTCGGTCCGCATCCCCGTCGCGCGCACCAGGCCGACGGCCTCGCCGCCCGTGCAGAGCGTGCCGCTGAACACCATGTCGCGGGCCTGGAGCGGCGACGGGTGCGCGTCCTCCAGATCGGCGCCGCGCTGGACGGGCTCCGACTCGCCGGTGAGCGCGGACATGTCGACCTCGACGGCGCCCGACACCAGGTGCGCGTCGGCCGAGATGCGGTCGCCCTCCTCGATCACCAGCACGTCGCCGGTCACGAGCTCCCGGGCCGGGACGGTGCACCGGACGCCGTCGCGCAGCACCGTCGCCTGCGGCGGCAGGTAGCGGCGCAGCGCGTCGATGGCGCGCTCGGCCTGGCGCTCCTGGACCACCGCGACCGCGGCGTTCAGCACCACCACGCCGGCGATGGCGACGGCCAGCGCGCCGGTGCCGGCGAGGGCGGCCAGGGCGGCCGCCGCCCACAGCAGCAGCGCCAGGGGGTGCACGAGCTGGGCGGCCACCTGGCGGGGCCAGACGGCGCCCTGCCGGCGCTCCAGCTCGTTGGGGCCGTGCGCCTGGAGCCGGCGGGCGGCCTCCCGGGAGGTGAGCCCGCCCGGGGACGAGCGCAGGTCGCGGAAGAGCCGCCCCGCCGGCCCCGGCCCGGGGCTCACCGCCCGGCGACCGTCCCGCCGCCGCGGTGCGTCGGCAGCCCGATCACGCCGCCCGGCGCGAAGGCGCCCGTGTGGTCGAACCTGCGGGCGCCCGCCCCGGTGCCGCCGCGGGTCGCGCGGACGGGCTCGGCGGCGCCGGGCACCCACACGGGCCGCAGCACGATGCGCGCCGTCCCGGCGCTGCCGTCCAGGACCGCCTCGATCGCGGCGTTCACGTCGTCCAGGGGGACCTCGCTGCGCTCGACGGTGGTCATGCCCCGGGTGTGCAGTTCGAAGACCTCCTCGAGGTCGTGGTGCGTCCCCACGATCGAGCCGACCACGGTGAGGCCGCCGAGCACGGTCTCGAAGATCGGGAGGCGCATCGCGTTCTCCGCGGGAAGGCCCACGCAGACGAGCGTGCCGCCGCGCGCCAGCGACCCGAACGCCTGCTCGAAGGCGACCGGCTGGACCGCCGTGACGATCGCGGCCCGGGCACCGCCGAGCCGGCGGATCGCCGCGACCGGATCGTCCTCGCCGGCGTGCACGACCTCCTCCGCGCCGAGGCGCCGCGCGGTGCGCAGGCGGTGCTCGTTGATGTCGACCGCCACCACGCGCGCCCCCGTGATGGCGGCGTACTGCACCGCCAGGTGGCCCAGGCCGCCGACGCCGAAGACGGCGATGAGGTCGGCCGACGACGCGCCCGACACCTTCACCGCCTTGTAGGTGGTCACCCCGGCGCACGTCAGCGGGGACGCGTCGGCGGGGTCGATCCCCGCCGGCACCCGCACCACGTGACGCGCGAACGCGACGGCGTACTCCGCGAACGCCCCGTCGATGCCGTAGCCGGTGTTGCGCTGGCGCTCGCAGAGCGTCTCGCGGCCGCTGTTGCAGTACGCGCAGTCCCCGCACGCGTAGCCGAGCCACGGCAGGGCCACCCGCATGCCCGGCGCGATGCCGTGGGCGTTGCCGGCCCCCACCCGCTCCACGATGCCGACGCCCTCGTGCCCCGGGATGAGCGGCAGCACGGGCGGGATCGGCCAGTCACCGCGGGCGGCGTGGATGTCGGTGTGGCACAGGCCGCAGGTCTCGATCCGGACGAGCACCTGCTCCGGCCCCGGCTCCGGGACCGGCACGTCCTCGACGGCGAGGGGCTGGTCGAACCGGTGGACGACCGCGGCCTTCATCACTCCTCCGTTCCTGACGTGGCGGCCGGCGTCAGCCGGTCACGGGGATGTGGGCGGGGGCGACCCGCCGCGGGATGACGACCGCGGTGACGGCGTGCGCCCGGACCGTCGCGGCGTTCGACGCGGAGGCGCGCGCCTCGTTGCGCACGCGCCGGGCCGACAGGACGTCGGCGCGCAACCGCAGGTGCACGGTCACGCGGGCGCCGGGGGCCAGGTCGCCGAGGTGCCACACCACGGCCCCGCCCTCGAGCTGCGCCCGTGCGGGCAGTCGGCCCAGGGACGTGCCCTGCGGGACCGGGTCGCGCACCACGACGTCCTGCGCCGTGACCGCCGACCGGTTCGTGACCGTCAGCGTGTAGCGGATGGCGTGGGCGAACACGACGCGGGCCGGGCCGGTCTTGCCCAGCCGCAGCCGGGCCGGCTTCGCGCGGGCCACCGGGACCGCCGACGGCGGCACCACGGCCGGCGGCGCGACGACGGGGGTCGTCACGGTGACCGATGCCCGGGCCGCGAGCGGCTGCGGCAGCAGCATGCCCATGTCCTGGGGCGCCGTCGCGCCGGCCAGATGGGCGGCGCGGATCAGGGCCCCGCCACGGGCGGCGGCGTCGACCGTCACGGTTCCGGGTCCGGTCGGCGTCAGGTCCACGGCGGCGGTGCCGGCCGGCCCGATGCCGACGTGGGTGGCGGTCAGCGTCCCGGCTCCGGCCCCGACCCGCAGGTCGACCTCCGCGCCGGGAGTGCCCGACACGACCAGGCCGGCCGGCGCGCCGGGCGCGACGGCGGCGGCGGGCGCCTGGAGCGCGAGCGCCGTCACCGGCGTCCTGCCCTCGGCCAGCCGGCGCAGGGCGTCGGCGCGCGCGTTCAGGGCGGAGTCCGAGGTGACCTGCCAGACGTCGGCCGCCTGGCCGGTGAGGCGCCACACGGCGACCTGGACGGCGGCGGCCTCGAGGCCGCGGTCCGGGGCCTGCGCCATGAGCCCGTCGGCCTCGCCCATCAGCCAGCCCGCGGCCTGGGCGCCGGGCGACCGGAGGGCGGCGGTGTCGGCCGGCGTCTGGACGTCGACGGGGTACGTGACGCCCTCGGCGATCCAGCGCCTGCGGTCGACGCACCAGGCCTCGGAGACGATGCGGGTGCCGTCGGCCGACGTGAGGGTCGCGGTCCGGACCCCCGGGTCGGTGCTGAACGTGCCGCCGCCGGGGATCGCGATCGGGATCGTGCGCCCGAGGGACGGGCCCACGTCGGTCACGCGCAACGTGCCCGTGGCGGCGGCCGCCTGGGCGGCCGGCAGGAGCAGGGCGGCTCCGGCGAGCGGGATGAGCGCGGCGCGCCACATGCGGGCGCGGGTGCCCCCGTGGGGGGCGGCGATCGGTCGGCGGCGGGCCATGACGGCCTCCTCTCGACATGTGGATACACATGGAGTCTCGATCCGCCCGGGTGGGGCGGAATCGGGGATCGCGACCCGATCGGCTGCGGGGTTCTGCGGAGGCGGCGTCCGCGAGGATCCGCCCGTCCGGACGCGCCGCTCGCTAGGCGGCGGCGCGCTCCGCGGCGGGTTCGCCCGCCGCCGTCCCGGCCTCCCGCGCGCGGCGACCGGTCAGGCCGGGCGCGAGCCATGCGAAGGCGGCCGCCCCCACCGCGAGCGACGTGACGAGCGCCGTCCCCTGGACGGCGATGCTGAAGGCCAGCGCCTCGTCGCCCGGCATGCCGTAGGCGAGCGTCAGGGCGGGGATCAGCACCAGCTCGCGGGTGCCGGCGCCCCCGGGGGCGGCGGGGACGATGCCGGCGAGCACGATGACGCAGAACGCGAGCGCCGCCGCCTGCGGCGGCGCGCCCAGGGCGGCGAGGAGGGCGGCGAGGCTCAGCAGGCGGGCCACGATCGCACCCAGGCCCAGCACCGCGGCGGTCCGCGACGCCTCGCGCGAGCCGAGCACGCCGGCACCCTCGCCGACGCGCCCGAGGGCGTCGCGCGCGCGGCCGGGCAGCAGCCCCAGCAGCGGCCGCAGGGCGCCGAGGCGCCAGGCCACCGCTGCGGCGACCACGACGGCCACGGCGCCGGCCGCCGTCCAGCGGAGCCCGGCCGCGGGGCCCGGGAGCGGCACCACCAGGGCCATCGCCAGCACCGCGACGCCGGTCACCAGCGCGTCCAGGGCCTTGTAGCCCACCCGCCCGCCGGTGATCCGCAGGCCGCCGGCACGGGCGCCCGCCGGGTGGCGCCGCACCAGGGCCACCCGGGCGGCCTCGCCGAGGCTCGCGGGCAGCAGCTCGCACGCGGCGCGGGCGACCCAGTGCATGCCCAGCGCCGTCCCGAGCGGCAGCCGCCGGACGCCGCCGGCGGCCTGGCAGGTCGCCCACATGCCGCCCGAGATGGTCTGGCCGACCGCGTAGAGCGCGACCGCGGCGGCGAGCAGCTCGGGGTCGGCCCCGGCCAGGGCGTGGGCGGCGGCCCCCAGGTCCAGGGTCATCGCCCCGGCGATCGCCAGCGCCGCCAGGGCGAGGGCGAATGCGACGGTGAGCGCGCGGCGCACGGCGAGGCGCCGGCGCGGGGCGGCGGGCGGTGTGGCGGCGGTGGTCAGCGGCGGTCCGTCACGCGATCTGCCTCCGACGGTAGCACCGTCCCGCGGCGGGGACGTCGCGGATGGGACGCGACCTCGCTGCGGGTGATCCCCGATGCCCGGTGGGGGGCGGCGGGCGGAGCATGGGCGCATGGCGATCGCAGACCGTCGGCGGCAGGCCGCCCCGCCCGCCCGCCAGGACGCGCCTCCGGCGGGGCGGACGTTCCCCGGCTGGCGACCGCTCCTGGTGCAGATGCTGCTCATCGTGGGGGCGGCGCTCTGCTACTTCGCGGTCCGCGGCCTCACGCAGTCCAGCCTGGATGCGGCGCTCGACAACGCGCGCCTCCTCGTGCGGATCGAGGCGGACCTCGGCATCGAGTGGGAGCACGCCGCGCAGGCGCTCGTGATCGACCACGAGACGCTCGTCCGCATCGTGAACGCGGTCTACATGTACGGCCACTGGCCGGTGATCGCCCTGACGCTCGGCGTGCTGTTCGCCCGTGCGCCCGACCGCTTCTACCTGCTGCGCAACGCCATGTTCGTGTCGGGCGCCATCGGGCTGGTCATCTTCGCGCTGGTGCCGGTGGCGCCCCCGCGGCTGGGGGTGCTCTCCCTGATCGACACGATCACGGAGGGGACCAGCGAGTACCGCACGCTCCAGCCGCCCGGGCTCATCAACCGCTACGCCGCCCTCCCGAGCCTGCACTTCGGGTGGAACCTGCTCGTCGGCATCGTGGTCTGGCACGCCACGCGCAACCGCTGGCTCCGCGCGACGGCCGTCGCGCTGCCGGTCGCGATGGCGTTCGCGGTGGTGGCGACGGCCAACCACTACGTGCTCGACGTGGTCGCGGGCGGCGCCGTCGCGCTGGTGGGCCTCGCGATCGCGAGCCGCCTGCCCGCCGTCATCCCGACGCCCGCGTGGGCCCGCCCGCGCCGGTGAGGGCCCCGGGTCTGGTGGTGGCGCACCGCGCGGCGAACCTGCCCTCGCTGATCGCGCCCGCCGTGGCCGCGGGCGCCGACGTGGTCGAGGCCGACGTCCACCTGTTCCGCCGCCGCCTCGAGGTGCGCCACGCCAAGACGCTCGGCCCGTTCCCGAGGCTCTGGGAACGGTGGTACCTGCTCGACCGGGACGCGCCGCGCCCGCTCCTCGCGCCGATCCTGGCGGCCGTGCCGCCGGGCACCGGGCTGCTGCTGGACCTGAAGGGGCCGGATCCCCGCCTGGCCCGGGCGGTGCTCCGCGCGCTGGCCGCCGCGCCGCCCGCCGCCGGCGTCCGGGTCTGCGGGCGCTGGTGGGGGACCCTGGAGCGGATGCGCGGGGCGCCGGGCGTGCGGACGATGCACTCGGCGGGCAGCCGCGCGCAGCTGCGTCTGCTGCTGCGCCGCCGGCCGGGATCCCTGGAGGGCGCGTGCGTGCGGCGCGACCTGCTCACCCCCGCCACCGTCGCGGCGCTCCGCGAGCGGGCGGAGGACGTGTGGACCTGGCCGGTGGTGGACCGCGCGACGGCCGAGGAGCTCGGCGCCTGGGGCGTCACGGGGGTCATCGCCGACGACCCGGCGCGTGTGCGCGGCTGACCCCGCCTCAGCGGCCGGCCGTGGGCGCGGCCTCGAGCAGGGCGCCGAGCTCCGCGACCCGGCGGCGCAGGCCGCCGCACACCTGCTCGCAGAGCGCCATGACGGACGGGTCCGCGATCCGGCACCGCACCGCGTTGCCCTCCTTCTCCCGCGCGACGATGCCGGCGCGGGCCAGCACGCCGACGTGCTTCGACACGTTCTGCTGGCTGGTCCCCAGCGCGTCGGCCAGCTCGCCCACGGTCGCGTCGCCCTGGCGGAGGCGGTCGAGCAGGCGGATGCGCATCGGCTCGCCGAGCACGCGGAAGCGCTCGGCCACGAGGTCGACCAGGGCGTCGGGCATCGGCTGCGGCATGTCCATGGCGGCATCGTACTAAACAACTCTGTAGTTGTTTAGTGGTAGAGTTGCCGCCACCCGATCCGGAGGACGCCATGACCACCACCACCACCCCGACCATCCCGCGCCGCCGCACGCGGACCCTCGAGCGCGTCCTGTTCGCCATGGCGGGCTCGGTGACACTGGCGGGCGTCGCGCTGGGCGTGCTGGTGAGCCCCTGGTTCCTGCTGCTCCCGGTGGTGACCGGGCTCAGCCAGTGGACCTACGTGCTCGCGGGGGACTGCCCGGCCTCCCTCCTGCTGCGGCGGTTCACGGCCCTGACGGGCTGCGCCCGATGAGCGCCCCGGGCGTCGTCGGGCGCCTCGGCCGCTGGTCGGCCGCCCACCGCCGGGCCGTCTTCGTGGCCTGGGCGGTCGTGGCGCTGGCGCTCGGCGTCCTGGCCCCCCGCGTGGAGACGGCGCTGTCGGGCGCCGGGTGGGAGGACTCGGGTTCCGAGTCGGTCGCGGCACGGGCGCAGGTCGAGCGGGGATTCGACGGCGCATCGAGCTCCGCGCTGATGGTCGCCGTCCATTCGGACACGCTCACGACGGCCGACCCGGCCTTCCGGCAGGCGATCGCCCGGACGGAGCGGATCCTGGCCTCCGACGACCGCGTGTCGTCCGTGCAGCCGCCCCGCCCGGGCGCGACGATCTCCACCGACGGGCGCACCGCGATCGTCATGGGCGGCGCGGCGGCGAGCCCCGCCGACATGGTGCGGGCGGCCGACGACCTGAA
>OEIU01000296.1_pt1 | contig 50121 bp, 44 predicted proteins | sample 1539221 | NCBI WGS metagenome assembly OEIU01 (sample SAMN03792071, study PRJEB22550) | activated sludge metagenome | feature: wastewater treatment plant; material: activated sludge; isolation source: Wastewater treatment plant of a petroleum refinery complex | place: Argentina: Zarate | collected... | reverse complement strand
GCGACCACTGTGAAGACACCACTCAAAACCGCCGGTTGACAACAGAAGGGAGCCGGAAGGGGGCACTTGATGGACCTCCTGGAGCGACCGAGCGCAGGTTCACCGGCAGCGATGCGGGCGGCCGCTGGCCTTCGCAAGGGAAGCCCGGGCGTCGCACCCGAAAGGTTCCGTGCCGACCCCGGGGTTCGGGGCGCCAGGCGGGAAAGCTGAGGCGAGCCGGTCAGTCGTCCTCGTCCTCCTCGGGCAGCTCGCCGGACTCGACGGCCTCCTTGATGACGTCGCCGGCGTCCCAGTCGTTGACGTGCATCGCCGCGACGACGTCGCCGTCGCGCAGCCAGAAGGCGCGGAACTCGCGGTCCTCGAGGCTGCCGTGGACGACCACCTCGTCCTCGGCGCTCGCGGTGCCGACGTACTCCATCCCGAGGTCGTACTGGTCGGTGAAGAAGTAGGGCATCTCCTCGTACTCCTCGTCGCCGCCGGCGAGGTTGTGCGCGGCGACCTTGGCCTGCTTGATCGCGGTGTCCCAGTGCTCGACCCGGATGCGGCGGCCGAGGCGCGGGTGGGCGTGGTTGGCGATGTCGCCGACGGCGAGGACCGACGGCACGGACGAGCGCAGCCGCGAGTCGACGAGCACGCCGTTGTCGACGTCGAGGCCGCCGGCGTGCGCGAGCTCGACGCGCGGGCGCACCCCGATGCCGGCGACGACGAGGTCCGCGCCCTCGAGGTCCTCCACCGAGACCTCGGTGCCGAGCCGCAGGTCGACACCGTGCTCGCGGTGCAGCTCGGCGAACACCTCGGCGACCGTGGGGCCGAGGACCCGCAGCAGCGGCAGGTCCTCCATCTCGAAGAGGGTGACATCGGAGCCGTGCGAGCGGGCCGCGGCGGCGACCTCGAGCCCGATCCAGCCGCCGCCGACGACGACGACCCGCCTGCCCTTCCCGAACGCCGCGCGCAGCCGGTCCGAGTCGTCCTTGGTGCGCAGGTAGGCGACCGGCACGCCGGCGTCCTCGGCGACGTCGAGGACCCGCGGCTCGGCGCCGGTGGCGAGCAGCAGCCGCTCGTAGGTGAGGTCGCCGTCGCTCGTCGTGAGGACGTGCGCGTCGGTGTCGAGGCCCGTGGCCGTGACCCCGAGGCGCAGGTCGACGTCGTGCTCGGCGTACCACTCGGCGGGGTGGACGAGGGCCTTCTCGAAGGGGTCGTCGCCGAGGAGGTAGGCCTTGGACAGCGGTGGTCGCTCGTACGGCGGGTGCTCCTCCGCGCCGACGAGGACGACCTCTCCCTCGTAGCCCTGCTCCCTCAGCTCGGTCGCCGCGGTGGCGCCGGCGAGGCCTGCTCCGACGATGACGATGGCCATGGGCCGACGCTACGCGGACTGCGCGCCGAGCGGGAGGTTCGGGTCGCCCACCACGAGCCCGACACGGTGCTCGACCGGTGCGCCGCCACCCGGGGAGTTCCCGGGATGTGGGCAGCGGGTCCGGTCCGTGGACGCGTCGTTAGAGTGGGGCGACCACGCAGCGCCACGACCCGGGAGTAGCACCGTGCCCATCGTCGTCCAGAAGTACGGCGGCTCCTCGCTCGCCGACGCCGAGAGCATCAAGCGCGTCGCGCGGCGCATCTCGGAGACGAAGAAGGCCGGCAACGACGTCGTCGTCGCCGTCTCGGCGATGGGGGACACGACCGACGAGCTGCTCGACCTGGCCCAGGAGGTCAGCCCGCTGCCGCCGCCGCGCGAGCTCGACATGCTCATGACCGCCGGCGAGCGCATCTCGATGGCCCTCGTCGCGATGGCCATCACCGACCTCGGCCACAGCGCCCGCAGCTTCACCGGCAGCCAGGCCGGCGTCATCACCGACGGCACGCACGGCAAGGCGAAGATCATCGACGTCACCCCCGGCCGGATCACCGAGGCGCTCGGCAAGGGCCACGTGGTCATCGTCGCCGGCTTCCAGGGCGTCAGCCAGGACACCAAGGAGATCACCACGCTCGGCCGCGGTGGCACCGACACGACGGCCGTCGCGCTGGCCGCGGCCCTCGGGGCGGACGTGTGCGAGATCTACACCGACGTCGACGGCGTGTTCACCGCCGACCCGCGCATCGTGCCGAGCGCCCGCAAGCTCGACCGCATCACCAACGAGGAGATGCTCGAGCTCGCCGCCTCCGGCTCGAAGGTGCTCCACCTGCGCAGCGTCGAGTACGCCCGGCGCTTCGACATCCCGATCCACGTCCGGTCCTCGTTCTCGCAGAAGACCGGCACCGTCGTCACCGACCAGCCCGCCCCCGAAGGAGTCACCGTGGAAGCCCCGATCATCGCCGGCGTCGCCCACGACCGCAGCGAGGCCAAGGTCACCGTCGTCGGCGTCCCCGACCGCACCGGCATGGCCGCCCGCATCTTCGAGGCCGTGGCCGCCGCCGAGATCAACATCGACATGATCGTGCAGAACGTCTCCGCGGTGGAGACCGGCCTCACCGACATCTCGTTCACGCTGCCGAAGACCGACGGCGCCACCGCGGTCGCGGCGCTGCAGAAGGTGCAGGCCGAGGTGGGCTTCACCCAGCTGCAGTACGACGACCAGATCGGCAAGCTGAGCCTCGTCGGGGCGGGGATGCGCTCCAACCCGGGCGTCAGCGCCACCTTCTTCAGCGCGCTCGCGGCGGCCGGCGTCAACATCGAGATGATCTCCACCTCGGAGATCCGGATCTCGGTGGTCACCCGCGACGAGCTGCTCGACGACGCCGTCCGCGCGGTGCACACCGCCTTCGGCCTCGACTCCTCCGAGGGTGAGGCCGTCGTCTACGGGGGCACCGGCCGCTGACGTGGCGCCCTCCACCGAGCACCGCAGCGACCGGCGCCCCACGCTCGGGGTCGTCGGCGGCACGGGGGCCGTCGGCCGCGTCGTGCTCCAGGTCCTCCCGATGCGCCGCCACCTCTGGGGCGAGCTGCGCATCGCGGCCGGCTCCGAGGACGTCGGCAGCACCCTCAGGGTCGGCGACGAGGAGCTGACCGTCGAGGCGGTCACGCCCGAGTTCTTCGACGACCTCGACGTCGCGATCTTCGACATCCCGCCGAGCATCGCCGGCGAGTGGGTCGAGCTCGCGGCCGCCCGGGGGGTCGTGGCCATCGACAACAGCACCGTCTTCCGCACCGAGGCAGACGTCCCGCTCGTCGTCCCGGAGGTCAACCCGCGCCGTGTCGCGGACCGCCCGCGCGGCATCATCGCCAACCCGGGCGCCACGGTGATGACGATGATCGACGTCCTCGCCGTCCTGCACGGCGGATGGGAGCTGACCGGGCTCGTCGTCACCACCTTCCAGGCCGGTTCGGCCCCCGGCGGGCGGGGGCTGCCCCGGCGGGGCGACGAGGCGGCGGCGGGGCCGGGCGCCGGCGGTCTGGGCCCCCGCCCCGGCGCCCGCCGCCGGCTCGTCGAGCACGAGCTCGGGACGGACTCGCCGTTCCCGGCACCGTTGGCGCTCAACGTGGTTCCCTTCGTCGGGCACCACGTCGGCGACGGCTGGACCTCGGAGGAGCTCAAGGTCCGCGACGAGACGCGCAAGATCCTCGACCTCCCGCACCTGCCCGTGTCGGCGACCTGTGTGCGGGTGCCGGTCGTGTCGTCGCACTCGGTGACCCTCCACGCGTCCTTCGGCCGACGGATCACCGTCGAGGACGCCCGCCAGGCGCTCGTCGAGGCGCCGGCCGTCGTCGTCCTCGACGACCCGGACGAGCCCGAGTTCCCGACCCCGAACGACGTCGTCGGGGCCGACCCCCGGTTCGTCGGCCGCATCCGTCAGGCTCCGGACGCGCCGACGACCCTCGACCTCTTCATCAGCGGCGACAACCTGCGCAAGGGTGCGGCCCTCAACATGCTCCAGACCGCCGAGCTCGTCGCCGACACGCTCTGACCCGCACGGCGCGGAGGCGCGCTCTACAGTGAGGCTGCATGAGCCTCCGGGTCGGTTTCCTCCGTGCGGTGAACCTCGGCAGGCGGCGGGTGCCGATGGGCCGGCTCGCCGCGGTCTGCGAGGAGCTCGGGTACGCCGACGTGTGGACGTACGTCAACAGCGGCAACGTCGTCTTCGACACGACGGGGGCTCGGGGCGCGGTCGAGGCCGCGATGGAGAAGGCGCTGGAGGCCGAGTTCGGCTTCGAGTGCACGACCTTCGTCCGGACGGCCGCCCAGCTGCGGCAGGTCCTCGACGCCGAACCGTTCACCCTCGCCCCCGGCGACACCCACTTCGTCACCTTCCTCAAGGAAGCGCCCGCTCCGGGCGACGCGAAGGCCCTCGAGGCCCTCTCGAACGACTTCGAGACGCTGGAGGTCCACGGCGCCGACGTGCACTGGCACATGCGCGGGAAGTCGACCGACTCCCGGCTGACGCGACGCGACTGGGAGAAGGTCCTCGGCCCGCTGAGCAGCACGAGCCGCAACGTCACGATGCTCACCAGGCTCGTCGCGAAGATCGACGCGGCGTAGCCCGCGTCCCCATCGTGGCCGGGCTCACGCTCGGGGCCCCGACCTTGCCAGAATGGGTCCGACGCACCCGCCGCCCGAAGGAGCCCGCACCATGACCGTCCGGACCGTCGCCATGCTCACCGCCGGAGGCCTGGCCCCGTGCCTCTCCTCCGCCGTCGGCGGCCTCATCGAGCGGTACACCGAGGTCGCGCCCGACGTGCGGATCATCGCCTACACCGGCGGCTACACCGGCCTCCTCAAGGGCGAGTACGTCGAGGTGACGCCCGAGGTGCGCGAGAAGGCGCACCTGCTGCACCGGTTCGGCGGCAGCCCGATCGGCAACAGCCGGGTGAAGCTGACCAACGTCGCCGACTGCGTCCGACGCGGCCTCGTCCGCGAGGGCCAGGACCCGCTGCACGTCGCCGCCGAGCAGCTGACGGCGGACGGCGTGGACGTCCTGCACACCATCGGGGGCGACGACACGAACACGACGGCCGCCGACCTCGCCGCCTACCTCCACGAGAACGGCTACGAGCTGACCGTCGTCGGCCTGCCGAAGACGATCGACAACGACATCGTCCCGATCCGCCAGAGCCTCGGTGCGTGGACGGCGGCCGAGCAGGGCAGCCGCTTCGCGCAGAACATCATCGCCGAGCACTCCTCCAACCCGCGGATGCTCATCGTCCACGAGGTGATGGGGCGGCACTGCGGCTGGCTGACCGCCGCCACGGCCGCCGAGTACCACCGCTGGGTCGGCGAGCAGGAGTTCGTCCCGGCCATCGGCAACGACCCGCGCGCCTGGGACGTCCACGCCGTCTTCGTCCCCGAGCGGCACATCGACATCAAGGCCGAGGGCGAGCGCCTGCGGGCCACGATGGACGAGGTCGGCTGCGTCAACATCTTCCTGTCCGAGGGCGCCGGCGTCGAGGAGGTCGTCGCCGAGCTCGAGGCCTCCGGCCAGGATGTCCCCAAGGACCCGTTCGGCCACGTCCAGCTCGACAAGGTCAACCCCGGGGCGTGGTTCGCCAAGCAGTTCGCCGAGGTGCTCGGGGCCGAGAAGACGATGGTCCAGAAGTCCGGGTACTTCTCCCGCTCGGCGCCGGCCAACGACCGCGACCTCGCGCTCATCAAGGAGTGCACCGACCTCGCCGTCGACGCCGCGCTCCGTGGCGAGCCCGGCGTCATCGGGCACGACGAGGAGCGGGGCGACGAGCTGCGCCCGGTCGAGTTCCCGCGGATCCGCGGTGGCAAGGCGTTCGACCCGCAGGTCGCGTGGTTCACCGAGCTGCTGGGGTCGATCGGCCAGGCGTGAGCACGGTGCGCGGATGAGGGAGACCAGCGGCCTGCTCGACGGCTGGTGGGTCGCGGTCGTCCTCTACGCGGTGCTCCTCGTCGGCCAACGGCTCTACCGCGCCCGGCGGTGGGTGCCCCCGGAGTGGCCCGAGGCCGACTACGGCTGGAAGGTGACCCACCTGCACTGGGTGCCCTTCCACGTGCTCGACCTCGTCTTCGGCGTGCCCCTGGTCTTCGCGGTGGTCATCGCGCTGCTGGCGATCTGAGGGCGACGGCCCGACGCCCGGCGGGGGACCGACGCGCAGGTGGGCCCCACGACACTCTCGGCATCGGGGGCCCACCGCGGGTCACGGGGCGCATGCGCTCGCCCGTGGTGTGGACCGTCCCCTGCGACGGTCACTGCGGCAAGCATTCCTCGTCGGGACGCCCCGGTCGGTAGCGCCCGCCCCCGACCTCACGGTGGTGCTGGCACCACCATCGTCGCGAGGGGCGGCCGGGGCCGCTCCCCGGACGGGGGAGCCGGTCAGTCGGTGTCCTCGACGTCGGCGAAGACACCCTCGACGGTGGTGCCGTCCCCGGGGGTGGACCGGACGTCCAGACGTCCTCCCGCCGACTGCAGGCGGTCACGCATCCCGGTGAGCCCGTGGGCGCCCCGCTGCGCGCCGACGTCGAAGCCGGTGCCGTCGTCGGCCACCGAGAAGCGCAGGCCGTCGCGGTCCGAGGCGACGACCCGGATGAGGGTGCCCCCCGAGTGGCGGTCGGCGTTGTGCATCGCCTCGAGGCAGCAGAAGTAGACGGCGGCCTCGACCTCCGGGGTGTGACGCCCGGTCAGCTCGTCGACCTCGACGACGCAGGGCAGCGCGGTGCGCCGCGCGGCCGCGGGCAGGGCCCCGGCGAGCCCCCGCTCGGCGAGGATCGGCGGGTAGATGCCGTGCGCGAGGTCGCGCAGGTCGCGGATGGCCAGGGAGAGCTGGTCGGAGAGGCCGTGCGCGATGTCCCGGGCTCGCGCGGGGTCGGTCTCGAGCGCCCGGTTGAGCCGGCCGATGTCGACGGCGAGGGTCGCGAGCCGCTGCTGCGCACCGTCGTGCAGGTCGCGCTCGATCGAGCGGCGCGCCTCGAACGAGGCCCCGGCGAGCCGCGCCCGCGACTCCGAGAGCTCGCGCCGGCCGCGCGTGACCCGTGCCACGGAGTCGCGGATGCCGAGGACGAGCACCGCGGCGACGAGGAGGGTGAAGCCCCCGACGAGCAGCGGCGTCGCCGGCAGGTCGGGGTGGTCCATCACCCAGGCGGTGCGCCGCCACTCGCCGGTCGCGGCGACGATGCCGGTGAGGGCGACGGTCGTGCCGAGCACGATCGCCCGCGCCCGCGACCGGAAGGTGTCGATGAGGATGAGTGACGGGACGTGGAGGACGAGCAGGCTGACCGGGGTGGTGAACGGGGTGGCCCACACGAGCGAGAACGCGACCAGCCAGGTCGAGCCGATGGCGACGGCCGCCGCCGGGCGGGTGCGCCCCCGCCGCCCGAGGCCCAGTGCGCCGAAGTAGGCGAGGCCGGCGACGACGAGGGCCAGGAGGTTCCAGCGCAGCGAGGTGGACGGGCCGATCCAGCGGTCGAGACCGACGAGCAGGACGACGGCCAGCCAGATGGCGACGAGGTTGAGGACGAGGTAGGCCCGCACCCGGGACGCCATCGAGCCCTCGGGCTCGGGTCCGCGGACCCAGCCGGGCAGCCGGGGGAGGGGCACCGGTCAGCCCCGGCCGCGGTGCGCGGTCCGGCCGGGCGCGCCGCTGTCGGCGAGGTAGAGGAGCACGGCCTTGACCCGGCGGTGCGAGGCCTCGCCCTCCGGGAGGTCGAGCTTGCTGAAGATCGAGTTGATGTGCTTCTCGACCGCCCGCGAGGTGACGTGCAGCCGCGCGGCGATCGCCGAGTTGGAGGCGCCGGTGGCGATGAGGCCGAGGACCTCGCGCTCGCGGGCGGTGAGGCGGGCGACCGGCCCCTCCTCGAAGCGCATCCGGTGCTGCATCAGCGCGTCGACGACGAGCGGGTCGATGACGCTCTCGCCGCGACGGACGGCGTGGAGCGCCGCCACGAGCTGCTCGACGTCGGAGACCCGTTCCTTGAGGAGGTAGCCGCGGCCACGGCTGCCCCCGGCGACGAGGGCGAGGGCGCGCTCGGCGTCCGCGTGCTGGGAGAGCACGACGACGCCGAGACCCGGTGCGCTGGAACGGAAGTGCTCGGCCGCCCGGATGCCCTCGTCGGTGTGCGTCGGGGGCATCCGGATGTCCGCGAGCACGACGTCGGGGCGCTCGCGCTCGACGGCGGCCACGAGCTCGTCGAGGTCGGCCGCCTCGACCACGTCCGACACGGCCTCGTGCTCGGTGAGCAGCGCGACGAGCCCCTGCCGCAGGAGGGCGCTGTCCTCGGCGAGGACCACCCGCATTCCTCCCATGGGCCGCATCGTAGGCACGCCGTCCGATGCCCTGTGCCGCGTCCGGGAAACGGACGTCCGTTCGGCCCCCCGCGGACTCACCGGTTTCGGCAGGATGTCCCTCGATGCTCTCCGACCACTTCCTCCTGCCCGAGGAGCGCCGCAACCCACACACCCGCGTCGATGCCCGACACCCCGACGGGGTGGCCTGGAGCACCGGCAACACCGTGCGGCCGATCGTCCACGGGGCCCCGTACTTCGCCGAGCTGCACGAACGGATCAGCGCCACCGGCCCCGGGGACCTCGTCCTCTTCGCCGACTGGCGCGGCGACCCCGACGAGCAGCTGACCGACGACCCCGCCGAGACCCTCAGCGCCACCCTGACCGCGGCCGCCCGACGCGGCGTCACGGTGCGCGGCCTGCTGTGGCGCTCGCACTGGCGACGGTTCGGCTTCCACTCCGAGGCCTCGCGCCTCCTCGGGATCGAGGTCAACGAGGCCGGCGGCCAGTGCCTGCGCGACATGCGGGTCGCGCCGGGTGGGTCGCACCACCAGAAGCTGGTCGTCATCCGGCACGCCGACGACCCGTCCCGCGACATCGCCTACGTCGGCGGGATCGACCTGTGCCACAGCCGCCGCGACACCGCCGAGCACGAGGGTGACCCGCAACCGATCGCCATGCCTCAGGTGTTCGGCGCGCGGCCGGCGTGGCACGACGTCCACTGCGCGGTGACCGGCCCGGCCGTCCACGACGTCGAGACGACGTTCCGGGAGCGGTGGGACGACTCGACCCCGCTCACCTCCAACCCGGGGCGCTTCGCCTCGAGCCGCCTCCAGGGGGAGGACCTCGATCCGCGCCCGCTGCCCGAGCAGGCGCCGCCCCCGCCGGTCGTCGAGGGCGGGCACGAGGCGGTGCAGGTCCTGCGCACCTACCCCAAACTGCTCGCCAAGGGCTTCGACTTCGCGCCCGAGGGCGAGCGGTCGGTGGCCCTCGGCAACGACAAGGCGGCCCGAGGAGCGCGCCGGCTCATCTACCTCGAGGACCAGTACCTGTGGTCCGAGGAGGTCGGCCGGCACTTCGCCGAGGCGCTGCGGCGCGCTCCCGACCTGCACCTCATCGCCGTCATCCCCATCGTCCCGGACACCGACGGCGCAGTCTCCCTGCCGCCCCAGCTGTACGGCCGCAAGCTCGCCATGGACCTCCTCCTCGAGGCCGGCGGCGACCGGGTCGCGCTCTACGGACTGACCAGCCCCGCCGGGTACCCCGTCTACGTCCACTCGAAGGTCTGCATCGTCGACGACCGGTGGGCGAGCATCGGGTCGGACAACTTCAACCGGCGCTCGTGGACCAACGACTCGGAGGTCGCGGTCGCGGTCCAGGACGACCGGGAGGACGACGGACCGGCGCCCCGGGACGCGTTCGCGCGCAGGCTGCGTCGCGAGCTGGTCGCCGAGCACGTCGGACTCGCGCCGGACGAGGTGCCGGACGACCCGATGGCCGTCTGGGACCTGATGGGCCGGACCGCCGACGCCCTCGACGCCTGGTACGGCGACCGCGGCCCCTCGCGCGGGCGGGTGCACGTCCCCCGGCCGAAGGCTCCCCTCCGGGGGACCGCGGTCCGCTGGCGTCGTCGCGGCCGTCCCGCCACCGGCCTCGCCGGGGTGGAGCGACCCCCCGGCCGGCTGCGCCGGATCGGACCGCCGGGCCTGACCCGCGCACAGCTGCTCTGGGCCCCGCGCCTGTACGACGTGTTCGACCCCAACGGCACCCTCGGCCTCGAGAACGGGCTCGACGAGGACTGACGGGCCGCCCCGGGTGTCCGCCGGACCCCGCGGATGGGGGATCATGGGGGGCCGAGCCAGCCGACCCCTGCCGCGAAGGACCGACCGCGTGCCCCCTGCCGCTCCCGCCACCCCCGCCACGGACTTCCTGCCCGTCATCCTCGGTGGCGACATCACCGCGTACACCCTCGTGCGCAGCTTCCACGCCGCCTACGGCGTCCGGCCCCTCGTCGTCAACATGAGCACGAGCGGGCCGGTCGGCCTCTCGACGCTCTGCGACCACGTCTACGTCGAGGACTTCGAGAAGCCCGAGGTGTTCGCCGCCGCCCTCGAACGGGTCGGGCGCGAGCACGGCGGCGCGGGTCGCCCCGAGCTCCTCCTCGTGGCCACCGGCGACTGGTACGTCGAGATGGTCGTCGAGCGCAAGGAGCACCTCGCGCAGTGGTTCACCATCCCGTACATCGACATCGACCTGCTGCGGCGGATCGTCCGCAAGGACGAGTTCTACGCGATCCTCGACGAGGTCGGCGTGCCGCACCCGCGCACCGTCGTGGTCGACATGTCGCGAGACGCCGGCGAGGAGGCCGACCTGCCCTTCGGGTTCCCCGTCGTCGCCAAGCCCTCCGACAGCTCGGAGTACCACTACGCGCCGTTCGAGGGCAACGACAAGGTCTTCATCTGCCAGGACGCCGACGAGCTCGCCACGGTCCTGCGCCGGGTGCGGGCCAGCCCGTACGACGGCACCTTCCTGCTCCAGGAGTTCATCCCCGGCGACGACACGAACATGCGGGTGCTCACCTGCTACTCCGACCAGCAGGGCAAGGTCCGGTTCGGGTCGCTCGGCCACGTCCTCCTCGAGGAGCACCACCCGCTGGCCATCGGCAACCCGTGCGTCATCATCACGACCGAGGCCGACGAGGTGATCGAGCAGGCCCGCCGGTTCCTCGAGCACATCGGCTACGTCGGCTTCTCGAACTTCGACCTCAAGTACGACCACCGCGACGGCTCGTACCGGTTCTTCGAGATCAACGTCCGGCTCGGCCGCTCCAACTTCTACGTGACGGCCAATGGGTACAACGTCACCGAGTGGTACGTCCGCGACTGGGTGCGGCACGAGCCGATGGAGGGCCTGACCATCGCCCGCGGCGAGCACCTCTTCGCCTTCGTGCCGAAGAGCGTCGTCAAGAAGTACGTCCTCGACGACGCGCTGCGCGACAAGGCGCTCGAGCTGATGCGCACCGGCCGGGCCAGCGACCCCAACGTCTACCCCCCGGACCTGACGCTCAAGCGCCGCGTCTACAACGCGCTGTACCACCTCAACCACGTGCGCAAGTTCCGCGAGCACTTCGTGGACCGGCGATGAGCGGCACCCACGTGCCGGTGCACGGCCAGCCCGGCGGCGTCCTCGGCGGGCTCGGGCCGGCCGCGACCGTGCACTACCTGCGCCGGGTCGTCGAGCTGACCGACGCCGCCCGCGACCAGGACCACGTCGACCTCATCGTCTGGCAGCACGGCTCGATCCCCGACCGCACCGGCTTCCTCCGCGGCGAGAACGAGTCGCCCGAGCCTGCCCTCGTCGCCGACGTGCAGGCCCTCGAGCGGGCCGGGGCCCGGTTCGTCGCCATCCCGTGCAACACCGCGCTCGTGTGGGTCGAGCAGATGCGCGCAGCGGTCGGCATCGAGGTCCTCGACACCGTCGACGAGACCGTGTGGGCGGCCCAGGCGGCCGTGCCCGGACTCACCCGGCTGGGCGTCCTCGCCACCGACGGCACGCTGTCGGCCGGCACCTACGCGGCGTCCGCGGAGCGCGCCGGGCTCGAGCTGGTGGTCCCGGACCCCGAGGTGCAGCGCGAGACGATGTCAGTCATCTACGACGGCGTCAAGGCCGGGAACCCGGTGCCGCGCAGCCGGTTCGACGCGCTCGTCGAGCACCTGCGAGTCAAGGGGGCGGAGGCGGTCGCACTCGGGTGCACGGAGCTGTCCGTGCTCCACGGCGAGCTCGGCATCGAGGACGCCACCATCGTCGACTCCATCGACGCCGTCGCCGTGGCGACCATCCGGCGGGCCGGGGCCCGGCTGCGCACCTGAGCAGCGCTGCTCAGGCGGGCCGTCCACGGCCGTGGCACGGTGGGGTGATGCTCCGCGCCGCCCGCCCGTACCTGGTCGTCCTCGGTCTGCTGTGGGTGCTCCCGGCCCTCGTCGCCGGGCTCCTGCACGTCACGCTCCCCGACCACAACGCGGGGGGCCAGTGCGAGGGGATCGGGTTCGGCTGCAGCCCGACCCCGGCGGATACCGCACCGCTCCTCCTCGTGCTCGCGTCGCCGTTCCTCCTCGTCGCGGGGCTCGTCGGCTGCGGGGTGGTCGCCCTGGTGCAGGCTCGGCGCCGGCGCACGTCCGCCGCGTCGGGGACGTCTCGTCCTGCCGGGGTCACCTCGTCCTGAGGGGGCGTCACGACACCCCGGCACGGCGAGGTCGGGGCGGCAGGGCGAGGTGGGGGCGGCCCCGGGAACTCAGCAGTCGGAGTCGGGCGGCGTGGTGTCGGTGATCACGGGCCACCACCCTGCTCACGCCGGGTCGGCCACGGCCCAACACCGGGTGAACTTCCCGTTCGGGTCGGGTCAACGGCGACCCAGGAAGGTCAGCGGGCGGTCAGGTCAGGAGCCGGCGACCTCGCGCAGGCGTGCGGCGACGGCCTCGGGCCGGGTGTCGGTGACCCAGCCCCCGACACCGCTTTCCGACCCCGCGAGGTACTTCAGCTTGCCCGGGCCGCGCAGCACCGACATCACCTGGAGCACGAGGCGGGACACCTCGCGCCCGGTCCGGGCCGGCGCCTGGTGCCACGCCGCGATGTACGGCAGCCGTACCGGTCCGTCCGCCGCCACGTGGTAGCGGTCGAGCCGCCCGAGGAGGTCGAGGTAGAGGACGGCGAGCTCGTCCCGCTCGGCGTCGTCGAGGGCGACGAGGTCGGGGACGTCGCGGTGCGGTGCGAGGTGCACCTCGAGCGGCCACCGCGCGGCGTAGGGGACGTAGGCCGTCCAGTGCTCGCCGGAGAGGACGACGCGTGACCCGTCGGCCTGCTCGGCGGCCAGCAGGTCGGCGCCGAGCAGGCGGCCGGTGCGGGCGTGGTGCTCGCTCGCCCGGCTGAGCATCTCGGCCGTGCGGGCCGGCACGTACGGGTACCCGTACACCTGGCCGTGCGGGTGGTGCAGCGTCACCCCGATCTCCTGGCCCCGGTTCTCGAAGCAGAAGACGTGCGCGACGTCGGGGTCGGCGCCCAGCTCGGCGGTCCGGTCCGCCCACACGTCGATGACGGTGCGCACCCGGTGCGGGCTGAGCGCGGCGAAGGTCGAGTCGTGGTCGCTGGTGAAGCACACGACCTCGGTGCGGCCGGCCGCGGGGGCGTGGAGGTAGCCCTCCGGCGCGGTGACGTCGTCGTGGGCGACCGGGGCGTAGGAGGGGAACCGGTTCTCGAAGACGACGACGTCGTAGTCGGCGTCGGGAACCTCGGACGGCACGCTGCCCCGGCCGGTCGGGCACAGCGGGCACTCGTCCTTCGGCGGGAGGAAGGTCCGGTGCATCCGGTGCCCGGCGACCGCGACCCAGTCGCCGACGAGGGCGTCGTAGCGGATGTGACCTGCGGCCGCGCGCTCGCCGAGGTCGCGGCTGTCGCGCACCGTGCGGGGCGGGGCGTCCGGGGTGTCGTCGTAGTAGATGATCTGGCGCCCGTCGGCGAGCCGGCCGACGGTGCGCCGCACCTCGTGCGCGACCCTCATCCCGTCTCCTCGCGGGTCGCGCGGGCCCGGCCGCGCCCCGGCTCGGCGACGACGAGGTGCTCGACGGTCTCCTCGAGCACCTGTCGGGCGCGGGCGGAGATGCCCGAGTCGGTGATCAGGGTGTCGACATCGGCGAGGTCCATGAAGGTCGAGAGGCCGACGATCCCGAGCTTGCTCCGGTCGGCGAGCACGCAGACCGTGCGGGCCGAGCGGACGAGGGCCCGGTTGGTCTCGGCCTCGACGAGGTTGGGCGTCGTCAGCCCGGCGGCCCGGTCGATGCCGTGCGCGCCGAGGAAGAGCCGGTCGACGTGCAGGCCGCCGAGGGCGGTGACGGCGACCGGGCCGACGAGCGCGTCGGACGGGGTGCGTACCCCGCCGGTGATGACGACGACGTGTCCCGCGGCCTGCGACTCGTGGAGCAGCTGCGCCACGGGGACCGAGTTCGTGACGACGGTGAGCTGCGGGACGTCGCGGATGGCCCGGGCCAGCTCGTAGGTGGTCGTCCCGGCCGAGATGCCGATGGTCGACCCGGGCTGCACGAGCCGCGCGGCCTCGAGGGCGATGGCCTGCTTCTCGGCGGTCATGAGGGTCGACTTCGCCGTGAACCCGGGCTCGTCGGTGGCCCGCGGCAGGACGGCGACCGCCCCGCCGTGCACCCGCTCGAGGAGGCCCTCGCCGTCGAGCCGCTCGATGTCGCGGCGGACGGTCATGTCCGAGACGCCGAGCTGGTCGACGAGCTCGGAGACCCGGGCGGCGCCGTGCTCCTCGACGATCGCGAGGATGGCGGCGCGGCGCTGGCTGGCGAGCATCAGGCCTCCCGGACGACGGCGGCGGTGCGGGCGGGGACGGTGGTGACCGGACCGACGTCGGCGCCCGCCACGAGGTCGTGCCCGGTGACCTGGAGGGTGCAGTCGTCGTCGGTGTGGTTGAGGACGAAGAGCCAGGACCTCGTGCCCGAGCGGCGACGGGTCACCTCGACCCCGGCCGGGACGGCGGCGACCGGGGTGATGCCGGCCTCGGCGACGATGCGGTCGAGGAGCCGGCCCAGGGTGGTGTCGTCGGGGAGTGTGCCGAGGTACCAGGCGGCGCCGGGGCCGACCGCCCGTCGGGTGACGGCGGGCCGGCCTGCGAGCGGTCCGTCGGCGTAGGACTGCAGGACCTCGGCACCGGTCGTCCGGGCGTGCTCGGACCAGACCGTCCCGTGGCCGCCGCCCTCGAGGGCGACCGTCTCGCCGGCCCGCAGCGGTAACAGCTCCTCGACCCGCACCCCGAGCAGCTCCCGGAACGCGCCGGGGTAGCCGCCGAGGCGGACGTGGTCGTCGGGGTCGGCGATGCCCGAGAAGTAGGTGACGACGACGTGGGCGCCGGCCTCGGCCGCCGCGGCGACCGCCGCCGCCGCCTCGTCCGAGACGAGGTAGAGCGTCGGGACGACGACGACCCGGTAGCCCGAGAGGTCGGCGTCCGGGTGCACGACGTCGCAGGTGACCCCTCGGTCGCGCAGCAGCCGGTGCACCGTGTGGGCGGCGGTCACGTAGTCGAGCGCGGCGGACGGCATGCACGGCCCGGCCACCGCCCACTCGGCCTCGTAGTCCCAGAGCAGGGCGACCTCGGACTCGACCCGGGAGCCGACGACCTCCCCCAGCCGGCCGGCGACCGCACCGAGGGCACACACCTCGCGGAAGCGGTCGCTGTCCTCGCCGGCGTGCGGCACGAGTGCCGAGTGGAACTTCTCCGACCCCGCCCGGGACTGCCGCCACTGGAAGAAGCCGAGGGTGTCGGCGCCGCGGGCCACGTGGGTCAGCGAGTCGAGGAGCGTGTCGCCCGGGCGCTTGGCCGGGTTGACCGGCTGCCAGTTGACCGCGCTCGTCGAGTGCTCCATCAGCATCCACGGGGCGCCGCCGGCGAGCCCGCGGGTGAGGTCTCCGTGGAAGGACAGCTCGGCCCGGGGGTGCGGGAGGGCGTCGACGACGTAGTGGTCGGTGCTCACGACGTCCTGGTGCGGCGCCCAGTCGTGGTAGTCGAGGAGCCGGAAACCGCTGAGGGTCATGAAGTTCGTCGTCACCGGGACGTCGGGGGAGTGCCGGCGGATGACCTCCTTCTCGGCGAGGAAGAAGTCGAGGAGGGTGTCGGACCCGAAGCGGTGGTAGTCGAGCTCGTGGGTCGGGTTGCCGAAGGTCGTCGTGATCCGCGGCGGAAGGACGTCGGCCCAGTCGGTGTAGCGCTGGCTCCAGAACGCCGTGCCCCACGCCTCGTTGAGCGCGTCGAGGGTCGCGTACCGCCGCTCCAGCCAGCGCCGGAAGGCCTCGGCGCAGGTGTCGCAGTAGCAGGGGAGGTTGTGGCAGGCGTACTCGTTCGACACGTGCCACATCGCGAGGGCGGGGTGCTCGTGGTAGCGCTCGGCCATCCGGTCGGTCAGCGCGAGGGCCAGGTCGCGGTAGACCGGCGAGGACGGGCACCACGCCTGCCGGCTGCCCGGCCAGAGGGTGCGGCCCTCGCGGTCGACCGGAAGGATCTCGGGGTACGCCGCGCTGAGCCACGGTGGCGGGGTGGCGGTCGCCGTGGCGAGGTCGACGGCGATGCCGTGCTCCCCGAGCCGGTCCATCACCTCGTCGAGCCAGTCGAACACGTACTCGCCCTTGCTCGGCTCGAGCCACGACCAGGAGAACACCCCGAGGGTGACGAAGCTGACCCCCGCCGCCTCCATGAGGCGCAGGTCGTCGGCCCAGACCTCACGCGGCCACTGCTCGGGGTTGTAGTCCCCACCGAAGGCGACGCGGTCGTCGGGCCATTGACGCATGGCGCACAGTGTGTTGCGCGAACTCAACATCTGTCAACAGATACCAACATCGACCTGCAGTCTTCGCGCGGAGGCCGCCATCGGGCCCAACAGGCCTGTCCGACGCGGAATCGTGATGTCGAAGGTGACGAACGCCCCTTGACAGGTCGGCGGCGGGTCACCACACTCTCGGGCATCGGATGTTCGTTTCTGATCGGAATTGTCAGAAACGGCACGCTCGTCAAAGGAGACAGCCATGGCTCGGCCGCCGGCCCGCGGGACCCACACCAGCACCATCCCCCTCTCGGTCCGTGGGGTGGACCGCCGCACCATCCTCCGGGGAGCCGTCGGCGCGGGCGCGCTGCTCGGCGTCCCCTCGCTCCTCGCCGCGTGCGGCTCGGACACGGGGACCTCGTCCGGCGGCGGCGCGACCGCCAAGGCGGGGAACGTGTCGTTCGGGATCAACGAGGCCAAGGGCTCCGGCCCGGCCAACGAGCGCCTCCAGGCGATGGCCGACGCCTACGCCAAGAAGAACTCGGTGACGGTCTCGGTCAACGCCGTCGACCACAACACGTTCCAGGAGAGCATCACCACCTACCTCCAGGGCACTCCGGACGACGTGTTCACGTGGTTCGCCGGCTACCGGATGGCGCAGTTCGCCGAGAGCGGCCAGATCAGCGACATCAGCGACGTGTGGCCCCTCGACGGCATCGGCGACGCGTTCAAGAAGGCGTCGACCGCGAGCGACGGCAAGCAGTACTTCGTGCCGGTCAGCTACTACCCGTGGGCGGTCTTCCACCGCAAGTCGGTGTTCGAGAAGAACGGCTGGACCCAGCCGAAGACCCTCGACGACCTCAAGGCCCTGATGACCGAGATGCAGGGCAAGAAGATCACGCCGTTCGCCTTCGCCGCCAAGGACGCCTGGGCCCCGATGGGCACCTTCGACATCCTCAACATGCGGATCAACGGCTACGACTTCCACATGGAGCTGACCAAGGGCAAGCAGAAGTGGGACAGCGCCGAGGTCCGCAAGGTCTTCGAGACCTGGAAGACGCTGCTGCCCTTCCACCAGGAGAACTCGCTCGGTCGCACCTGGCAGGAGGCCGCCACCTCGATGGCCAAGGGCGAGTGCGGGATGTACCTGCTCGGCACCTTCGTCGTGGACGGGGTGCCCACCGACGCGCAGGAGGACCTCGACTTCTTCACCTTCCCGGAGATCGACTCCTCGATCGGCTCCGACGCCCTCGACGCCCCGATCGACGGCTTCTGCGTCGCGGCCGGCGCCAAGGACCAGGAGGCGGGCAAGGCGTTCATCAAGTGGCTGGCCAGCGCCGAGGCCGCGGACGCCGCCAACAACGCCGCGTCGGCTCCCTTCATCGCGGCCAACTCGGCCGCCAGCACCGCGAAGTACGGCGCGCTGCAGAAGAAGTCGGTCGAGGTCGTGCAGAACGCGAAGTCGATCGCCCAGTTCCTCGACCGCGACACCAACGCCGACCTCGCGAACACCGTCATCACCGCGTCGCTCCAGGACTTCATCAAGAACCCGGGCAACATCGACTCGATCACGACGTCGATCCAGCAGCAGGCCGCGTCGATCCTCGGCTGAGCCGGGGCGCGAGGAGCAGACCATGGCCACGAGCACCGCGCGCCGGCAGTCACGCAGCATCGAGAGGAGGCGAGGGACCCGGGACCGCCTCGTCGTCACGGCGATGGTGGGAATCCCGACGATCCTCGTCGTCTGGCTCGTGTGGCTGCCGGCGGTGGGCTCGGTCCTGCTGTCCTTCACGAGGTGGAACGGCTTCCAGTTCAGCGCGATCCAGTGGGTCGGCACGAAGAACTACGTCGACATCGCGACGATCTACCCGCCGTTCTGGCCGGCCATCCGGCACAACCTCATCTGGCTGGTGTTCCTCTTCGTGCTCCCGACCATCCTCGGGATGGTGCTCGCCGTCGTCCTCGACCGCGAGATGTGGGGCAGCCGGTTCTACCAGACCGCGTTCTACCTGCCGGTCGTGCTGTCGCTGGCCCTCGTCGGTTTCATCTGGCAGCTGTTCTACTCGACCGACCAGGGCCTCATCAACGAGGTGTTCCACTCGAAGGTCGACTGGTACGGCAACCCGGACGTCAACCTCTGGGCCGTGCTCGTCGCGACCGCCTGGCGGCACACCGGCTACATCATGCTCATCTACCTCGCCGGCCTGAAGGGCATCGACTCCTCGCTACGGGAGGCGGCGGCCGTCGACGGGGCGAGCGAGGTGAAGACGTTCTTCCACGTGATCTTCCCGGTGATGCGGCCGATCAACATGATCGTCCTCGTCATCGTCGTCATCGAGTCGCTTCGCGCGTTCGACCTCGTGTGGATCATCAACAAGGGCCGCAACGGTCTCGAGCTCATCTCGGCGCTGGTGTCGCAGAACGTCATCGGCGAGGCCACGCGCTACGGGTTCGGCTCCGCGCTGGCGGTCATCATGATGGTCATCTCGTCGGTGTTCATCACCATCTACCTGCGCATCGTCTTCCGGGAGGACCGCCGATGACCACCGCGACAGCCCCCACCGCCGTCCCCGGCACCACCGGCAAGGCGCTGTCCGGGCGCGGCCCGTCCGGCGGTGTCATCAACCGCCGCCGCGGCCGGGTCGCCACCGTCATCATGCTCGTGCTGGCGGTCGCGTGGCTCTTCCCCCTGCTCTGGGCGCTCTACAACTCCTTCCGCGACTACTCGTACACGCAGACCAACGGGTACCTGTCGTTCGGGGGCTGGACCCTCAGCAACTACCAGGAGGCCTGGAGCAGAGGGCAGTTCGGGCTGCACTTCAAGAACTCGCTGTTCATCACCGTCCCGGCGGTCGTCCTCACCCTGTTCCTGTCCTCGCTCGTCGCCTTCGTCCTCGCTCGGTTCTCCTACCGGTTCAACCTCACCCTGCTCGGCGTGTTCCTCGCGGCGAACCTGCTTCCGCCGCAGGCCCTCCTCATCCCGGTGTTCCGGATGTTCAAGGAGATCCCGCTGCCGACGTTCATGAGCGAGACCGGCTCGATGCTCAACAGCTTCTGGGCGCTGATCCTCGTCAACACCGCCTTCCAGCTCGGGTTCTGCACCTTCGTCCTCAGCAACTACATGAAGACCCTGCCGCACGAGATCTACGAGTCCGCCGAGCTCGACGGCGCGAGCGTCTGGCGCCAGTACTGGCAGCTGACCATGCCGCTCGTCCGGCCGGCCCTCGCGGCCCTCGCGACCCTCCAGGTCACGTGGATCTACAACGAGTTCTTCTGGGCCACCGTGCTCATCTCGCGCGGCGACAAGTACCCGGTGACGAGCGCGCTCAACAACCTGCGCGGTCAGTTCTTCTCCGACACCAACCTCGTCGCGGCCGGGTCGATCATCGTCGCGCTGCCGGTGCTCGTCGTGTTCTTCCTCCTCCAGAAGCAGTTCGTCTCGGGCCTCACCCTCGGCTCGACCAAGGGGTGAGCCCCGTCACGGCCGTCTTGCGGGGCGGCGGCACCGCGCTCGTCCTCGGCTCGTCCGGGGAGGGACTCCCGCATGTCCTGCACTGGGGGGCCGACCTCACGGACGCGGACGCCGCCGACCTCGCGCTGCTCGCCGACCGGCCGGTCGCGCACAACGCACTCGACGAACCGTGGGACCTCTCCGTCCTGCCGACCTCCGGCGACGGCTGGCTCGGCACGCCGGGGGTGGAGGCGCACCGGGCCGGTGGCTCGGCCGCTCACCGGTGGGTCGCCGAGACCGAGGTCGACGGCAGCACCTGCGTCGTCCGGGCGAGCTCGGAGGCGGTCGGGGCGACGGTGGAGCTGCGGTGGGTCCTCGACCCGCACGGCGTCCTCACCGTCTCCGCGAGCCTCACCTCGAGCGCCGGCCCGGACGCGCCGCCGCTCGACGTCGCCGCCCTGCGCACCCTGCTCCCGCTCCCGGCCCGTGCCGAGGAGGCGCTCGACCTCACCGGGCGGTGGGTTCGCGAGCGGAGTCCGCAGCGACGCGCGGTCGCCGACGGCACGTGGCTGCGGACGGGCCGTCGTGGCCGCACCGGTCACGACGCGCCGCTCCTGCTCACCGCCGGAACCGCCGGGTTCGGGTTCCGCCACGGCGAGGTGTGGTCGGTCCACGTCGCCTGGAGCGGGAACCACGAGCACCTGCTCGAGCGGCTTCCCGAGGGCGCCGGCGCCCACGCCGCGGTCATCGGGGGTGGCGAGGCGCTGTCCCCCGGTGAGGTCCGGCTGGCCGCGGGGGAGACGTACACGGCACCCGACGTCGTGGCGGTCTGGTCCGCGGAGGGCCTCGACGGCGTGACCAACCGGCTGCTGCGCCACCAGCGGGCGGACCCGGACCGGCGCAGCGCCCGCCCGCGCCCGCTCGTCCTCAACACGTGGGAGGCGGTCTACTTCGAGACCGACCTCGAGCACCTGCGGCGCCTCGCCGACACCGCGGCGTCCATCGGGGTCGAGCGGTTCGTCCTCGACGACGGCTGGTTCGGGGCCCGGCGCGACGACACCCGCGGGCTGGGGGACTGGCAGGTGTCCCCGCAGGTGTGGCCGGACGGCCTGCGTCCCCTCGTCGAGCACGTCAAGGGCCTGGGCATGGAGTTCGGGCTCTGGTTCGAGCCCGAGATGGTCAACCTCGACTCCGACCTCGTCCGGGCCCACCCCGACTGGGTGCTCGGCCCGGCCGCCGGCCCGCCCCCTCCGTCGCGGCACCAGCACGTCCTCGACCTCGCGAACCCGGCGGCGTTCGACCACGTGCTCGAGGCGATGAGCGCCGTCATCGGCGAGGTGGGCGTCGACTTCGTCAAGTGGGACCACAACCGCGACCTCCACGAGGCGGTGCGGTCGGACGCCTCGGGCACCGACCGGCCGGCCGTCGCCGCGCAGACCCGCGCCACCTACCGGCTGCTCGACGCGCTGCGCGCCCGGCACCCCGGACTGGAGATCGAGTCGTGCTCGAGCGGTGGCGCGCGAGTCGACCTCGGCGTCCTCGCCCGCACCGACCGGGTGTGGACCTCGGACTGCAACGACGCCCTCGAGCGGGTGGCCCTCCAGCGGTGGACCGGCCTGCTCGTCGGGCCCGAGCGGATGGGGACGCACGTCGGCCCGCCGCGGGCCCACACGACGCACCGCGACCTCGACCTCTCCTTCCGGATGCTCGTCGCCCTCGGCGGGCACGCGGGCCTGGAGTGGGACGTCACGACGTGCAGCGACGAGGAGCTCGAGGCGCTGCGCGCCTGGGCCGGGTTCTACCGCGAGCTGCGGCCCCTCGTGCACTCGGGCGACGTCGTCCGCTCGGACCACCCGGACCCTTCGCTCGTCATCGGGGGCGTCGTCGCCGCGGACCGGTCCGCGGCCGTGCTCACGGTCGCCCGGGTCGCCAGCGGCGCCGGCGTGACACCGGGGCTGGTGCCGCTGCCGGGCCTGGACCCGGAGCGCCGCTACCGGGTCCGGGTGCGCCCGGAGGCCGGGCTGCCGGAGGTCGTCGAGGTGCGCGGGCCGGCGTGGTTCGAGGCGGCCCGTGGCGACGGCGTCGTCGTGTCGGGGCGGGTCCTCGGCACCGACGGGCTGCCGCTGCCGAACCTCGCGCCCGCGCAGGGCTTCCTGCTCCACCTCGTGGCCACCACCTGAGGGCGCGGCGGCGTAGCGTCGGAGGATGGCCGAACCGACCGCCGTGAACCCCAGCATCCCGCCGAGCGGCACCGGATGTGCCGAGTGCCTGGCCGCCGGCGGGTGGTGGGTGCACCTGCGCCGGTGCGCGGCGTGCGGCCACATCGGGTGCTGCGACTCCTCGCCGATGCGGCACGCCAGCGGGCACTTCGCGGCATCTGGCCACCCGGTGATGCAGAGCTTCGAGCCGGGCGAGGAGTGGTTCTGGGACTTCCGGACCGGAGCGGTCGTCGAGGGACCGGTGCTCGCCCCGCCGACCAGCCGGCCGGCCGACCAGCCGGTGCCCGGTCCGGCCGGCGCCGTGCCCCCGGACTGGCGGAGGCACGTGCGCTGAACGGTGTGAGCCGCCGCTCGCCTGGCCTGATCGTTAGGGTGGCTGGATGCCCAGCACGCGCCCGCAGCCGGCCTGGCTGGCGAACTCGGTCCTCTACCAGATCTACCCGCAGAGCTTCGCGGACTCGAACGGAGACGGCATCGGCGACCTGCGGGGTGCGGCCGAGCACCTGGACCACCTCGCGTGGCTCGGGGTCGACGCCGTGTGGTTCAGCCCGCTGTTCGCCTCGCCGTTCGCCGACGCGGGTTACGACGTCAGCGACTACCTGAGCGTCGCCCCGCGCTACGGCACCAACGACGACCTCGCCGCCTTCGTCGACGCCGCCCGCAGCCGCGGCATCCGGGTTCTGCTCGACCTCGTCGCCGGGCACACGAGTGACCAGCACCCGTGGTTCCGCGCGTGGGCGGACGACCCGTCCGACCACCGGTACATCGGGAACGAGAAGGTGGGCCGACCCGCGGGTATCTGGTGCCCCGTGCCGGGCCGCCGCGGCGGCTACTACCAGCTGAACTTCTACCCGTGCCAGCCCGCGCTCAACTTCGGCTACGCGCGCCCGGACCCGGACGAGCCGTGGCGCGACACCGTCGACGCCGAGGGCCCGCGGGCCAACCGGCAGGCGTTGCGCGACGTGATGTCGCACTGGTTCGACCTCGGCGTCAGCGGCTTCCGGGTGGACATGGCCGGTTCGCTCGTCAAGGACGACCCGGGGCACGTCGAGACCGCCCGGCTCTGGACCGAGATGCGGGACTGGCTCGACCGGGAGCACCCCGACAAGGCGCTGCTCTCGGAGTGGGGCGACCCCGCCGTCGCGGTGCCGGCCGGGTTCCACGCCGACTTCTTCCTGCACTTCGGACGGCCCGGGCTGAGGTCGCTGTGGCACACCGGGATCGGCACCTACGACCCCTCGTGGACCGACACCGGCCGCTACTTCTTCGACCCCGAGGGCAGCGGCGGCATCGACCTCTTCCTCCGCGAGTGGCGCCGGGCGACCGAGGCCATCGGCGTCGGCGGCGGGCACGTCGCGCTGCCGACCTCGAACCACGACTACGCACGCCTGGTGACCGGTCCGCGCACGGCGCCGATGGCCCGGGCGGCCTTCGCGTTCGTCGCCACGTGGCCGGCGCTGCCGACGATCTACTACGGCGACGAGATCGGGATGCGCTACCTCCAGGGGCTGCCCGACCGCGAGGGCAGCCTGTTGCAGACCACCCAGGACCGCACCGGATCGCGGACTCCGATGCAGTGGCAGCCCGGCCCCGGCGCCGGCTTCTCCACCGCGCCGGAGTCGGACTTCTACCTGCCCCTCGACCCCTCGCCCGACCGCCCGGACGTCGCGACCCAGCGCGCCGACGAGGGCTCGCTGCTCCACCTCGTGCGCCGTCTGCTCGCCCTGCGCCACGCCACCCCGGCGCTCGGGCCCGACCGTTCGCTGGAGGTGCTCACCGAGGACTACCCGTTCGCGTTCGTCCGCGGCGGCACGCACCTCGTCGTCGTCAACCCGCGGCGCGAACCGGCCACCACCGCACTGCCGGAGGGCTGGGAGGAGGCACGTCGGGTCGAGGTCGAGGGCGTCCGGCTCGGCGGGGGACGGGCCGAGGCGGCCGGCTTCTCGTTCGGCATCTTCGAGCGCGACTGACGGATGGGACCACGGCGCGTCCCAGCGGGTCAGCGCGTCATCCACTGCGAACACGGATGAGGAATATGCATACATCGAAGAGGACGCCACTGTTTCCGCTCAAGACGCGCCTTCTGGGACTGGCGGCCATCGAAGTCGCACTTCTCATGAGTGCGAGTTCGGCCATATCCGCAAGTAGCACGCATCGCGGGTGGGTCATCTTCGCGGTCGTCCTGACCCAGCTGGTGTTCATCGGGGCCGTCGTGGAGGTGGTGCGCCAGCACCAGCGGCCCCCAGGACCCGGCCCCACGGACCCACCGCGCCACCCCGAGCGGTCGGCGTAGCGCCAAACCCCGGCGGCAGGTGAGCGTCTCCTCCCGCCGGGGTGTCGAACCAGGCGAGTCAGCCTGCCTCCCGCTGGCTGCCGGTCTTCTCACCGTCGCCCACCTGCTGCGGTGACGCTCCGCGGGCCGGGGGACGGTCCACCGGGGCCCGGGCGTCGTGGTCGGTCAGTGGTGGTCGCGGTGGTGCCTGCGCAGTGCGTCCCCGCCGAAGTCGTCGCGCAGGTGCCGCAGGACCGAGTGCGCGTGGTTCGCGCCGTCCTGGGTGTTGTCGTACTCGATGAGGAAGGCGGCGCTGCGCACGCAGTAGTAGTGCGGGTCGCCCACCTCCTCGCCCCCGGCCCACCCGAAGGCGAGGGCCTCCGGCCCGGCCATGGCCTCCGCCCGGCAGGCGCGGGCGTACGCGTCCGGCAGGCGGGCCAGGTAGCGGTCGACGAGCCGCTCGAAGAGCGTGCGCTGGTGGGCGTCGAGGGATTCCCACCCGAGGCCGGGCGGCAGGGCCGACGGGTCGGCGACGGGATCCATCCCGGTGAGGATGTCGGCGGGCGCGAGGTCGGACGCGACGGCCCGACGGCGCTGGTCGGGGTCGAGGGAGCGCAGCAGGTCGCGCGCGAGGTCCTCCTCCGGACCGAGGATGCGCAGCCCGGCACCGGGCCCGGCGGGCAGCCGGGCGGGCTCGGAACCGACGAAGTGCGGGCTGTACGTGACCCGGTCGCCGTCGACGACGACGTGGACGCCGACGTGGTGCCCGTTCAGCCGCCATCCCCACGCGGCCGCGGACCCGGGCTCGCCGACGAGGCGCCACCAGTAGCGGTCGCCGGCAGGCTCCTTGCCGGTCGCCGCGAGCCGCCGGAGCCGCTCGACGGCCATCGCGTCGCGGACCAGGCGCGCTCCGTGCTCGGAGTGGGCGAGGTCGACCAGCTCGTGGACCGCCGCCGCGACGGCGTCGTCCGCCGCCTCGAGGCAGAGCCCCGGCCGGTCGCCGGGGAGGTAGCTCCACGTGCGCAGGTCGGGGTCGTCCGGACGCTGCCGGACGGACTCGTCGGCGTCCTCGGGCAGCGCGGCCAGGACCTTCCGGACCGCGTCGTCCATCCGGGTGGGTGCGTCGGGGGTCATCGCGCGCCCAGCGTGCCACGCACCCGGCGGGGGCGGAAGCCCTGCACGGGGTCGGCCGCCCGGTCAGTCCCCGAGGCCGAGCCCGCGGCGCCCGGTGCGGTTGAGCGCGTCGGCCGGGAACCGGTCCGGCCAGGTGCGCTCGTAGTGCTCCTCGGGGAAGTCCGCCGGGCTGTCGCCGGCCGACAAGGCAGCCCGGACCGACTCCGCGTACGCCTCGTTGCGCGGGCACCACGGCGCGGCCGGGATGTACATGACGTTGCCCCAGCCCTGCTGGTCGGTCACCGGGTCGACGCCGTGGATCATGTCGCAGTGCCACCAGACGGAGTCGCCGGCACGGACGTCCGGGATACCGCTCACCGCGCGCAGCAGGAGGGAGTGCCACTGCTCGCTCGCGGGGAAGACCTGGTTCGTCGTCACGCCGCACATGTCGTCGTCCGGCACGTCGGCGAGCAGCGGGCGGAGCATCAGGTAGGCCATCGCCTCGGGGACCGGCACCGTGTGCAGCACGCCCTGGTCGTGGTCCATGTCGGAGAGGGCGGTCCAGCCCTGGAAGGTGCGGAACGCCGAGCACATCGTCGTCCCCGGGTACTGCGGGCCGGCCGTCCGGTGGGCGGCGTCCCACGGGTCGTACTCCTCGACGCTGCCGTCGAAGAGGTGCCGGAAGGCCCTCTGGTAGGGCTTGGTCATCCACAGGTCGAGCGTGCCGGGGTCGAGGTGCGTGCCGAGTCCGCCCGAGTCGGCACCCGGCGGGCGCCGGCGGATGCGGTCGGGGTAGAGCGAGTCGCGCGAGGGGTCGAACCACGTCTCGCCGTCGGACTCGTGCCGCCACAGCCCGTTGGGGAAGCGCTGGACCCGCGCCATCCGGTCGCTCTGGCGGGCCTCCATCTGGGCGCGCGACCAGTAGATCGGGTAGATCTCCGGGCGCGAGCCGACGCTGCCGAAGAAGTCGTCGCCGGGGCCCCGGTAGCTCTCGAAGAAGCCGTTGCCCTCGACGTAGTCGACGATGTCCGCGTCCCACGCGAGCGCCTGCTCGCGGGGGAAGTGGCCGCGGACGACGAGGCACCCGCGCCGGCGCAGGAGCGCGAGGTCGTCCGCGGACACGGTGCCGGCCTCCAGGTCGGCGTAGTCGACCTCCGGCCAGACCTGCTCGCCGCGCGCCCTCGCCGCCTCGACGTCCTCGACGGCGGCGCGGACCCGCGCCTCCACGACGGCGAAGACCTCCTCGACCGTGCGTCCGGACGCCTCGATCCGGGCTCGGATGGCCGCCTTGACCTCGCGGGTGGCGGCGCGCAGGTCGGCGGGCGGCTCCTCCCAGTGGGGGAGGGCGGGGAGGGTCTCGCGCGGGGCGGCGGCGGTGGTCATTGGGCCGGTCTCCATTCAGGTAGGACTCCTTACCAGATGCGAGTGTAGGCGTGCTGCACCATTCAGGCAAGAGTCCTTACTAGAATGGCGGCGTGGAGCCCGAGAAGCCGTCCCTCGACCTGCTGCGTCAGCTGTCCGACCGGCACGTCCTCGGCGCGCTCGTCGACGAACCGGAGCTGACCCGCGCCCAGATCGCCACCCGGTCCGGGCTGTCCAAGCCGACCGTCGGCGAGAGCGTGCGCCGGCTGCTCGAGGTCGGGGCGCTGCGCGACACCGGCGAGCGCACGGGGGGCCGAGGGCGGGCCGGCACCCTCTACGCGCTCGCCGAGGACACCGGGGTCGCGCTCGCCGTCGGCGTCGGGCCGGACGGCGTGCGCGCGGAGGTGGTCGACGTCCACGGCCGCGTCCTCGCCGAGGCCGTCGAGGAGGTCGCCCTGCCGACGACCCCCGAGGTCCTGGCCGCGGCCATCCCGCGGGTGGCGGCCGGGGCGGCGTCGAGCGCCCGCGGCACGGTGCGCCTCGCCGTCGTCAGCGCCGCCGACCCCGTCGACCGGGCGAGCGGCGCGCTGGTGCACCTGCCGGACGCGCCCTTCCTCGTGGGCGACCTCGCCCCGGTGCCCCTCCTCGCCGGGCTGGTCGTCGGCGAGGTCGCCGTCGACAACGACGTCAACTGGGCCGCCCGGGCCGAGCTCGCCGCGGGCGCGCCGCCCGACGTCGCGTACCTGTACCTCGACCGGGGCCTCGGCTGCGCCGTCGTCGCCGACGGGCAGGTGCTGCGCGGCGCGCACGGGCTCGCCGGCGAGGTCGCGCACCTCGTGACGACCGGCCCGGACGGACGCGCGGTCCCGTTCACCGACCTGTTCGCGGCACTCGGGTTGCGCGAACCGGGCAGCACCGCGGTCGACACCGCCGCCGTGCTGCACCTCGCGGGCTCGACCGACGCCGCCGACCGGACGCGGCTGGAGGCGCTGGCCGTGGGTGTCGCCGGGGTCCTCGCGGCGCTCGTCGCGCTGGCCGACCCGGCGGAGGTCGTCCTCGGCGGGGCCTGGGGCTCGCACCCCGCCCTCGTCGAGCGGGTCGGCGAGGTCTTCGGGCGGATGCCCCGGCACGTGCCCGTCCGACCGCCCGAGGTCACCGAGCACCCGGCGCTCGTCGGCGCCCGTCAGGAGGCGCTGCGTCGGCTGCGCGAGCTCGTCGTCAGCGGTGGCGCTCACGGCTGACCCCTCGGCGCACGTCCGCCGGGCCGAGCGCCCCTAGGCTGGGGGATCGTGCACGCACCGCAGACCGCCGGACCCTCGACCGCGAAGCGGGCCCTCGTCCTCGGGGCGCTCGGGGTCGTCTTCGGTGACATCGGGACCAGCCCGCTCTACGCGATGCAGACCGTGTTCAGCCTCGACGACGGCATCGTCGAGCCGACCCGCGACAACGCGCTCGGCGTGGTCTCGACGGTCGTCTGGGCCATCACCCTCGTCGTCTCGGTCAAGTACGTCCTCTTCGTCCTGCGGGCCGACAACGACGGCGAGGGCGGCGTGCTGTCGCTCGCCTTCCTGGCACGGCGCTCGGTCCGGCCGGGGGGCAAGCGTTTTCGTCTCGTCATGGTCCTCGGCGTCATCGGAGCCGCACTCTTCTACGGTGACTCGCTGATCACGCCCGCCATCTCGGTGATGTCGGCGATCGAGGGCCTCGAGGTCGTCGAGCCGGGCCTGCAGCAGTGGGTGGTCCCGCTCGGCGTCGCCGTCATCACGGCGCTGTTCGTCGTCCAGCGGCACGGCACCGATCGGGTCGGCCGGTTCTTCGGGCCCGTCATGGTGGTCTGGTTCCTCACCCTCGCGGCGCTCGGGCTGCCGCACGTGCTCGCCTACCCGCAGGCGATGCTCGCGCTCAGCCCGCACCTCGCCGTGCAGTTCGCCCTCGCCCACCCGCTCGTCAGCTTCCTCGCCCTCGGCGCCGTCGTCCTCGCCATCACCGGTGCCGAGGCCCTGTACGCGGACATGGGGCACTTCGGCCGGCCGGCCATCGCGACCGGCTGGTTCTGGCTCGTCTTCCCGAGCCTCACGCTCAACTACCTCGGGCAGGCCGAGCTCGTCGTCAAGGACCCTGCGACGATCGACCGCCCGTTCTTCCACCTCGCGCCGGGATGGGCGACGCTCCCGCTCGTCGTCCTCGCAACCGCCGCCACCGTCATCGCCTCCCAGGCGGTCATCTCGGGCGCGTTCTCGGTCTCCCGGCAGGCCGAGCGGCTCGACTTCCTGCCGCGCCTCACCGTGCGCCAGACCTCCGAGCACGAGGGCGGGCAGATCTACGTGCCCGCCGTCAACTGGGCCCTCTTCGCCGGGGTGCTCGTCCTCATGGTCGCCTTCCGCAGCTCTGAGCACCTGGCCGTGGCGTACGGGCTCGCGGTGACCGCCACGCTGGCCCTGACGACCTGCCTCTTCCTCGTCTACGCGGACGCCGCGCTCGGCTGGGGCCGCTGGCGCCTGTGGTCCTTCGGGGCGGTCTTCCTCTGGGTCGAGCTGAGCTTCGTCGCCGCCAACGCCACGAAGGTCACCCACGGCGGATGGCTGCCCGTGCTCATGGCCACGCTCATCGCGTTCGTCATGCTCACCTGGTCCAAGGGGCAGCGGCTGGTCAAGGCGCGGCGGTACAAGGTCGAGCGGCCGCTCGCCGAGTTCCTCGACGACGCCCACTCCGAGGAGCTGCACCGCGTGCCCGGCACCGCCGTGTTCCTCCACACGAGCGACGACACGACGCCGCTGTCGCTGCGCGAGAACATCGACTTCAACCGGGTGCTGCACCGCAACGTCATCATCACCAACACCGTCCGGATGAACGTGCCGCACGTGCCGGACGAGGAGCGGGTCGTCGTCGACGACCTCGGCGACCAGTGGGACGGCATCTGCCTCGTCCGCCTCCACTTCGGCTTCGCCGACGAGCAGGACATCCCGGCGGCGCTCGCCCTCGCGGCGCAGGGTCCCGACCTCGCCTTCGACCCGGACACGGCCCTGTACTTCCTCTCCCGGGTCTCGGTACACGCCAGCCCGCGGCCGGGGATGGCGCGGTGGCGCAAGCACGTGTACGTCGCGATGTCGCACAACGCCGCCGACCCGACGCAGTACTTCCACCTGCCCATCGCCCGCACGGTCGTCGTCGGGGCGCAGCTGCACTTCTGAGCCGATGCGGGCCCGTGTGTGCCCGGCGGCCCGGGACACCTGTCACTGGTGCCGTCCGCGCCCGGGGCCCTTCCATGGGGGCCATGACGACGACGTCAGGCACGGCGGAGTCCGTCGGTGGCGCCGAGCTCGCGGCGGCCGGGTGGCCCCGCGTCTGCCCGAGCTGCTCCGCGCGGGCACTGCGCCCGACCGGGCCCGGCGGGCGCTCGAGCATCGCCTGCACCCGCTGCGGCACCCGGTGGGCGTCGTCGCTCGGCCGCCTCGTCGACCTCGACGGATGGCCGCGGCGCCCGGTGCCGGACGAGGTGCCGTCCGGGACGGGATGGGTGCTCCCGCTCTGATGAGTCGCGCGGGCGCACACGCCGGTTCGCCCATCGCGTGCCTGCTCCGGTCTGGGAGGATCACCGGGTGAGCGACGACTCGCCCCTTCCCGGCAACCTCGCAATGGTCGTCGTCGTGATCGTCGTGGCCGTCGCGGGCGCCGTGGTCGGCCTCGGGGCGCTCACCGGCCTGTTGAGGTGAGAGACCCGGGCCGGTGGGGCGCGCGGGTCAGTCCGGGGTGCCGGTGCGGATGAAGAAGACGAGGTCGGTGCCGATCGTCTCCTGCTCCACGACCTCGTGGCCGTTGGCCTCGGCCCAGGCGGGGATGTCGCTCAGTGCGCCCTTGTCGGTGGCCATGACCTTGAGGATCTGGCCGGGCTCCATCCGGCGGGCGGCCTTGGTCGCGGCCATGACGGGCATCGGGCACATGAGCTCGCGGGCGTCGACGAGGACGTCCTCCGTGGTCTCGCTCATCGGGTGTCTCCTCGGGTCGGGGGTCGGGGTCAGACGAAGAGGGTGAGGTTGGACTTGCGGGCCTCGGCCATGAACGCGGCGGCGCCGCCGAACTCCACGCCGTCGAGGAAGTCGGACTGCTCGAAGCCGAAGACGTCGACGGTCATCTGGCAGGCGATGAGCCGCACGTCCATCTCCCGGGCGGTCTCGATGAGCTCGCCGATCGAGGACACCTTCTTGTCCGCGAACTTCTTCTTCATCATCCGCGAGGCGACCGAGACCATCCCCGGCATGGCCGTCACGAGGTCGGGCATCGGCACCGGCATCGGCATCGCCGGGTTCCCGACCGGGTCGACCTTGAGTTTGCGCTCGAAGTCCCTGTGGACGATGTTCAGCCCGTAGAAGGTGAAGAACACCGACACCTGCATCCCGACCGCCGCGGCGGCGTTGGCGAGGATGAGGGGTGGGTAGGCCCAGTCGAGGGTGCCCTTGGAGGCGACGATCGCGCCGGTGCGCATCCCGGGGTCCTTGCGCAGGGCGGTGCCCAGCTCCTCCTTGACGATGCGACGGACGTCGTCCTCGGTCAGCGCGCTCCGGTCGGTGGTCACGGGCTCAGCGGTCATCGGAGAGGGCCTCCTCGGTGGCGTCCCGCCGCGCGCGGCAGGTCGTGGCGGTGGTCGTGGCCCGCGCCGCCCAGAACCGGGCGGTCGGCCCGAGGGTCTCGGCGTCGCGGAGGTGGTGCGCCGCCCAGGCGTCCGCACGGTGGGCGACCCAGTCGAGGGTCGCGACGGGGTCCTGCTCGAGCATCGAGGCGAGGACGAAGGCGCGCTCCCCGATGCGCAACCCGAGTCCGAGGTCACGGGCACCGCGCGCGACCTCCGGACGGGTGAGGACCAGCCCGCTGCGCACCGGAGCGAGGAGCCCCTCGGCGAGCTCGCGGAGGGACGCGACCTCGTCCGGGAGCCCGGGCGCCTCCGCGAGGGCGACCGGCAGGGTCTCCGGGGCCTCGAGTGACGTGCCCTCGGCCACGAGGACCTCGACGAGCAGCGCCGCCCACCCGGCGTAGAAGGCGGAGCCGGAGGCGGCGACCGCGCGGGCGAAGGTCGGGACCCAGGGCAGGAGGTGCTCGTGCAGGAGGACGGCGCGCGCCCGGCCGCGCAGGGCCGCGCGGGCCGTGTCGGGCTCGGCGGCCTGGGCCTCGGTGAGCGAGGCCAGCAGCCCGAGGAGGGCGGCGAGGTGGTCGGACTCCGCCGGGGGGACCAGTCGCAGCGCTCGCCAGAAGCCGGCGACCCGGTCGGCCGCCTCGCCCCCGAGCATCCCCTCGGCCCCCAGGTAGACCGAGGCGTACGGGACGGTCCCGAGCGCGAACACCTGGGTGTGCTCCGCGGCCGTCGGGGGGACGCCGAGCTCGAGCGCGGCGGCGAGGGACCGGTGCGAGGGGTGCGGCGTCTCGCAGAGCACGCCGAGGGCACGGAACACCTCGGCGGTCTCCGTGCGGGGCGTCGCCTCGAGGCTCATCCGTCGCTCTCCTCGGGAAGGCGGAACACCTCTGGGCCCGGCTTGAGCGGCCGCATGAGCCAGTCCGGCCGCCGGGTGCCGTCGGGCGACCCCCGGCGGGCATCGCGTGTCTTCGCGAGCCACTCGCGGTAGAGGGCGCGCGAGCGGTCGGTGTCGACGCTGATGTCGCCGTACGAGTCCCCCGGCTCCGCCGCGGTCACGCGGACCGCCTGGTGCCAGCAGTGCATCCCGGAGACGGGGTCCGGGTGGACCGGGAAGGTCATGTTCTGGTGCACGCCGACGTCCGTCCACCAGATGCGGGCGGTGTCCGGGTCGCTCGAGTCGTACGGACCGACCCCGTGGATGCGCTTCATCGTCCACGTCGAGCCCCGGCGAGCGAGGTCCACCGTGGCCGCCGTCTGGCCGCCGTGGCGCTCCGGCTGCTCCTGGGGGACCCATCGGCCCATGTGGTGGCTGCAGGCCACGACCCCCGGCCGGATGCCCTCGGTGACCCACGCCTTGACGACGAAGTACCCGATGTCGGTGGACACCCGGACCAGCTGCCCCGCGCGGATCCCGATCCGGTCGGCGTCGCTGGGGTGCAGCCACAACGGGTTGGTCTGGGCCAGCTCGTTGAGCCACTTCGCGTTGGCGCTGCGGGTGTGGATCTGCGTGGGGAGCCGGAACGTCGAGATGAGCGGCATCTGGTCGGCGGCGAGGTTCTCGCGGTGGATGTGGCTCTTGATGTACGTCGGTACGGCGTACTCGGGCCACCCCCAGTCGGCGACCGTGGAGGAGTAGAACTCGAGGAGCCCACTGGGCGTGGGGAACCCGCGCTTCACTTCCCCGTCGACGTCGACGCCGACCGGGTTGCGTCCCTCGGCGTCGGGCACCGGCGCGCCGGTCGGGGCGAGGTTGGTGGCCGCGGGCTTCGGGGCGGGGGAGTAGACCCGCCCGAGGTCCGTCGTCACGGCGCCGTCGAGCAGGGCAGGGTCGACCGCCTGCTCGTAGACGGGGCCCACGTGGCTGCTCACCTCGAACGCGCCGTACCGGCGCATGAACTGCATCGGGGACAGCCCCTCCTCGGACGCCTTCTCCGGCAGGCCGGGTACCGAGTTCTCGAAGATCCACCGGTAGTACTCGTCGACCGAGAGGCGCTTGCCGGGTTCGGTCTGCGACTCGTAGAACTTCCGGATGCCGAGCTCGCCGTCGGGGTCGATCCGCCACGACAGCTCCATCCAGAACTCGTTCTCCTCCCAGACCTCGCCCGGGTTGGCGAGACGGGTGTCGGAGACCGGTGCGCCGAGGCGCTCGCGCGCGGCCCGCAGGACCGGCTGACGGAACCCGATCCACTGCCCGTCGTACTGCTCGTAGGAGTGCAGGTCGTGCCGCTCGCTCGCCAGGCCCATCGGCAGGACGTAGTCGGCGAGGTAGGCCGTCTCGTTCCACGTCGGCGTGAGCGCCACGTGCAGCCCGATGAGGGACTCGTCGCGCAGCACCTCGGACCAGACCATGCCGTCGGGGTTGGTCCACACCGGGTTGTAGACCCGGGTGAAGTACACGTCCAGCGTCCCCCGGCCCTCCTGCATCATGTGCGGCAGCAGGAAGGACAGCTCGTTCATCGCGAGGGGGTACTCCAGCGGCCAGGTGAGGTCGTTCCACTGGGGTGGGTGGCCCGGGACGTGCATCGGCTTGGGGACGAACTTGTTCCACGCGTTGAGGTGGGTCCCGCCCGGGGTGGCCACCGCGCCGAGCAGTGCGCTGACGAGGAACAGCGTCCGCGACACCTGCCACCCACCGAGGTTGCCGGCCGCCGCGGACCTCCAGTTGTGGGTCGAGAGTGCGCTCCCGGCCGAGGCGACGAGGTCGGTGATCTCGCGGATGACCTCGGCCTCGACGCCCGACTCGGCCGCGGCGAACTCGGGGGTGTACTCGGCGTAGAGCGTCGAGAGGACCTCCTCGAACGCCTCGAAGGTCCCCGGCTGCTCCGGGTGGACCGACCGGAGGTACTCCTTCCAGTTCCACCAGCGGCGGACGAACTCGCGGTCGTAGCGTCCGGAGGAGATGAGGCCGTGGGCGATCGCGAGGTTGATCGCCGCCTCGGAGCCGGGGTAGGGGGAGATCCAGTGGTCGGCGTGGGTCGCGGTGTTGGACAGGCGGGTGTCGACGACGACGACCTTGGCTCCGCGCTGCTTGGCCTCCATGATGCGCTGCGCGTGCGGGTTGAAGTAGTGCCCGGTCTCGAGGTGGCTCGAGATGAGGAAGATGACCTTGGCGTTCGCGTGGTCGGGGCTGGGCCGGTCGATGCCGGTCCAGTAGTGGTAGCCGGACCGTGCGCCGCTGGAGCAGACGTTGGTGTGCGAGTTGTGCCCGTCGACGCCCCATGACGCCATGACGCGCTCGGTGAAGCCGTCCTCGCCCGGTCGTCCGACGTGGTACATGACGGCGTTGGGGCGGTTCTCGGTGATCGCGGTCCGGATCCGGCCGGCGATGTCGTCGAGGGCGGTGTCCCAGTCGACCTGCTCCCACCGGCCCTCGCCGCGGGCGCCGGCGCGGCGCATCGGCTGGAGGATGCGGTCCGGGTCGGTGACCTGGTTGATCGTCGCGGGACCCTTCGCGCAGTTCCGCCCCCGCGAGCCGGGGTGCTCCGGGTTGCCCTCGAACTTGCGTACCTGGAGGGTGTCCGGGTCGACGTAGGCCAGCAGGCCGCAGGCCGACTCGCAGTTGAAGCAGGTCGTCGGGACGAGCATCGAGCGCTTCTCCACGCGGTCGGGCCAGGCGCGCGAGTCGAGCTCGACCCAGTCGTCCCAGCGCTCCTTTGGCGGGAAGGCGGCGAGGTGCACCCGGCTCGGTCCGGGGTAGAAGGTCTCACCGCGGGCGGTCACCTCGTCCCGCGCCGCGCTGACCCGCTCACCGAGGCGCTCGGTGCGGGTGCGGTCGTTCGTCGTCGTCATCGGTTCTCCTCAGGCGAGCGGGACGGACTGGCCGGACTGGACGTACGCGTGCTCGTGGGCGAGCAGTCCGAGCAGCGCCGGGAGGGCGAACCAGGCCGTGGCGGGCACGGCCAGCGGAGCGACGAGGCCGAGGGCGACGAGGACGACGCCCGACCAGAAGAAGCGTGCGTAGCGCCCGTGCGTCATCGTGTGGGCGGCGAGCCGGGCGTGGGCGGTCGGGTGGGCCACCGTCGTCTCACCGGCGACGAGCAGCAGGTGCACGGCCGCCGAGCCGGCGACGGTCCAGGCGAGGGGGGCCACAGCGTCCGGGGAGGTCCAGACGGCGAAGGGCAGGAGGCTCGCCGATCCGGCCAGGACGGCCTGCACGGCGAGGTGCGGCGCGAGCAGCGGGCTCTGCCACAGGTCGCGGGCCTTGGCCTGGGCGAAGAGGTAGGCGGTGTACACGGCCGTGCCGACCGCGAGCGGCAGCCCGGGCCAGGCGACCGCGGTGCGCAGGCCGCCCCAACCGAACAGGCTCGCCGCCACGTGCAGCGCGAGGACGACCGCGAAGCCGCTGAGGATGACCCCGCCACGCACGAGCCACGAGCGCCACTGCGGGCGGGTGAGGATGAAGAGGAAGCGCTCGGGGTGCTCGAGGTCCCACACGAGGACGACGGCGGTGACGGCGAGGAAGACCGCCGAGACCACCGGGGCGACCCAGGTCCACAGGACGTCCTCGGACCCGAGGTTCCCGGTGAGAACGAGGAGCAGGCCGACCAGCCAGGCGCCGGCCCCGATGCCCTTGGTCCACGTGTACAGGCTGACCCGCCAGTCCCACGGCGCCGTGTGGGCGATGTCGTAGCTGAGGATGGCGGCGGCGCTCGAGGTGCTCCCCTCGGGGTTGCCGGGGTCGACCAGGTGTGCCCCCCGCGGCTTCTCCGCCCAGGCGTAGGTGTCCCCCTCCGGAGCGGTGGCGGCGAGGGGGTCGAGCGTGGCCTGGGTGGCGCCGCGGTAGAAGAGCTTGGGCCGCGTCCCCTTCTCCGGACGACGGACCGCGACCGGCTGGCGGTTGACCACCTGCGCCACCGCGCTGTCGGGGTCGTTCACGTCGCCCACCATGATCGCGCCCGTCGGGCAGACGGTGACGCACGCCGGCTCGAGGCCGACGTCGAGGCGGTGCGCGCAGAAGTTGCACTTCTCCGCGCAGTGGTCGTCGGGGTTGATGAAGATCGCGTCGTAGGGGCAGGCCGCCATGCACGCCTTGCACCCGATGCACGAGGCCTTGTCGAAGTCGACGATGCCGTCGGGCCGGATGTGCATGGCCGAGGTCGGGCAGGCGGCGACGCACGGGGCGTCGACGCACTGGTTGCAGCGGGTCACCTGGAAGGCGCGCCGGGCCTGCGGGTAGGTGCCCACGTCCACGCTCTTGACGTACGTGCGGGTGACCCCCACCGGGACGTCGTTCTCGGACTTGCACGCCGTCGTGCAGGCGTGGCAGCCGATGCACTTGGTCTGGTCGATCACCTTGACCATGCGCGGCGAGGGCCCGTCGTTCTCCGAACGGACCCTCGGCGTGGGCAGGTTCACGGACGTCATGCGGCCTCCATCAGCTCACGTCGGCATCGGGTTCGTCTGCGGCGGAGGCGCTTTCGGTCTCGATCGACAGGCTCGCGCACACGATGGCGCACAGCTGGTCGATCGCGGGTTCGGTGATGCGGTAGACGACCGTGCGTCCGACGCGTCGGCGCCCGACCACCCCTCCGAGAGCGAGCCGGCCGAGGTGCTGGGAGGCGTTGGCGACCGACACGCCGGCGGCCTCGGCGAGTGCCGAGACGGTGGACTCCCCGGCCTGGTGGAGCTCGCGCAGCACGCGCAGCCGGGTCGGGTCGCCCAGCAACGCGAAGCGTCGGGCGACGTCCTCGAGGGCCTCCGTCGGCACTCTCACCATGGGCAGGACCCTAGGTGATGTGGTTCACTCATTCAATTGAACGAGCGAATATTTTTCGCCCGTCCGAGAGACCCACCACCGGCGGCGGGTCGGCACCCAGTGGTGTCCCTCGTCGCCCGACGAGCGACGCGAAGGAGCCGCAGCATGGACATCGAGGTCTTCGTCACCCCCGGTCTGGGGGACAACAGCTTCCTGCTGGTCTCGGGCGACGAGGCGCTGGTCGTCGACCCGCAGCGAGACGCCTGGCGGTTCCTGGAGTCCGCCGACGCGAAGCGGGCCCGCGTGCGTGCGGTCCTGGAGACCCACGTGCACAACGACTACGTCTCCGGAGCCCACGAGATCCGGGCGGCGCACGGAGCCGAGCTCGTGCTGCCGGCCGACGGACGGTACGAGTTCGAGCACCGCGGAGCCCGCGAGGGCGAGGAGGTGCGGATCGGCGATCTTCGCGTGGTCGCCTGGGACACACCGGGACACACCTTCGAGCACATCGCCTGGGTCGTCTACGAGGGCGAGTCCGACGAGCCCGTGGCGGTGTTCAGCGGCGGATCGCTCCTCGTCGGGTCGGCCGGGCGCACGGACCTGCTCGGGCCGGACCACACGGCGGCCCTGACCGCCCACCAGTACGACACCGTCAAGCGGCTCGGTGCGCTCCCGGCGGCGACCCAGCTGCTGCCCACCCACGGAGCCGGCAGCTTCTGCGTCTCCTCGATGCCCTCGACCTCTCGCACGAGCACGCTCGGCGCCGAGCTCCGGTCCAACGACATGCTGCTCGCGGGCTCGCGGGCCGAGTTCGAGCAGGAGCTGACCGGCGAGCTGATGGCCTACCCCGCCTACTACGCCCACATGGCCTCGACGAACCGAGCCGGTGTCCCGGTGTTGCACCGGGTCCCCGAGCTCGGCCTCCTCGACGCGGAGGAGGCCGCCGCCGCCGTGGAGCGCGGTGCCACCGTCGTCGACGCCCGCGGCCGCGACGCCTTCGCCGAGGCGCACATCCCGGGCTCGCTCAACATCGAGCTGAACTCGGGGTTCGGCAGCTACGTCGGGTGGCTGCTGCCCTTCGGCGCACCCGTCGTCCTCGTCCTGCCCGAGGAGCCGGATGCCGCGGAGCAGGCGGCGACCCAGCTGCTGCGGATCGGCTGGCGGATGCCCGACGGCGTGCTGCGGGGAGGGGTCGAGTCGTGGCAGGCGTCCGACCGCGACCTGCGCTCGTACGCCACTGCCTCACCGGAGGACCTGGCCGCTGCGTTGGGATCCGACCCGTCCACCCACGTCCTCGACGTCCGCCAGCCGCTCGAGTGGCAGTGGGGGACCCTTCCGGGCAGCCAGACGCTCTTCGTCTCCGACCTGCCGGGCCGGGAGGGCGAGGTCCCCACCGACGGACCGGTCTACATCGTCTGTTCCAACGGGCACCGAGCGGCCATCGCGGCCAGCCTCCTGGACGGTGCCGGTCCGGAGCCGGTGCTCGTCGGCGACGGCGGTGTCGGCGAGGTCCTTCGCCTCCTCCGGGCCCGTGAGTCGGCCTGAGGGGAACGCCCGTCGGGACGGGCGGCGTGACCCGGGTGTGATGTCGGAGTCACCCGGCGGCCGGCTTCCGCCGTGAGTCGTAGCGTCGAAGGTACCGGGGCGGACACTCCGGCCCGGCCGCCCGAGGAGGCAGCCATGTCTCAGGATGTTGCCGGGCGCCCCGTCACCGAGGCACCCTCGTCACCACTTCACGGCCGACCCCGCGTCGGCCCGGCCAGGACGACCGGGCTGGGGCTCGCCGCCCTCACAGCGCTCGTCGTGGGATCCATGATCGGGAGCGGCATCTTCGCCCTCCCGTCCCAGATGGCCGGCAGCGCCGCGCCCGGACCGCTGCTCATCGGCTGGCTGGTCACCGGCGTGGGCATGCTCATGCTGGCCTTCGTCTTCCAGACCCTCGCCCAGCGCAAGCCCGAGGTCGACGGCGGCGTCTACGGGTACGCCCGCGCCGGGTTCGGCAACTACATCGGCTTCAGCGCCGCCTGGGGGTACTGGGTCTCCGCGTGGGTGGGCAACGTCGCCTACCTCGTCCTGCTCTTCTCGACCCTCGGGTACTTCTTCCCGACCTTCGAGGGCGGCGCGACGGTGTCCGCGATCGTCGGCGCCTCCGTGCTGCTGTGGGTCATCCACGCCCTGGTCCTGCGCGGTGTACGCAGCGCGGCACTCACCAACGTCGTCGTGACCGTCGCCAAGGTCGTCCCCATCCTCACCTTCGTCGCGATCGCCGCCGTCGGCTTCACGTCCGGCGTCTTCACCGCCGACGTGTGGGGCGGCAGCACCGCGATCGACGGCGCCTCGCTCGGCAGCACGCTCGACCAGGTGCGGAACATGATGCTGGTCACCGTCTGGGTGTTCATCGGGATCGAAGGTGCCGCGGTCTACTCCCGGCGCGCCGGAAACCGGAAGGACGTCGGCCGGGCGACCGTGCTGGGGTTCGCGGGCGTCCTGGCCCTGCTGCTGCTGGTCAACCTCCTCTCCTACGGGCTGATGGCCCAGGCCGAGATCGCCGGGCTGGACGACCCGTCGATGGCCGGCCTCCTGGAGAACCAGGTCGGCAGCTGGGGCGCCGGCTTCATCTCGATCGGCCTGGTGGTCTCCCTGCTGGGGGCCCTCCTCGCCTGGGTGCTGCTGTGCGTCGAGATCCTCCGGCTGCCCGCCCTCGAGCACGTGATGCCGAAGGCGCTGGCCCGGGAGAACGCGCACGGTGCGCCGGCGACGGCGCTCTGGCTGACCAACGGGTGCGTGCAGCTCCTGCTGCTGTGGACGCTCGTCAACGAGAGCACGTACACCAACCTCGTCTACCTCGCGACGTCCCTGATCCTCCTGCCCTACCTGTGGTCGGCGGGGTACCAGGTCCTGCTCGCGGCCCGCGGCGAGACCTACGCGGACGGCACCGGGCGGACCCGTGACCTGCTCGTCGGTCTCGTCGGTCTCGTCTACGCCGGCTGGCTGGTCTACGCGGGTGGGTGGGAGTACCTGCTGATCGCGGCGCTGTTCTACCTCGTGGGCACCGCCTTCTACGTCTGGGCCCGGCGCGAGAGCCGGCTGACCGTCTTCACCGCCGCGGAGCGGGTGGTGGTCGGGGTGGTCGCCCTGGCCTCGGTGGCGGCCGTGGGCCTGCTGGCCACCGGCAACCTCTCCGTGCTCTGAGCGGGAGGTCGGAGATGCTGACGGAGACGACCACCCCCGGCCCCCGGGTCGGGGTGTGGTCCGAGGCCGGCCGGCTGCGCAGGGTGCTCGTCTGCGCACCCGGGCTGGCCCATCAGCGGTTGACCCCGGACAACTGCGACGAACTGCTGTTCGACGACGTGATCTGGGTGCAGCAGGCACGGCGCGACCACTTCGACTTCGTCGCGAAGATGGAGCAACGGGACGTCGAGGTCCTCGAGCTGCACGAGCTGCTCGCCGAGGTCCTCGAGGCCCCGGCCGCTCGGGCCTGGCTCCTGGACCGCACGGTCACCGACGGGCTCGTGGGTGCCGGACTGACCCGTGAGGTCCGCGGCTGGCTGGAGGAGCTGCCGGGAGAGCGCCTGGCCGAGCTCCTGGTCGGCGGGATCTCCTACCAGGACGTGCCGGCCGAGGTGGGCGGTGGCTTCCTCACCGCCTTCCGCGAGCTGGACCCCACCGGCTTCGTCCTCCGGCCGCTGCCGAACACCCAGTTCATGCGGGACAACACCTCGTGGATATTCGGTGGGGTGACCCTGAACCCGATGTTCTGGCCGGCCCGGCGCCGGGAGACCCTGCTGACGACCGCCGTCTACCGGTTCCACCCGGCGTTCGCCGGGGAGGAGTACGCCGTCTGGCTGGGTGACCTCGACGGTGGTCCGGCCGACCACGGGCTCGCCACGCTCGAGGGCGGCGACGTCATGCCGGTCGGGCGCGGCGTCGTCGTCATCGGGATGGGTGAGCGGTCCTCGCAGCAGGCGATCACCCAGGTCGCGCGCACCCTGTTCTCCGCCGGCGCGGCCGAGCGCGTCATCGTCGCGAGCCTTCCCCGGGCCCGTTCGGCCATGCACCTCGACACGGTGTTCACCTTCGCCGACCACGACCTGGTCACGACCTACGCCCCCGTCGTCGACGGCATCGTCCCGTTCAGCCTGCGGCCGGACGACGGACCGTCGGGGCTGGACGTCCGGCGCGAGCCCCACGGGCTGGTCGAGACGATCGGGGACGCCGTCGGCGTGCGCTTCCGCGTGGTCTCCGCAGGCGGTGACCTCTACGGCGTGCAGCGCGAGCAGTGGGACGACGGCAACAACGTCGTCGCCCTGGCACCCGGGGTCGTCATCGGCTACGACCGCAACATCCAGACCAACACCGCCCTGCGCAAGGCCGGCGTCGAGGTCGTCACCATCACCGCCAGCGAGCTCGGACGCGGGCGCGGCGGCGGTCGGTGCATGACCTGCCCGATCCTGCGCGACCCCCTCTACACCTGACCTTCGGAGGAGCACCATGCCCGTCAACCTGCGCAACCGGAGCCTGCTCTCGCTCGTGCACCACTCGGAGCGGGACCTGCAGTTCCTGCTCGACCTCTCCCGCGACCTGAAGCGGGCGAAGTACGCGGGCACGGGGTCGCGCCGGCTCGAGGGCCGCAACATCGCCCTCGTCTTCGAGAAGACCTCCACCCGGACCCGCTGCGCGTTCGAGGTCGCTGCGCACGACGAGGGTGCGCACGTCACCTACATCGACCCGGTGTCCTCGCAGATCGGGCACAAGGAGTCGATGAAGGACACCGCGCGGGTCCTGGGTCGCATGTACGACGCGATCGAGTACCGCGGGGCCTCCCAGGACGTGGTCGAGGAGCTCGCCGAGTTCGCGGGGGTCCCGGTCTTCAACGGCCTGACCGACGAGTTCCACCCGACCCAGATGCTCGCCGACGTGCTGACGATGACCGAGCACTGCGCGAAGCCCCTGCAGGAGATCGCCTTCGCGTTCGTCGGCGACGGCCGCAACAACGTCGCCAACTCCCTGCTGCTCGTCGGGGCGAAGCTCGGCATGGACGTGCGGATCGGGGCGCCCCGGGAGCTGTGGCCGAGCGAGGACCACGTGGCGATGTGCCGGGACTTCGCGGCGGGGTCCGGTGCGCGCCTCACGGTGACGGACGACCCGGTCGAGGCGGTCCGGGACGTCGACTTCGTGCACACCGACGTCTGGGTCTCGATGGGCGAGCCGATCGAGACGTGGGCCGAGCGGGTCGCCCTGCTGCTGCCCTTCCAGGTGAACAAGGAGCTGTTGGCGGCCGCCGGGAACCCGCGGGTCCGGTTCATGCACTGCCTCCCGGCGCTGCACGACACCCACACGGTCGTCGGCGCCCGGATCGCCGAGCAGTACCCCGAGCTGGCCGGCGGTGTCGAGGTCACCGACGACGTCTTCGAGAGCGACGCCAACATCGCCTTCGACCAGGCCGAGAACCGGATGCACACCATCAAGGCGGTCCTCGTCGCGGCGCTGGGCTGAGCGGCGGGGCGAACCGGACCATGCGCATCGTCATCGCCCTGGGCGGCAACGCCCTCCTGCGCCGAGGGCAGCCGATGACCGCGGAGAACCAGCGGGCGAACGTCCGGGTGGCGGCCGAACGGATCGCCCGGGTCGTCCCCGGCAACGAGGTCGTCGTGGCCCACGGCAACGGGCCCCAGGTGGGGTTGCTCTCCCTCCAGGCGGCGGCCTACCCGGCCGTGGCGCCCTACCCGCTCGACGTCCTCGGGGCCCAGACCGAGGCGATGATCGGGTACGTCATCGAGCAGGAGCTCGGCAACCTCCTCCCGGGCGAGCAGCACCTGGCGACCATCCTCACCATGGTCGAGGTCGACCCGGCGGACCCGGCGTTCGAGCACCCCACCAAGCCCATCGGCCCCGTCTACGACCGCGAGACCGCGGAACGCCTCGCGGCGGCGAACGGGTGGAGCGTGGCGCCGGACGGTGACGGGGTGCGCCGTGTCGTCCCCAGCCCGAGGCCGCGGCGGATCTTCGAGATCGCTCCCATCCGGACCCTCCTCGAGGGCGGCACGATCGTGATCTGCGCCGGAGGGGGAGGGATCCCGACCCGGTACGACGCCGAGGGGCGCCTGCACGGGGTGGAGGCGGTCATCGACAAGGACCTCGCGGCCTCGCTGCTGGCGCAGCAGCTCGGCGCCGACCTGCTCGTCATCGCCACCGACGTCGAGGGGGTGTACCTCGACTGGGGGACACCGCACCGACGCCGGCTGGGCGTGGTCACGCCGGCCGAGCTGGCCGGTCTCGACCTGCCCACCGGCTCGATGGGCCCCAAGGTCGAGGCCGCGTGCGGCTTCGTCGAGGCCACCGGCCACGAGGCCGTCATCGGCTCCCTCACGGACATCGCCGACATCGTGGCGGGCGACGCGGGCACCCGCGTGCGGGCGGGCTGACGCCTCTCGCTCGCTCTGCGGCCGGCTCCTCGAGGGAGTCCGGCCGGGTCAGGTGACGAACACGCTGGCGAGCATGACGAGGGCGAAGCCGACGACCGAGATGACGGTCTCCATGACCGACCACGACTTGATCGTCTCCCCCACCGTGAGGCCGAAGTACTCCTTGACCAGCCAGAAGCCGGCGTCGTTGACGTGCGAGAAGAACAGCGAGCCGCACCCGACCGCGAGGACCAGCAGGGCGAGGTGGTTGGCGCTCAGGCTCGGCGCCAGGGGGCCGACGATGCCCGCCGCGGTGATCGTGGCGACCGTGGCCGAGCCGGTCCCGAGGCGGATGAGCACGGCCACGAGCCAGCCGAGCACGAGCACGGAGATGTTCACCCCCGAGGCCCAGCTCTTGATGACGTTCCCGACCCCGGCGTCGACGAGGGTCTGCTTGAAGCCCCCGCCGGCCGCGACGATGAGGATGATGCCCGCGATGCCGGGCAGCGCGGAACCGACCGAGTCACCGACGCTGCTCCGGGTCAGCCCGGAACGCAGCCCGAGCGCGATGTAGCAGTAGAGGACAGCGACGAGCAGCGCGACGACCGGCGTGCCCACGAAGTCCATGACCTTGCGGATCCCGGCCTCCTCGTCGGTGACCGTGAGCTTGGTGATCGCGTCGATGAGCATGAGGGCCACCGGGAGGGTGATCCCGACGATGGCCGATGCGAAGGAGACCCGACGGCGGCCCTCGTCCAGGGGCTCCTCGATGGCCTCGAAGTGGTCGTCGGCGTCGAGGCGGGGCTCGCTCGTGGAGTCCGTCTCCGCCTCCACGGCATCGTCTTTCGCCGCGGCCCGCGTGCCCGACCCGAAGAGGGAGAGGCCCTCGGCGGTCTTCGGGACCCACCGGTCGACGAGCTGGGCCAGGAGCGGGCCGGCGACGATGACGGTCGGGATGGCGATGGCGATCCCGAAGATCAGGGTCCGGCCGAGGTCCGCGCCGAGCAGCCCGATGGCGGTGAGCGGGCCCGGGTGGGGCGGGACGAGGCCGTGGAGGACGGAGAGCCCCGCGAGGGCGGGGATGCCGACCTTCATGAGGGAGACGCCGGTGCGCTGGGCGACGAGGATGACCACCGGCACCAGCAGGACGACCCCCACCTCGAAGAAGAGGGGGAGCCCGAGGATGGCCGCGATGGCCGCCATCATCCAGGGGAGACCGCCGGGACCCACCTTGCCGACGAGCGTCGCGACGATGCGGTTGGCCCCTCCGGAGTCCTCGAGCAGCTTGCCCACCATCGCCCCCAGGGCGATGAGGATCCCCACCGCGCCGGCCGTGGACCCGAAACCGTCGACGAAGCTCGTGACGGTGTCCCCGGGCGGCATCGTGGCGACGGCGCCGAGGACGGCCGAACCGAGCATCAGGCCGAGGAACGGGTGCACCTTCCCCCACGTGATGAGCGCGACGACGGCGAGGATGCCGAGGAGGCAGGCGAGGACCAGCTGGGTGTCACCGGCATAGACCGGCGGCTGGTCGGCGAGGGGGAGGGCCGCGCTCGCGGCCGACGGGCTGCTCAGGAGGGACATCACGGGTGCTCCTTTCGGTGGCCGAGCGCGACCAGCGCGCGGTCGAGGACCTGTGCGGCGGTTCCCTCGTTGCTGATGGTGACGCCCGGCTCGTCGTCTCCCAACGGCTCGAGGGTGGCCAGCTGGCTGTCCAGGAGGGACGAGGGCATGTAGTGGCCGGGCCGGTGCTCCATGCGGTCGCGGATGACGTCGGTGTCGGCCGTGACGTGGAGGAAGCGGACGTGCGGGCGGCCCTCGCGCAGGAGGTCGCGGTAGACGCGGCGCAGGGCCGAGCAGGTGACCACGGCGGACTCCCCGGCGGCCTCCTTGCCCGAGATCCAGTCGCCGATGGCGCGCAGCCAGGGCCACCGGTCCTCGTCGGTCAGGGCGTGGCCGCCGCGCATCTTCTCGACGTTGGCCTCGGGATGGAAGGCGTCGCCCTCGGCGAACTCCCAACCGAGCACCGTCGACAGACCCTTGGCGACCGTCGACTTCCCGCACCCCGAGACCCCCATGACGACCACGACGTCGGGGTCGCGGCCCGCCCGCTGCTCCTGGCTGTCGGCCATGCCGTCGAACCTAGCCCTGATGCGTCGCCCACGGTCCGCCCGGTGCGCACGGATCGAGTTGGCCTGCGGGAGGCCGCTGTCGGCACGCCCCCTGGGCGACAATGGGTCGATGACCCCCTCCACATCCCGCCCTCGGCGCGTCGCCGTCACCGGTGCCCGCGGAAAGCTCGGCCGAGCCGTGGTCGCCCACCTGCGCGACCTCGGCGTGGACGTCCTCGCCTCCGACCGGACCGCGGGCACCGACCCGCGCGAGGTCGACGGCGAGTTCCTCGTCGCCGACCTCACCGACTACGGCCAGGTCGTCGAGCTGCTCGGCGGCTCGGACGAGCACGAGCCCGTCGACGCCGTCGTCCACCTGGCGGCCGTCCCTGCACCGGGAATGACGACGAACGCCGCGACGTACGCCAACAACTCGGCCGTCACGTACAACGTCTTCGCCGCGGCGCGCGCCGTCGGCATCGGCCGGATCGTCTGGGCCTCGAGCGAGACCGTGCTCGGGCTGCCGTTCGACACCCCGCCGCCGTACGCTCCGGTCGACGAGGAGTACCCGCCGAGGCCGGAGTCGACATACTCGCTCAACAAGGCGCTCGAGGAGGAGATGGCGCGCCACTTCTGTCGGTGGCAGCCCGAGCTCGTCGCCGTGGGGCTCCGGTTCTCGAACGTCATGGACGTCGAGGACTACGCGCAGTTCCCTTCATTCGACGCCGATCCGCACCTGCGCAGGTGGAACCTCTGGGGCTACATCGACGCCCGGGACGGCGCCCAGGCCGTCGAGAGGGCCCTCGAGCACGACGTGTCCGGCGCCGACGTCTTCGTCATCGCGAACGCCGACACCGTCATGTCACGCTCCAGCGCGAGCCTCATGGCCGAGGTGTACCCGGACGTGCCCGTCACCAAGGTGCTCGGCGAGCACGAGACCCTCCTCGGCATCGACAAGGCGCGACGGGTCCTCGGCTTCGAGCCGAGGCACAGCTGGCGCGACCACGTGGGCTGACGCGTGGAGGGGCAGGACGGGGAATGCTCGCACATGGTCGGGCGTGTGCCGCTGTGCAGGTTGTCCGATGCCGTCGGGGTGACAGGACCCGTGCGGTCCGCCGGCTCCTGCGTCGCCGTCGGGCCCGCGCTCCCTGCATCCTGTCCCCGAACGCGAGTGAGCGGCCGGATCGACGTCGTCGATCGGCCGCTCATCTCGCGTCGGGGTGACAGGATTTGAATTCCTCACGTGGGTGTTCCCGCCGGTGTCCGTGACCTGCGCACAAGCGCCTCACCTGCGAAGTTATCCACAAGTGGTGCCAGCCCGGGTGGACACACGTAGACCCGAATACCCTCCAGTTATGCCCCAGTTATGCCCAAGATTGACGACCGGGTGATTGGGGGTGGCGCGCGCCAAGCGGGACTTCGGCACGATCCGGAGACGGTCGAACCGCCGCTATCAGGCCTACTACATGGGGCCAGACCAGGGCATCCATCGTGCTCCCTCGACCTTCGAGACGAAGGCGGATGCCGAGGCGTGGCTTGCCGACGAGCGTCGGCTCATTCAGCGTGACGAGTGGTCTCCGACGCGGTCTCGACAGGCCCGCGCCCAACGTGCGACGGAGTCCTTCGGTCCCTACGCGGAGGCGTGGCTGCGGCACCGGGACGTCAAGCCCCGTACGAGGGTCCTGTACCAGCGTCAGCTGGATCGCTTCATCCTCCCGGCGTTCGGCGACGTGGCCATGCGTGACATCACTCCGACGGCTGTGCGGATCTGGCATAGCGGGCTGGACCCGGCCAAGCCGACTCAGCGGGCGCACGCGTATGGACTGCTGCGGGCAATCCTGTCGACCGCAGTGACCGATGAGGTAATCGCGACCAACCCCTGCCGGATCCGCGGGGCGGGTACGTCCGCCTCGACGCGACGCGTCGAGCCCGCGTCCCTCAGCGAGCTGCGCACCCTCGCGGACAACATGCCAGCCCGGTACCGGGCGATCGTTCTCGTCGGCGCCTGGTGCGGCCTCCGGATCGGCGAGATATCCGAGCTGCGTCGGGCCGACATCGATCTGAGGCAGAAGGTTCTGAGGGTGCGGCGTGGCGTGGTCCGTGTCGACGGCCAGGTATCGGTCGGCCTTCCGAAGAGCCACGCCGGCATCCGCGATGTCGCGATCCCGCCGCATCTCATCCCGCTTCTTCAACGGCATCTCGACGACTACGTTCTCCCGGCGAAGGACTCGCTGGTGTTCCCATCAGTGGGCGACCCCCGGGTTCAGGTGCACCCGAACACCTTGTATCGCCATTGGTACCGCGCCCGCGATGCGGCAGGAAGGCCGGATCTGCGCATCCACGACTTGCGCCACACCGGAGCCGTGCTCGCGGCCCAGACTGGGGCGACCCTGGCCGAACTCATGGCTCGCATCGGCCACTCCACCCCACAGGCAGCACTGCGGTACCAGCACGCAGCGCGCGGTCGCGACGCCGAGATCGCTGCCGCGCTCTCGCGCTTGGCCGATGGCGGCTAGGCGATCCGCGCTGACACGCCGACGGCAGCCATCGAGCCCTCTACGTGCGATTGATCCTGAGGGCCAGGTCCTCAATGCTCGGCGTACCCAATTAGTGCCCCGACTTTCCGCATTGCCAGCACCCCGCTTGGGAGAGCGGAGGTTGCATGGCGTGCAGCAGGTCCAGGAAGGCCACCTCCGAAGGCTTTTAGGAGTAGGAGGTGCTCTGTCATGGACCCAAAGCCCCCCCGATCCTACGAGTCGCTGTCACACGCGGCCGCTCGCACCGGGATGAGCATCAAAACGTTGCGCCGACGGATCGCCGGCGGCCAGTTGGCCGCCTACCGCAGCGGCCGTCTGATCCGTGTGGACCCGACCGAGGTAGACCGGATGCTGGTTCGCATCCCCACTGCGACATCGAGAGGCTGGTGAACGGGATCTCTTCGTCCCGAACTCCGCGCTGCCCTCTCGGACAGCGGTGTTCGCGTGGAGTCCGTGCGCCGGCAGGCCATGCGGCGGTGCTGGTTGTTGACCTCGTTGCGGTACTTCTCTGCTGTACTCACAGCCGGGATCGGCCCCGTAAGGAGCCAGCTCGGTCACCCAAGCGCTGCTGCGGACGGGAGACAGACGACCCCCGGGGAGTTATCCACAGGTTTCCGCTCGGCGCGACGAAGGGCCGATCCCGTGCCACCGTAGTTGCACTCCGCCGCTGTGGCGGGGTGGGTGGGAACGAAACGGGGAGGCCCTGATGGGGGCTGACAGGCGCGGAAGGCCAGGCTGGTCCTGGGTCGTCGTCGCGCTGGCTGCAGCTGTGGTGCTCGCGGGGTGCAACAACTCCGACGGCACCACGCCGACGGCGACTGCGTCGTCGGCTCCCTCTTCGGCAACCACCTCCCTCTCCGCTTCTTCGTCGGCCACGAAGTCCGAGACGGCGGCAGAGCGGGACAAGCGTCTCGCCGGGGAGGCCATAGTCGAGTTCTGGGACGTTGTCGGTGAGCTCGCGGAGAACCCTGACCAAGGGACCACAGCCCTGGACTCGGTGGCGCGCGATCAGGCACGTGCTCAGTGGCAGGTCATCTTGGGGAGCTACGTCGAGAAGGGCTTGGTGCAGCGCGGTCGAGCAACTCTGAGCCGTATCGAGACTTCCACGAAGGACGGAAGGTCCTTCAAGGTGACGGCCTGCGTTGACGTGACTGGTGTTGACCTGTTGGACGACAAGGGCGCGTCCCAAGTTGACCCGGGGCGTCCAGATCGCCAGCAGTACACCTACACCGTGGTCAAAGCCGATGGGAAGTTCTTCGTCGTCGAAGACACCTTGAAGGGGAAGCCATGCTGAGGCGGCCCACCCCTATCGTCCTGATCCTGCTTGCGTTCCTCTTCTGTGGAGGCACCGCGGTCGCCGACGCACCCATCACGTGCCCCCCTGGCAGTGAGCTCGACCCGAATGCCGGCACGTGCATCATCAGCGTGACCACCCCCGGAGGCGGTGGCGGGGACGGGGGGAGGGCGCCGGGCGGGGGAGGCGGCAACTCCCAACCGGCGGCCAAGCCGACGTGTTCGTACACACTGGGCGGTGGGGCTAAAGGGCTGCCTTGCTCGAGCGAGTACGGGTGGTGGTCGCAGTCGGAGCAGGCGTACTGCAAGGCGGCCTCGCCGCAGCCTCCGGCTGGTGATCCGGCGTGGGGCGGTCACGCGGACGGTCAGATCTATGAGTGCCGGCGCCCCGCCGGGGCGGTACCTGGGGTCGGGGTCGGCGGGGTTGGGGTGGTGTTCCTGGTGTGGCTGGCGGAGCCGGCGGGGGGGGGCCCGGCCGGACCCCCGGGGGGGGGGCAACCAGGTGTTCGCGGGGTGGAACTGCCGGGCGGCCTGGTGTGGG
>OEIU01000295.1_pt1 | contig 50135 bp, 46 predicted proteins | sample 1539221 | NCBI WGS metagenome assembly OEIU01 (sample SAMN03792071, study PRJEB22550) | activated sludge metagenome | feature: wastewater treatment plant; material: activated sludge; isolation source: Wastewater treatment plant of a petroleum refinery complex | place: Argentina: Zarate | collected... | reverse complement strand
CATCACCCGGACCTTGGCCGGCGGGCGGCGGTCGGGTGGGTAGAGCACATGGATGCCGCCCAGGTCCACCAGCGGCCTGTCGAGCTGCAGCGCCACCAGTTCGCCGCGCTTCACCGCCTCGCCAACGATGAACTCCGGCTGGTAGATGATTCCCTGGCCGCGCACCGCAGCTGCCAGCAGGGCATCGCCGTTGTTGGCCATCAGGTTGCCGCTGACCGGCACGTGCAGCTCGCCCTGGGTGCCAAAGGCCCAGTGCTCGCGGCCCTGGGTGCCTGAGAGCGTGTAGCCCAGGCAGTTGTGCTGGACCAGCTCGGCCACGCGGCGCGGAACACCTCGCTCGTCCAGGTAGGCGGGCGAGGCGCACACGCGCATCGGGCTGTCGCCCAGGCGGCGCGCCTGCAGCGGGCTGTCGGCCAGACGGCCGATGCGAATGGCCAGATCCCAGCTGCCGGCGATGAGGTCAAGCTCGGCGTCGCTCAGCCCCAGCTCCACCGTGACCTCCGGATGGCGGCGGCTGAACGCCGGCATCAGCGGCGCCACGAAGCAGCGGCCGAAGGACAGCGGCACGTTCATCCGCAACAGGCCGGTGGCCTTGACCCGCTGCGAAGCTGCGGCGGCCTCGGCTTCGTCGATCTCGGGCAGGATGCGCAGGCAGGCGTCCAGGTAGTCGCTGCCGGCCTCTGTCAGCGCCAGGTGCCGGGTCGTGCGGTGGAACAGCTTGACGCCCAGGCGCGCCTCCAGCGCATTGACATGCTTGGTGGCCATGGCGGGCGACATGCCCAGGTGGCGCGCGGCCGCCGAGAGGCTGCCGTCGGTGGCGGCGCGCACGAAGACGCGCATGCTGGTGATCCGGTCCATGCTGTCAATTTAACACTGTTGGTATGATGTATTGGTTTTCATTGACTGATTCTCTTTCTTATCATTGGAGATCAGAATAACGAGCATGAACACGAGCAGCACCTCCACCGCGATCGACCGCAGCACGCGCATGCCGGTTTTTTTCGTCCCCCACGGTGCCGGCCCCTGTTTCTTCATGGACTGGAATCCGGCCGACACCTGGGACCGCATGGCCGACTTCCTCAGGGGTGTCGCCGACACCCTGCCGCAGACGCCGCGTGCGATCGTGCTGGTGTCGGGCCACTGGCTCGAGCGCGGTTTCAGCGTCACCGGCCATGCACGGCCAGGTCTGATCTACGACTACAGCGGCTTCCCGGCGCACACCTACGAGCTGAGCTACCCGGCACCCGGCGAGCCGGCACTGGCCGAGCGCATCGTCCGATTGCTGGTCGAAGCCGGCGCGCAGGCGCGGGTCGATCCGCAACGCGGCTACGACCACGGTGTCTTCATTCCGCTCAAACTGATGTTCCCCAAGGCCGAGGTGCCGGTGGTGCAGCTTTCACTGCGCCATGACATGGACCCGGCCGCGCATATCGCCGCCGGCCGCGCGCTGGCCGCGCTGCGCGACGAGGGCGTGCTGATCGTCGGCAGCGGCATGAGTTTCCACAACATGCGCGGCTACGGCGACCCGCGCTGCACGCCGGTCTCGGCCAAGTTCGACGACTGGCTGAGCGCAGCGGTCGAAAGCGATACCGAACAGCGCGAGGCGCTGCTGCGCGAGTGGGCAAGCGCGCCCCACGCCCGCGACAGCCATCCTCCCCGCGGCGAAGAGCACCTGCTGCCGCTGCTGGTCGCCGCCGGTGCAGGCGCGGGCTGCGAAGGCCGCAAGGTCTATTCGGAGGAAGTCATGAAAACCACCCTTTCCGCCTTCCGCTTCGGCTGACCCGGCCCAAGCCCTCTCTACAGGAGATACCCCATGCAGATCGACCTTTCCGGCAAGCGCGCCATCGTCACCGGCTCCACCGGCGGCATCGGCCTGGCCATCGCCACCGGCTTGGCCAAGGCCGGCGCCAGCGTCACCATCGTCGGGCGCAGCCAAGCGCGCGTGGACGCGGCGCTGGCGAAGCTGCGCAGCGCCGGCGGCCGCGACGCCGCCAGCGGCGTGGTCGCCGACGCCGGCACGGCCGCAGGCTGCGCCGTGCTGACCGCGGCACGCCCCGAGACCGACATCCTGGTCAACAACCTGGGCATTTACGGCGCGCGCGAGTTCTTCGACATCGACGACGCGCTGTGGGAGCAGTTCTGGCAGGTCAACGTGATGAGCGGCGTGCGCCTGTCGCGCCACTACGCCCGCGGCATGCGCGAGCGCGGCTGGGGCCGCATCCAGTTCGTCTCCAGCGAGTCGGCACTCAACATCCCCACCGAGATGGTGCACTACGGCGCCAGCAAGTCGGCGCTCCAGGGCCTCTCGCGCGGCCTGGCCAAAGTCCTGGCCGGCAGCGGCGTCACGGTCAACACCATCCTGCCGGGCCCCACGCGCACCGAAGGCGGGGTACGGATGATGGCCGACCTGGCCGCCGAGCGCGGCGTCACGCCCGCTGAGATGGAAGCCCTGTTCCTGGCGGAAAACCGCCCCTCCAACCTGCTGGGGCGCTTCGCCGATGCGGAAGAAGTGGCCAACCTCAGCGTCTACGCGGCCTCGCCCCAGGCCAGCGCCACCACCGGCGCCGCGCTGCGGGTCGACGGCGGCACGGTGGAAACCATCGCCTGACCCATGGGCGAGCGAACATCAACCTACCTATCGGAGGAACCGATCGTGCAACAACGTCAACTGGGCCGCTCCGGCCTGAGCATTTCCCCGCTGGTCTTCGGCGGCAACGTCTTCGGCTGGACGGCCGACGAGACGACGTCCTTCCGACTGCTCGACCGCTTCGTCGAACGCGGCTTCAACGCCATCGACACCGCCGACGTCTATTCGTCCTGGGGCCCGGGCCTGGCCGGCGGCGAATCCGAAACCGTCATCGGCCACTGGCTCGCCAACCGCGGCCGCCGCGACGACGTGGTGCTGATGACCAAGGTCGGCATGTGGGACCGGCGCAAGGGCCTATCGGCGGACAACATCGCCGCCGCCGTGGACGACTCGCTCGAGCGCCTGCGCACCGATTACATCGACGTGTATTTCGCCCATATCGACGACGCCGAGGTGCCGCTGGCCGAGACCCTGGGCGCCTTCGGCCGGCTGGTCGAGGCCGGCAAGGTGCGTGCCCTGGGGGCGTCCAACTACGGCGCCGAGCGGCTGCGCGACGCCCTGGCGGTGTCCAAGGCGCAAGGCCTGCCGCGCTACGAGGTCGTCCAGCCGCAGTACAACCTGTACGAACGCGCCAGCTTCGAGTCGGCGCTGGCGGGGGTGGCCCAGGAGCATGAGCTGGGCGTGGTCAGCTACTTTTCGCTGGCCAGCGGCTTCCTGACCGGCAAGTACCGCAGTGTCGGCGACCTGAAGGGCTCGGCCCGCGAAGGCTTCCTCCAGGGCTACTTCGACGCGCGCGGCCTGAAGCTGCTGGACGTGCTGCGCCAGGTGGCGGCCGAGGTGTCGGCCACCCCGGCGCAGGTGGCACTGGCCTGGCTGATCGGCCGCCCCAGCCTCACGGCGCCGATCGCCAGCGCCACCAGCGTCGAACAACTCGACGACATCCTGCGCGCGGCCGATCTGTCGCTGCCCGCCACCGCCGTGGACAAGCTGAACGCAGCCAGCGGCCAGTAACCGCCCCGCCGCCCACACGGACGGGAGGCCCTGTGCAACCAAAGCAGAAGAAAACCCCCATGAACATCGACACCCAAGAACGCTACGGCAGCACGTCGCGGCTGCTCCACTGGGGCATGGCCCTGCTGGTGGGCTGGCAGTTCCTCAAGTTCTTCGACCGCATCGACGACGGCGAGCACTGGGCCGGCCAGACCCTGGTGTCCTGGCACGTGTCGATCGGCACGCTGTTGCTGCTGCTGGTGGCATGGCGCATCGTCTGGGCCTTGGGGCAGCGCCACAACCGCCCGCTGGCGCCACCGCCGCCGGCGATGGCGCTGCTCGCCAAGGCCGGGCACCTGCTGCTGTACGCGTGCCTGGCACTGCTGCCCCTGGCCGGCATCGCGATCCTGATCGGCAAGGGCTATGGCCTGAGCGTGTTCGGCATCGAGCTGGCCGCCAAAGGCAGCGAAATTCCATGGCTGGCCAGCCTGGGCGGCACCGTGCACTCGCCCGCCGCCTGGCTGCTGCTGATCCTGGTCATCGGCCACGCCGGCATGGCCCTGGTGCACCACTTCGTGCGCAAGGACGGTGTGCTGCGGCGCATGCTCTGAACGGGCATGACGGCGCCTCCAGTGCGCTGTCCAGTGCGCTGAAAGGCGAAGGCCCCTGTCGGGGCCTTCGTCGGAGGTTCCTGGCAACTGCGGAGCAGTTCCAAATCCAAGTGGGTGACGCAGCGACGATCGAAAACGTGTTCCGTGACGCCGGCTTGGAGCTGAAGTCGGCTCGCGACTGCCGTTTCTAGTGCAGTGTTCCACGCTGTGCGGCACTCAAGAAAACCGATGGATTTGTCGTCCTGGCTAGGCGCAAACTGCAGTGATACGTGTGATGCCGGGAAGCCGGCGCACCGGCCGCGCTGCGGCCTGCGTGGCCGATCACTCGACCGTGACCGACTTGGCCAGATTCCTGGGCTTGTCCACGTCCGTGCCGCGCGCGCAGGCGGTGTGGTACGCCAGCAGCTGCAGCGGCACCACGTGCAGGATCGGCGACAGCACGCCGTAATGCTCGGGCATGCGGATCACGCGCACGCCCGGGCCGCTGTCGATGCGCGTGCCTTCGTCGGCGGTGACGAAGAGCTCGCCGCCGCGCGCGCGCACTTCCTGCATGTTGCTCTTCAGCTTGTCGACCAGCGCGTCGTTCGGCGCCACCGTCACCACCGGCATCGCGCTGGTCACCAGCGCCAGCGGGCCGTGCTTGAGCTCGCCCGCGGGGTAGGCCTCGGCGTGGATGTAGCTGATCTCCTTGAGCTTGAGCGCGCCTTCGAGCGCGATCGGGTAGTGCAGCCCGCGCCCCAGGAACAGCGCGTTTTCCTTGCGCGCGAAGTCCTCGGCCCAGGCGATGAGCTGCGGCTCCAGCGCCAGCACCGCCTGCACCGCCACCGGCAGGTGGCGCAGCGCCTTCAGGTGTTGGTGCTCCTGCGCTTCGCTGAGGCGGCCGCGCGTTTGCGCCAGCGCCAGCGTGAGCAGGAACAGGCCCACCAGCTGCGTGGTGAAGGCCTTGGTCGAGGCCACGCCGACCTCGACGCCGGCACGGGTGATGAACGCGAACCGGCATTCGCGCACCATGGCGCTGGTGGCCACGTTGCAGATGGTCAGCGTGTGCTCCATGCCCAACGCGCGCGCATGCTTCAGCGCAGCCAGCGTGTCGGCCGTCTCGCCGCTCTGGCTGATGGTCACGACCAGCGTCTTCGGGTTCGGCACGCTGTCGCGGTAGCGGTATTCGCTGGCGATCTCGACGCTGGTCGGGATGCCGGCAATCGCCTCCAGCCAGTACTTGGCGGTGCTGCCGCTGTAGTAGCTGGTGCCGCAGGCGAGGATCAGCACCTGCTCCACCTGCTTGAACACGCGGTGCGCGCCGTCGCCGAACAGCTCGGGGCTGATGCCGGTGGTCTCGCCCAGGTCGCCCAGCGTGTCGGCGATGGCGCGCGGCTGCTCGAAGATCTCCTTCTGCATGTAGTGGCGGTACGGCCCGAGCTCGGCCGCGCCGCTGTGCGCGACCACGGTGCGCACTTCGCGCTGTACGTCCTTGAAGCGGCCGTCGGCCTGGCGCGCGGCGATCCAGGTCTTGCCCAGCTGCAGGTCGACCACGTCGCCCTCTTCCAGGTAGACGATCTGGTCGGTCACGCCGGCCAGCGCCATGGCGTCGCTGGCCAGGAAGTTCTCGCCCTGGCCGATTCCCAGGATCAGCGGCGAGCCTTCGCGCGCGCCGACCACGCGCTGCGGCTCGTCGCGGCAGAACACCGCTATCGCATAGGCGCCCTTGAGCCGCAGCACCGCGCGCTGCACGGCGTCGAACAGGTCGCCGTCGTACAGATGGTCGACCAGGTGGGCGATGACCTCGGTGTCGGTCTGGCTGCTGAACTCGTAGCCGCGCTCGAGCAGCTCGGCGCGCAGTTCGTCGTGGTTCTCGATGATGCCGTTGTGCACCAGCGCGATGCGTCCGCGGCTGAAGTGCGGATGCGCGTTGTGCACCTCCGGCGCGCCGTGCGTGGCCCAGCGCGTGTGGGCGATGCCGGTGCCGGCGTCGAGCCGGGCCTCGGCGGCGCTGGCTTCGAGCTGCGCGACGCGCGCCGTGCTGCGTGCGCGCTTCAGCTCGCCGTCCTGGTGCACCGCCACGCCGCAGGAGTCGTAGCCGCGGTATTCCAGCCGCTTCAGGCCCTCGATCAGGATCGGGACGATGTTGCGCGTGCTGACCGCGCCGACGATGCCGCACATGGGGAACCCTTCATTCGATGGAGTGGCGGCATAGTAGACAGGCTGCAGAGAAATTTGCTTTCACTACACGCCAGTCAATGAAGATTTGGCGTTCTTCAGATTGTCTAGTGAAATAATTCGTCGATACAAGATCGATATCGGCAGATACGTTCGTGAACAAGATCACGCTCGACGCCACCGACCTGCGCCTGCTCGAGCTGCTGCAGCAGGACGCCTCGCTGTCCAACCAGGATCTGGCGGCTGCCGCGCATGTCTCGCCCGCCACGGGCCTGCGCCGCGTGCGCCGGCTGGTCGAGGCCGGAGTGATCGAGCGCCGCGTTGCGCTGCTGTCGCACGAACGGCTGGGCCACGGGCTGACGGCGATCGTCGAGATCACGCTCGACCGCCAGGGCGCCGAGCACCTGGCGGCCTTCGAGCAGCGCGCGGTGGCCGATGGCGCGGTGCAGCAGTGCTACCGCGTGTCGCCGGGGCCGGATTTCGTGCTCGTGGTCTGGGCCGCCGACATGCCCGCCTACCAGGCGCTGGTGCAGCGGCTGTTCACGCAGGACGCCAACGTGCGCCAGGTCAAGGCCTACTTCAGCGTGATGCGCGCCAAGTTCGAGCCGGCGATCGGGCTGCCGGCGCCGCCCGGGCGTTGAGCTGCCCGAAGCAGCGCAACGACGGGAAAGGGGCGCGGCCGGACAAGGGCATGATCACGCGATGGAGCTGCCGCCCTTCGGATTCGTCTGCGTGCACGAACGTCCGCTGCACGACGGCATCGCCTGCGAGGCCGAATGGATGGCCGCCGCCGCGCACGACGGGCGCGCGCTCGCGCATCTGTGGCAGGGCACGCCGGGCTGGGTGGTGCCGCGGCGCACGAGCACGCTGCCGGCCTGGCCGGCGGTGGCGGCGCGGCACGGTGCCGCGCTGCAGGTGCGCCGCTCGGGCGGCGGCCTGGTGCCGCAAGGCCCGGGCCTGTGGAACCTGAGCCTGGCCTGGCCTGCCGGCGACGCGGCGCCGGCCGACACGCAGGCGGTCTACGCGGCGTTGTGCGCTGCGCTCGCCGCGGCCTTCGCGCGGCTCGGCGTGCGCGCCGCGCCGCAGGCGGTGCAGGGCTCGTTCTGCGACGGACGCTGGAACCTCGCGGTCAACGGCCGCAAGCTGGTCGGCACCGCGCAGGCCTGGCGCCGCATCGGCGCGCGCCAGGTGGTGCTGGCACATGCGCTGATCATCGTCGGCGCGGATCCGGCCGCGCTGAGCGAAAGCGCCAACCGGCTCGAAGCCGAGCTGGGCCAGGGCATGCCCTACCGTGCCGACGCGCTGACCAGCCTGGCGCGCGAAGTCCGCGCCCTCCCCGACCTTCACGAGCTCGAGTCACGCACGCTGCAGCTGCTTGCCGAGCAGTTCGCGCGGATGGTGCCGCCGCGCTCGAGTTGATCCGGCTTTGCCGGGCGAGGCGCAGGCGGAGGATGCGCAGCCGTCAGTCCGGCCGCACGGCCAGCAGGCTGGTACGCAGGCGCTGCAACACCTGCTCGGCGGTATTGCCCAGCAGCTTGCCGGCCACGCCGCTGCGGCCCACGGTGCCCATGACCACGAGCTCGGCCTCGAGCCGGGCGGCGATGCCGGGCAGCACGCGTTCCGGCGGCCCGGCCTGGATCCACACGTCGTCCGCGGCAACGCCGTATTCGCCGGCCAGCGTCGCCAGCGACGGCCCCAGCCGCATGCGCGCACGGCGCTCCAGCGCCGCCGGGTTCACCAGGTCCAGGTCGCGGGCCACGGCGGACACGGCGACGACGTAGGCCGCGTGCACGCGCGCGCCCAGCGTCGCGCCCAGGCCGGCCGCCGCCGCCAGCACCTTGCGGTTCAGCGCCGCCTGCACCGGATCGGTACTGCCGGCGTCGATGGCCGCCAGGATGCGGCGCGACTTGCCGCGCGGCCGCGCTCCGGCGATCAGCACCGGCACCGGGCAGCGGCGCAGCAGCTGCCAGTCGGTGGGCGTGTAGAAGAAGCTCTCGCTGCGGTGGCCGGCCTTGACGACCAGGCCGATGCCCTCGCGCGCCACCGCGTCGGCCACCCAGTCCACCAGGTCCGGCGTCCAGACGACGTCGACGCGCGCGCGTCCGCCGGCGGGCAGCAGCCCGGCGATGTGCTGCTTCAGCCAGCGGCGCTTGTCGGCGCGCAGCGCGCGCTGCAGCATGGCCGCCGCCGTCGCCGACAGCACGCCGGGTTCGGCCGCGGCGGGTTCGTAGACGAAACCCGCGACCTGCAGGCGCCCCGCGGCCGGCAGCAGCTCGAGCGCGGCGCGCACCGCCCGTTGCCGCGGGTCGTCGCGATCGGCGATCGCCAGGATGGAGTCCAGCTTCATGGTAAGTCCGGCGTCGTTTGGTGCACGATGGCGGCTATGGTGCGCGCTGCCGCCGCGCGCGGATCCTACAAGCAACGACAAGCCGCACGAACGAGGGGACCGGATGAGCCAGCCCAGCCTAGCGCAGGCGTTTTTGCAGAACTTCCTGGGCAATGCACCGCTTTGGTACAAGCACACGATCATCGGCTTCCTGCTGCTGAACCCGCTGCTGTTCGCGCTCAGCCCCTACGTGGCGGGCTGGCTGCTGCTGTGCCAGTTCCTGTTCACGCTGATGATGTCGCTGCGCTGCTACCCGCTGCAGCCGGGCGGGCTGCTGGCGATCGAGGCGGTGGCCATCGGCATGACCTCGCCGCTGCAGGTCTACCGCGAGGTGGTGCGCGGCTTCGACGTGATCCTGCTGCTGATCTTCATGGTCGCGGGCGTGTTCTTCCTGAAGGACCTGCTGCTGTTCATGATGACCAAGCTGGTGATCCGCATCCGCTCGAAGACGCTGCTGATGCTGTCCTTCACCTCGCTGACCGTGCTGCTGTCGGCCTTCCTGGACGCGCTGACCGGCATCGCCATCATCATCACCGTGGCGATGGGCTTCTACGGCGTGTACCACCGCGTCGCCTCGGCGCGCCACATGGAGCAGGACGAACCGGCCACGGCGCAGGCGCCCGCGGCGCCCGAATCCCACGCGGCGCCGCCGGCCGGCGACGCCGAGAAGATCCACTCGATCCTGCAGGCCACCAGTTTCGAGTGGGACCTGGTGCGCGTCGAGGACCTGGAGCAGTTCCGCGCCTTCCTGCGCAGCCTGGTGATGCACGGCGCGGTGGCCACCGCGCTCGGCGGCGTGATGACGCTGGTCGGCGAGCCGCAGAACCTGCTGATCGGCTCGCTGGCGGGCTGGGACTTCGCCGAGTTCTTCGTGCGCATGGCGCCGGTGTCGATCCCGGTGGTCATCGCCGGGCTGCTGACCTGCGTGCTGCTGGAGCGCTTCCGCCTGTTCGGCTACGGTGCGGAGCTGCCGGAGTCGGTGCGCGCGGTGCTCGTCGCCTACGACCAGGCCGAGAACAGCCGGCGCAACCAGCGCGACACGGCGGTGCTGGTCACGCAGGCCGCGGTGCTGGTGTTCCTGATCGCCGGGCTGGCGCTGCACCTGACCGCGGTCGGGCTGATCGGCGTGTCGGTGATCATCCTGGCGACGGCCTTCCTCGGCGTCGTCGACGAACGGCGGCTGGGCCGCGCCTTCGAGGAGGCGCTGCCCTTCACCGCGCTGCTGGTGGTGTTCTTCGCCGTGGTCGCGGTGATCCACGACCAGCACCTGGTGCAGCCGATCTTCGGCATGGTGCTCGAGCTGCCGCGCGAGCTGCAGCCGCCGGCGCTGTACGCCGTCAACGGCGTGCTCTCGTTGGTGACCGAGAACGTGTTCATCGCCACCGTGTTCATCAACGAGGTCAGCGACGCGCTGAACAGCGGCCGCATCGACCGCGCGCAGTTCGACCTGCTGGCGGTAGCGGTCAACACCGGCACCAACGTGCCCAGCGTGTCCACGCCCAACGGGCAGGCGGCATTCCTGTTCCTGCTGACCTCGGCGCTGGCGCCGCTGATCCGGCTGTCCTACGTGCGCATGACGCTGATGGCGCTGCCCTACACGGTGGCAATGACGCTGACGGGCTTTGCGGCGGTGACCTGGCTGCTGTAGCGCGCCTCCGGAGCAGCCGCTCGGGCGCGCGGGTGCGCCGCGCCGTAGACCTTGGCCAGGTGCTGACAACGCACGCAACGCGTACGTTGCGTCGCAGGCTGCGAGGCCCGCGGCTCCAACAGCGCCTGCGCGTTGTTGGACGGGCCGAGCGCCGGCCGCGTCTCGCGGCTGGCATATCGCGCAGCGACGTGCAGGCGCGCAGCGCCGGGCCGCAGACAAAGTCCGGCCGTCATTTGCGCCTCGCCCTGGGATGGGCAGCGTCATAGACCTTGGCCAGATGCTGAAAGTCCAAGCGCGTATAGACCTGTGTGGTCGAGATGTTGGCGTGGCCCAGCAGTTCCTGCACTGCGCGCAGGTCGCCGCTGCTTTGCAGCAGGTGCGAGGCGAAGCTGTGGCGCAGCATGTGCGGATGCACGTGCGTCGGCAGCCCGGCCTGCAGCGCCAGGCTCTTCAGCCGCGAGCGCACCTGGCTCGCGCTCAGCCGCGTGCCGCGCGTGCTGACGAACAGCGCCGGCTCGTCGGCCGCGGCGATGCCGCCGCGCTGCTCCAGCCAGGCGCGCAGCGCCGCCAGAGCCGGCGCACCCACCGGCACGCTGCGCCGCTTGGCTCCTTTGCCCAGCACCGTCGCGCTGGCGTCGGCGGCGTCGATCCAGCCGGCCGCGGCGCCGCCGGCGCGCAGGTCCAGCCCCACCAGCTCGGCCACGCGCAGGCCGCTGCCGTAGAGCAGCTCGACGATGCAATGGTCGCGCGCGCTCAAGCCCGGGTCGCCGCGCGCGGGCTCGAAGGCCGCCAGCGACACCGCCTGCTCCACCGACAGCGCCTTGGGCAAGGGCTTGGCGGCCTTCGGCGCGCGCACGCCCTCGACCGGATTGATGCGCACCTCGCCCTGGCGCCCCCACCAGCGATACAGCCCGCGCCAGGCCGACAGGTGGATGGCGATGCTGCGGGCGCCAAGCGGACGCTCGCGCCCCTCTCGCCCCTCTCGCCCCTCGCGTCCCTCGCGCCCCTCGCGCCCCTCTCGCAACTGCGCCGCCCAGCGCCGCACGTGCGCGGGCTGCGCCTCGCGCAGTTCCACCTGCGCCGCCGCGGCCGACTGCTGCAGCCGCAGCAGGGCGTCGTGGATCATCTGCACGCTGCGCGGCGCCAGGCGGCGCTCGACGCGCACGTGCTCGAGGTAGCGCTGCAGCGGCGGCGCCAGCGCCGGCGCCTCCACCACCGTCAGGCGGCGAGCAGCCGCGCGAGACTCGCGCCGGCCACCTCGCCGATACGCGACAGGAACTCGGTACCCATCTGCGCCGCATAACGCGTCGGGTCCGGCGAGCCCAGCACCAGCAGCCCGAACGCCCGCTCCGCACCGGCCGCGCGCAGCGGCACCATCGCCATCGACGTGATGCCCGCGCCTTCGTCGAACCAGGCCGAGGCCTCGAAACCGGCATTCGCCCCGCAATAGGGCAGCGACAGGCTGGAGGCGAAGCTCTTCAGGTCGTCGCTGACCGGCTGCGCCGCCGGCAGCGCCGCATGCGCGTCGGCCGCGCCCCACAGGCGCAGAGCGGCCTGCGGCACCTGGAAGCGCTCCTTCAGGTCGTCGAGCAGCACCTGCGGCAGCTCGGCCGCATCGGCGACCAGCAGCAGCCGCGTCGTCCACTGGTGCAGCCGGTCGTAGATGGCGACGTTGTCCTGGCCGTTGCGGATCATCTCGATGATCTTGTGCTCCAGCCCCTTGATGCGCTCGCGCAGCATTTCCATCTGCCGCTCCTGCAGCGACACCGCGCGCTGGCCGTGCGGGCTGGTCAGCTGCACGGTTGCCAGCAGCTCGGCATGGCGCTCGAAGAAGCCGGGCGTGTTCAGCAGGTAGTTGCTGATGTCGTCCTCGGTGATGCCTTGCACGCCTTGGGTCGTGGTCACAGTTCGATCTCTCCTTCGAAGACGGTGGCCGCCGGGCCGGTCATGCGCACCGGGTGGCCGGTGCCGGCCCATTCGATGCTCAGGCGCCCGCCGCGCATGTCCACGTCGACGGCCGCATCGAGCCAGCCGAGCCGGATGCCGGCAACGACTGCGGCGCAGGCGCCGGTGCCGCAGGCCAGCGTCTCGCCGGCGCCGCGCTCGTAGACGCGCAGCGCGATCTGCGTGCGCGAGACGACCTGCATGAAGCCGGCGTTGACCTGCTGCGGGAAGCGTGCGTGCGCCTCGACCTGCGGGCCGAGCCCGGCGACGCCGGCGCGCTGCACGTCGCCGACGCGCTGCACGGCATGCGGATTGCCCATCGACAGCACCGCCACCTCGACGCCGACATCGGCCAGAGGCCACAGCTCGAAGCCGCCCACCTGGCGCGGCGTCAGCCCGCCGGCGTCGAAGGGGATGCGCGGGTGCGCGAACTCGGGCGCGCCCATGTCCACCGTGACGCGGCCGTCGTCGCGCAGCAGCAGCTCGAGGCGGCGGTTGACGGTCTCGACGCGGATGCGGCGCTTGTCGGTGAGGCCGTGCTCGCGCACGTAGCGCACGAAGCAGCGCGCGCCGTTGCCGCAGTGTTCGACCTCGTCGCCGCTGGCGTTGAAGATGCGGTAGCCGAAGTCCACGTCCGGCGAGCGCGCCGGCTCGACCACCAGGATCTGGTCGGCGCCGATGCCGAAATGCCGGTCAGCCAGCGCACGGTACTGCGCGGCGCTCAAGTCCAGCGGCACGCGCGTGGCGTCGAGCACCACGAAGTCGTTGCCCGCGCCCTGCATCTTGGTGAAGCGCAATCGCATCCGCTGATTATGGCTATGCGCTGACGCTGCTGGAGCCGCGGACCTCGCAGCCTGCGCCGCAACGCACTACCTGCGTGGTCCGCGCGCGGCGTAGCGATCCACCTCGCCCTCGGGCCGCGACTTGAAGCGCCGATGCACCCACAGGTACTGCGCCGGATCGGTACGCACCATGGCTTCGATCCACTCGTTCATGCGCCGTGCGTCGGCCAGCGGGTCGCCGGTGGGCCAGTCGCGCCACGGCGGCAGGAAATGCACGCGCCAGCCGCGCCCGCCCGGCAGCATCTGCGCCACCACCGGCTGCACCACCATGTCCAGCGCGCGCGCCATCCTCGACGGTGCCAGCAGCGTCGCCGCAGGCACGCCGAAGAAGGGCACGAAGGCGGCATCCTTCATGCCGAAGTCCATGTCCGGCAGGTTGAAGAAGGCATGGCCGGCGCGGATGGCGCGCAGCAGCGGACGCACCGTGTCCTGCCGCGCGAACAGCGCGCCGCGGCCGAAGCGCGAGCGCCCGCGGCGCATCGCCGCGTCGAACACCGGATGGCTCTGCGCCTGGTAGATCGACACCACCGGCCGGCTCTGGAACAGCTGCGTGGCCACGCCGGCCACGTCCAGCGCCAGGAAATGCGGCACCAGCCACATCACCGGCCGCCGGCTGCGCTCGGCCAGCTTCACATCGCCCTCGACGTGGATCAGCCGCTTCAATCTCGCGGGGCTGGCGTACCACAGCAGCGCACGCTCGACGGCGCTGCGCCCCAGCCAGCGGAAGTGCCGGCGCAGCAACTCGCGGCGCTGCAAGGCGCTCAGCTCCGGCAGGCACAGCATCACGTTGCGCGCCGCGACACGCCGCCGCGTGCGCGCCAGCGTGTAGAACACGCGGCCGAGCGCGCCGCCCAGCGCCGCCTGCACGCCCAGCGGCAGCCAGTGCAGCAGCCACAGCAGCGCCAGCAGCGCGCGGGCCGGCCAGTGCTTCACGGCGCGGGAGGCGGCGGCGTTGGCGGCGCCGCCTTCGCGCCGCGCGGGCGCTTGTAGCGGTGGTAGCCCCACAGGTACTGCTGCGGGCATTGCAGGATCAGCCGCTGCATCGCGCGGTTGATGACCGCCGCCTGCGCCGCCTGCAGCGCCTCGGCGTCGTCGCCTTGCGTCGGCAAGGCCTCTTCGAGCCGGCTCAGGCGCAGGTGGAAGCCGCGCCCGCGCGGCAGCCGTTCGCACCAGGCGAGCACGATCGGCGCGCCCGACTGCAGCGCCAGCCGCGCCGCCAGCGTCATCGTGTAGGCCGGCGTGCCGAAGAAGTCAGCCCACACGCCCATGCCCTGCGGCGGCACCTGGTCGGGCAGCAGGCCGATGGCCTCGCCGCGCTTGAGCGCGCGCAGCATCTGGCGCACGCCGGCAATCGATGCCGGTACGGTGGCCAGCGCCGGCCGCGCGCGCGCGTCGTGCTGCAGCTCGCGCAGGCGCGGGTGCCGCGCCGGGCGGAACATCACCGTGATCGGCTTGCGCGCGCCGTAGCGCTGCGCGTAGGCCTGCGCGGTGAGCTCGAAGCTGCCCAGGTGCGGCGTCAGGAACACCAGGCCGCGGCCCCCTTGCAGCGCCTCGTCGATCAGCGCCTCGCCTTCCCATTGCACCGGGTCGGCGATCGGCTGGCCGGGCGGACGCAGCCACAGGCGCAGGCCTTCGGTGCCCATCTTGCCGGCCTCGGCGATCGACTGCTGGCGCAACTCGCGCGCGATGCCGGCGCGGCGCGCGTTGATGCGCAAGCGCCGCGCGTAGGCCGGCGACAGCAGATAGGCCAGCCAGCCCAGGCAGGCGCCCAGCAGGTGCAGCGAAAACAGGGAGCGCCGTGACAACCAGCGCAGCAGGAACAGCATGCTCTTTCTTATAATGCGGGCAGCGCCGAGTTATGAACTACTTGCAGGGCGCTGCGGGCCGGCATCGCGAGATGCGGCTCTCGAAGTACTGCTAAAGCGTTCGCCGCTCCTCCAAGGCTACGGTCGGCAACGCTCCGCCAACCGTCAGCTCAGGAGTTTAAGAGTGTCGAACGACTTCCTTTTCACGTCCGAATCGGTTTCCGAGGGCCACCCCGACAAGGTCGCCGACCAGATCTCCGACGCCATCCTCGACGCGATCTTCAAGGAGGATCCGCGCTCGCGCGTCGCCGCCGAGACGCTGACCAACACCGGCTTGGTGGTGCTGGCCGGCGAGGTCACGACCAACGCGCACGTCGACTACATCCAGGTGGCGCGCGATACGATCAAACGCATCGGCTACGACAACACCGACTACGGCATCGACTACAAGGGCTGCGCGGTGCTGGTGGCCTACGACAAGCAGAGCAACGACATCGCGCAGGGCGTCGACCATGCCAGCGACGACCACCTGAACACCGGTGCCGGCGACCAGGGCCTGATGTTCGGCTACGCCTGCGACGAGACACCCGAACTGATGCCGGCGCCGATCCACTACGCGCACCGGCTGGTCGAGCGCCAGGCGCAATTGCGCAAGGACGGCCGCCTGCCCTTCCTGCGCCCGGACGCGAAGAGTCAGGTAACGATGCGCTACGTCGACGGCAAGCCGCACAGCATCGACACCGTGGTGCTGAGCAGCCAGCACCACCCCGACCAGAGCGAGACGCCGACCAAGATGAAGGCCAGCTTCATCGAGGCGGTGGTCGAGCAGATCATCAAGCCGGTGCTGCCTTCGGCCTGGCTGAAGGAGACGCGCTACCTGGTCAACCCGACCGGCCGCTTCGTCGTCGGCGGCCCGCAGGGCGACTGCGGCCTGACCGGCCGCAAGATCATCGTCGACACCTACGGCGGCGCCTGCCCGCACGGCGGCGGCGCGTTCAGCGGCAAGGACCCGAGCAAGGTCGACCGTTCGGCGGCCTATGCGGCGCGCTACGTGGCCAAGAACATCGTCGCCGCCGGGCTGGCGCGGCAGTGCCAGATCCAGGTGGCCTATGCGATCGGCGTGGCCAGGCCGATGAACGTCACCGTCTACACCGAAGGCACCGGCGTGATCGCCGACGACAGGATCGCCGCGCTGGTCAACGAGGTCTTCGACCTGCGGCCCAAGGGCATCATCCAGATGCTCGACCTGCTGCGCCCGATCTACGAGAAGACCGCCGCCTACGGCCATTTCGGCCGCAACGAACCCGAATTCACCTGGGAACGCACGGACAAGGTCGCGGTGCTGCGCGACCTGGCAGGCCTGAAGGCCTGACGGGGCGCGCAGCAGCCGGGTCGGGCGCAGCCCGGCACGGCCAGCGCGCAGCGCTGCGGCGGCCTTGCGGTCTGACTTCGCGCGTGATCGCGAATTCGCATCAGGCCTCGCCGCGAACGGCCGCCGACTGCGGCAGGCCGAACACCCGATCGAAGGCCCAGGTGAAGACGATGGCATAGACGAAGAAGAAGGCCAGCAGGCCCAGGTTGGCGAGGAAGGCACTCAGCGCGGAAACGTCCAGCCACCAGGCCATGACGGGCACCAGGATCAGCGTCAGGCCGCCTTCGAAACCCGTGCCATGGGCCAGGCGTCTGGCGAACGAGCGGCCGCGCACCGCCTGCCGCGACTCCCAGCGCTCGAAGATCGCGTTGAAGACGTAGTTCCAGGCGAGCGCGATGCTCGAAAGAACGACGGCCAGGCCGAAGGTCGACGTGGGCGGCTCGTCGAAGGCCAGGCTCAGCACGGGGCCCACGAAGGCGATCGCGAACACCTCGTAGAGCACGGCCTGCAGCACGCGGCGGGTTCTGGGATTCATCAAAGGCGAGCGCTGGCTCGCGCCACCCACGCGGCGCCATGCGGCCTCAACGAGGGTGGCTGCGTCACGGCGACGTCTCGATGCGCAGCGGCGGTTTCTGCAGCGCCAGCGCGCGCAGGTCGTCTTCCCAGCTGGCCAGCCGCTCGCGCGCCGCCTGCCGCTGCACGGGCGTGGTGCTGTTGTGCAGTTGCGCGATGAAGGCGCAGTTGTAGTCCTGCAGCCGCTGCTGGTAGCTGCGGTACGGCCCGGCCGGCGCGCGCTGCATGCGCGCGGCCAGCGCCTGCAGGCCGGCCAGGTTGGACGCGGGGTCGGCGCGCGCCGGCCCGCCGGCCGTCAGCCGCGACAGCGTCTGCAGCGTCTGGTCCTGCAGCGCCCGGCGCTCGGCGAACCAGGCCTCGGGGTCGAAGGGCGACTCGGCCACGCCGGCGGCGATCAGCTTCTTCTGCGGCTCGTCGAGCCGGCCGTAGAGCATCTCGGCACGGTCGACCGTGCGCTTGACCGCCGCTTTCAGCCGCGCGTCGGGCTGCTGCAGGAAGTCGCCGGCGAAGTCGCGGTTGGCCTTGCGGTAGCGCTGCTCCAGATGCACCAGTTGCGCCGGCTTCAGCGACGGCAGCAGCCCGGCGGCCAGCGGCACGCCGTGATCCAGCGCCGTGGACAGGCGCGCGCGCAACTCGTCGGCCCAGCGGCAGACCTGCTGCGGCGTGGCCGGCTGCAGCACCTGCGCTCGAGCGGCGGCCAGCAGCTCGGCATAGTCGGGCAGCTGCGTCGTGCGGTGCCAGGCGAACCACTGCGCCAGCGCGTCCTTGACGCGCGGCGCCTGCTCGGCGTCGAAATCCATATAGCCGTCGAGCCACCACCAGGCCAGCGTCGGCGCCTGGTTGTAGCCAACTCGTACCGCGCTGCAGCCGCCCAGCAGCAGCAGCACGCACAAGCCCCAGCCGATAATCGCGGCTTTGGCTGTTGCGGAAGAGGGCATGGCTCTGAACATCGTGATCATGGCGGCCGGCAAGGGCACGCGCATGAAGTCGGCGCTGCCCAAAGTGCTGCACCGGCTCGGCGGCAGCACGCTATTGCAGCATGTTCTGCATGCCTGCGTGCCGCTGCGGGCCGCGCGCACGATCGTCATCACCGGGCACGGCGCCGACGCGGTGGAAGCCTCGGCGCGCGGCGAGAAGGCGATCGAAACCGACGCGCCTGGCGCGCGGCTGGCCTTCGTGCGCCAGGTGCCGCAGCTCGGCACCGGCCATGCGATCCAGCAGGCGCTGCCGGCGCTGGACGACGCGGCGGCCACCACCTTGATCCTCAACGGCGACGTGCCGCTGATCCGCCCGGAGACCGCCGCCGCGCTGGCGCAGGCCTGCGGCGGCGAGAAGCTGGCGCTGCTGACCATCGAACTGCCCGACGCCAGCGGCTACGGCCGCATCCTGCGCGACGCTGCCGGCGGCGTGACCGGCATCGTCGAACACAAGGACGCCAGCGACGCGCAGCGCGCGATCCGCGAGGTCTACACCGGCATGATGGCCGCGCCCACCACGGCGCTGAAGCGCTGGGTGGCGGCGCTGAAAAACGACAACGCGCAGCGCGAGTACTACCTGACCGACGTCGTCGCCATGGCCGTGGCCGAAGGCGTGCCGGTAGTGGCCACTCGAGCCGCCAGCGAGACCGAGGTGCTGGGCGTCAACAGCCCGCTGCAGCTGGCCGATCTGGAGCGGCGCCACCAGCGCGCCACGGCCGAGGCGCTGATGGAAGCCGGAGTGCGCCTGGCCGACCCGGCGCGGCTCGACGTGCGCGGCGCGCTGCACTGCGGCAGCGATGTCGAGATCGACGTCAATTGCGTGTTCGAGGGCCGGGTGAGCCTCGGCGACGGCGTGTCCATCGGCGCCAACTGCGTGATCCGCGACGCCAGCATCGCCGCCGGCGCGGCGATCCAGCCCTTCACGCATATCGACGGCGCGACGGTCGGGCCGATGGCCGCGGTCGGCCCCTTCGCGCGGCTGCGCCCCGGCGCCGAGCTCGGCGAAGAGGTGCACATCGGCAACTTCGTCGAGGTGAAGAACTCGACGCTGGCCGCCGGCGCCAAGGCCAACCACCTGGCCTACCTGGGCGACGCCACGGTGGGCGAGCGCGTCAACTACGGCGCGGGCAGCATCACCGCCAACTACGACGGCGCCCACAAGCACCGCACCGTGATCGGCGCCGACGTGCACGTGGGCTCGAACTGCGTGCTGGTGGCGCCGATCCGCATCGGCGACGGCGCCACCGTCGGCGGCGGCTCGACCGTGGCGCGCGACGTGCCCGCCGGCAAACTGGTGGTGGCGCGCGCGCAGCAGGTGACCATCGACGGCTGGCAGCGGCCGCAGAAGGCAAACAAGGCCAAGCCGGCCTGAATCAGAGCGGCGCGGCCGCCGCGTCGGCCGCATCGGCGATCTGCGCCGCCAAGCACAAATCGTCCCAGGCGCGCGACTTGTCGGCCAGGTTGCGCAGCAGGTAGGCCGGGTGGTAGGTGACGACCAGCGGCACGCCGTGACAGCGGTGCACGCGGCCGCGCAGCTTGCCCACCGGTTCGCTGCTGCGCAGCAGCGACTGCACCGCGAAGCGGCCCATCGCCAGGATGATGCGCGGACGGATCAGCTCGATCTGCCGCAGCAGGAAGGGCTCGCAGGCGGCCAACTCCTGCGGCTCGGGGTTGCGGTTGCGCGGCGGGCGGCATTTCAGCGTGTTGGCGATGTACACCTGCCGCTCGGGCGCGGCGGCCTCGCGCGTCAGACCCAGCGCGCGCAGCATGTTGTCCAGAAGATGGCCGGCGGCGCCGACGAATGGTTCGCCCTTCAGGTCTTCCTGCTCGCCGGGCGCTTCGCCGACGATCATCCAGTGCGCCTGCGCATGGCCGACGCCGAACACCGTCTGCCGGCGCGCTTCACACAGCGCGCAAGCCCGGCAAGCGGCGACCGCCGCGCGCAGCGCGTCCCAGGGCAGCGCGGCGATCTCAGCCGCGCGCGCGTCGGCCGACAGCGGCGCCACACCGGGAACAGGCGCAGGCGCAGACGCAAACACGGACACCGGCACAGGCACTGGCGCAGACAGCGGCGCCGGCGCCGGGCTCCGCGGCACCGCCGCGGGCACGGCAGCAGCAGGCGCCGTGGGCACGGCGGGCACGGTCGGCGCCCACAAGCGGATGCCCATCTCGCGCAGCATCAGCCGCTGACGTTCGCTCCAGGCCATCACGCGTCTCGCAACTCCAGGCACATGACGATCGCGTCCTCGCGCCGGCCCTTGGCGGCCGGGTAATAGCCGCGGCGCAGCCCGAGCTCGGCAAAACCGCGCGCCGCATAGACCTGCCGCGCGCGCGCGTTGCCGGCGCGCACTTCGAGCCACAGTTTCTGCAGGCGGCGCTCGCGGCAGCGCTGCTGCAGCGCGTCGAGCAGCGTGCGCGCGTGGCCGCACCGCTGCTGCGCCGGCGCCACCGTCAGGTTCAGCAGGTGCATTTCGCCGACGCCGGGCAGCGCCACGTAGTAGCCGATCAGCCCGGCCGGCTCGAGCGCCAGCGCCTCGGCCAGGTAGCCGGCGGCCAGCGAATCGACGAAATTGCCGCGCGTCCACGGGAAGCCGTAGGCGCTGTGCTCGATCTGCAGCACCTGGTCGAGGTCGGCGAGCTGCATCGTGAGCAGCCGCGGCAAGGGCTGCAACAGCGCGTTCACGCCGCGCCCCGCGCCGCGTCGCGCTCGGCAACGGTCAACGCCACCTTGTCGCGCAGGTACAGCGGCAGCGCCGCGGCGGCGTCGACGCTGCCGCCGTCGCGCCACGCCTGCTGCGCCAGCCGCAGCAGCGCGGCCGCGCGGTCGATGTCGCTGTCGATGCGGCGCGCGGCGCCGCTGCGCAGCCGCTCGCCGAAGGCCGGCAGCGCCGAACCGGCGACGCACGAGGGCGGCGCGGCGTCCCAGGCCTGGTGCAACGCGTCCAGCGTATACAGCGCCGGCACACGCAGCGGCTGCCAGCGCGCGCCGCTGAAGCGGTAGCGGCCGGCGTAGAGCTCGCCCATCCGCGCGTCCATGAGCACGTCGACGTCCGCGGCTGCGTGGGCCTCGCGCACGCCCTCGGCGACGACAGCCAAGCTGTCCAGCGGCAGCACCGGCAGCGACGCGCCGAAGGCCAGGCCCTGCGCCACGGCGCACGCGGTGCGCAGTCCGGTGAAGGCGCCGGGGCCAGCGCCAAAGGCGATGGCCTGCAGCTCGGCCAGTTCGATGCCGCATTGCTGCAGCAGCGCGCGGATTTGCGGCAGCAGCAGCGCCGAGGCCGCGGCGCCGCCCGCGCCGTTCCAGGTGGCCAGCCGCTGCGGCGTCTGCACGGCCACCGCCATGGCTTCGGTCGAGGTGTCGAAGGCGAGCAGCGACGCGTTCACCGGACCACCGCACGCATGCCGAACATGAGGCGCAGTGTAGCCGTGCGATCATCGGCCGCATGAGTGCATGGGCAGCGGCGAGGCAGGCGTGGCGGCGCTGCGCCGCCGTCGCGCTGCTGATGCTGGGCACGGCCCACGCCGCAGCGCTGCCGCCCGAAGTCGAGGCCGCCTTGCAGCGCGCGCGCGTGCCGCCCGAGGCGCTGTCGGTGCTGCTGCAGGAAGCCGGCAGCGGGCGCAGCGTGCTCGAGCACCAGGCGCAGACGCCGGTCAATCCGGCTTCGCTGGCCAAGCTGCTGACGACGCTGGCCGCGCTCGACCAGCTGGGCCCGGCCTGGACCTGGAACACGCCGGTATGGCTGCTGGGCAGTGTCGACGACGGCGTGCTCGACGGCACGCTGGTCATCAAGGGCAGCGGCGACCCGAAGCTGGTGCTCGAGCGCGTCTGGCTGCTGCTGCGGCGCGTGCAGCAGCTGGGCGTGCGCGAGATCCGCGGCGACATCGTGCTCGACCGCAGCGCCTTCGCGCCGAACCAGGCCGATTCGGCCGACTTCGACGGCGACCCGACGCGGCCCTACAACGTGCAGCCCGACGCGCTGATGCTGAACTTCAAGTCGGTGATTTACGGCTTCGTGCCCGACCCGGCGCGCGGCGTGGCGCAGGTCTTGGCCGAACCTGCACTGGCCGGCACGACGGTGGACCGCAGGGTGCGCCTGAGCCCCGGCCCCTGCGACGATTGGCGCGGCGCGCTGAAGGCCGATTTTTCCGACGCGCTGCGCGTGCGCTTTGCCGGCAGCTTTCCCGCGGCCTGCGGCGAGCTGAACTGGCCGGTGGCCGACGCCGACCCGGCCAGCTACAACGCCAGGCTGATCGAGGCGCTGTGGCGCGACATGGGCGGCAAGCTGAGCGGGCGCGTGATCGACGGCTTGGCGCCGCCGGGCGTGCGCCCGAGCTTCGAATGGAAGTCGCCGCCGCTGGCCGAGGTGGTGCGCGACATCAACAAGTACAGCAACAACGTCATGGCGCAGCAGTTGTTCCTGACGCTGGCGCTGCAGCGCCAGCCCGACCGGCCGGCCACCGCCGAGGCGGCACGCGCAGTGCTGCGCGACTGGCTGGTGGCGCGCACCGGCGAGCTGCCGCCGGGCACGCAACTGGACAACGGCTCGGGGCTGTCGCGGGACACGCGGCTCAGCGCGGCGCTGCTCGGCCGGCTGCTGCAGCAGGCCTGGAGCAGCCCGGCGATGCCCGAGCTGCTGAGCTCGCTGCCGATCAGCGGTCTGGACGGCACGCTGCGCCGCTCGCGTGCCACGCCGGGTCGCGCGCACCTGAAGACCGGTTCGCTGCGCGACGTCGCCGGCGTGGCCGGCTACGTGTTGTCGGACAGCGGACGGCGCTACGTGCTGGTGGCCATCGTCAACCATCCGAACGCCAGCGCCGCGCGGCCCGCGCTCGAAGCGCTGCTGCAGTGGAGCCTGCGCGACGCGCCGTCGCGCTGAACGCCAACGGGTATCAGCCGCAGCCGAAGGGATTGTCGCGGGCGCGCGTGCGCGCGAAGTTGCCCAGGTTCAGGTGCGCGCGCCAGCCCATCCATTTGTCGCTGGCCCACAGCCAGGTGTTGGGGTTGGCGTTGGGCACCAGCGTGCTGGTCGTGCAGTCCGGCGTGCCCCAGGTGCCGGGCAGGCAGGCGGCATCGGTGACGTTGTTCAGGTTGTAGTTGCCGGGGTTGTTGACGCCGGCCTGAACCAGCGCGTCCAGCTCGACCAGCCCCCAGCGCGAGCCGTCGTTGGGGATGTTGACGCGCAGCGCGGTGTTGAAGGCCTGGCTGAAGTCGTGCAACACGTTGCGCACGTCGGCGTCGGGGTGCGCCACCGCCTGCAGCGCCGCATAAGGCGTCAGGTTCATCAGCGGGATCGTCGAGACGATGACGTTCGGCCCGTTGTTGGCGGTGAGTTCGGTGATCGCACGGCCCAGCCGCGCGCCGCGCGCCGTCAGTTCGTTCTGCGCCTGCGTGCGCGTCGCCGGCGTCGGGTCGGCCAGATAGACGCTCTCGAACAGATCGAGGACGTCGTTGGCGCCGATCAGCACCGACATCATGTCGTGGCAGCCGAAGCGGCCGTGCGCCACCCGCGCCGCCGCCACCTGCGCCGCGAAATCGTCGGCCTTCGCGCCCGGCGCGGCATAGATGAAGGCGCTCACCGGCCGCGCGTCGGGGTTGCATTCGGCGAACACGAAGTTGAAGGTGCCGCCCAGGATCTGCGTCCACAACCGTGCCGGCTGGCTCGAGGTGTTGGTCAGGCAGGCGATGTTGCCGGCGTCGTCCAGCGCGTTGACCGTGTACTTGCGCCCCAGCGGCGCGTTCGGGGTCAGCACGCTCATCTCGTCGCCGAACGCCATGTAGCGCGTCGGATCGAAAGGCGTCACCTGCTCGGTGCCGCCGCCGCAGGCCGCCAGCAGCATCAACGCCAGGCTCGCGCCCAGCCCCTGCAGCGCACGCCGCGCCTGCTTGACCATTGACTTCATCAATACTCCAGAAACTTGCATGAATTCGGCTCGGGCCGCGTCAATCCGCGGCGGCGCGCGTCAGGCGGTCGGCGACGCCCTCCCAGTCGGCGCCGGGCGGCGGCTGCTCGACCCAGATCAGCTGCACGCCGCGTGCGTCGAATTCGCGCAATGCGGCAAACAGCTCGTGGGCGGCGGCGGCCGGGTCGTCGGGCATGCGCCGCTGCTCGACGCCACGCCCGGCGCGCAGCGCGGTGCGCGAATATACCGCCAGCTTCAAAGCCCCGGCCTGCGGCCCGAGTAACTGCAGCGCGTCGCTCAGCTGCTGCGTGCTCATCAGCCGCAGCCTGGCCGCCGGCGCATAGTGCGAGCGCAGGCCGCCGCTGGCGCGCGGCGAATGTGCGTCGCGTCCGCCCAGCGGCGCGGCCAGCACGGCTTCGATGGCCGAGCGCGACAGCAGCCCCGGCCGCAGCAGCGCCGGCTCGGAACCGCTGCAGTCGACGATCGCCGACTCGATGCCGCCCGGGCATTCGCCGCCGTCGAGCACCTTCAGTTCAGGCCCGAATTCCTGCACCACGTGCGCCGCCGTGGTCGCGCTGACGCGGCCGAAGCGGTTGGCGCTGGGCGCGGCGATGCCCGGCACGCCCAAACCCAGCGCCTCGCGCAGCAGCGAGCGCGCCAGCGGATGCGCGGGCACGCGCAGGCCGATGCTGCCCTGCCCACCCGCCGCGGCCGCCGCACGCTGCGGCTGGCGTCGCACGATCAGCGTCAGCGGCCCCGGCCAGAAGGCCTGCGCCAGCGCCTGCGCCGCTGCCGGCCAGTGCGCGGCGAAATGCTGCGCCTGTGCGGCGTCGGCCACGTGCACGATCAGCGGATGCCCCGCCGGCCGCCCCTTGGCGGCGTAGATGCGCTGCACGGCGGCATCGTCGTCGGCGCGCGCGCCCAGGCCGTAGACGGTTTCGGTCGGGAAGGCCAGCAGCTCGCCGGCCGCGACCGCCGCGGCGGCAAGGCGCAGCGAGCGCGCATCGTCGGCAGCGAGCAGCGGCATGGCGCTCAGAACCCCGGCAGCCCGAGTTGCGACGCCGCCTGCAGCGCCACCTGCCGCGCCGCGGCGGCATCGGCCGCGGTCAGCGTCAGGTGCCCCATCTTGCGTCCGCGGCGCGGCTCGGCCTTGCCGTACAGGTGCAGGTGCACGCCGGGCAGCGCCAGCACGCGCTCCCAGGCCGGCGTGGCCGCCGTCTCGCCGCCGGCGAACCACAGGTCGCCGAGCAGGTTCAGCATCACCGCCGCCGAATGCTGGCGCGGCGCCGGCAGCGGCAGCCCGGCCAGGCAGCGCACCTGCAGCTCGAACTGCGACACGTCGCAGGCGTCGATGCTGTAGTGGCCCGAGTTGTGCGGCCGCGGCGCCATCTCGTTGGCCACCAGCGAGCCGTCGCTCGAGCCGTCATCGACGACGAAGAACTCGACGCACAGCACGCCGACGTAGTCCATCGCCGCCGCCAGCCGTGACGCCCAGTCGACGGCCTGCGCCGCCAGTGCCGGCGCGACCTCGGGCGCCGGCACCTGCGTCACCGCCAGGATGCCGTCGCGGTGCAGGTTCTGCTGCGCAGGCAGGTGCACGCAGCGGCCGTCGGCGCCGCGCGCGACGATGACGCTGACTTCGCAGCGCAGCGCCAGCCGCCGCTCCAGCACGCAGGGCACGCGCTGCAGCGACTGCCAGGCCGCGGCCAGCTCGCCCGGCGCGGCCACGTGCAGCTGGCCCTTGCCGTCGTAGCCGAGCTGCGCCGACTTCAGGATCGCCGGGAACAGGGCCGCGTCGGCGCCTTTGACATCGGCGTCGCTGGCGATGACCGCGTACGGCGCGCAGGGCACGCCGCAGGCCAGGAACTGCGCCTTCTCGGCACTGCGCTGCTGGCAGATGGCCACGGCCTCGGCACGCGGCGCCACCGGCAGCCGCTGCGCCAGCCAGGCCAGCGGCGGCGCGGGCACGTTCTCGAACTCGGTGGTCACGGCTGCGCAATGCCGCGCCATCTGCGCCAGGCCGGCGGCATCGTCGTAGGCGCTGCGCACATGCAGGTGCGACACCGATCCGGCCGGGCTGGCCGCGTCCGGGTCGAGCACCGCGGTGCGGTAGCCCATGGCCTGCGCCGCATGCACGAACATGCGCGCCAGCTGGCCGCCGCCCATCACGCCGAGCATGGCAGGCAGGCCGTCGGGCCCGGCCGCGCCGGGCAGGCAGGCCGACATCAGCCGATCTCGCCGCTCATTGCGCGGGCGGCTTCGGTCTGCCGTGCGCGCCAGCCGTGCAGCTTCTCGCGCAGCGCCGCATCGGTATTGGCGAGCATGGCCACGGCGAACAGCGCGGCGTTGGCCGCGCCGGCCGCGCCGATGGCGAAGGTGGCCACCGGAATGCCCTTGGGCATCATGACGATCGAATGCAGCGAATCCACGCCCTGCAGGTGGCGGCTGGCCACCGGCACGCCGAGCACCGGCACGACGGTCTTGGCCGCCAGCATGCCGGGCAGGTGCGCGGCGCCGCCGGCCCCGGCGATGATCGCGCGCAGGCCGCGGCCGGCGGCGGCTTCGGCATAGGCGAACATGTCGTCGGGCATGCGGTGCGCGCTGACCACGCGCGTCTCGTGCGGCACGCCGAACTCGGCGAGAATCTGCGCCGCGTGCTGCAGGGTGTCCCAGTCGCTGGACGAGCCCATCAGCACGCCGACCAGGGGGGCTGCGCTTGTCACGCTCGGCTCCGGGAACGGAAAGCCTTGATTGTAGAAGCCCCATGCCGCAGCGCCTGATCGTGCTGCCCGACGACAGCGCCCGCCCGCTGCGGGAGGCCATCGCCGGCGCCCAGCAGGCGATCAACATCCGCATGTTCCTGTTCACCGACCCGCAGATGCTGGCAGCGGTGCAGGCGGCGCGCTCGCGCGGCGTCCAGGTGCGCGTGATGCTGAACCCGCAGCGCCGCGACGGCAGCAGCGACAACGAGGACACGCGCCGGGCGCTGCTCGACGCCGGCGTCGAGGTGCGCGACTCGAGCCCGGCCTTCGCGGTGACGCACCAGAAGTCGATGGTCGTGGATCGCAAGACCGGCTTCGTCGAATCGCTGAACTGGGAGACGCGCGACCTGACCGAGACGCGCGACTATGCGGTGATCGTCGACGATGCGCTCGAAGTGTCCGAGATGCTGCGCTGCTTCGACGCCGACTGGACGCAGGGCGAATTCAAGCCCGAGCCGAAGTCGCGGCTGATCTGGTGCCCGAACAACGGCCGCGCGCGCATCGCCGCCTTCATCGATTCGGCGCGCAGTTCGCTGTGGCTGCAGAACGAGCGCTACCAGGACACCGTGATCATCGAGCGCCTGGTGCGCGCCTGCGCGCGCGGCGTCAGCGTGCGCATCATGGCGCGGCCGCCGCATAACCTGAAGCCGGACAAGCTGATCGAAGGCGTCGGCGGGCTGCGCATCATGCGCGACGTGGGCGCCAAGGTGCACCGGCTGAAGCACCTGAAGCTGCACGGCAAGATGCTGCTGGCCGACGAGGAGCGCGCGATCATCGGCTCGATCAACCTGGCGCCGGGCAGCTTCGACGAGCGGCGCGAACTGGCCATCGAGACCGATGCGCCCGAGCTGATCGCGCGGCTGAAGGAAGTGACGCGGCGCGACTGGGACGACTCCAGCATGCTCGACCTCAGCGACGAGGGCGTGCTGGCCGACCTGGCCAAGCGCCACCATGCGCACAAGGGCGCGAAGCAGCTGGCGCTGAAGGGCGGCGGCAAGAAGAAGTAAGAAGCAGGCCGGCGCCGCGCGTGCCGGCCGTCAGACGACGGTCTGCGCCAGTTCGCCGCTGCGGTAGGCGCCCGCCACCTGGGCCAGCGACTTCGGCTTGATCTTTGCCGCCTGGCCTTCGCAGCCGAACTCCAGGTAGCGCTGCCGGCACACTTTGTAGGCCGCCTCGCGCGCCGGCTTGAGCCATTCGCGGGCGTCGAACTTGTCCGGGTTCTCGGCCATGAATTTGCGCACCGCGCCGGTCATCGCCAGGCGGATGTCGGTGTCGATGTTGATCTTGCGCACGCCGTGCTTGATGGCTTCCTGGATCTCTTCCACCGGCACGCCGAAGGTCTGCTTCATGCTGCCGCCGTACTGGTTGATGATCGCCAGCAGCTCGGGCGGCACGCTGGACGAGCCGTGCATCACCAGGTGCGTGTTCGGGATGCGCTGGTGGATCTCCTTGACGCGGCCGATGGCCAGGATGTCGCCGGTGGGCTTGCGGCTGAACTTGTAGGCGCCGTGGCTGGTGCCGATCGCGATGGCCAGCGCGTCCAGCTGCGTGGCCTTGACGAACACCGCGGCCTCCTCGGGGTCGGTGAGCATCTGGCTGTGGTCCAGCTTGCCGGCGGCGCCGACGCCGTCCTCCTCGCCCGCGTCGCCGGTCTCCAGGTTGCCCAGGCAGCCGAGCTCGCCTTCCACCGTCACGCCCACCGCATGCGCCATGTCGACGACCTTGCGCGTGACCTGCACGTTGTAGTCGAAGCTGGCCGGCGTCTTGCCGTCCTCCATCAGCGAGCCGTCCATCATCACCGAGCCGAAGCCCAGCGCGATGGCCCCTTCGCAGACCTTGGGGCTGGTGCCGTGGTCCTGGTGCATGACCAGCGGGATCTGCGGGTAGGCCTCGGTGGCCGCCTGGATCAGGTGCTTGATGAAGGGCTCGCCGGCGTACTTGCGCGCCCCGGCGCTGGCCTGCAGGATCACCGGCGCGCCCACCTCCGCGGCGGCGGTCATCACCGCCTGCACCTGCTCCAGGTTGTTGACGTTGAAGGCCGGGATGCCATAGCCGTTCTCAGCGGCATGGTCCAGCAGTTGGCGCATGGAGACGAGTGGCATGTAGGGCCTCGCAAGGGAGCAAAGAGAATGGCGGGATTCTATAGAGCGGACACCGCGGAACCGGCTTCGCCGGGCCGCTGGTGTCGCCCCCTCGAGCGGGCGCGTGAGCGCGCATGGCCGCCCCAAAGCGCTCACACCGGAGCGCGATCAGCGCGGAGGTTGCCTTATGAGCGCGCAGGGGCTGGGTCAATTCACCCGGCACACCTTCAGCATGTTGGTGCCGCCCGGGTAGCCCATCGGCTCGCCGCAGGTGATGGCATAGGTGTCGCCGGGCATCAGCACGCCGCGCTCGACGAGCAGCCGCTCGGCGTCGCGCAGCGCCTCGTCGCGGTCGCTGTGCGCTTCCATCAGCATCGGGCGTACGTTGCGGTACAGCGCCATGCGCCGCTCCGACTGCGGCGACGAGGTCACGCCGAAGATCGGCACGCGGATCGCGTGGCGGCTCATCCACAGCGCGGTCGAGCCGCTCTCGGTGAGCGCGACGATGGCCTTGCAGCCCAGGTGGTGCGCGGTGAACAGCGCGCCCATGGCGATGCTCTGGTCGATGCGGCCGAAGCGGCCGACGGTGAAGTCGGCGGCGAGCTGCACGTCCTCGGCGCGCTCGGCCTCCCGCGCGATCAGCGCCATCTGCTCGACCGTCTCCACCGGGTAGCGGCCAGCGGCGGACTCGGCGCTGAGCATCACCGCATCGGTGCCGTCGAGCACGGCGTTGGCCACGTCGCTGACCTCGGCGCGCGTGGGCACCGGGTTCAGCACCATGCTTTCCATCATCTGCGTGGCGGTGATGGTGATCTTGTCCATCGCGCGCGCCATGCGGATCATGCGCTTTTGCAGCGCGGGCACGGCCGCGGCGCCGACCTCGACCGCCAGGTCGCCGCGCGCCACCATGATGCCGTCGCTGGCCTTGAGGATCGCCTCCAGCTGCGGAATCGCCTCGCTGCGCTCGATCTTGGCGATCAGCGCCGGCTTGTGCTTGTACGGTTCGCCGGCCACGTTGGCCAGCTGCCGCGCCATCTCCATATCGGTGGCGTTCTTCGGGAAGCTGACCGCCAGGTACTCGCACTGGAAGCTCATCGCCGTCTTGATGTCTTCCATGTCCTTGGCGGTCAGCGCCGGCGCGGTCAGACCGCCGCCCTGCTTGTTGATGCCCTTGTTGTTGGACAGCACGCCGCCCAGGCGCACGACGGTGTGCACCTCGCTGCCGCGCACCGCCTGCACCGCCAGCTCGATCAGGCCGTCGTTCAGCAGCAGCCTGTCGCCGGGCTTGACGTCGCGCGGCAGCTCCTTGTAGTCCAGCCCCACCGCATGCACGTCGCCGGGCGCCTCGCGCGCGGCGTCGAGCACGAAGGCCGCGCCGTTGACCAGCGTGACGCTGCCGCCCTCGAACCTGCCGACGCGGATCTTCGGTCCCTGCAGGTCGGCCATCAGCGCCACCGGCTTGCCCAAGCGCTGCGCCGTCTCGCGCACCAGCGCCGCGCGCTCGCGGTGGTCCTGCGCGCTGCCGTGGCTGAAGTTCAGCCGCACCACGTCGACACCGGCGCGCAGCAGCCGCTCGAGCACCGCGGGTTCGCTGGAGGCGGGGCCGAGCGTGGCGACGATCTTGGTGGCGCGGGACATGGGCAGGTCTTTCGGTGGGCGGGCAGCGCGGGCGCGGCGATTATCCGCGCCCGCCCTGCCGCGGCGCACCGCTCAGCCCTGCGGCGCCGCGGCGGCCTCGGCCACGTCGGCGACGGCCAGCGCGGTCATGTTGACGACGCGGCGCGAGGTGGCCGACGGCGTCAGGATGTGCGCCGGCAGCGCCGCGCCGAGCAGGATCGGGCCGATGGTGACGCCGTGGCCGCCGGTGGTCTTGAGCACGTTGAACAGGATGTTGGCGGCGTCGATGTTCGGCAGCACCAGCAGGTTGGCCGCGCCGCTGAGCGTGCTGTCGGGCAGGTAGCCGCGGCGGATGGTCTCCGACAACGCGGCGTCGCCGTGCATCTCGCCGTCGCACTCGATGTCCGGGCAGCGCTGCACGAACAGGTTGCGCGCCTCGCGCATGCGCCGCGCCGACGGCCGCTGCGACGAGCCGAACACCGAATGCGACAGGAACGCCACCTTCGGCGGCAGGCCGAAGCGCCGCACCTCGGCCGCGGCCATGACGGCGATCTCGGCCAGTTCCTCGGCGCTGGGCAGCTCGTTGACGAAGGTGTCGGCGATGAACAGCGTGTACTGGTCGAGCATCAGCGCGTTCATCGCCGCCATCACCTGCTGGCCGCTGCGGTGGCCGATGACCCCGCGGATGTGCTCGAGGTGCTGGTCGTAGCGGCCGACCAGGCCGCACAGCATGGCGTCGGCTTCGCCGCGCTTGACCATCAGCGAAGCGATCAGCGTGTTCGAACGCCGCACCGACGCCTTGGCGACTTCGGGCGTGACGCCGTCGCGGCCCATCAGCTTGGCGTAGGTTTCCCAGTAGGCGCGAAAGCGCGGGTCGTCGGCCGGGTCGACGAGCTCGAAGTCGCGTCCCGGCGCCAGGCGCAGGCCGGCGCGTTCGATGCGCATGCGCACCACCTCGGGCCGGCCGACCAGCACCGGCTGCGCCAGGCCTTCGTCCAGCACCACCTGCAGCGCGCGCAGCACGCGCTCGTCCTCGCCTTCGGCATAGACCACGCGCGCCGGCTTGCGCGCGTTGCAGGTCTTGGCCGCGGCGAACACCGGACGCATGACCATGCCGGTCTGGTAGACGAAGCGCCCCAGGCTCTGGCGGTAGGTGTCGAGATCGGCGATCGGCCGCGTGGCCACGCCCGAGTCCATCGCCGCCTTGGCCACCGCCGGCGCGATGCGCATGATCAGGCGCACGTCGAAGGGCGTCGGGATCAGGTAGTCAGCGCCGAACTTCAGCTCGCGGCCCGGATAGGCGGCCGCCACCTCGTCGCTGGCCTCGGCCTTGGCCAGCGCGGCGATCTCGCGCACGCAGGCCAGCTTCATCGCCTCGTTGATCTTGGTCGCGCCGCAGTCCAGCGCGCCGCGGAAGATGTACGGGAAGCACAGCACGTTGTTGACCTGGTTCGGATAGTCCGAACGGCCGGTGGCGATGATGCAGTCGGGCCGCGCCGCCTGGGCCAGCTCGGGGCGGATCTCCGGCTCCGGGTTGGCCAGCGCCAGGATGATCGGCTTGTCGGCCATGCTCTTGACCATCGCCACCGTCATCACGCCCGGGGCCGAGCAGCCGAGGAAGACGTCGGCGCCGGCCACCACGTCGGCCAGCGTGCGCGCCTCGGTCTTCTGGCAGTAGCGCTGCTTGGACTCGTCGAGTTTGTCGCCACGGCCCTCGCGCACCACGCCCTTGCTGTCGCAGACGTAGATGTTCGACGGCTTGACGCCCAGACCGACCATCACGTCCAGGCAGGCGATGGCCGCCGCGCCGGCGCCGGATACGGCGAGCTTGATGTCGCCGATGGGCTTGCCCACCAGTTCCAGCCCGTTGAGCAGCGCCGCCGCGGAGATGATCGCGGTGCCGTGCTGGTCGTCGTGGAACACCGGGATGTTGAGCCGCTCGCGCAGCTTCTTCTCGATGGTGAAGCACTCGGGCGCCTTGATGTCCTCGAGGTTGATGCCGCCGAGCGTGGGCTCGAGCGCGGCGATGATCTCGACCAGCTTGTCCGGATCATGCTCGGCGAGTTCGATGTCGAAGACGTCGATGCCGGCGAACTTCTTGAACAGGCAGCCCTTGCCTTCCATCACCGGCTTGCCGGCCAGCGCGCCGATGTCGCCCAGGCCCAGCACCGCGGTGCCGTTGGTGATCACGCCCACCAGGTTGGCGCGCGAGGTGTACTCAGCCGCCAGCGCCGGATCCTTCTCGATTGCCAGGCAGGCATAGGCCACGCCCGGCGAATAGGCCAGCGACAGGTCGCGCTGGTTGGACAGCGGCTTGGTCGGCGTGACCGAGATCTTGCCTTGCACCGGCAGCCGGTGGTATTCGAGCGCGGCTTCGCGCAGCGCTTCTTCGGCGGGGGTCAGGGGGGCATTCATCGGGTGCTCCTTCGACTTGTTCGGGACGCGGAAGGTTACGCCTGATTCAGGCGCTGCGGACCGGGCGGCAGCGCAAACAGCTTCGACGGCGGCAGCGGCAATCGCCGCCGCCGGGCTTCATGGGCTCAGAGCCTGTGAAGTATTCCGGCGCGCCCGAGCGGGCGTCCGAAGCGGTGTCGATCTAGGCGCAAAGCGCAGCCATAGCGCGGGCTATGGCGAGCATTTGCAACGACGAGCGGCGCCGTTTCGGGCGCACGAGCGGGTGTGGCGGAATGCTTCACAGGCTCTCAGCCCGCTGCGCGCCGCGCCAGCATCTCGAAGGCCGGCAGCGTCTTGCCTTCCAGCACCTCGAGGAAGGCGCCGCCGCCGGTGGAGATGTAGCCGATGTCGCGCTCGATGCCGTACTTGGCGATCGCCGCCAGCGTGTCGCCGCCGCCGGCGATGCTGAAGGCTGGGCTCGCGGCGATGGCCCGCGCGACGGTCTCGGTGCCGTGCGCGAAGGCGTCGAACTCGAACACGCCGACCGGCCCGTTCCAGACGATCGTGCCGGCAGCCTTCAGCCGCGCCGCCAGCGCCGCGGCGGTGTCGGGGCCGATGTCGAGGATCAGGTCGTCGCCGGCCACCTCGGCCACCGGCTTGACCGTGGCTGCGGCGTCGGCCTTGAACGCCTTGGCCGTGACCACGTCGGTCGGGATAGGCACCGCGGCGCCGCGCGAGCGCATCGCCGCGATCACCGCCTTCGCCTCGTCCAGCAGCGCCGGCTCGGCCAGGCTCTTGCCGATGGGCAGACCAACGGCGGCCAGGAAGGTGTTGGCAATGCCACCGCCGACGATCAGGCCGTCGACCTTGCGCGCCAGGCTGCGCAGGATGCTCAGCTTGGTGCTGACCTTGGAGCCGGCGACGATGGCCAGCAGCGGGCGCTGCGGCGCGCTCAGCGCCTGGGTGAGGGCGTCGATCTCGGCGGCCAGCAGCGGCCCGGCGCAGGCCACCGGCGCGAACTGCGCGATGCCGTAGGTCGAGGCCTCGGCGCGGTGCGCGGTGCCGAAGGCGTCGTGCACGAAGATGTCGCACAGCGCGGCCAGCTTGCGCGCCAGCGCCTCGTCGTTCTTCTTCTCGCCCTGGTTCAGCCGGCAGTTCTCCAGCAGCACCAGCTGGCCCGGCGCCACCTGTACGCCGTCGACCCAGTCGGCGCGCAGCGGCACCTCGCGGCCCAGCAGCTCGGCCAGGCGCTGCGCCACCGGCGCCAGCGAGTCCTCGGGCTTGAACGCGCCTTCGGTCGGACGGCCCAGGTGCGAAGTGACCATCACCGCCGCGCCGGCATCCAGCGCCATGCGGATGCACGGCAGCGAAGCGCGGATGCGCGTGTCCTCGGTGATGCCGCCCGCAGCGTCCAGCGGCACGTTGAGGTCGGCACGGATGAAGACCCTCTTGCCGGCCACCTTGCCGGCGGCAACCAGGTCGCTGAAGCGGAGCACGTTCATGGCGGGATTACGAATGGGATGTGGCAGCGCGCAAATTGTGACAGCCCCACCACGCCGCAGCACCGCGGATCCATGTCGTGAATGAGAATAGTGCGCATCCGTGTTATCGTTTCCGTCTCTACCCTGATCCGCCGTGCTGACCCGCACCTCCCCCGACACCGCGCTGGCGCCAGGCCGCGCCGTTGCGGCGCTGCCGCCGCTTGCGGCCGATAGCGGCGCAGACCTGAACCGGGCGCAGCGCCGCGGGGTCGTCGCCGCCATCGTCGGCCTGCACGTGCTCGCCGTGTGGGGCCTGCTGCAGGTGCAGGCCGTGCGTGAAGCCGCGGTGCAGGCTGCACCGATCCTGGTCAACCTGCTGGCTGCGCCGACCCCGCCGGCACCGCCGCCGCCCGCACCGGCGCCAGCGCCGAAGGCGGCGCCGCGCGCCCGGCTGCAGCCGGCACCAGCACCCAAGCTGCTGGCCAGCACGGCCAGCCCCACACCCGAGGCCATCACCGTGCCGCCGCCCACGGAAACGCCCGAGCCGGAGCCGGCGCCGCCGCCACCGGCGGCGCCGGTCAGCCATGCCGAAGCGGTGGCCGTGGCCGCGCCGCCCGCGCCGCCCGCGCCGAAGCTGCTGCCCGACGAAGCGGTGCAGTACCTGCAGGCGCCGCAACTGGCGTATCCGCCGCTGTCGCTGCGCCGCCGCGAGACCGGGCTGGTGACGGTGCGCGCCTATATCGGCGCCGAAGGCGGCGCGCCGCGCACGGTGCAGGTCGAGCGCTCGTCCGGCCACCCGCGGCTGGACCAGGCGGCGCTGGCCGCGGTGCAGGGCGCGCGCTTCAAGCCGTATGCAGAAAAGGGCCGGCCGGTGGAAGGCTGGGCCTTGATTCCGATCCGCTTCCAACTGGAGAAATGACATGAGCCTGGGCATGGGCACCGACAGCGGCGCATTGGGCTTCGGCCATTTCATCGCCCACACCGACGTGGTGGGCAGCACCTTGCTCGCGATCCTGATCGCGATGTCCATCGCCTCGTGGGCGATCATCGCCGTCAAGGGGCTGACGCTGATGCTGCGCAAGTCGCGCGGCGCGGCCTTCCTGCAACTGTTCTGGAACGCCACCTCGCTGGACGCGGTGGCCGCCGAGATCTCGGCGCATGGCGCGCGCGACCCGTTTTCGCACCTGAGCGCACACGCCATGCATGCGCAGGCGCACCATGCCAAGTACGGCGCCGCCAAGCTGGAAGAAGCCGGCAGCGCCAGCGACTTCGTCACGCGCACCATCAAGAAGGTGCTCGACGAAGAGACGACGCGGCTGGAGAACGGCCTGTCGGTGCTGGCTACCGTCGGCGCCACCGCACCCTTCGTCGGCCTGTTCGGCACCGTCTGGGGCGTGTACCACGCGCTGGTGGCCATCGGCATGAGCGGCGCCGGCACGCTGGACCGCGTCGCCGGACCGGTGGGCGAGGCGCTGATCATGACCGGCCTGGGGCTGGCGGTCGCCGTGCCGGCGGTCATCGGCTACAACGCGCTGACGCGTGCCAACCGCGTGCTCGCCGCGCGGCTCGACGCCTTCGCCTACGAGCTGCACACCTTCGTCTGCATGGGCCAGGCGCTGGGCCACGGCAGCGCAGCGGCGCCGGCCCAGGTGCAGCCGCTGCGCGCTGCCGCACACGCGGCCAGGCCGGCGGCAGCCTGAGCAGGCGCACGCCATGGCCTTCGCCAGCTTCGATTCCAAGAGCCCGGGCACGCAGATGTCCGACATCAACATGGTGCCGCTGATCGACGTCATGCTGGTGCTGCTGGTGATCTTCATCGTCACCGCACCGCTGCTGACGCAGGCCGTCAAGCTCGAGCTGCCCAAGGCCAGCTCGCAGGCCAACGACCTGCGGCCGCAGAAGATCGACATCGCGGTCGACGCCCAGGGCACGCTGCACTGGGACGGCGAGCCGGTGGCGCGCGCCGAGCTGCAGCAGCGCCTGGCGCAGGCCGCGGCGCTGCCGGTGCAGCCGGAGCTGCATCTGCGCGCCGACCAGAACGTGCCGTACCGCGTCGTCGCGCAGACGCTGGCCGATGCCTCGAAGGCGGGCCTCGGCCGCATCGGTTTCGTCAGCGAGCCCGAAACGCAGCCCTGAGCTCTGAGCCCTGCGCGCCTGCGCCTGCGCCCTGAAGTGCCGCCCCGCACCGCGGCCCGCCATCCACCCGCCCCGAAGCCCCATGCACAAGCCCGCCGTTGCCAGCCAGTGCTCCCACCCTGGAGTCGACTGTGCCGCACCCCGTTCCCAACCATCCCCCATCCCTGAAGGCGGCACGCCCGGCCCGAAGAGCCGTGCACGCCGCCGCCGCTGAGGACAGCGCACCGCGCCGGCTGCTGCCGCTGGGCGCACTGGCCGCCGGCTTCGGCCTGATGCAGATGCAGGCACTGGCCCAAGTCCAATTGCCGGCCGTGCCCGGCGCGCCGGCCAGCACCGTGCAGGCGCCGGCCGCCCCGGCCGCCACCCCGCCTGCGGCCGACGCGGCGCCCGCGGCGCCACCGGCTTCGAGCCCGGCACCGGCGGCACCGGCGGCGCCGCCAGCCGCCAGCCCGGCGGCGGCCCCTGCCGGGCGCGAAACCACGCTGCCGGCCATCGCCGTCACCGGCAAGCCCGAGACCGACGCCACCTCGCTGCGCGCGACCACGACCAGCGTCGGCCGCGGTCTGCAGGAGCAGCGCGACATCCCGCAGTCGGTGACGGTGGTCACCGACAGGCTGATGGAGGACCGCCAGGTCGACACGCTGAACCAGGCGCTGCACCTGATGGGCGGCATCAGCTTCCTGGCGGCCGAAGGCGGCGAGCAGGACATCCGGCTGCGCGGCTTCTCGATGTCCGGCGACATCTACGTCGACACCATCCACGACCCGGGCTTCTACGACCGCGACACCTTCAACTTCGACCGCATCGAGCTGCTGCGCGGCTCGGCGTCGATGCTGTTCGGGCGCGGCTCGACCGGCGGCGTGGTCAACCAGGTGTCCAAGCAGCCCTTCCTGGACAACGCCAACGTCGTCAACTTCACGGCCGGCAACGACGGCTTCCTGCGCTTCACCGGCGACTTCAACCTGCAGACCGGCGACACCTCGGCGGTGCGCTTCAACCTGATGCGCAACACCGCCGACAACAACGGCAACTCCATCGACAAGGAAGGCGCGGCGGTCAACTTCCGCTGGGGCATCGGCACGCGCGACGAGTTCTACGCCGCGGCCTTCTACCTGAACAACGACAACGGCATCAACTACGGCCTGCCGTGGCTGCGCGCCAGCTCGGCGCAGGCCGACGGCAACCCGTCGGTGATGATCCCCGGACTGAACCCGAACAACGCCTACTACGGCGCGCCCAGCGACTACAACGCCGGCGGCACCACCTACGGCACGCTCGGCTGGCTGCACCGCTTCGGCGACGGCGGCGAACTGCGCTCGACGCTGCGCTACGGCGTCTACGACCGCGACCAGCGCGCCAGCACGATCCGCTTCTGCCAGAACAACAACGGCAACAACCCCGATTGCCCCGCCACGCCGCAGGGCCTGGACACGATCAGCGCCGCCACGCTGCTGAACCGCGGCACCAACAACAAGGTGCAGGACATGAGCAACACCTATCTGCAGTTCGACTACACGAACCGCTTCGACTGGTTCGGCGCCGACAACGAGGTGCTGGCCGGCCTGGACCTGGCGCACGAGAAGTTCTCCGGCTACGCGATGGTGCTGCCGCCCGGCGTGACGCTGGACAAGAACTCGCCGCGCACCACGCTCGGCAACCCCGACAACGGCTACGGCTGGGTCGACGAGTCGCTGCGCATCCAGCGCCAGCAGGCGGCCTTCGACGCGCGCGCCGCGGGCGTGTTCGCGCAGGATCTGATCCAGGTGGCGCCGGACTGGAAAGTGCTGCTCGGCCTGCGCTACGACTACTTCCGCGGCGAATACCAGAGCTTCCAGACGGCGGACGGCGGCAACGTGCCGCCGGGCACCGTCACCGCCGACCGCAGGCGCTCCGAGGGCCTGTGGAGTGAACGTTTCGGCGTGCTCTACCAGCCGACGCCGACCTCGAGCTGGTACTTCTCGTACGGCACCTCGTTCAACACCTCCGGCGACACCTACCAGTACGACCTGCCGGGCTCGAACACACCGCCCGAAGAGAGCCGCAATCTCGAGCTGGGCACCTACTTCACGCTCTTCAACGGCCGCTTGAGCGCACGCGCGTCGATCTTCAACATCACCAAGTACCACGAGCGCAACCGCGACTCGCCGGCGGGCACGCCGATCGACGACTACCTGCTGTCGGGGCGGCGCCATGCCACCGGCATCGACATCGACGTCGCCGGGCGCATCACGCCGCTGTGGGACGTGTTCGTGTCCTATGCCTGGATCCCGATCGCCGAGATCGACGAGGGCAATGCCGACGGCTCGGCGATCTCGGGCGAGCGGGTCGGCCAGCGGCCGTCGCTGACGCCGCGCAACAGCGGCTCGGTGTGGACCACGTACCAGCTGCTGCCGCAGCTGCGGCTGGGCGGCGGCGTCACCTTCCGCAGCTCGCAGACGCCGAACCGCAACCCGCCGGGCATCGTCGCGCCCAGCTTCATCACCGGCGACTTGATGGCGCAGGTCGACTTCAGCGATGCGGTGGCGCTGATGCTCAACGTCACCAACCTCAGCAACCGCTACTACGCCGACACGCTGTACAGCGGCCACTACGTGCCCGGCGCGCCGCGTGCGGTGCAGGCCACGCTGACGCTGCGCTTCTGAAAGGACGTTTTAGACATGCTGCTGCACATCAAGCAGGTGCTGAGCGCCGAGGAGCTGAGCACCGCGCGCGCCGTTCTCGAGCGCGCCACCTGGGGCGATGGCCGTGTCACTGCCGGCGTGCAGTCGGCATTGGCGAAGAACAACGAGCAGCTCGACCAACAGGGCGAGGCGTCCAAGGCGCTGCAGCCGATCGTGCTGCAGGCGCTGAACCGGCACATGACGTTCTTCTCCGCGGCGCTGCCCAAGCGCGTCTTTCCGCCGCTGTTCAACCGCTATGGCGGCACGGCCAACGCCTTCGGCAACCACGTCGACAACGCGGTGCGCTTCATCCCCGGAGGCAACGGCGAGCGTGTGCGCACCGACATCAGCTGCACGCTGTTCCTGGCCGAACCGGGCGACTACGACGGCGGCGAGCTGGTGGTCGAGGACACCTTCGGCCACAAGTCGGTCAAGCTGCCGGCCGGCGACATGGTGCTGTACCCCGGCACCAGCGTGCACCGCGTCGAGCCGGTGACGCGCGGCCACCGCGTGGCCAGCTTCTTCTGGGTCGAGAGCATGGTGCGCAGCGACGAGCAGCGCCGGCTGCTGTACGACATGGACCGCCACCTGATGCACCTGCGCGCCACCGTCGGCGAGGCCGACCCGGGCGTGATCGGCCTGACCGGCCTGTACCACAACCTGCTGCGCGCCTGGGCCGACATGTGAGGACGTGAAAGGAAAAGGCGATGAGAACGCTGATGCTGGCCTTGTGCCTCGCTGCCACCGGCGCGATGGCGCAGGAGCACACCGAGAAGTGCGAGCCGATGCCGAAGGAAGAATGGCGCCCGCAGGCCGAGCTGGAAAAGATGCTCGTCAACAAGGGCTGGAACATCTCCCGCGTGAAGATCGCCAACGGCTGCTGCGAGGTTTATGCGCGCGACGCGAAGAACGCCAAGAAGGAGGTCTTCTTCCATCCCAAGACCTTCGATCTCGTGACCGCGCCGCAATAAGCGGCCCGGCTGCTTCGGCAGCCGTGACGCGCGCGACTCAGGAGCCGTGCGCTTGAGCCTTGGACGCGGCCGGCGGCGCGGCTTCGTTCGGTTCAGCGCGCGCGGCCTTGCCGGCCGTCTCGGTGGCCGCGCCGAGCTGCGGCGCGACGGTGTCGATTTTGTTTTCGCGCATGTAGTCGTTCATCTCGCGCCAGCCGGCGAAGACCGCCGCCTTGTCCGCCTTGCGGTTGAGCACGTAGCAGTCCTCCAGCGCACGGCCGGCATGGCGACAAGCGCCGCCGACTGCCTTGCCGTCGGCCTCGCGGCGCTCGGCCACGCTCTGCGCCGACTCGATGCCGAGCAGGTCGCAACCGGCAACGAGCAGGGTGGCGGCAAGCACGAGAGCGATGCGGACGGGCGTCATGGGGGCAGGCGGCGGGACAGCTTGCCGCCATATCGGCGGCGCCGCGCACCGACTTGAATCAGCCGAGGACCGTGCCCGGCACCAGCGCGCCGGCCGGCAGCGATTGCAGCCAGTTCGCCGCCGGCATGCGCCGCCCGCCGGCGCGCTGCAGCTCCAGCAGCTGCAGCGCATCGCGGCCGCAGGCCACGACCAGGCCCTCGGGACCGGCCTGCAGCAGCGTGCCCGGCGGCGCCTGCAGGCCCGGCTGCACCGCGGCGCGCCACAGTTTCAGGTTCTGACCGTGCCACGTGAAGCCGGCACCGGGGAAGGGGTCGAAGGCGCGCACGCGCCGCTCGATCTGAAGCGCATCCTCGCGCCAGTCGATCGCGCCTTCGGCCTTGTCGATCTTGTGCGCCCAGCTGACGCCGTCCGCCGGCTGCGGCTGGCGCGGCAGTTGGCCTTGCTGCAGCTCGCCCAGCGTCGCCACCAGCAACTGCGCGCCCAGCTCGGCCAGCCGTGCCGACAGGCTGGCGCTGGTATCGGCGGCGGCGATGGCCAGCGGCGCGCTGCGCAGGATGTCGCCGGTATCGAGGCCGGCGTCCATCTGCATGATGCACACGCCGCTGACGGCATCGCCGGCTTCGATCGCGCGCTGCACCGGCGCGGCGCCGCGCCAGCGCGGCAGCAGCGAGCCGTGGATGTTGAGGCAGCCCAGCCGCGGCAGCGCCAGCACCCATGGCGGCAGGATCAGGCCGTAGGCCGCCACCACCAGCACGTCCAGGCGCGCCGCCTGCAGCGCCGTTTGCGCCGCGGCGGCATCCTCGGGAAACTTGCCGTCCAGGCGCAGGCTGCGCGGCTGGATCACAGCCAGTCCGTGCTGCAGCGCCAGCTGCTTGACGGCAGAGGCCTGCAGCTTCATGCCGCGCCCGGCCGGCCGGTCGGGCTGCGTCAGCACCAGCGGCAGCGTGGCGCCGGCATCGACCAGCGCTTGCAGCGCAACGCGCGCGAATTCCGGCGTGCCGGCGAAGCCGACGCGCAAGCCGCGCGCTTCAGGCACCGCGCTGCGCCTCGCGCTCGCGCTTGAGCAGCTTGGTGCGGATGCGGCTGCGCTTGAGCTGGCTCAGGTAGTCGACGAAGACCTTGCCCAGCAGATGGTCGATTTCGTGCTGCACGCACACCGCCAGCAACTCGGCCGCCTCCAGCTCGAAGGGCGAGGCGTCGCGGCCCAGCGCCTGCACCTTGACGCGCGCGTGGCGCTGCACCTGGTCGTAGACCGCCGGCACCGACAGGCAGCCTTCTTCGGCGAAGGCCATCTCCTCGCTGCGCCAGGTGATCCGGGGGTTGACCAGCACCAGCGGCCGGTCGCGGCTTTCGGAAACGTCGATGACGATGACCTGCTCGTGCACGTCGACCTGCGTCGCCGCCAGGCCGATGCCCTCGGCGGCGTACATGGTGTCGAGCATGTCGTCGACCAGGCGGCCGATACGCGCGTCGATCGCGGTCACAGGCCGCGCCACGGTCTGCAGCCGCGGATCGGGATAACGCAGGATGTTCAACTGGGCCATGACAGGACTTCAGATGGTGGCGGCGGCGCGCATCGCAAGGCGCGGGCCGCGTCGCGGCGGCACCACGAGACAAGCCGTGACAGGCTTCACAGGCTGTATCCCCGGGGGTCGGTTTCGTTGCGATATCAACGCTTTATGGGCAGAATCTCAGAAACGATGTGAGCATTTCGCGCGCTCTTGCGCTATGGTGCGCTGCAGGCCGATGAATGTCCGACCAGATGGCGCAATTGTGGCACCCGCCCGGGGCCCCGAGCCCGCCCGGAGCTTGATCGAATGAATCCACGCACCTTCCGTCGCCGGCACGGCGTCCTGGCCGGCCTGTGTGCCGGCGCTTCGCTGTTCAGCGGGCCGCTGCTCGCCGCCGAGCCGAATTTCCCGATCACGCCGCAGCAGCGCAGCACCGCGCAGCAGGTGGCACAGGCCGGCATCCCGCTGTCGGAGCTGGCGCCGAATGCGCCCGATTCGCACACCGTGCAGAGCGGCGACACGCTGTGGGACATCTCGAAGATGTTCCTGAAGAGCCCGTGGCGCTGGCCCGAGCTGTGGGGCATGAACCTCGACCAGGTGCGCAACCCGCACCTGATCTACCCCGGCCAGGTGCTGATCCTGGAAAAGAGCGGCGACCGCGCGCGGCTGCGCGTCGCGCAGTCCGGCGCCGGCGCACCCGACAACACCGTCAAGCTGTCGCCGCGCGTGCGCGGCAACCTGCTGGACAACGGCGCGATCGGCTCGATCCCGCTGCACCTGATCACGCCCTTCCTGACCGAAGCGGTGATCTTCAACGACGACGAACTGGCGCGCGCGCCGCGCGTCGTCGCCGCGCAGGAAGGTTATGTCGCGATGTCGCAGGGCCAGCTGGCCTACGTGCTCGGCGACGTCGAGCCCTCTTCGGGCTACCGGCTGTTCCGCGAGCCGCAGCCGCTGTACGACTGGGACAGCAAGGAGCTGCTGGGCTACGAGGCGCGCTACGTCGGCACCGCCGATTTCGTGCGCAGCGGCGGCAGCTTCGACGAAAACGGCCGCCACGTGGTCGTGCCGGCCACCGTGTCGATCCGCTCGGTGCGCATGGAAGTCGGTGCCGGCGACCGGCTGGCGCCGCTGCCGACGCGCGACCTGGACGCCTATGCGCCGCACCATCCGAACGCGCCGATGTCGGGCCGCGTGCTGCAGATCTACGGCGAGGGTTTGAGCGCCGGCCAGAACCAGATCGTCGCGCTGAACCGCGGCGCGCGCGACGGCGTCGAGCGCGGCCACGTGCTGGCGCTGTGGCGCCAAGGCGAGCGGCGCGTCAAGCGCGTCGACGGCCAGCGCACCGACCTGCAGCTGCCGAACGAGCCGAACGGCCTGCTCTTCGTCTTCAACGTCTTCGAGCGCACCTCGTATGCGCTGATCCTGTCGGTGAATGTCCCGGTCTTCCCCGGAGACAGCTTCACGCAGCCCTGAGCGCAGAGTCCGGCTTGCTGGACGCCGACGAATTCGACGCCTGGTTCCGGCTGCTGCAGACGCCGGGGCTGGGCCGCGAGGGCGTGCGCCGCCTGCTCGCCGGCTTCGGCTCGGCCGAACAAGTGCTGCGGGCTTCCAGGGCCGCCTGGCAGCAGGTGGTCGGCGCGCAGCTTGCCGAGGCGCTGGCCACCGAGCCCACCGAACTGCAGCCGCGGCTGCGCGCCGCTCACGCCTGGCTGGAGCGCGGCGAGCGGCGGCAGGTGCTGACCGTCGGCGACCGCGACTATCCGCCGCAGCTGCTGCAGTCGGCCGACCCGCCGCTGCTGCTGTACGTGCAGGGCCAGGTCGAGCTGCTGGCGCGGCGCAGCCTGGCCATCGTCGGCAGCCGCAACGCCAGCGTGGCGGGCCTGGACAACGCGCGCGCCTTTGGCGCCCACCTGAGCCGCCAGGGCTGGGCCATCGTCTCCGGGCTGGCGCTGGGCATCGACGGCGCCGCCCACGAAGGCGGCCTGCAAGGCGCGGGCAGCACGATCGCGGTAGTCGGCACCGGGCTGGACCGCGTCTACCCGGCGCGGCACCGCGAGCTGGCGCGGCGCATCGCCGAGGCCGGCGCGCTGGTCAGCGAATTCGCGCCGGGCACGCCGCCGCTGCCGGAGAACTTCCCGCTGCGCAACCGCATCATCGCCGGCCTGTCGCGCGGCACGCTGGTGGTCGAGGCGGCGCTGCAGTCGGGGTCGCTGATCACCGCGCGGCTGGCGGCCGAAAACGGACGCGAGGTATTCGCCGTGCCTGGATCGATCCATTCGCCGCTGTCGCGCGGCTGCCACGCGCTGATCCGCCAGGGCGCGAAGCTGGTGGAAAACGCCGGCGATCTGCTCGAGGAACTGCAGGCTTCGACCGCCGCACCGGCTTCTGCCGGCTCCGAGCCGGCGCAGGCGCCGCCACCGGCGGCGCGCCGCGACCCGGTGCTGGAAGCGCTGGGCCACGACCCCGCGACGCTGGACGCGCTGTGCGCACGCACCGGCTTCAGCGCGCAGCGCTTGAGCGCGCGCCTGCTGGAACTCGAGCTCGAGGACCAGGTGGCGCGCCTGCCCGGCGGCCTCTACCAGCGCCGCAGCCACGTCTGAAAACCCTGCGCCCGACGCCGCCGAAGGTAACGGTGCGCCCGGCCGGGCGCGCTGCGTTATAGTGATTTCATGTTCGACGTGCTCGTCTACCTGTACGAAAACTACTGGCGCCCGGACGCCTGTCCGAGCCACCAGCAGCTGTCGCGCAAGCTGTCCGCGGTCGGCTTCGAATCCGACGAGATTCAGGACGCGCTGAAGTGGCTCGACGGTCTGGCCAGCGGCGCCGAGGCCTGCACCGGCCAGCAGAGCGCCCACAGCCTGCGCGTCTATTCGGAAGCCGAGCGCGAACTGCTGGGCGACGAATCGATCGGCTTCATCAGCTTCCTCGAATCGGCCGGCGTGCTGCCGCCGACGATGCGCGAGATGGTCATCGACCGCGCCAGCGCCATCGGCAACGGGCCGTTGCCGCTGGACGACCTGAAGATCATCGTGCTGATGGTCTTCTGGAGCCTGGGCGAGGAGCCCGACGCGCTGATCCTCGACGAGCTCTTCGTCGCGCCCGAAGAACGCCTCATTCATTGAAACTGCGCCGGACCTGCTTCCAGCAGGCACCGCGGAACCGGGCTTTGCCGGGCCGCTGGTGACGCCCCCTCGGGAAGCGGCGAAGCCGCTTCGGGGGTGGGCTAATTCAGCAGCCGCGACGGATCCACGTCCAGCTTGGCCAGCGCGCTGCGCGTGGCGCGCACGCTCAGGCTTTCGTCCTGCGCCGGCAGCAGCAGACCGGCCTGCAGGAAGGACGCCAGCCGCTGCTGCTGGAACAGCACGCAGCGCCCCTGCGGCGTGACGAACATCGACAGCTGCCTGCGCAGCCCGAGCCAGGCCAGCTGCACCGCCTCGTTGCGGCCGCGGTAGTCGAGCATGTACCAGCCGCCGACCTGCAGCTCGCGTGCCCAGGCGAGCATCGCCGGCGTCGGCATCGAGCCGCCTTCGGACACCACCTCGAGTTCCGAGCTTTCGTGGCCCGACAGATCGAAGACGATCGAGTCGTCGATGGTCACGTCGGCCGCGTCCGGCAGCAGCTCCTCCAGCGATTCCAGCCTTTCGGCCAGCTCCTGCAGGCGGTCGGGCGGGATGACCGGCGCCTTGGCGGTGAAGGCCGCGGCCAGCGAGTTGTTGAGCACCTGGATGTGCTCGTCCTGCCGGGCCGGATCCATGCCGCCCGAGGACATGCCGTCGCGCAGCGTCTTCAGCAGCGGCGTCAGCCGGCGCAGCACTTCGGCGCGCTCCTCGCGCGTGACCTTGGCGCTGGCCGACCAGATCAGATCGGCGGCGGCGCGCTTCATCGCGCGCGTCTGCTCGCTCTGCGCGCCGTAGCGCACCGCGGTGGTGGCGAGCACGTCGGCCCAGACCTGGAACAGGAAGGCGCGCACGCTTTCCTGCACCGGCACCTCGTTGAGCATGCGGCGCAGCTCGATCGTGTACTGGATCGCCAGCGTCTCGCGCTGCTCGACCTGCTGCGCCAGCGACACGCCGCGGCGCGTGGCCTCGTTCTCGGTGCTGAAGTAGTGCTCGAGGAACTTCTCGAACTCGGTGAGCACGGTCTGGAACACGCGCCGGCCGGTATCGGGATAGGCCTCGACCACCTGCACCACGCGCTTGATCTCCTTTTCCAGCGCGTCGCCGACGCTGCGCGTCGAGGTGTCGAAACCCATCACGCAGGCGCCCATGCGGTCGATCAGGCGCCGCGCCGGATGGTCGACGGTGGCGAAGAACTCCGGTTCGGTGACGGCCACGCGCAGCACCGGCATCTGCAGCCGTGCGAACCAGATGCGCACGCTGGCGGGAATGCGGTCTTCGGTGAGGATGCTCTGGAACAGCAGCGCGACGATCTCGATCGTGGCGCGCTCTTCGGGCGTGGCCGCTGCACGCTTCAGCGCCTGCTTGCGATGGTGCAGTTCCTCCAGCAGCGCCGGCGTCGTCATCTGCGCCTCGCCCGCCTGCAGCGCGCCGACGCTGACGCGCCGGCGGATGCCCTGCTGCGCCTGTTCGATGGCCTGCGACAGGCCTGGCGACACCACCTGCTGGCGGCGCGTGTCGCCGAAGGCCGGCAGCTGCCTCGCGACCAGCCGGTTCAGCCGGCCGAGCACGGCTTCGGCATGCTCGCCACTGCGCGGCAGCGGCGCAGCCCGGGTCATCATGCGCGTTTCTTCGCCAACGCTGCCGCGGCCGGACGCGGCTGCGCCGCCGTAGCCCTGGCCGGCACCAAAGCCGCTGCCGCCGCTGCCGCCACCAGTTCCGCCGCGGCCCGCGCCGGCGCCGCCGAAGCCGGAAGTCGGGCCCTGGCCCGGTTCCTGGCCGGCACCGAAACCCGAACTCGGCCCATAGCCGCCCCCGCCCCCGGCGAAGCCCGTGGGCGGCGGGACCGAGCGCGCGCGCTTGATGAACGGATGCAGATCCACGTGGGGCAGCACGCCGCGGCTCACCAGCCAGTGGTTGGTCTCGTGGTAGGCCTCTTCGACCAGCGCGGCCAGCTCCTCGTGCAAGGCAGTCTGCAGTTCGCGCCAGCTGTCCAGGCTGCAGCCGGCAGCGCGCCAGGCATCGACGACGATGCGCGCCAGCACGTGCGCGCGCAGCATGTCCTGCGCGTCCAGTTCCTCGCGCCGTTCGAGCGCGGCCATGCGGCCGCGCAGGTCAGTGAACTCGGACGCCGCCTGGTCCATCACCGCCAGCGCCAGCCTGGAGGTCAGGATCTCGCGTTCGATGGTGTCGTCGTCGACCAGCGACAACGGTCCCTTGATCGTGCCGGGCGGCGGCAGCGCTCCCGGCCGCGTCGCCGAAGCGACGCCGAGCAGCGCGTTGCGCAGGCTGTTGACCATGGTCTTGTGCCAGACCGCGGCGCCGCTCTTCAGCTCGTGGACCAGCTCGCGCCGCCGCATGAACTGCGCATGCTCCGACGGCCTGTCCAGCAGCTGGCGCGCAGTCTCCGCCACCGAATTGACCATCGCCGGCAGGCCCTTGACCAGCTGCTCGGCATAGGTGCGCCGCGCCTGCTCGGCAATCTCGGCGGGGGCGGCGCTGTCGGCGCTGGGAGCCATCGGCGGGCGGTCGGAGCCTCGGGTGCGAGCTCACTCTATACCACGGCCCCGCTGTTGGGATCGTTGGGATCGATCTCCTTGGTGCCGGCCTTGACCAGATCCTCACGTTTGACGCCCAGCCACATGGCGATGGCCGCGGCGACGAACACCGACGAGTAGATGCCGAACAGGATGCCGACGGTCAGCGCCAGCGAGAAGTAGTGCAGCGTCGGCCCGCCGAAGAACAGCATCGACAGCACCATCATCTGCGTCGAGCCGTGGGTGATGATGGTGCGGCTGATGGTGCTGGTGATGGCGTGGTCGATGACCTCGTGCGTGTTCAGCTTGCGAAAGCGCCTGAAGGTCTCGCGGATGCGGTCGAAGATGACCACCGACTCGTTGACCGAGTAGCCGAGCACGGCGAGCACCGCCGCCAGCACCGCCAGCGAGAACTCCCACTGGAAGAAGGCGAAGAAGCCGAGGATGATGACCACGTCGTGCAGGTTGGCGACGATCGCCGCGACCGCGAATTTCCATTCGAAGCGGATCGCCAGGTAGATCATGATGCCGACGATGACGAAGCCCAGCGCCATCAGGCCGTCGGTGGCCAGTTCCTTGCCGACCTGCGGCCCGACGAACTCGCTGCGCTGCAGCACCACCGGCTCGGCGCCGGCCGCACGGCACACCTGCTTGCTGATCGCTTCGCCCTTGTCGCTGACGCTCTGGTGCGCCTCGACCGCGCCGCCTTCGGCCTTGCACAGCGTCTCGAACACCTGGCCGACCAGTTCGCTCTGCTTGACGCCTTCGCGCAGCGGCAGGCGGATCAGCACGTCGCGCGCACTGCCGAAGTTCTGCACCTGGGTGTCGCCGGCGTTCATCGACTCCACTGCCGCGCGCACCTTGCCGATGTCTGCCGGCTGCGCATAAGCCACCTCGATCACCGTGCCGCCGGTGAATTCGATCGACAGATGCAGGCCGCGCGTGACCAGGAAGAACACCGCCAGCAGGAAGGTCGCCACCGAGATGGCGTTGAACACCAGCGCATGCCGCATGAACGGGATGTCGCGCCGGATGCGGAAGAATTCCATCTGACTACCTTCTCATTTCAGATGGAATTCTGGGGAAGGCTCATGTGCGCGCAGCGCACGTGAGGACTTCACCAAAAATTCCATCTGACTACCTTCTTGTTGCGGCGGCGCTCAGGCCTTGGCCGCGGTCTTGCCGGCAGCCGCATCCTCGGGCTTCCAGACCTGGCCGATCGACACCGACTTCAGGCGCTTGCGCCCGCCGTACCAGAGGTTGACCAGGCCGCGCGAGAACATCACCGCCGAGAACATCGAGGTCAGGATGCCCAGGCAGTGCACCACCGCGAAGCCGCGCACCGGCCCCGAGCCGAAGGCCAGCAGCGCCACGCCGGCGATCAGCGTGGTGATGTTCGAGTCGAGGATCGTGCCCCAGGCGCGCTCGTAGCCGTGGTGGATGGCCATCTGCGGGCTGGCGCCGGCGCGCAGCTCCTCGCGCACGCGCTCGTTGATCAGCACGTTGGCGTCGATGGCCATGCCCAGCGTCAGCGCGATGGCGGCGATGCCGGGCAGCGTCAGCGTGGCCTGCAGCATCGACAGCACCGCCACCAGCAGCAGCAGGTTGAAGGCCAGCGCCAGCGTCGAGATGATGCCGAACAGCCCGTAGTAGACGCACATGAACAGCGCGATCGCGGCGAAGCCCCACATCACGCTGTGGAAGCCCTTGTCGATGTTGTCGGCGCCCAGGCTCGGGCCGATGGTGCGCTCCTCGATGATCTCCATCGGCGCGGCCAGCGAGCCGGCGCGCAGCAGCAGCGCGGTGTCGGCGGCTTCGGTAGTGGTCATGCGGCCGGAAATCTGCACGCGGCCGCCGGAGATTTCGGTGCGGATCACCGGCGCGGTGACGACCTCGCCCTTGCCCTTCTCGAACAGCAGGATCGCCATGCGCTTGCCGACGTTCTCGCGCGTCACGTCGCGGAAGATGCGCGCGCCCTTGGCATCCAGCGTCAGGTGCACCGCCGGCTCGTGGTTCTGGCCGTCGAAGCCGGCCTGCGCGTCGGTCAGGTTCTCGCCGGTCAGCACCACCTGCCGGTAGACGATGATCGGCGCCCCGCTGCGCTCCAGGAAGCGCTCGCTGCCGAAGGGCACCGGACCGCTGCCGCGCTCGGCCTCGCGCGCCTCGGCGCTCTCGTTGACCATGCGCACTTCCAGCGTCGCGGTGCGGCCGATGATGTCCTTGGCCTTGGCCGTGTCCTGCACGCCGGGCAGCTGCACCACCACGCGGTCCAGCCCCTGCTGCTGGATCACCGGCTCGGCCACGCCGAGTTCGTTGACGCGGTTGTGCAGCGTGGTGATGTTCTGCTTGACCGCCTGCTCCTGGATCAGCCGCGCCGCGGCCGGCTTGAGCGCGCCGCGCAGCTTGAAGTCGCTGCCGTCGGAGGCTTCGCTCCACTGCAGGTCGGGCAGCTGGTCGGCGAGCAGCCGCTGCGCCGCCACGAGCGTGTCGCGGTCGCGGAAACGCAGCTCCAGGCCGTCGCCCTCGCGCGTGATGCCGGCATGGCGGATGTTCTTGTCGCGCAGCAGCGTGCGCGCATCGCCGGCCAGCGAATCGGCCTTCTTCGTCAGCGCCGCCTTCATGTCGACCTGCATCAGGAAGTGCACGCCGCCGCGCAGGTCCAGGCCCAGG
>OEIU01000294.1_pt1 | contig 50262 bp, 43 predicted proteins | sample 1539221 | NCBI WGS metagenome assembly OEIU01 (sample SAMN03792071, study PRJEB22550) | activated sludge metagenome | feature: wastewater treatment plant; material: activated sludge; isolation source: Wastewater treatment plant of a petroleum refinery complex | place: Argentina: Zarate | collected... | reverse complement strand
CTTCATGTCGACCTGCATCAGGAAGTGCACGCCGCCGCGCAGGTCCAGGCCCAGGTACATCGGCAGCGCGTGCAGCCGCGTCAGCCAGGCCGGCGAACGCGACAGCAGGTTCAGCGCGACGATGTAGGACGGATCGGCCGGGTCGTTGTTCAAGGCCTGCGACAGCACGTCCTTGGCCTTGATTTGCGCATCGGTGTCGGGCAGCCGCGCCTTGACCGAGTTGCCGTCGAACTGCACGAAGTCGGGCTTCAGGCCGGCCTGCTCGAGCAGCTGCTGCACGCGCGGCGCGAAGCTCGCATCCAGCTTCAGCGTGGCCTTGGCGCTGGACACCTGCACCGCCGGCGCCTCGCCGAAGAAATTGGGGGCGGTATAGATCAGGCCGATCAGCAGCGCGAACACGAGGATCGCGTACTTCCACAGCGGATAGCGGTTCATCAGGGCTTCCTTGCGCGGCGCGCGCGGCACCGCCAGCGGTCAGGACAGCGTGCAGTCGGCGTCAGACCGCCGTACTACTTGAAAGTGCCCTTCGGCAGCACCTGCACCACGGCGTTGCGCTGCACCTGCAGCTCCACGCCGTTGGCCACCTCGACGTGCAGGTAGGTGTCGCCCAGCTTGGAGATGCGGCCCAGCACGCCGCCGGAGATCACCACTTCGTCGCCCTTGGCGATGGCCTCGACCATCGCCTTGTGCTCCTTCTGGCGCTTCATCTGCGGCCGGATCATGATGAAGTACAGCACCACGAACATCAGCACCAGCGGCAGCAGGCTGAGCAGGCTCGATTCTCCGCCACCGGAAGCAGCGGGCGCGGTCTGGGCAAAGGCTTCGGAAATGAACACGTCGAGGTCCTCTGGGCAGGCCCGCAGGCTGCGGGCAAATCGAAGATTCTAGGGACGGCGCGGCGTCCGCATGAACGAACAGCCCGAGGCTCGCAGGGAGTCCCGGGCTGTCGCGGCGTTGGTTGCGGGGCAGGACCGGAACCTGCGGCCTTCGGGCCTGAACCCTCGAACCATCCTTGCCGCCCGCCTGATGACAAGCGACCCGGGCCATCGGGCCGTGCTTCTGGGCAGCGCGCAGTCTACCGCACTCTGCCCAGCCCCTCGCCCGGCGCCGGGCTCCTTGGCAGCGCAGACCGCTCAGTTGTCCTGGCCGTTCTGGAACAGGCCTCTTTCCTTCATGCGCAAGAGACGCGGCCGCGTCCCGGGCTTGCGCGCGGCGGGCACCGCGATGTCGCGGCCCTCGCCGGCGCGGGCGGGCTCGCCCTGTGCAGCCTCGGCGTGTGTCGCGTCCCCGCACGCCGCGACGGCCGCCGGGGGGGCCGCCGCGGCCGCATCGACCGCATCCCACAGCACCGGGACGGCGTCCGGCGGCACGCCACGCGCTGCAGAACCAGCGCTGGCGGCCGCCGCCGCGTCGGCCGCCCGCAACGGCTGCGTCTGGACGCGCAGGTGCTCCCAGATCAGCCCGGCCGCCGCCAGCTGGCGCAGCCTTTCGGCGCGCGCCGCACCGCGCACCACGGACGCGAGCACCGCGTGCAGCTCCGGGTGCACGTCGCTGTCGATGTCGATCTGCAACTGGAGGATCGACATGGCAGAAGCGCCCGCGGTCAGTCGCGCGGCGCGCACGACTGCGCTTCGGCCTCGCCGATCATCTGGAATCCGCGCACGTTCGCGCCCATCGCCTCGGGCATGACGAACACCGGGATCGCCGGGAAGCGCTTGGCGAGCACATCGCGGTAGTGCTCCGGATGGCCGCCGACGATGACGATCAGGTCGAGGATCTCGTGCGCATCGCGCAGGCCGTCGATCATGCGGTTGACCGAGTCCTCGACGACGCTGCGGATCACCGGATCGAAGGGCTTCAGGTCGTGGCCGACGCCGGCCAGCTTCACCGGCCGCTGCTCGCGCAGCGCGTCGTTGATGCGCGGCATCGTCGACGGCCCGAGCGGCCGCCCGATCGCCGCGCACAGCGACTCCATCACCGCGCGCACGACGCGGTGCCGGCCCGCGTCGGACGCCGCGCCGCTGGCGCGCGTGTTGATCGCGCCCTGCTGGATCAGCAGCCAGTCGAGCGTGTGCTCGCCGGGGTCGACCATCAACACCGCCAACTCGTCGAGCGCCTCGCCGTCGGGCAGCGCTTCGAGCGCGCCGGGGGTGGCCGCGATGACCGCGTTGAGCTCGTCGAGGTGGTCGTCGAGCGCCGCGTAGCCGCCCATCGGCTGCGCCTGGACGATGACGCGCTGCACGGCGAGGGTCTTGCCGCCGCCGATGGCGATCTCGCCTTCGAACCGGCTGCGCAGGTAGTCGCGCCGCTTGGCGTCGTTGTACTGGTTGACCGGCAGGCCGAGCACGAGCACGTCGATCCGCGCATCGCCCGCCTCGGCCATGTAGCGCAACGCGCCCTTGGTCAGCGCCTCGTAGATCGCGCTGCGATAGAACTCGTCGGTGACGTCGCGGCCGAAGTTGCCGCCGGCCTGCGCCAGGCCGACCTCGCGGCCGACTTCGTACTTGATGCCGTTGACAGGCACGTCGAAGGTGTCGCGGCGGCGCGGACCGAGCGCGCGCACCGCGCTCGCGTCGGCCGGGATGGCCATCGACGGAAAGCCGGTGAAGCGGATGCCGCCGCCGGCGCGCAGGCTGAGCTTGACCAGGCCGAAGCCGACGTCGATCGCGCGCACCACCGGCGGCGCGTCGGCCGCGGACAACTCGGGTTCGGGGGCAACTTTGCGCAACAAGGCTTTAGACATTGATCCACTCCATCGGGTCGGGCGAGACGTACGCGGCCGGCGCGGTCGGCGCGGTCGGCGCGGTCGGCGCACAGGCTGCGGCAGCACCCGCAAAGACTACGGGATCGCGCCGCGAGCCGATGCGGGAAATGGGGGCGATCGGCGCCGTACTTCGGGCGATAGCCGCAGCAAGCCGGCGCGGTTCAGCCGCTCGTGCCGCGGGCAGCGCGGCTCACCTGCGTGCGCCGAGCCTGTCGCTCGGCGGGTCGCAGCGCGGATCGATGCCGTAGCCGCCGCCGTCGCGCAGGCTGCCGTCGTCGTTGACGGTCACCTGGAACCACAGGCAGTCGAAGGTCGGATAGCGCCACGACCACACCTGGCCGCCGATCCAGCCCAGGCGCATCACCTCGCCCGGGCGGCCGAGGTGATAGAGCAGCCATTTCGCATCGCGGTCGCGCGAGTTCTGCTGGATCCAGCTGAAGTAGGCCTCGTTCAGCACCTGCTCGGGCGCATCGACGACCTTGCCCGACGCGTCGAGGTCGACCATCCACGTGACCCGCCCGTAGGGGCCGGTGGCGAACTCGACCCGCGTCTGGCCGTCCGGACCCGGGTAGCGGCCGGTGGGCCTGCCGATCAGCGCGGCGGCCTCGGCCTCGTTCATGCCCGGCTTGACGTCCTGCGGCCGGTAGGTGGCGCAGGCCGCCGCCGCCAGCACCGCGATGCCGGCCAGTGCCCGCATGCCCCATGGCCATCGCCGATCCATCGTCCGCTCGCGTCGTTCTGCTGCATGCGCATTGTCGTCGAGCTGCGCGCCGGCAGGCAGCTGGCTCCTGCGCTCCCGGCCACCCGCACGCGGCTCCAGGCGCGGGACCAGGAAGGCGGCCGGCGCCGCAGCCCCACCGCCGATCGCGCCCAAGCGCACCTTTGCCGGGCCGCTCAGCGCGCGCGTCTTCGCCGGCGGCGCCATGCGGCCGGGCCAGACCGCGTACATGAACAGAGCGGCAGGCGCGCCGGGGCGTGCTGCTCGAGGCGATGGGCCGGACCTGCCTGGCCGAGCCCGACAGCGGCGGCGAGCAGGCGCGCACCCTGCGGCCGGGGCGGCGCTGCGCGACATGGCAGCCGGACGCCGCAAGCCCCAGGGTGAACCCTATGGCGGCTGTGCGCCGTCAGCAGGCGGCGCGCCCCGGTTTAGGCGTGCACCTCCAGCCCAGCGAACAGCTTCTGGTTCAAACTGCAGAGATGCCCACCGACACCACCGCCCGCCGCCAGACGCGTGCATTGCATGCTGCCCTGCAGCAGCAACGCCAGGCGCATCTGGCCCATCCCTTGCCCACGCTGGCCGAGCGCCGCGCCGACCTGCGCCAGCTGCGCCGCTGGATCCTCGAGCACCAGGAAGCGATCTGCGACGCCATCAGCGCCGACTATGGCCACCGCTCGCGCCACGAGACGATGCTGATGGAACTGATGCCGGTGATCAGCGACATCCAGGTGACGCTGAAGCACCTCGGCGGCTGGATGAAGCCGCAAAAGCGCGCCGTCGACCGCAAGATCTTCGGCCTGGCTGCCAACCGCGTGATCCCGCAGCCGCTGGGCGTGGTCGGCGTGATCGTGCCCTGGAACTTCCCGATCAATCTGAGCTTCCTGCCGCTGGTGGCCATCTTCGCCGCCGGCAACCGCGCGATGGTGAAGATGAGCGAGAACTCGCGCCGCCTCGCGCGGCTGCTGATGCGCACGCTGCCGGACTACTTCCCGCCCGAGAAGCTGCGCTTCTTCGACGACAGCGGCGGTGTCGGCATCGCCTTCTCGCAGTTGCCTTTCGACCACCTGCTGTTCACCGGCTCCAGCGGCACCGGCCGCGCGGTGATGGCCGCCGCCGCGCGCAACCTGTGCCCGGTGACGCTGGAACTCGGCGGCAAGTCGCCGGCCATCGTGTGCGGCGACTTCCCGCTGCGCACCGCCGCCGAGCGCATCCTCTACGTCAAGTGCCTGAACGCCGGCCAGGTGTGCACGACGGTCGACCACGCCTACCTGCCGCGCGCCAGCCTGCCCGAATTCGTGCGCCTGGCGCGCGAGATCGTGCCGCAGCGCTACCCGTCGCTGGCCTCGGCCGACTACAGCTCGCTGATCAACGTCCAGGCCTTCGACCGCCTGGTGCACGCCATGGACGAGGCACGCGCACGCGGCGCCACGCTGCTGCCGCTGATCGACGGGCCGGCGCTGGACCGCAAGGCGCGCAAGATCGCGCCGCACCTGCTGCTGGACGCGCCCGAGGACTGCGAGCTGATGGCGCGCGAGATCTTCGGCCCGATCCTGCCGCTGATCCCCTACGACCGTCTGGACGAAGCCATCGCGCGCATCAACGCCGGACCGCGTCCGCTGGCGCTGTATCCCTTCAGCCACCGCCGCCGCACGCTGGACCACATCGTCACCCACGTCATGTCCGGCGGCGTGTCGATCAACGACGCGCTGCTGCACGTGGGCCAGCACGACCTGCCCTTCGGCGGCGTCGGCGAGTCGGGCATGGGCCACTACCACGGGCGCGAAGGCTTCGACAACTTCTCCAAGCTGCGCCCGGTGTTCCACCAGGCGCGCGTGTCCAGCGTCAGCCTGCTGGCGCCGCCTTACGGCGCGCTGGTCGACCGCGCGCTGAAGCTGCTGGTGCGCTGATTCGCGCCGCGGCGGCGCGGCGGCCGCCGCTGGGTTCCCTCACCCCATCGTCAAAAAGGACTCGGATGCCCATGCCCATGCCCTTGTCTGCCGCGCGCGGCGCGCCAGCGCCCGGCCCCGGCGAGCCCTTCGCCGTGCCCGGCTGGTTCGGCGTGCCGCTGCTGGCGGCGCTGCACCTGGCCATCATCGTCGCCAGCAACTACCTGGTGCAGTGGCCGGTGCAGATCTTCGGCGTGCTCACCACCTGGGGCGCCTTCACCTTCCCGCTGGTCTTCGTGGCCACCGACCTGACGGTGCGGCTGCTCGGCCAACGGCCGGCGCGGCGCGTCGTCGCCCGCGTCATGCTGCCGGCGCTGGCGGCGTCGTACGCGGTGTCGGTGCTGTTCCACGAGGGGCGCTTCGCCGGCTGGGCCGCCCTGGGCGAATTCAACCCCTTCGTCGCGCGCATCGCGCTGGCCAGCTTCGCAGCCTACGTCGCCGGCCAGCTGCTCGACATCGCGGTGTTCGCGCGGCTGCGGCGCCGCCGGCCCTGGTGGCTGGCGCCGGCCGCGTCGACGGTGTTCGGCAGCGCGCTCGACACGGCGCTGTTCTTCGCCGTGGCCTTCCACCGCAGCAGCGACGCCTTCATGGCCGAACACTGGGTGGCCATCGCGTGGGTCGACTACGCGGCCAAGCTGGCGATCAGCCTGATCGCCTTCGTGCCGCTGTACCGGCTGCTGCTCGAGCACTTGGCGCGGCCGCTGCGGCCGGCGCGCGGCGCCGCCTGAAGCCGCGCCGGCAGATCGACGCGGCGCCGGCACAGCCCGGCGAACGGCCCCATCGCCGCGACGACAAGCGCCATGGGTGAGTTCAGTGCGCCGGCGCCGTCTCGTCGGCCTCGATCCCGCTGGCCCTCAAGCGCAGCGCATTGCCGATCACCGAGGCCGAGCTCAGGCTCATGGCCAGCGCGGCGATCATCGGCGACAGCAGCAAGCCGGTGAACGGGTACAGCACGCCCGCGGCCAGCGGCACGCCGAGCGCGTTGTAGACGAAGGCGAAGCCCAGGTTCTGCTTCATGTTGGCGATCGTCGCCTGCGACAGCCGGCGCGCCCGCGCGATGCCGCGCAGGTCGCCCTTGATCAGCGTGAGCTGCGCGCTGCTCATGGCCACGTCGGTGCCGGTGCCCATGGCGATGCCGACGTCGGCCTGGGCCAGCGCGGGCGCGTCGTTGATGCCGTCGCCGGCCATCGCCACCACCCGGCCTTCGCGCTGCAGCCGCTCGACCAGCCGCAGCTTGCCGGCCGGCGTAACTTCGCCGTGGAACTCGGCGATGCCCAGCCGCGCGGCGACCGCCTGGGCCGTGGTCTGGCCGTCGCCGGTGGCCATGACGACGCGCAGCCCGGCCTGCCGCAGCTCGGCCAGCGCCGCCGCCGTGCTGCTCTTGATCGGGTCGGCCACCGCCAGCAGGCCGGCGAGCCGGCCGTCGGCGGCGAGGAACATCACGCTCGCGCCTTCGGCGCGCAGCGTCTCGGCCGGCGCGCGCAGGGTCTCGGCCGCCACCCCGGCGTCGCGCAGCAGCGCGCTGTTGCCCAGCACCAGCGCCTGCCCGGCGACGCGGCCGTGCACGCCCATGCCGGTGCTGGACTCGAAGCTCTCGGGCTTGTCCAGCCGCAGGCCGCGCTCGCGTGCCGCGCGCACGATGGCGTCGGCCAGCGGGTGCTCGCTGCCCTGGTCGAGGCTGGCGGCCAGGCGCAGCACCTCGTCGTCGCCGCCGGGCGTGCCTGGCGCGGCGATGGCGCGGTGGAACGCCGGGCGGCCCTCGGTCAGCGTGCCGGTCTTGTCGACCACCAGCGTGTCGACGCGGCGCAGGTTCTCGATCGCCGCGGCGTCGCGGAACAGGATGCCCTGGGTCGCGGCGCGGCCGGTGGCGACCATGATCGACATCGGCGTGGCCAGCCCGAGCGCGCAGGGGCAGGCGATGATCAGCACCGCCACCGCGTTGACCAGCGCATAGACCCAGCTCGGCTCGGGCCCGACCAGGCCCCAGACGAAGAAGGTGGCGACGGCAACCGCCACCACCGCCATCACGAACCAGCCGGCCACCTGGTCGGCCATGCGCTGCATCGGCGCCTTCGAGCGCTGCGCCTCGGCCACCATCTGCACGATCTGCGACAGCATGGTCTGCGCGCCGGTGTGCTCGGCGCGCATCACCAGCGCGCCCGAGGTGTTCAGCGTGGCGCCGATCAACTTGTCGCCGGCGCGCTTGCTCACCGGCAGCGGCTCGCCGGTGAGCATCGATTCGTCGACCGCGCTGCTGCCCTCGGTCACCGCGCCGTCGACCGGCACCTTCTCGCCCGGGCGCACGCGCAGCAGGTCGCCGGCGTGCACATGCGCGATCGGCACGTCCTCCTCGCTGCCGTCGGGCAGGATGCGGCGCGCGGTCTTGGGCGCCAGGCCGAGCAGCGCCTTGATCGCCGCCGAGGTCTGCGAGCGCGCGCGCAGCTCGAGCATCTGGCCGAACAGGGTCAGCGAGATGATCACCACCGCGGCCTCGAAGTACACGCCGACGCGGCCGTGCGCGGCGAAGCTTGCGGGGAACACGCCCGGCGCCACGGTGGCGACGACGCTGTAGAGGAAGGCCGCGGCGGTGCCCAGGCCGATCAGCGTCCACATGTTGGGGCTGCGGTTGGCGATCGACTGCACGCAGCGCACGAAGAAGGGCCAGCCGGCCCACAGCACCACCGGCAGCGACAGCAGCAGCTCGACCCAGCTCTGCGCTGCCGGCTCCATCAGCTTCAGCTGGTGGCCGAACATCGCCAGCACGAAGACCGCCAGCGTCAGCGGCAGCGTCCACCAGAAGCGGCGCGTGAAGTCGCGCAACTCGGCGTCGTCGTCCTCGGCGTCAGCCGCCGGCAGCACGGGCTCGAGCGTCATGCCGCACTTGGGGCAGTTGCCGGGGTGGTCCTGGCGGATCTCCGGGTGCATCGGGCAGGTGTAGATCGTGACACCGGCTGCGGCTGCGGCGGCTGCGGCGGGCGTGCTGGCGTTGGCGTGGCCGGCGTGGGCAGGGTCGGTGTGGGTTGGCTCGGCGCCGTGGCCGGCGTGGCCATGGCCGGTGTGGGCAGCGTCGACGCCGTGGCCGGTGCGCTCGTGGCCTGAGTGTGCGTGCCCGCCGTGGCCATGGCCGTGTCCGGCCGCGGCGGCTGCGCCTTCGGGCAGCAGCGTCATGCCGCACTTCGGGCAGTTGCCGGGGTGATCCTGGCGGATCTGCGGATGCATCGGGCAGGTGTAGATCGTGGCGCCGGTGGCCGGCGCGGGTGCAGCGCCGTGGCCCGGCGCGTGGCCGGCGTGCCGGTGGGGGTCGTGCTTGCCGTGTTCTTCGTCGTCCATGGCGTTTGCCCTGTGCATCCTGTGCAGATGGCGCACCCTCAGTGCAACCCTCAGTGCAACCCTCAGTGCTTGTGGCTGCCCGCGGCATCCACCACCTTGACCTGCCCGCGCATGCCGGCCTCGAAGTGGCCGGGCAGCAGGCAGGCGAAGTCGGCGTCGCCGGCTTGCGTGAACTGCCACACCAGCTCGCCGGTCTGGCCGGGGTCGACGCTGACCTGGTTCGGCTCGGCATGCGCCATGCCCGGGTGCTTGCGCATCTGCTCGGCGTGCGCCTGCATCTCGGCGACGCTGCCCAGCACCATCTCGTGCGCGAGCCGGCCCTGGTTGACGAGCACGAAGCGCACGGTATCGCCGCGCTGCACGCTGATGCGCTCCGGCTCGAAGCGCATGCGGTCGTCCATCACGACCCTCACGGTGCGATTGACCTTCTTCGGGTCGCCGGGCCGGCCCGGTATGCCGGCCTGGGTCTGGCCGGCGGCGGCGTGCGTGTGGGATCCGTCGCCACCCGCGAACGCGGTCGGCGCGGCGGACAGCAAGGCGGCAAGCGCTGCCGCAGCAGCGAGGGCGTGAAGTTTCATGTCGGATCACTCGGGAGTGAAGGCCATGTGGGGCGCGGTCAGGCGGGCGATGCCGCCGCGTTCCTTCGGCCGCGCCGCGGCGAGCGGCGGCAGCGTCAGCGGGTCGTCGCAGCGGAATATCTTGGCCGAGACGCCGCAGGCCTTGGCGGCGTCACCGATGTTCATGGTGGCCCTCGCTCATTCGTGATCCCCGGGGTTCGACATGGCGGGAGCTTGAAGCTTGCCACGGCGGGAATGTCAAGCGTCGGCTGAGCGCGCAGCCGCTGCCGGTTCGGCGAGCTTATCGCGGCCGTGATTTCGCCGCAGGGGGTCGAAGCCAGCCTGATGGCCATCGCGGCGCGCCGGGCGCTGCAGGTCACCCCCCGCCGCTGCGGCGCGTTGAACTCGCGGGCTGATGCAGCCCTTCACCTCCAAACTTGGAAAGCTGTCATGACCACGAAACTCATTTCCGCGCTCGCCGCTGCCGCATTCGCTGGCGCCTTCGCGATCTCGGCTCACGCTGCCGCCGCGGAGTCCGCTCCCGCCGACACCGCCAAACCCGCCCACACCGCGAAGAGCACGAAGCACGCCAAGAGTAGCACGCACGCCAAGAGCAGCAAGCAGCACAAGAACTCGACGGCGAAGCCCAAGGCCGCCGACGACAAGGCCGCCAAGCCGGCCAGTTGAGGCCTCGGCGTTGCGCGCGGGCCGGTGCGTCGGCCCGCCGCGCCGGCTGGCGCGGCAGGGGCGGCGGCGGCGCTCAGGCCCCGACCGCGATCATCAGCTGCACGAGCACGATCTTCAGGATGGTGCCGACGCCTGGGAAGATCATCGCGTAGCCCAGGTCGGGCCGGCCGGTCGGGCACAGCTGGCTGCCATAGGCGATGATGGCCGGGTTGCCGGTGGCGCCCGAGGCGATGCCCACCAGGTCGTCGTACTTCATGCGCAGCACGAACCAGCCGCCGAGGATCACGATCAGCACCACCACCACCACCTGGATGACGCCCGCGAGCAGCAGCGGCAGCCCCTCGTGCGCGATGTTGCGCACGAAGGGCTCGCCCGAGGACATGCCCACGCCGGCCAGGAACAGCGTGAGCCCGAAGTTGCGCAGCAGCGTGTTGGCGACCTGCGGCAGGCTCCAGTCGAACGGCCCGAGCCGGCGCAGGTAGCCGAGCACCAGCGCGGTGACGATCACGCCGCCGGCCGCGCCCAGGCTCACCGAGCCGAGGCCCGGGATCGGAATCGGCACCAGGCCGAGCAGGCCGCCGGCGACCATGCCCAGGCCCAACGACATGAACGAAAACTGCGCCTCGGCATTGACCGAATCGCCGAAGATCCTGCTGAACCTGCCCAGGTGTTCGGGCGGCGCCAGCACGCCGAGCTGGTCGCCGTACTCGAGCACCAGATCCGCCGTCGGCACCAGGTCGACGTCCCCGCGGCGAACCTGCAGGATCCGGCAGGGAAACTCCTGCGGCAGCGGCAGCTGATCCAGCCGCTGCCCGACCAGCGCCTCGCGCGAGACGTACACCAGCACCAGGTCGAGATCGTGGCGGTCGCCGCGGATGTCTGCGCGGTCGGGGGACAGCTTCAGATCGTCCATGGCGGCGGGCTGTCCGGACACCTGCAACAGGTCGCCGGCCTGCAGCACCGTGTGCCTTTCCACGAAGCGGTTGCTGCCGTCCCGGCGCAGCACCGTGGTGCCGGTGCCCGACGGCAGCCTTTGCCGCACCTCGCCGACCGTGTGGCCGACCAGGCCGGCCTCGTCGACGCTGATCTCCACCGTCCGCATGTGCTGGCTGCCCATCGTCTCGACCTTCGGGCGCAGCAGCTTGTGGGTGAGGAAGAACAGCAGGATCGGGCCGAACACGCCGAACGGATAGGCGATCGCGTAGGCCACGGCGGGCAGGCTGCTGCCCGAGACGCTGATCGCCGTCTGCAGGCTGGCGGTGCTGGTCAGCGAGCCGGCGAACATGCCGGTGGCGCTTTCGACGCTGAAGCCGAGCCAGCGGGCGCACAGCAGCGCGACGGCGCTGCCGGCCACGACCGCCACCGCCGCGAGCAGGTTGGCGCGCAAACCGAAGCTGCTGACCAGCCCCTTGAAGAAGGTGCGGCCGTACTGGATGCCGGTGCAGTACAGGAACAGGATCAGGCCGATGCTGCCCAACAGCCCTGGCGGCGTGGCCTTGGGCGCGATCGCCCCGATCCCCAGCCCCACGAACAGCACCGCGCCGATGCCCAGCGAGAACCCCGCCACCTGCACGCGGCCCAGCGCATAGCCCAGGCCGATGACCAGGAACAGCGCGATGAACGGCTGCGCGTCCAGGAATACCCCGATGGCCTGCATCCGTCTTCTCCCCTTCTTGGTCTTCTTCTGCTTGCGGGCCGGTTCAGACCGCCTGCGCCGGCCTGACGCGCACCGCCTTCGAGCCCACGATCTGGCGGTACTGCGCGCGCAGGAACGCGCCGGCATCGCCGCCGCGCTGCGCCGCCGACAGCCGCCCGCGCAGCCCGTCCAGCGTGGCATGGCCGCGCTGCGCCATCCACGCGCGCAGCCCCTGCACCAGTGTGCCGATGTGCTGCGGCCCGTGGCGCAGCAGGGCCGAGGTGCTCATGACCACGTCGGCGCCGGCCAGCAGGTACTTGACCACGTCCTCGCCGCTCCACACGCCCGAGGTGGCCGCCAGCGACGCGCCGCCCAGGTGCCCGTGCAGCACCGACATCCACGCCAGGCCGAGCCGGATGTCGGCCGGCGTGCTCAGGTCGAAGTCGGGCTGCGGCTGCAGCGTGCCCAGGTCGATGTCGGGTTCGTAGAAGCGGTTGAACAGCGCCAGCCCGTCGGCGCCTGAGCGCACCAGCTGCAGCGCGAAGTGGCCGGTGCTGCTGTGGAAGGGCGAGAGCTTCACCGACACCGGGATGCGCACGCAGGCCTTCACCGCGCGCAGCACGTCCACGCATTCGCGGTCGACCTGCGTGCCGTCCTCGGACAGGTCGGCCGGGATGCGGAACACGTTGAGCTCGATGGCCGCGGCGCCGGCCTGCTCGAGCTGGCGCGCAAAGTCGGTCCAGCCGGCGCGCGACACGCCGTTCAGGCTGGCGATGACCGGGATGCCGGCGCGCTCGGCGGCACGGCGCAGCGTGTCCAGGCGCTGGTCGAGCACGCCGCGCTGATGGGCGGCTTCCGGGAAGAAGCCGCCGCTGGCTTCGGGAATCGCGCCGCCGTCGGCTTCGAGCAGCGCCATTTCGGCCAGCTCGGCCGCGGCGATCTGCTCTTCATAGATCGAGGCCATGACCACCGCCGCCGCGCCGGCGTCGGCCAGGCGGCAGATGCCGTCCACATCCCGCGTCAGCGGCGAGGCCGAGGCCACCACCGGATGCGGCAGCTCCAGCCCGAGATAGCGGGTGCGCAAGTCGATGCCGTTCATGATGTCGCGTCCTCCCAGTGCGGCAGGAACCGGCTGCCGTCGCGGGCAGCGAAGTCCTCGTACATGCGGTAGCGCTCGTCGATCGAGGCCTGCGCCTGGGCGAGCATTTCGGCGGCGGACTCGGGGTTGCTGCGCTTCAGGCTGCTGTAGCGCAGCTCGCGGTAGGCGTAGTCCTCGAGCGGGATGCGCGGGCGCGTCGAATCGAGGCGGAACGGGTTCAGCCCGGACTTGCGCAGCCGCGGGTCGAAGCGGAACAGCGGCCAGTGGCCGCTGGCCACCGCGCGCGCGGCCTGCTTCATGCCGATGCGCAGGTCGATGCCGTGCGCGATGCACTGCGAATACGCGAGCACCAGCGACGGCCCCGGATACGACTCGGCTTCGCGCAGCGCGATCAGCGCCTGCTCGGCGTTGGCGCCCATGGCGATCTGCGCGACGTAGACGTTGCCGTAGGTGATGGCCTGCATGCCGAAGTCCTTGCGCGGCACGCGTTTGCCGGCCGCGGCGAACTTGGCCGACGCGCCCAGCGGCGTGGCCTTGGACGACTGGCCGCCGGTGTTCGAATAGACCTCGGTGTCGAGCACCAGCACGTTGACGTCGCGGCCCTGCGCCAGCACGTGGTCCAGCCCGCCGTAGCCGATGTCGTAGGCCCAGCCATCGCCGCCGATGATCCACACGCTGCGCCGCAGCAGGAAGTCGGCCACGGTCTCGAGCGTGCGCGCCTCGGGCCGGTCGATGCCGGCCAGCCGCCGGCGCAGCAGCGCGACGCGCTCGCGCTGCGCGGCCAGCGCCGCTTCACCCTGCTGCTCGGCGCCCAGCAGGGCGTCAGCCAGGTCGGCGCCGATGGCGTCGGCCAGCGGCGCGAGCAGCGATCGCGCCACGGCGGCCTGCTGGTCGATGGCCAGCCGGTAGCCCAGGCCGAACTCGGCGTTGTCCTCGAACAGCGAATTGGCCCAGGCCACGCCGCGCCCGGCATCGTTGGCGCGCCAGGCGTGCGCCGGCGTGTTGGCGGCGTAGATGGCCGAGCAGCCGGTGGCGTTGGCCACCTGCATGCGGTCGCCGAACAGCTGCGAGATCAGCTTCAGGTAGGGCGTTTCGCCGCAACCGGCGCAGGCGCCGCTGAACTCGAACAGCGGCTCGAGGAACTGCACGCCGCGCACGTTGGCCATGTTGACGTGCGCGCGCTCGACCTTGGGCAGCGTCTCGAAGAAGGCGATGTGCGCGCGCTCGCGCTCCAGGATCGGCAGCTTCTCGCCCATGTTGATGGCGCGATGCGCCGGATCGTCAGGGCTGATCGCCGGGCAGGCCTCGACGCACACGCCGCAGCCGGTGCAGTCCTCGACGTAGAACTGCAGCGTGAAGCGCGCGTCGGGGTAGCCGCGCGCGTTGGCCGGCGCCGACGGGAACGATGCGGGCGCGCCATCCAGCGCCTTGGCGTCGTATGAAGCCGAGCGGATCACCGCGTGCGGGCAGACGATGCTGCACTGGCCGCACTGGAAGCACAGCTGCGCATCCCAGATCGGCACTTCGACGGCGATGTTGCGCTTTTCGTAGCGCGTCGTGCCCGCCAGGAAGCTGCCGTCCACCGGCAGGTGGCTCACCGGGATGGCGTTGCCGCGCCCGGCCATGATCTCGCCGGTGATCCGGCGCACGAACAGCGGCGCATCGGCGGGCACGATCGGCGGGATCGGGTGGCGCGCGCTCACGCGCGCGGGCACGCGGACCTGGTGCAGGCCGGCGACCGCGGCATCGACGGCGGCGAAGTTCAGCTCCACGAGCTTGCGGCCCTTGCTGCCGTAGGTTTTTTCGATCGAATGCTTGATCTCGGCGATGGCCTGCTCGGGCGGCAGCACCTGGGCCAGGTGGAAGAAGCAGGTCTGCAGGATGGTGTTGGTGCGCATGCCCAGGCCGATGCGCATCGCCACCTCGGAGGCGTCGATGATCCAGAACTTCAGCTTGCGCTCGATCAGCGTCTGCTGCACCTCGCGCGGCAGGCGGTCCCAGACCTCGTCCGGGCCGTAGGGGCTGTTGAGCAGGAAGGTGCCGCCGGGCCGCACCTTGCCGAGCACGTCGATGCGGCGCAGGAAGTCGAACTTGTGGCAGGCGACGAAGTTCGCCTGGCGGATCAGGTAGGGCGCCGCGATCGGCTGCGTGCCGAAGCGCAGGTGCGAAGTGGTCTCGCCGCCCGACTTGTGCGAGTCGTAGTCGAAATAGGCCTGCGCATAACGCCCCGGCGCTTCGCTGAGGATCTTGACGCTGTTCTTGTTGGCACCCACCGTGCCGTCGGCGCCCAGGCCGTAGAACAGGCAGCGCACCGTGCCCTCGGGCTCGATGTCCAGATCGGCGTCGTAGTCCAGGCTGGTGTGGCCGACGTCGTCGACGATGCCCAGCGTGAAGCCGTCGCGCGGCTGCGCGCGTGCCGCTTCGTCGAACGCCGCCTTGGCCATGCCCGGGTGGAAGTCCTTCGACGACAGGCCGTAGCGCCCGCCGATGACGCGCGGCATGCCGGCGCGCCGGCCGCCGGCCACGGCCTGCGCCAGCACGCCGATCACGTCGGCGTGCAGCGGCTCCATCGGCGCGCCCGGCTCCTTGGTTCGGTCGAGCACGACCACGCTGCGCACGCTGGCCGGCAGCGCGGCCAGGAAGGCGTCGACCGGGAACGGGCGGTAGAGCACGATCTGCAGCGCGCCCACCTTGTGCGCCGCATCCTGCGCGTTCAGCCACGCGGCCGTCTCGCGCACCACCTCGGCGCCCGAGCCCATGCTGACGACGACGCGCTCGGCATCGGCCGGGCCGTCGTAGCGCACCAGCGCGTAGCGGCGCCCGGTGAGTTCGGCGAAGCGGTCCATGGCCTGCTGCACCACGCCCGGCATGCGCGCATAGAACGGGTTGCCGGCCTCGCGCGCCTGGAAGTAGGTGTCGGGGTTCTGCCAGGTGCCGCGGATGACCGGGTGCTCGGGGCTCAGCGCGCGCAGCCGGTGCGCGCGCACGTGCTGCTCGTCGATCATCGCGCGCACCTGCGCGTCGGGAATCAGCGCGACGCGGTTGTATTCGTGCGAGGTGCGAAAGCCGTCGGCGAAGTGGATGATCGGCACCCGCCCGGCCAGCGTGGCGGCCTGCGCGATCAGCGCCAGGTCGTGGCTTTCCTGCACCGACGCCGCCCCGAGCATCGCGAAGCCGGTGCCGCGCGCGGCCATGATGTCCTGGTGGTCGCCGAAGATCGACGACGCCGCCGAGGCCAGCGCGCGCGCGGCCACGTGGAACACCGTGGGCGTCAGCTCGCCGGCGATCTTGTACATGTTGGGCAGCATCAGCAGCAGCCCCTGCGACGCGGTGAAGGTCGTCGTCAGCGCGCCCGACTGCAGGGCGCCGTGCACGCAGCCGGCGGCGCCGCCCTCGGACTGCATCTCCTGCACCACCGGCACCTGGCCCCAGATGTTGCGCTGCCCGCGTGCCGCCCAGGTATCGGCCAGCTCGGCCATCACCGAGGACGGCGTGATCGGGTAGATCGAGCAGATCTCGTTGACGCGGTAGGCGATCCAGGCGGCGGCGGTGTTGCCGTCCATCGTCTCGAAGCGCGGCGGGGTGGGCGTGGTCATCGGATCCTCCGTGTGCGCGTCGGCCGCTCGGGCTTGCCGGTTCATGGCCGCACCTTGAAGCGCGACGGCGCCAGCGCTTCGCCCAGGCTGCCGAGCGGCAGCGCACCGCTGCCGCCGGCGGCGTGGTCGGGCGCCATCTCGATGGCGTGGCACGGGCACTGCTCGAAGCAGGTGGCGCAGCCGGTGCACAGCTCGAGCTCGACCGCGTAACCCCGGCCGGGGCCGAGCCGGCGGATCGCCTGTTCGGGGCAGGCGGCAAAGCAGTTGTCGCATTCGAAGCAGTTGCCGCACGACAGGCAGCGCGCGGCCTCGTAGCGCGCCTGCGCCGGCGTGAGCCCGGCCACCACTTCGCCGAAGCCGGCGCGCAGTTCGGGCGGCAGCTCCTTCTGCAGGCTGCGCGGGGCTTCCAGGTAGCCGGGCAGGTGCAGGTCGTCGAAGTCCACGATCCGGTTCGACGTCCGGTGCACGTACTGCTGCCCGCGCAGCCAGGCGTCGATGTGCCGCGCCGCGGCCTTGCCGTGGCCGACCGCAGTGGTCATGGTGCGCGCGCCGCCGATGCAGTCGCCGCCGGCGAACAGGCCGTCCTCGCCGCTCATCATCTCGGCGCCGACCTGCACCACGCCTTGCGCGACCGCCGCCTTGGGCGCGCCGGCCAGCAGCGACAGGTCGCTGTGCTGGCCCACGGCGAGCAGCACCGAATCGGCGGCCAGACGCTCGGTCTGCCCGGTGGGCACCACCTTGCCGCCGGCATCCAGCGCCATCTTTTCGATGAGCACGCCCTCGGCGCCGAACTGCCGCACCGTGCTCACCCACTTGACCTTCACGCCCTCGGTGAAGGCTTCCGCGGCCTCGTCCGGGTGCGCGCCCATGTGCGCCTGGTCGCGCCGATAGACGAGCACGGCCTGCTCGGCGCCCAGCCGCTGCGCGGTGCGCGCCGCATCCAGCGCGGTGTTGCCGCCGCCGACGACCACGACCACGCGGCCCAGCGCCGGCCGCTCGTCGCGGCGCACCTGGTCGAGCAGCTCGACCGCGTCGACGATGCGGCGCCCGTCGACGGCCGGGATGTCCAGGTGGTTGCTGAGCTGCGCGCCCACCGCGACGAAGGCGGCGTCGAAGCCGCCTTCGCGGCGCGCGCGCGCCACGTCGTCGACGCGCTCGCCGCAGCGCAGCGTCACGCCGGGCAGGGCGGTGACGCGCGCGATCTCGCGCTGCAGATCGGCGCGCGGCAGCCGGTATTCGGGAATGCCGTAGGCCATCATGCCGCCCGGCTGCGGGTTCTGGTCGCGGATCTCCACCGCATGGCCCATGCGCGCCAGCTGCCACGCGCACGACAGGCCGGCCGGCCCGGCGCCGACGACGAGCACGCGCTTGCCCGAAGGCGCCGCCGCCGGCACGCTCCAGCCGCTGGCGCCGGCCAGGTCACCGAGGAAACGCTCGACCGCGTGGATGGCGATCGGCGCGTCGAGCTCGGCGCGGTTGCAGCTCGTCTCGCACGGGTGGTAGCAGGCGCGCCCGTGCGTGGCCGGCAGCGGGTTGTTCTCGACCAGCTTGCGCCAGGCGGCCTCGTGCTGGCCGGCCTGGGCCAGCGCCAGCCAGCCCTGGATGTCCTCGCCGGCCGGGCAGGCATGGTTGCACGGCGGCAGGAAGTCGATCCAGACCGGCTTCTGCCAGCGCAGGCTGCCCACGCCCTTGCGCGTCGTCAGCGCCAGCACCTGGGTCATGTCGTCGGGTTTCAGCGGCATCGCAGTCTCCGTCAGATCTCAGTCGACGATCAGTTCTTCGCTCAAGGGCTCGCCGCGCGCGAACTGGCCGATGCTGTCGATCGTCGTGCGGCTGATCGTGCTCATCGCCTCGTGCGTGAAGAAGGCCTGGTGTCCGGTGACGATCACGTTGTGGAAGGACAGCAGCCGCTCGAACAGGTCGTCGGTCATGATCTCGCTCGACCAGTCGCGAAAGAACAGGCTCGCCTCCTGCTCGTACACGTCGATGGCCGCGCCGCCCAGGCGCGCGGACTTCAGCGCCTCGATGACCGCCGCGGTGTCGATGAGCGCGCCGCGGCTGGTATTGACCAGGATCAGCCCCGGCTTGCACATGGCCAGCCGGCGCGCATCGATCAGGTGGTGCGTCTGCGGCGTCAGCGGGCAGTGCAGCGAGACCACGTCGGCCAGCGCGAGCGCCTCGTCCAGGCCGACGTAGCGGCCGCCGAGCGCGGTGAACGCGGCGTTCTCGAAGCTGTCGTGGCCGAGCACCGTGCAGCCGAAGCCGCGCATGATGCGGGCGAACTCGATGCCGATGCGGCCGGTGCCGATCACCGCCACGGTGCGGCCGTGCAGGTCGAAACCGAGCAGGCCGTCGAGCCTGAAGTTGCCGTCGCGGGTGCGGTACCACGCGCGCGGAATTCGCCGCACCAGCGACAGCAGCAACGCCGCCGTATGCTCGGCGACCGAGTACGGCGAATAGGTGCTGACGCGCACCACGCGCACGCCGTGGGCGCGCGCCGCAGCCAGGTCGACGTTGTTGAAGCCGGTGCAGCGCAGCGCCAGCAGCCGCGTGCCTTGGGCGGCCAGCGCCTTCAGCACGCCGGCGTCGGCGAGATCGTTGACGAACACGCATGCGACTTCGCGCCCGGCGGCCAGGCCGACGGTATCGGCGCCCAGCGCGGCGTCGAAGTAGTGCAGCCGGCACACGCCGTGTTCGTTGGCCGCGTCGAGGAACTGCTGGTCGTAGCTCTGCGCCGAGAAGACCGCCACCTGCGGCACGGCGCCGCGGGCGGCATCGGCGCGCGCTGCATGCGGCTGCGCTCGCTGTCCTGGGGCTTCGGCCATTGCGGCTTCGTCGGCTGCTGCAGAAAGGGGGTGCATGCCGCCACGGCAGCGATGAGCAGCGTTCGGCAACGCGATGATGCTGCGATGCCGTCGGCGTTTATTGATTTTGATCATCCCGATCGCCGGGCACGCTTTCGCGCGGATTCCACCATCGCGCTCACCTCGTACTACCTGCGCGAGCGCTCGTGCGCGATGCGGGTGAATCCTGCAAAAAAGCGTCCGGCGCGCCGCACAGCACAATCAGGGGTATGACAAACCTTGCCTCCCTGTTGAAAACCGAGATCTCCCGCGTGGCGCGCAAGGAAGTGCGCGCCGAGACCGCCAGCCTGAAGAAGGCCGTCGGCAAGTACCGCGCCGAGATCGCTGCGCTCAAGCGGCGCGCTCAGGCATTGGAGCTCGAGTTGCGCCGCTTGGGCAGGGCCCATGCGCAAGCGGCGCCGGCCCAAGAGCAGGCGCAGCCTGCGCAGAAACTTCGATTCACCGCCAAGGGCTTGGCATCGCAACGGCGCAGACTGGGCCTGTCGGCCCAGGACATCGGATTGCTGGTGGGCGCTTCCGGCCAGTCGATCTACAACTGGGAGGAAGGCAAGGCGCATCCGCGGGCCAAGCACCTTCCAGCCATCGCAGCGCTGAGGACCATGGGCAAGAAGGAAGCCGCGGCGCGCCTGGCGTCGCTGCGCTAGTGCAGTGTTCCACGCTATGCAGCACATAAAACCGTGTCTTTGCCGCCCTGGCGTCGTTGCAAATCCTCGTGATACCTACGGGTATCACTGCGGTTTGCGCCTAGCCAGGACGACAAATCCATCGGTTTTCTTAAGTGCCGCACAGCGTGGAACACTGCACTAGACACCCGGCTTGCGCGAGCGCCCGCACGGCAGCGGCCCGCGCGGCCGTTCGCAGTACGATGCGCACATCCAACTGCTTGTCCAACTGCTTGGTGCGCGAGTGGCCTGTGGCCGCCGTCCGGCTGCTGCCGAAGCGGGCCGAACCCGTGCGCCGGATCGTCATCGATGTCCTACAGCAATGATCCCGCCGCCTGGATGTGGCGCCAGGCCTGTGAGCTGATCGATCAGGCAGAACGGCTGCAGCGGCAGTTCTTTCGCCTGGGCACACCCGAACGCGCCCAGGCGACCTGGGAGCCGCCCGTCGACGTCTTCGAGAACGAACGCGAAATCGTCATGGTCGTCGCCATGCCGGGGGTCGCGGTGGAACGGGTGCAGGTGCTCAGCGAGGCCGGCACGCTGGTCGTTCGCGGCGTGCGCCCGCTGCCGTTCATCGACTCGCGCCAGCGCGTGCGCCAGCTCGAGATTCCCTATGGGGCCTTCGAGAGGCGCATCGCCCTGCCGCCCGGGCGGCTGAAGCTCGACCCGCCCGAATCGATCCAGGGTTGCCTGGTTTTGCGGCTGCAAAAGATCGACAGGTCCGGCGATGAATGAGCAGACCCGATCCCCCGAGGCGGTGCCGAGCGCCGGCGCCGACAGCGCCGCGGCGCCTGCGCTCCCGCTCGAAACCGCAGCGCCGCCGGCGCCCGCGTCGCGGCCGCTGCCGGACGATGCCTTGATCATCGTGCCGGTGCGCGAACTGGTGATGTTTCCGGGCATGGTGCTGCCGCTGACCATCGGCCAGGCGTCGTCGTTGGCGGCGCTGCAGGAGGCGCTGTGTCTCGAACGGCCGATCGGCGTGCTGCTGCAGAGCAAGCTCGAGGTCGATGACCCCGTCCCCGCCGATCTGCATTGGGTCGGCACCAGCGCAGGCATATTGCGCTTCGTGACCACGCCCGACGGCGTGCACCGGGTGATCGCCAAGGGCTTGCGCCGCTTTCGCGCGCTGCAGTTCCTCGAGGGCCATGCGTTCATGCTCGCGCGCGTCGAATACATCGAGAACGCGCCGCACGACGACGTGGAGATCGAGGGCCGCGCGCGCACGCTGAAGTCGCGCGCGGCCGAAACGCTTCAGCTGCTGCCCCAGGTTCCGGCCGAGATGATGGCCGCGCTGCAGGCCGTCGAAGAGCCCTCGCAACTGGCCGACTTCATCGCCGCGCTGATCGACGTCTCGACCGAGGAGAAGCAGTCGCTGCTCGAAACCTTCGACCTGAAGGTCCGTCTCGACCGGCTGATCGATCTCCTGTCGCACCGCATCGAGGTGCTGAAGGTATCGCGCGAGGTCGACGCGCGCACCCGCGAGTCGATCGGCGACGTCAACCGCAAACATCTGCTGCGCGAGCAGATGCGCACGATCCAGAAGGAGCTGGGCGAAGGCGAAGAGGGCGCGGCCGAGATCGCCGAACTCGACAAGGCGATCACCGACGCGCACATGCCCGAGGACGTCGACAAGGCCGCACGCAAGGAGCTCAAGCGCCTGGAACGCATGCCCGAGGCGGCCGGCGAGCATTCGATGCTGCGCAGCTACCTCGACTGGCTGATCGAGCTGCCGTGGGCGAAGGTCGAAGCGCCGGCCATCGACATCGCCGAAGCGCGGCGCATCCTCGACGCCGACCATTTCGGGCTCGACAAGATCAAGAAGCGCATCCTCGAATACCTGGCGGTGCGCAAGCTCAATCCGTCCGGGCGCAGCCCGATCCTGTGCTTCGTCGGGCCGCCCGGCGTGGGCAAGACCTCGCTCGGGCAGAGCATCGCCAAGGCGACCGGCCGCGCCTTCGCGCGCATCAGCCTCGGCGGCGTGCACGACGAGGCCGAGATTCGCGGCCATCGGCGCACCTATGTCGGTGCGCTGCCCGGCACGATCGTGCAGAACCTGCGCAAGATCGGCACGCGCAACTGCGTGATGATGTTCGACGAGGTCGACAAGCTCGGCGCCGGCGGCTTCCAGGGCGATCCGGCGTCGGCGCTGCTCGAAGTGCTCGACCCGGAGCAGAACTCGAGCTTCCGCGACACCTATCTCGCGGTACCGTTCGATCTGTCGCAGGTGATGTTCATCTGCACCGCGAACGTGCTCGACACCATCCCCGGCCCGTTGCGCGACCGCATGGAGATCATCCAGCTGCCGGGCTACACCGCACAGGAAAAACTGCAGATCGCCCGCCGCTACCTGCTGCCGCGCCAGTTGGCGGCCACCGGGCTGAGCGCCGAGCAGTGCCAGGTCACCGATGCGGCGCTGCTGGCCATCATCGACGACTACACGCGCGAGGCCGGCGTGCGCAACCTGGAGCGCGAGATCGGCAGCGCGCTGCGCCACACCGCGGTGCGCATCGCCGAAGGCGAGCTGCAGCAGCTGACCATCGACGCGGCCGACCTGCACGCGATCCTCGGCGTGCAGAAGTTCGACGCCGACGTCGCCATGCACGCCAATATCCCCGGCGTGGCCACCGGCCTGGCGTGGACACCGGTCGGCGGCGACATCCTGTTCATCGAGGCTGCGCGCGCGCCGGGCAGCGGCCGGCTGATCCTGACCGGCCAACTCGGCGACGTCATGAAGGAAAGCGCGCAGGCCGCGCTGTCATTGGTCAAGGGCCGCGCGGACCAGTTGGGCATCGCGCCCGAATCGCTCGAGAAAGCGGACATCCACATCCATGTGCCGGCCGGCGCGACGCCCAAGGACGGGCCGAGCGCGGGGGTGGCGATCTTCGTCGCACTGACCTCGCTGCTCAGCGGGCGGCCGGTCAGGAGCGATGTGGCGATGACCGGCGAGATCAGCCTGCGCGGACTGGTGCTGCCGATCGGCGGCGTCAAGGAGAAGGTGCTGGCGGCGCTGCGCGCCGGCATCCACACCGTGCTGCTGCCGGCGCGCAACCAGCGCGATCTCGAAGACATTCCTGCGGACGCACGCGCGCAGCTGACGTTCATCTGGCTGGAGCACATCGACGATGCGATCCGCGCCGCGCTGCTGCCGGCGGCCAGCGCCAGCGCCAGCGTCAGCGCCGAGCATTGAACCCGGTCGCTGGGGCGCTGCGCCCACCGCTCATTGCCCGCGCTTCGGGCGCCGCAGCGCACGCGCGCTGCCGCAGCGCAGCCCGCGGCGGCAGGCATCGACCACCAAGGTGCCGGAGGCAAGCAGCGCCTCCACGCCGGCCAGTTGCAGCGGCTGCTCGTCGCCCGCTTGCCGGCGGCGGGCCTCGGCGGGCTAGACGGCCGCCGGTCCTCGAGCCCCGACGCGTGCCCGCACCGCCGCCACGTCGCGCACCGGCCGCACCTCGATGCAGCCGTATTGCGTCCATGGGAAGGTCTGCGCGATGCGCACCGCTTCGTCGATCGAGTCGGCCTCGATCAGGTTGAAGCCGGCAAGCATCTCCTTGGTTTCGGTGAACGGCCCGTCGAGCACGGTCGTGCGCCCGCCGCGCACGCGCACCGAACGCGCCGTCGACGGCGCTTCGAGCTGCTCGAAGGCGACCAGGCGGCTGTCGGCCTGCATCGCGTCGGCCTGCTCGAGGCAGTGCTTCATCTCGGCATCGAATGCGGCCGGCGGCATCGCGTCGAGCAGGGCCTGGTCGGTGTAGACGAGCAGCAGGTAGCGCATGGGTCGGGTTCCGCCGGGTGTAGCCTGAGCGCAGGACTATAGGAGCCGGTGTCGATTCCGGCCAGCCTCGTACGTCGTGATGATGACGGCGCACTCCCGCGCCGGCCACCCGACTTAAGGAGAGTCGACATGCGCGTGATGGTCATCGTCAAAGCGTCGAAGGATTCGGAAGCCGGCGTCATGCCCGGCACCGATCTTCTCGCCGCGATGGGCAGCTTCAACGAAGCGCTGGTGCAGGCCGGCGTGATGCTGGCCGGCGAGGGTCTGCATCCCAGCCGCAGGGGCGTGCGCGTGCGCTATGCGGGCGCCTCGCGCAGCGTGGTCGACGGGCCGTTCACCGAGACCAAGGAGCTGATCGCCGGCTTCTGGCTGTGGCAGGTGCGCTCGATGGACGAGGCCATCGAATGGGCGCGGCGCTGCCCGAATCCGCACCCGGGCGAGAGTGAGATCGAGATCCGGCCCGTCTTCGAGGCCGAGGACTTCGGCGACGCCTTCACGCCCGAGCTGCGCGGGCAGGAAGAGCGCCTGCGCAGCGAGATCGAAGCGCAGCGCACGCAGGGCAGCTGAGCGCTTGAGCGGGGCGACCGGCGCATGGCACGCGAGCTGCACGCGACGATCGCCGCGGTCTGGCGCATCGAGGCCGCGAAGATCATCGCCGCGGTCGCGCGCCGGGTGCGCGACGTGGGGCTGGCCGAAGAACTGGCACAGGACGCGCTCGTCGCCGCGCTCGAGCATTGGGCTAAAGACGGCATTCCCGACAACCCGGCGGCGTGGCTGATGACTACCGCCAAGAACCGCGCCCTCGATCGCCTGCGGCAAGAGGCGCTGCATGCGCGCAAGCAGCAGGAACTGGGTGCCGACGCCGACGCGCGCGGCGACCATGTCGTGCCCGACTTCAGCGATGCGCTCGACGAACGCAACAGCTTCGGCGACGACCTGCTGCGCCTGGTCTTCACCGCCTGCCACCCGGTGCTGAGCCGGGAAGCGCAGGTCGCGCTGACCTTGCGCCTGCTGGGCGGCCTGACGACCGAAGAGATCGCGCGTGCGCACCTCGTGCCCGAAGCCACCATCGCGCAGCGCATCGTGCGTGCCAAGCGCACGCTGAGCGCGGCGCGCGTGCCCTTCGAGGTGCCGCAGGGCGACGCGCTGCACGCACGGCTCGCGGCGGTGCTCGAGGTGATCTACCTGATCTTCAACGAAGGCTACTCGGCCACCGCGGGCGGCGACTGGATGCGCCCGGCGCTGTGCGAGGAAGCGCTGCGCCTGGGCCGCGTGCTCGCGCAGCTCGTGCCCGACGAAGCCGAGGTGCACGGCCTGGTGGCGCTGATGGAGATCCAGGCCTCGCGCCTGCGCGCGCGCACCGGCCCGGCCGGCCGCCCGATCCTGCTGCTCGAGCAGGACCGCGGCCGCTGGGACCATGTGCTCATCGGGCGCGGGCTGGCGGCGCTGGCGCGTGCGGCGGCGCTCGGCGGCGAACGCGGGCCCTACGGCCTGCAGGCGGCGATCGCGGCCTGCCACGCGCGCGCGCGAAGCGCGAATGAGACCGACTGGCCGCAGATCGTCGCGCTGTACGACGCGCTGGCGCAGCGCGCACCGTCGCCGGTGGTCGAGTTGAACCGCGCCGTCGCGATCGGCATGGCCTTCGGGCCGGCAGCCGCGCTGCCGTTGGTCGACGCGCTGGCCGACGAGCCGGCGATGCAGCGCTATCACCTGATGCACTCGGTGCGCGCCGACCTGCTGGCGAAGCTGCAGCGCAGCGACGAGGCGCGAGCCGCACTCGAGCGCGCCGCTGAGTTGACCAGCAACGAGCCGGAGCGGCAGCTGCTGCGCGAGCGCCTGCACCGCCTGACGAAGACGCACTGATCGGCGCCCAAACCTAAACCTTGTCGAAAGCGCCGCCGCTCGTTCGTCGTATGCATACCGGCGCTGTCGCCGGAGTCGATGAACCCACCCTGCCCTCGAAGGAGATCCGATGAGCACCGCCGTCACCCCGTACCTGAGCTTTCCCGGCACGACGCGCGAGGCGTACGCGTTCTACGCCAAGGCGCTCGGCGCGACGATCGAGACGATGATGTCGTACGCCGACATGCCGGCCGCGCCCGCCGATGCTGCCGGCGGCGGCTGCGCCGAAGGCGGCCCGCCGCCCAGCGGCGACGCCATCATGCACGCCTGCCTGAAGCTTCCCGGCGGCGCGATGATCTTCGCCGGCGATGTACCGCCCGGCATGCCTTTCGACGGCATCAAGGGCGTGATGATCGCGCTGCAGTACGACAGCGTCGACCAGGCGCACAGCGCGTTTCACGCCCTGGCGCAAGGCGGCCAGGTGACGATGCCGCTGGCGCCGGCGTTCTGGGCGCAGACCTTCGGCATGCTGACCGACCGCTTCGGCGTCGCCTGGGCGGTCAACGGCGCGCCCGTGGAATTTCAGACCTGACTCAACGCGGCGCCGGTGTCGCGGCACCGGGAATCGAACGCAGCAGCTCCGCCGCGCCGCGCACCACGCCGGTGGCGCCGCGCGTCACGGTGCCGACGGTGCCGCGCGCCACGTTGGGCACCGACCGCGCGGCCACCGCGGCCGTCACCGCGGCCCAGTTCACCTGCCACTGGACCTGGCCGAAGGGCCCGTTCAGCTGCACCGGCACGGTCACGCCGTTGAGCATCATCATCTCCGGTCCGGCGCGCCCGCTGCCGGTATTGCTGACGCGCGTGCGCAGCAGGTAGTCGAGCCGTCCCTGCGCCAGGTCGACCGTGCCTGCGCCGCTGACGCGCAGGAAGTCGCTGCGCGCGTCCAGGTCGTCGTTGCGCGCCACGCCGTTGCGCAGCACGAAGCTGCCGTCGAGCCGGCTGAAGTCGGTCTGGCGCGTGGCGTCCGAGCTCAGCTGGTCCTGCGTCGCGGTGCGCCAGCCGCGCAGCGTCTGCGCCAGGTCCACGCCACGCAGCGCCGCCGGCTGCAGCGACAGCCGCAGCGTGCCGTCGAGCGTCGCCCGCAGCGCACCGGCGGTGCTGCCGCGGCCCTGCAGGTCGGCCTCGATGCGCGCACGGCCGCGCAGGCCGTCGTAGCCGGTGGTGTCGCTCAGCATGGCGCGCATGTCCACCTGCTCGGCACGCAAGCGCAGCGCCAGGCGGTTGTCGGCGGCGTCGGCGCTGCCGCTGGCATCGAAACTGCCGCCCCAGGCGCGGCCCGTCAGCCGTTGCAGGTCGAGCCGCCCGTTGTCGATGCGGGCCTGCAGCGCCAGCGCGTCGATGCGGTAGGGCGGGCGCAGCAGCCGCGCCACGTCGAGACGCAGCCGCGCATCGACGGCGCGCAGCGGCTGCAGGTCGATGGGCATGGCCGCCGCGGCCGGTGCGGGCGCGGCGCCGCGCGGTGCCGGTGTGCTGAAGCGGTTCAGGTCGAGCGTGCCGGCGTTGGCCTGCACGTCGATGAACGGCCGCACCCGGTCGAGCCGCGCCTCGAAGCGTGCATCGACGCGCTGGCCGTTGATGCTGCCTTCGAGCCGGCCGCTGCCGCGGTCGGGCGTGAGCTGCGCCTGGCCCTGCAGCGCCAGTTGCAGCGCGGGCCACGCGGGGTCGTCCACCTGCAGGCGCAGCGACAGCGCGTCCAGCCCGGCGGCCAACGCCTGCGGCTCAAGCAGCAGCGTGGCAGCGGCCTGCCCCTGGAGCGCGCTGCTGCCGAACTGGCCGTCCAGCACCAGCTGCAACTGGGGCAGCGTGATGCGTTCGAAGGCGCCGCTGGGGGGCTGCGAGCTCAACTGCATCTGCAACCGCCGATCGCCGCCGAGCGTGAGGCTGCCGTCGACCGCACTGCCTTGCAGCTGGTCGCCGCGCACGTCCAGCCGGGGCCAGCGCAGCTGCGCCGCCAGCGTGGTGCTGCCGCGGCTGCCTTTCAGCTGCAGCGCCAGTTGCTCCAGTTCCACGCGGCGCTCCCGCATTTCCAGGCGCAGCCGGGCCAGCTCCAGTTGGCCGCTGGCGACCTGCCAGCCCAGGCGCCGGCCGCCGAACTGCAGCCTGGCCTCGTGCAGCTCGAGGCGGCTGTCGCCTAGACCCAGCTCGACGCCGTATTCCAGGCGCACGCTTTCGGCCTGAAGGCTGGCGTCCAGGTCTTCCAGCTCGAAGCCCTGGCCGCGCAACCGCAGGCCGGTCTTGTCCAGCTGCAGCAGCGGCGAGGCGCCCGGCCGCGGCGGCGGCAGCAGCGACAGCCCGGCTTCGAGTTCCAGCGCACCCGTCAACGGCGGCTCGCTCAGCGCCGCCCGCGCCTTCATGTGCAATGGCGAGCGCAAGCCGGGGCCGAAGGCGCCCAGGCTGAATTGCGGCACGTTCAGCGTGCCCTGCACGCCGGCCGCAGCGTCGTCGATGATCAGCTCGAGCTCGGCCAGTTCCAGGCGGTCGATGGCCAGCGGCTGGCCGCTGCGCGTATCGCCGCCGGCGACGCGGTCGAGCAGGTCGTCGACGTTGCGCGCACCGGCCTCGTCGCGCGTGAAGCGCAGCGTCACGCCGTGCGCCGACACGCTTTCGACCTGGATCTCGCGGCGCGACAGCAGCGGCTGCAAGTGCAGCGACAGCGATGCGCTGTCGATGCTGGCAAAGCGCTTGTCCGGCCGGCCGCGCTCGGACAGGCGCACGCGCTGCACCGCCACTGCCGGCTGCGGCCACAGCTGCAAACGCACCGGGCCTTCGAACACCAGTTCGCGGTCCTGGTGCGTGCGCATCCAGTCGCTGGCGATGCGTTTGACATGCTCGCTGTCGAAGCCCTGCACCAGCCACACCGCCGCGCCGGCCAGCACCAGCAGCAACAGGGCAAGGACGACGAGAAGGTAACGCCACCAGGCTCGCATCGATCTCGCGCATCGGGCACAACGCCGACCATGGCCGGCCGTGGCCTGCATTCTGCCTCGCGCAAGTTCCGCTCGGGACGCGGGGCGGGAATCGGCCCATGCCCAGGGATACCCAGCCCTCTACGTGGAGCGGCTGCCGCGTCTACGGCCACGACGAGACGACTCGGAGGTAGACGGACTCGCCGCCCTCGGAGTCGCCGCGGAAATGGAGGGCAGGGTTCGAGCTGCAGATTCAGGACTACGCGACGACGCATAGGGGTCGACAGCGCGAGCGCGCTTCAGGTGTCGCTTCAGGTGTCAAAGGCCGGCGAACCGCCCGTGGCGGCCTTCACTTCTGCCACGCGCGCCACCATTGCCGCAGCGCCCCGCGCAGCCCTAAACCTTAGAATGCTGCACTGCAAAAGCGCCGGCCTTCGCGCCGCCCTCTTCTGCGCCTGAAGAACCCGGACCGTCGCGCCGGCATGCCGGCCGCACCGGCCGCAGCCGGCACGTTGCACCTCCCCCGATTCACGCACCTCGGCCGCCGCGCGGCCGGGACGGAGCCTCCAATGACCCAAGCCCCCCCGCCTTCGCTGCTCAGCCGCATCGGCCTGGCCTTCAGCGCCTTCTTCGGCGTGCTGGGCGACGCCCAGTTGGCCGCGCGCTATGCCGCGTTGCGCCACGGCGCCGATGCCCCGCCGCCCGCCCCCGCCCCCGTCACCACCCCGACGCCCGCACCCGCCCCGACGCTGAAGCAACCCAGCCCGGACGCCGCCTTGCAGCTGCTGGCGCTGCTGCAGCGCGATGCGCGGCTGATCGACTTCGCCGGCGAGAGCCTGGCGGGCTACGACGACGCGCAGATCGGCAGCGCGGCGCGGCTGGTGCACGAGGGCTGCGCCAAGGTGCTGCGCGAACATTTCGACATCGTGCCGGTGCGCGCGGAAGCCGAGGGCGCGCGCCTCACGCTGGCCGCGGGCTTCGATGCCGCGGCCGTCAAGCTCACCGGCAACGTGGTCGGCCAGCCGCCATTCAGCGGGAACTTGAGTCACCGCGGCTGGCGCGTCGCCGAGGTGCGGCTGCCCAAGCTGGCCGAAGGCCACGATGCGCGCGTGCTGGCACCGGCGGAGGTGGAGCTGTGAGTGCCGCGGGCCGCCCCAAGGGCGAACCGCGCTCGGCACCGCCTGCACCGGGCCCGGCGCTCGCGCCGGGCGAGGGCCGCCGCGACCCCGCGACGGCGCGCTACACCATCGGCATCGACCTCGGCACCACGCACAGCGCGCTGTCCTGGGTGGACATCAGCGCCAGCGACGGCGAAGCCACGGTGCACGGCGTGCTGCCGCTGCCGCAATTGACGGCGCCCGGCAGCGTCGAGTCGCTGCCGCTGCTGCCGTCGTTCCTGTACCTGCCGCATGCCGACGAGCTGGCGCCCGGCGAGCTGACGCTGCCCTGGACCGCAGCCGACCCGGGCGGCGAGGTCCCGCTCATCGTCGGCGAGCTGGCGCGGCGTCGCGGCGCGGCCACGCCGATCCGGCTGGTGTCCAGCGCCAAGAGCTGGCTGTGTCATGCGGGCGTGGACCGGCGCGCGGCCATCCTGCCGCCGGACGCGCCGCCCGAGGTCGCGCGCGTGTCGCCGCTGCAAGCTTCGGTGCGCTATCTGGAGCACCTGCGCCACGCCTGGGACCAGGCCCACCCCGACGCGCCGTTCAGCGCGCAGGACGTGACGGTGACCATCCCCGCGTCCTTCGACCCCGCGGCGCGCGAGCTGACGGTGGAAGCCGCCAAGGCCGCCGGCTACCCGCCGCCGACGCTGCTGGAAGAGCCGCAGTCGGCCCTTTACAGCTGGATCCAGGCCAGCGGCGGCGGCTGGCGCAAGCAGGTGCGGCCAGGCGACATCATCCTGGTGGTCGACGTCGGCGGCGGCACCAGCGACTTCTCGCTGATCGCGGTGCTGGAACGCGAAGGCGCGCTGGAGCTGCACCGCGTGGCGGTGGGCGAGCACATCCTGCTCGGCGGCGACAACATGGACCTGGCGCTGGCGCACGTCGTCGCGCGCAAGCTCGCCGCCGCGCCCAGCGGCGCGGTCACGCTCGACGCCTGGCAGATGCGCGCGCTGACCCACGCCTGCCGCGCCGCCAAGGAGGCGCTGCTCGCCGACGCCGACGCGCCGGCGCAGCCCATCGTCGTGCCCAGCCGCGGCAGCAAGCTGATCGGCGGCTCGGTGCGCACCGAGCTGACGCGCGACGAGCTGATGGCCACGCTGGCCGAAGGCTTCTTCCCGCAGGTGGAGGTGTCGGCGCGGCCGCAAGTGCGCGTGCGCGCCGGGCTGGCACAGCTCGGCCTGCCCTACGCCCAGGACGCCGCGGTCACGCGCCATCTGGCGGCCTTCCTGGCGCGGCAGCGCGACGCGGTGGCCGAGCTGGAAGGCTTCGGCACCAGCAGCCTGCCGGCCGGCGCCAGCTTCCTGCACCCGAGCGCGCTGCTGTTCAACGGCGGCGTGTTCAAGTCGCCGCTGCTCGTCGAACGCCTGCTGGCCACGGTCAACGCCTGGCTGGGTACGGAAGGCGCGGCGCCGGCGCGGCAGCTGCAAGGTGCCGACCTGGACCTGGCGGTGGCGCGCGGCGCCGCCTACTACGGCTGGGTGCGGCGCGGGCGCGGCGTGCGCATCCGCGGCGGCACCGCCTTCGCCTACTACATCGCCGTGGAGTCGGCGATGCCGGCGGTGCCCGGCATGGAGCCGCCGGTGCAGGCGCTGTGCCTGGCGCCCTTCGGCATGGAAGAAGGCACCGAGGCCGAGCTGCCGGCGCTGGAACTCGGGCTGGTGGTCGGCGAGCCGGTGCATTTCCGCTTCTTTGCCTCGTCGGTGCGGCGTCACGATTTCGTCGGCACGCTGCTCGACGCCTGGGCGCCGGACGAGCTGCAGGAGCTGGACGCGATAAGCGCCACGCTGCCCACCGAAGGGCGCAGCGCCGGGGACATGGTGCCGGTGCGGCTGCACGCGCGCGTCACCGAAGCCGGCACGCTGGAGCTGGAAGCGGTGCCGCGCAGCGGCGACGAGCGCTGGAAGCTCGAGTTCGACGTGCGCGGGGAGCGTGGCGAGGGCGCCGCGGGCGGCTGAGCGCCGAAGTCGGTCGGCCTCACGGCGCTACGGCAGAAAGTCCTCCAGTCGTTGCCCGCAGCGCAGGCTGTCGATCTGCGCGAAGTGCGCATCGCGCGTCAGCAGGGCGGCACCGTGCTCGATGGCGCTGGCGGCGATCCACAGGTCGTTGGTCGGGATCGGCTGCCCCCTGCGGCGCAGACCGGCGTACACGAGCGCATAGCTGTCGGCGGTCTGCGCGGTGATGGGCAAGACCTCGACGCGCGGCGAGTCCAGGAACCGCGCCAGCTCGGCCCGGTTCTTCTGCTCGCGTGTCCCGGCCACAAAACCGCCCAGCAATTCGCCGAGCACCACGCTGTTGAGGTACAGCGTGTCGGCGTGCGCCACGACTTCGACCACCTGCGCCTCGCCCAGCATGAACGCGGTGTAGGCGTTGGTGTCGAGCAGGATCGGCCGCACGGCGCTACTTCCAGAGCCTGGTGTCGACTTCGCCGAAGGGCGCGGTGGCACGCTCGAACTCGGCGGCGTCGCCCTTGCGCCAGCTTCCGGCCAGCGCATCCAGATCGTCATGCCGGCGCAGAGCCGGCTTGGCGCGCCGGTGCCCCAACCCCTGTTCGATCAGGCGCAGCACCAGCGTGTTGACACTGGCGTCCTCCTTGGCCGCGCGGCTCTTCAGTTCGGCGAGCGCCTTGGCGTCGAGGCCACGAATGCTGAGATTGGCCATGATATCGTCCATGGATGCAAGATGCATTCATTCTATGCCAGCACGTCGAATGACCCTGCGAGTGCTCGCTGCGCCAGCCGCGTAAACTGGACCGGAAATTCGCCATGGACAACTCCCTCGTCAGCCGCGATCCAGAAATCATGAGCGGTGCCCTTTGCTTCGCAGGTACGCGCGTACCCGTGAAGACGCTCTTCGACTACCTGGAAGGAACGTCCACGCTCGAAGAGCTCCTGGAGGACTTCCCCAGCGTCTCGCGAGACACGGCCGTCGCCGTCCTCGAAGCAGCCCGCAGAAGCCTGGCCGCCGATGCGCCTGCTGCTTGACGAGTCCGTCCCGGCCACTCAGCCGAAGACCCTCGCAGTCGTCCGGAGCGCCGCCTGACTCGAAGATCCCAAGGCCCCGTGGCCGCCGCCTACACCGTCGGCATCGACCTCGGCACCACGCACACCGTCGTCGCCTACGCGCCGGCAGCGGGTCGGGTATCGGATGCAGGCCTGCGGCTGTTCGAGGTCGAACAACTGGTGGCACCGGGCGAGGTGGCGGCGCGCGCGCTGCTGCCCTCGCTGCGCTACCACCCGGCGGCCGGCGAACTGCACAGCGCAGACCTGACGCTGCCCTGGGGCACGCCGGCCGACGGCGCAGTGCTCGGCGAGCTGGCGCGCCAGCTCGGCGCACAGGTGCCGGGCCGGCTGGTCAGCAGCGCGAAGAGCTGGCTGTCGCACGCCGCGGTCGACCGGCTGGCGCCGATCCTGCCCTGGGGCGCGCCGGACGAGGTGCCCAAGGTCTCGCCGGTGGCGGCCAGCGCCAGCTGGCTGGCGCACCTGCGCTCGGCCTGGAACCAGCATTTCCCCAAGGCGCGGCTGGAACACCAGGAACTGGTGCTGACGGTGCCGGCCTCCTTCGACGATGCGGCGCGGGCGTTGACCCTACAGGCGGCACACGAGGCTGCTTTGCCCACGCTGCGCCTGCTCGAAGAGCCGCAGGCGGCGCTGCACGACTGGCTGTTCCGCCATCGCCGCAAGCTGGCGGCCGAGCTGGCCGACACCCAACTGGTGCTGGTCTGCGACGTCGGCGGCGGCACCACCGACCTGAGCCTGGTGCGCGTCGCGCAGGTGGATGGCGAGCCGCGCCTGGAACGCCTCGCGGTCGGCCGCCACCTGATGCTGGGCGGCGACAACATGGACCTTGCGCTGGCGCATGTGGTCGAAGGCCGGCTGGCGGCCGGTGCCGCGCCGCGGCTGTCGGCGGCGGCGCTGGCGCAGCTTGTCGAACGCTGCCGCGCGGCCAAGGAACGGCTGCTCGCCGTCGACGCGCCCGAGCGCGCCACGGTCACGCTGCTGGCCGCGGGGTCGAAGCTGATCGGCGGCGCGCGTTCGGCGGAACTGCGCCGCGACGAAGTCGAAGCCCTGGTGATCGACGGCTTCTTCCCGCAGGGCGCGGCCGGCGAGCTGCCGCGGCGCGAGCGCGCTTCCGGCGGCCTGGTCGCCTTCGGCCTGCCCTACGCCAGCGACCCGGCGGTGACGCGCCACATCGCCGCCTTCCTGCAGCAGCATGCGCAGGCCGGCTGGCCCGACGCGCTGCTGCTCAACGGCGGCGTGTTCCGCGCCGCGCGCATCGCGCAGCGGCTGCAGGCCACGCTGGAAAGTTGGCGCGGCGCGCCGCTGAAGCTGCTGCACAACGCCGACCCCGACATCGCGGTCGCGCGCGGCGCGGTGGCCTACGCGCTGGCGCGGCGCGGCCAGGCGCCGGCCATCGCCGGCGGCTCGGCACGCAGCTATTTCCTGGTCGTCGACGGCCCGAGTGAGCAGACGCGGCGCGGCGTGTGCGTGCTGCCGCGCGGCACCGAGGCCGGGCACGAATTGCCGCTGCCCGGGCGCAGCTTCGCGCTGAAGAGCGGCCAGCCGGTGCGCTTCGACCTGGTGGCCACGACCACCGGCCAGGCGCAGGCCGGTGAGCTGGTCGACCTGGCCGAGCTCGACGCGCAGCCGCTGCCGCCGTTGGCCGCCGTGCTGCCGGGCGACGCGGCCGCGCCGCGCGAAGTGCCGGTGCGGCTGGCGTCGATGCTCAGCGAAGTCGGCACGCTGGCGCTGCACTGCATCGCCGCCGACGACCCGGCGCGGCGCTGGCAGCTCGAATTCCAGCTGCGGGGCGATCGCAGCGACGGCGGCGCGGCGGCGCCCGCCGGCCTGCCGCCGCGCTTCGACGAGGCGCTGGCGGCGATCGAGCGCGTCTTCGGCGCGCGCGACCGGCAGGCCGACCCGAAGGCCGTGAAGCAGCTGCGCGCGCGGCTCGAAGCGCTGCTCGGTGCGCGCGAGCGCTGGCCGCTGGCCGCCCTGCGCGCGCTGTACGACGCACTGGCGCAGCGCGCGCGTGCGCGCCGCCGCTCGGCCGAACACGAGCGGCTGTGGCTGAGCCTGGCCGGCTGGTGCCTGCGCCCCGGTTTCGGCGAGGCGCTGGACGGCTGGCGCATCGAGCAGTTGTGGCCGCTGTACGAGCAGGGCGTGCAGCACGGCCACGATGCGCAGGTCAACGCCGAATGGTGGACGCTGTGGCGCCGCGCGGCCGGCGGCCTGGACGACGCGGCTCAAGCGCGGCTGCTGCAGGACTTCGCCTTCACGCTGCGCGGCGCCGAACTCGGCGGCGCGGCCGAACGCCCGCCGCGGCTGGTCAAGGGCGGCTGGGACGACATGATGCGGCTGGGCGCCGCGCTGGAGCGCATCGCGCCCGAGCACAAGGCCGAAGTCGGCGATTGGCTGGTCGCGCAGCTGATCGACCGCGTGCCGCGCGCGGCCAGCCCGTGGACGCTGTGGGCCATCGGCCGCATCGGCGCGCGCGTGCCCTTCCACGGCAGCGCGCACGCCGTCGTCGCCGCTGCGCGCGCCGCGCCCTGGCTGGAGGCGCTGCTCGCGCTCGACTGGAAGCGCGTCGAAGGCGCGGCCGCGGCGGCGGCGAACCTGGCGCGCATGAGCGGCGACCGCGCGCGCGACTTCGAGCCCGAGCTGCGTGAGCGTGTGATCGCCAGTCTCGAAGCCGCCCAGGCGCCGCCGAGCTGGATCGAGCGCGTGCGCGAGGTGGTGGCGCTGGACGAAGCCGGCGAACGCGGCGTGTTCGGCGAGGCGCTGCCGCTGGGCTTGAAGCTGATCGGCTGAGGCCTGGCCGTTGGCGACACGGGTGCGTGTTGCTTGTTGCGACAGACGAGGGCTCCATGGCGCTGATCGCACCGCCGACGTGCTGCAGATGCTGCCGGACGCGCTGCGAGCCGCGGTCGGCGACGGCGCGCCCTGCGCCCGAAAGATGACGAACCGCCCGAACCGCCCGATCCGCCCGATCCGCCGACTGGGCCGGCGCCTGGGGCTTGCCGCCGGCCCGACGCCGATGGACGTGCAGCGCGCCGGGTTCGAGCGCATCATCAACGGCGCGCTGGCCGACCATGGCTACGAGACCAACACGCGGCTGGCCAGCGCCGACGACTACCGGGCGATGCTCGACGCGTCGATGCAGCCGCGGCGCACACACCGAAGGAGCAGGTCATGCATCTGGAAGGCTCGTGCCACTGCCGCAGCGTGCGCTTCTCGGTCGAAGCGGACGCGCCGCTGCCGTTCATGCGCTGTTATTGCTCGATCTGCCGCAAGACGGCCGGCGGCGGCGGCTTCGCCATCAACCTGGGCGGCAAGGCGCGCTCGATGCAGGTGCGCGGCAAGCGCCACCTGCGCATCTACCGCGCGCTGCTGCCCGGCACCAACGGCGGCAGGCTCGAGCCGAGCAGCGCGCGGCGCTACTTCTGCGCACGCTGCGGCAGCGCGCTGTGGCTGTGGGATCCGACCTGGCCCGAGTTGGTCCACCCGCACGCCAGCGCCATCGACACGCCGCTGCCGGTGCCGCCCGAGCACGTGCACTGCATGCTCGGCTCGAAGGCGGCGTGGGTCGAAGTCGAGGGCCGGCCTGGAGACCCGCGCTTCGAGCACTATCCCGACCTGTCGCTGGCGCAGTGGCACGAGCAGCACGGGCTCAGCGCGTAGCCGCCGACGCGAAGCTCGGCGTGCCGGGCTCCAGCGGGAGGCAAGGCGTTGGTTCAGGCGGTGCGCGCCGCCGCGTCTTCAGGCCAGCGCGTCCTGCCGCTCGGGCGCCTCGACCAGCGCCGCCGCGGCAGCATCCTGCCCCAGAGCGCGGCGGATGTGCGCGATCAGCAGGTCCTCGGGATAGGGTTTGCCGAGCAGCACGCTGACGCCGGCCGCCTCGGCGTGCTCGCGGTGGCGGTCGTCGGCGGCGGTGATCATGATCACCGGCAGGTGCGCGCTGCGCGGGTCGGCGCGAATGTGGCGCGTCAGTTCGAAGCCGTCCATGCCGGGCATCTCGACATCGGTGATCACCAGGTCGGGCAGGTCCTGCTGCAGCAGCTGCGCCGCGTCGAGTCCGTCGTTGGCGAAACTGACCTGGTACTGGTGCAGCGCCAGCAGCCGGCCGGTCTTGATGCGCACCACCTTGGAGTCGTCGGCCACCAGCACCTTGGTCTGCGCGGGGCTCTTGACGGCGGCAGCCCGGTCGAGGGCTTCGGCTTGCGCCGCCTGCTCGGCCGCCAGTCGCTGCGCTTCGGCACGCTGCGCCGCTTCGCTTTCGGCCTGCAGCCGCTGCTGCTCGGCCTGCGCCGCGGCGCGTTGTTCTTCGGCACGCGCTGCTGCGGCGCGTTGTTCTTCGGCACGCGCGGCTGCGGCGCGTTGTTCTTCGGCACGCGCGGCCGCGGCGCGCTCTTCTTCGGCGCGAGCCGCGGCGCGCTCTTGCTCTTGTGCAGCGCGCTGCGCCGCTTCGTGTTCGACCTGTCGCCGCTGCTGTTCGGCCTGCGCCCGCAGGCGTTGCGCCTCGGCCGCATCGCGCTCGGCCTGCAGGCGCCTTGCCTCGGCTTCGGCGGCGGCGCGCTCGGACTGCAATCGCCGCTCGGCTTCGGCTTCGGCTTCGGCTTCAGCTGCGGCTTCGGCGCGCTCGGCTGCCGCGCGTTCTTCCTCGGCACGCTGCGCCTGTTCGCGCTCGGCGCGCTGCGCGGCTTCGAACTCGGCCAGCAGCCGCTGCTGCTCGGCCTGCCAGGCGGCTTCGCGCTGCGCCTCGGCCTCGGCCGCCGCCTGCCGCTCGGCCTCGATGCGCGCCGCGCCGGCGCGTTCGGCTTCCAGGCGTTCGGCCGCGGCGCGTTCGGCCTCGGCCTGCTCGGCCGCCAGCCGCGCCTGCTCGGCCTGCAGCTCTTCGTGCTGCGTGGTCGGCACCGCCGTGGCCGGCAGGGTGCCTGCGGCCTCCTGCTCGTCGCGGCGGCGCGCGGCGGCGCGCCGGCGATGCAGCACCCAGGCCACGAGCACGCACAGTGCCGTTGCCGCCAGCCACCAAGGAAACAGATCAGCCATCTGGAAATCCCGCGGACTCGAGAGTGGGCGCAGCATAGGTGCGAGCACACGCGCATGGCGCGGCGGCAGGCGGCACAAACGCTCAAATTCCTCGAAGTCGGCGACTGCGCATCGCCTATGCTGCCGCCGCGATGCAGATCTTCGACGCCGAGGCCACCGCCGCCGCACTGCCCTTTGCAGCGCTGGTGCCGGCACTGCAGCGCCGGTTCGCGGCCGGCTGCGAGGTGCCGCCGCGCCATGTGCACGAGATCGCGTTGCCCGACGGCAGCCGCTGCAGCTCACTGATCATGCCGGCCTGGGCGCTGGGCGGCGCGGGCACCGATGGCGGGCACTACGGCGTGAAGATCATCAACATCGCGCCGGCCAACGCCGCGCGCGGCCTGCCCGGGCTGCATGCCGGCTACCTGCTGTTCGACGCCGCCACCGGCGCACCGCAGGCGCTGATCGACGGCAGCGTGCTGACCTCGCGCCGCACGGCGGCGGCCTCGGCGCTGGCCGCGTCGTATCTGGCGCGCACGGATGCGCGGCGGCTGCTGGTGGTCGGCGCCGGCGCGGTCGCGCGGCTGCTGCCCGAGGCCTACCGCACGCTGCGCCGCATCGAGCAGGTGACGGTGTGGGCGCGCGATGCGGCCCAGGCCGAGGCGCTGGCCGCGCACTGGCGCGGCCTCGGCTTCGACGCGCTGGCCGGCGCCGATCTCGAGGCGGGCGTGGCCCAGGCCGACATCGTCAGCTGCGCGACGCTGGCCACCGAGCCGCTGGTGCAGGGCCGCTGGCTCGCGCCGGGCAGCCACCTCGACCTGATCGGCAGCTTCACGCCGCAGATGCGCGAAGCCGACGACGACTGCTTCGCCGGGGCGGCGCTGTATGTGGACACCGAAGAGGCGCTGCACAAGAGCGGCGACCTGATCGGCCCGCGCACGCGCGGCGTCGCCGCAGCGCTGCAGCCGTGCGGCACGCTGGCCGCGCTGTGCCGCGGCGAGGCGCCGGGGCGGCGCACGCCGCAGCAGCGCACGGTATTCAAGTCGGTGGGCACGGCGCTGGAGGACCTGGCAGCGGCGATGCTGATCGCCGGCGCCGCCTGAACCGTCGCGCGCCGGCCGCGCGCCGCGCCAGGCCGTTCATGCAGAATCGCAGGCGCCGCGGGCCGCGCCCGACACCTAAAGCTCAGGAGAACGCAGCGTGATCTTGGATCTGATCCCCGAGTCGGCCCGCGCCGCCGGCCTCGGCGCACTGATGAAGGGCGCCGGCAAGCTGACGCGCTTCATCCCGATCCCGCAGCCGACGCTGCTCGTCGGCCCCGGCTCGAGCGCGCGGCTGGGCCAGGCGGTTGCCGGCTTCGGCCACACGAAGATCCTGATCGTCACCGACGCGGTCATCGCCAAGCTGGGGCTGCTGAAGCCGCTGAGCGACGCGCTGGCAGCCGGCGGCGCTCAGTTCGTGGTGTTCGACGAGATCACGCCCGACGCGCCGATTCCGCTGGTCGAACGCGGCGTCGCCTTCTACCGCCAGCACGACTGCGACGCCATCGTCGCCTTCGGCGGCGGCTCGTCGATGGATGCGTCCAAGGCCATCGCCGCGGCCATCGCCACCGACAAGCCGCTGCGCGATCTGGCCGGCTACCTGAAGTCGGGGTTGAAGAACCCGGTGCGCATCTACGCCGTGCCGACCACCGCCGGCACCGGCTCGGAAGTGACGGTGGCCGCGGTCATCGCCGACCCCGAGCGGCAGGCCAAGCTGGTGATCATCGACCCGCGGCTGGTGCCGAAGATGGCGGCGCTGGATCCGTCGCTGATGACCGGCCTGCCGCCGGCCATCACCGCGGCCACCGGCATCGACGCGCTGACCCACGCCATCGAATCCTTCGTCGGCCGCTGGACCACCGACTACTCCGACGGCATGGCGCTTTCCGCGGTCGGCCTGATCTTCGACAACCTGCGCACCGCGTATCACGACGGCAAGAACCTCGAGGCGCGCGAGAAGATGTCGCTGGCCTCGACCTACGCCGGCTTCGCCTTCACGCGCGCCAACGTCGGCTACGTGCATGCCATCGCGCACCAGTTCGGCGGGCGCTATCACACGCCGCACGGCCTGGCCAACGCCATCGTGCTGCCCGAGGTGCTGAAGTTCTCGCTGCCGGCGATCGAGGAGCGGCTGGCGCTGCTGGCGGTGCGCGCGCAGCTCGGCGAGGAAGGCGAGCGCAGCGAGGTGCTGGCGGCCAGGTTCATCGAGGCGATCGAGCAGCTGAACGCCGAGCTGGGCATTCCCACGCATCTGCAGGCGCTGCGCGAAGCCGACATCCCGGCGCTGGCCCAGGCCGCCTGCGCCGAGGCCAACACCTACCCGGTGCCGCGCTACATGACGCAGCAGGAATGCGAGGCGCTGATCGGCCGCCTGCTGCCGCCGCCGGCGCACAGCGCACCCAGGAAGACGAAGGCCGCCAAAGCGGCGCCGAAGCCGACGGCGAAGAAGGCCGCGAAGAAGGCCGCGAAGGAGGCCACGAAGGAGGCCGCGAAGGCGCCCGCGAAGAAGACGCGGCCGCTGCGGCACGCGGCCACGGCGCAATAAGCGACAACCCACGAACGGCAACCCACGGAGACAAGGCAATGAAGAAGGTCGTGACGGTGACGCTGGGCGCGTCGAAGCAGGACTTCGACTTCCAGACCGATTTCCTCGGCGAACGCTTTTCGGTCAAGCGCATCGGCACCGACGGCGATCACCGCAAGGCCTGGGATCTGCTGCGCCGCCACCAGGCCAGTGCGGATGCCATCGGCGTCGGCGAGACCTCCGACCACTATCACGTCGGCCTGCGCACCATCACCAACCGCGAAACCGAGAAGCTGACCAAGGTGGTGACGCGCGTGCCGGTGACCACCGGCGCGACGCTGCGCCGGCTGCTGCAGGTGCATGCGGTGCGCTGCGTGCAGAAGGAGCTGGGCAACTACTTCAACAACAACCGCGTGCTGTTCCTGTCGGGCATGCGCAACTACGAGATCGCCGTCGCGCTGTCGGACTACACCCAGAACCTGAGCTTCGCCGACCCGGTGTTCCAGGCCGGCTCGCCGGTGTTGCTCGGCTCGCTGGCGCAGCTCGAGCTGTACGCGCGCGGCGCCGAGCTGGTCGCGGGCCAGAAGCCCTTGCGCATGCTGGAGAAGTCGCTGACCGGCCTGAAGAACATGCGCGTGGCCAATGCGATGGGCAAGGCGCACGTCGTCGTCGGCACCTTCAACGAGATCAAGGCGGTGGGTTCGGTCGCCAACCTCGAAGGCAAGACGCTGATCACTTCGGCAGTGCACGACGACCAGCTGGCCTTCTACAGGCAGTGCAAGGTCAATCTGGTGATCGACGTCTCGCCGAACCTGTTCGGCCGGGTGGTGGGCGCGGCCACGCTCGAGGCGATGATCCTCGCGCACCTGGGGCGCAACGCCAACGAGCTGTCCGACGAGGAGTTCGCCGAGATCATCGACGAGCTGGACATCAAGCCGCGGCTGCTGCACCCGACCGGGCACTTCCGCAACATCCGGCGCTTCGCCTTCGTCATCCACCCGTTGAGCCAGGAGTTCATCAAAAAGGGCTTCCCGATCCCGAAGGCGACGCCCAAGTTCGTGATGAACCGGGTGGAGACGCTGGCCGCGTACGTGCCGCCGATGGTGTATTGCAAGATGGAGAACATCGTCTCGCCCAGCGGCGCCGAAGCCGAAGGCTGGCTGATCACCGTCGGCGGCACGCCGAAGGAGATGCTCGCGCACAGCCCGGAGTTCACCTATCGCCGGCTGCTGGCCGCGGCCGACATGGCCGAGAAGATGGGCGCGCAGATCATGGGCCTGGGCGCCTTCACCAAGGTGGTCGGCGACGCCGGCATCACCGTGGCGCGGCGCGCGCGCATCCCGGTGACCACCGGCAACAGCTATTCGGCGTCGGGCGCGCTGTGGGCGGCGCACGACGCGATGCGCCGCATGGGCCTGGTGCCGGTGCCGCCCAAGGGCGAGCGCGTCAAGGCCAAGACCATGGTCATCGGCGCCAGCGGCTCGATCGGCTCGGTCAGCGCGCGGCTGCTGGCCATGGCCTTCGAACAGGTGGTCATCGCCGGGCGCGACATGAAGAAGCTCGAGCAGCTGAAGGCCTCGATCCTCGAGGACACGCCGGATGCCGACGTGGTCTGCTCGACCGACTACGACAGCCTGCTCGGCGACATGGACATGATCGTCACCAGCACCTCGGGCGCGGGCAAGAAGATCCTGGACATCACCAAGGTCAAGCCCGGCTGCGTCATCACCGACGTGGCGCGCCCGCTGGACCTGCCGCCCGAAGAGGTGGCCAAGCGGCCGGACGTGCTGGTCATCGAATCCGGCGAGATCGAACTGCCGACGCAGGTCAAGGGGCTGAAGAGCATCGGCCTGCCGAAGAACGTGATCTACGCCTGCCTGGCGGAGACCATCGTGCTGGCGCTGGAAGGCCGCTTCGAGGTCTTCACCATCGGCCGCGACACCGAATGGGAGAAGGTCAGGGAGATCTACAAGCTGGGCCTGAAGCACGGCATGAAGCTGTCGGCCATCTCCGGCGTCAACGGCGTGTTCAGCGACGAGGACATCGCCCGGGTGGTGGCGCTGGCCAAGGAAGCGCGGCTGACGTGGCAGGGCCGCAGCGATGGGGCAGCGGCGAAGCGGCGTGCGCCGGCCAGCAAGACCCCGGCGCCGAAGACCGTCACCGCCAAGAAGGCGGCGGCTAAGAACGCCGCGCCGAAGAAGGCTGCGGCCACGAGCGCGAAGAAGGCGGCGGCGAAGAAGCCGGTGGCGCGCAAGGCGCCGGCACGCAAGGCAGCAGTCGAGGCGACGACCGCCTGAGCGCCGGCGCGGCCTGCGGTCCGTTCACCCGGACGCCTGCGCGCCGAGCCGCCATAACGTCAAAGCGTCAAACCGGCTGCCCGGCGCCGCAGCCGAACTGCAGCCGCTGCACCCAGCGGCGCAGCGGCCGCACGGCAGCGCTCGCCCGGCGCGCAAGGCGCCTGATGCGGCCGGCTTCGGCCACGATCTGCAGCCGCGCCGGCTCCAGCGCTTCGATCAGCACGCTGCCGCCGCACAGGCTGCGTGCGGCACCGCCGCGCAGCACGGCGTCGTCGGCCTCGCCTTCCTGCGTCAACCAGGCCGCGCCGCACAGCAAGCGCACTTGCGCCACCGAAGCGCCGTCCAGCGCCAGCAACTGCTGCGGCGCGAGTTCGACGGTGCGCAGGTTCTGCAGGGCGTAAGGATGTGACATGGCGGTCTCCGCAGGCGCCGCCACAGCGCGGCGCGGTGCGACCATTGAACGCGCTGCGCGGCGCCGCGACAAACGAAAAGATCGCAGTTGATGGATGCGCAGTGCGCATGTATGGTCGGCGCATGGCGAGCCACTCCCCACGAGCGCCGGCCCGGCGCCGGCCGATCGGCCTGACCGCGCTGCGCGGCTTCGACGCCGCCGCGCGCCACCTGTCCTTCACCGTCGCGGCGCAGGAGCTGAAGCTGACGCAGTCGTCGATCAGCCGGCAGATCGCCGCGCTGGAACGGCAGCTGGGCAAGGCGCTGTTCGTGCGCCGCACGCGCGCGCTGCTGCTGACGCCGGCCGGCGCACAACTGCAGCAGGCGGTGCGGCAGGCGCTGGCGACCATCGACCAGAGCGTGGACGCGATCCGCGGCGGCGGCGGCGCGCGCCGGCTGACGCTCAGCACCTATGCGTCCTTTGCATCGCTGTGGCTGGCGCCGCGGCTGGCGCAGTTCCAGAGCCGGCATCCGGACATCGAGATCCGCCTCGACGCGTCGGACCGCGTCGTCGATCTGCAGGCCGAGGACGTGGACCTGGCGATCCGCTGGGTGCTGAACACCCGCGTGCCGCCGGACGCCACGCTGCTGATCGACGACGTACTCGCGCCGGCGATCAGCCCGCGGCTGCTGCAGGGCCTAAAGCTGCGGCGGCCCGCCGACCTGGCGCAGTGGCCGCTGCTCGACCTGGACACCGGCGTACCCGGCGCGCCGGGGTTGAACTGGGCCGCCTGGTTCGACTACGCGGGTGCCGGCGCCGTGGCGCCGGCCGCCGGTCGGCTGGTGTTCTCCTTCGTCGACCAGTCGGTGCAGGCCGCCGTGCGCGGCCAGGGCGTGGCGCTGGTGCGCTCGCCGTTCCTGCAGGACTGCGTGGCCAGCGGCGACCTGCTGATGCCCTTCCCGCACTTGCGCATGCCCTGCGGCTACCGCCACGTGCTGGTGCTGAACCCCGAGGCCGCGCGCCGGCCGCACGTCGAGGAGTTCGTCGCCTGGCTGCGCGAGCAGTTCGCCCGGGCGCCGCAACTCGGCGCCTGAGCGCGAGCTTCGATCCGGTGCCGCCTTCAGCGCCGGGCGGCGGGCGCGGCTCTACAGCGGTGCCTGCATGGTCACCAGCTCCTGCAGCGCCGACGGGCGCGGCGCCGGCCGCTCGGGCGGCACCCGCACCGCGCCGCGGTGCTGCAGCGTGTCGGCCGGCGCCGGGCGGCCGAGCAGGAAGCCCTGCAGCTCGTCGCAGCCGTAGCGCTGCAGCGCGCCCATCTGCGCCGAGGTTTCCACACCCTCGGCGTTGACGCGGATCCGCATCGAATGCGCCAGCGTGACGATCGAGCGCACGATCAGCGCCACCTTCGGATCGCTGCCCAGGCCCTGAGTGAAGCTGCGGTCGATCTTCACCTTGTCGAAGGGGAAGCGCCACAGGTAGGCCAGGCTGGAGTAACCGGTGCCGAAGTCGTCCATGGCGATGCGCACGCCCATCGCCGACAGCGCATGCAGCGTGCGCAGCACGCGGTCGGTGTTGCTCATCAGCAGCGATTCGGTGATCTCCAGCTCGAGCCGTTGCGGCGGCAGACCGGATGCGTCCAGTGCCGCGGCCACGGTGTTCATCAAGCCGTCGCTGCGGAACTGCATCGCCGACAGGTTGACCGAAACCGCCAGCCCCTCGGGCCAGCCGGCGGCCTCGCGGCAGGCGCGCTTCAGCACCCAGGCACCCAGCGGCTCGATCAGGCCGCTGCTTTCGGCCACGCCGATGAACTCGCCCGGCGGCACGTTGCCGCGGATCGGGTGTTTCCAGCGCAGCAGCGCCTCGTAGCCGACCAGCGAGACGCCGTCGGCGCCGTACTGGGCCTGGTAGTGCAGCTCCAGCGTTTCGTTGGCGACGGCCTCGCGCAGGTCGCGCACCAGGTCGCGCTGCGACTGCAGTTGCCGGTCCAGCGCCGCGTCGTAGAAGCTGAAGCCGCCGCGGCCTTCGCTCTTGGCGCGGTACAGCGCCAGATCAGCCTTGTGCAGCAGGTCGGGCACGTTGTTCGCATCGGTGCCGAAGACGGCAGCGCCGACGCTGGCGGCACAGAGCACGCCGCGGCCCTGGATCTGGTGCGGCTCGGCCAGCACCTCGACGATGCGCTGCGCCAGCCGCGACACGTCGGCCGCGCCGGCAACGCCGTCCTGCAGCACCGCGAACTCGTCACCGCCCAGGCGGGCGATGGCGTCGCCGTGGCGCAGCACGCCGCGCAGCCGTTCGGTGACGCAGCGCAGCACGTCGTCGCCGGCGGCGTGGCCGAAGGCGTCGTTGACCTCCTTGAAGCCATCGAGGTCGATGCACAGCACGGCGAAGGCGCCGCCGGCACGCGCATGCCGCGCCACCGCCTGTTGCAGCGCCTCGCCGAAGCTGGCGCGGTTGAGCGCGCCGCTGAGGATGTCGTGCTGCGCCAGGTAGTGCACGCGTTCTTCCACGTGGCGCTGTTTGCGCAGGTGGCGGATGCCGCGCCAGCCGGCCACCGCGGCCAGCAGCAGCATCAGCGCCGCCACGGTCAGCGCGACGCGGCCGTATTCCGCATGGATGCCGGCTTCGGCGCGGGTCTGGTCGACATAGACCTCGACCACGCCGATGACCTGGCCGTCGCGCAGCACCGGCACGTAGGCCTCGCTGTACCAAGCCGGCCGGTCCGGCTTGCCGGCGCCGCTCTTCAGCTCGATGAAGTTGCGCCCGCCGAGCACGATGGCCTGCACGTTCTGGTTGCGCGCGCCCTGGTGCTCGGCGATCGATGGGCCGGCGGCGGCCGGCAGCGGCTGCGCGCCGTCCAGGTCGTCGGAGACCAGCACCTGCCGGCCCTCGCGGTCGAAGAGCTTGAAGCGAAAGACCTCGCCCACCTGGCGCAGCCGGCGCAGCTGCTGCAGCGTCTCGCCCTGCAGACCGCGGCCTGCGAACACGCTCGGCAGGCCGGGCACGGTGGCCGACACCACCTCGGCATGACGCAGCGCCGTGGTTTCCGCGTCGCCGCGCAGATGCTGCTGGCCGAGCGAACGGATGACGGCGCCAAGCAGCAGCAGCGCCGCCAGCAGGCCCAGCAGCCACAGCAGCACGACGGGTGCTTCGCGGCGCCAGAAGGAGCGTTCGGGATTCATCGGCAACGGTGGGCTCGCACGGCAGGGACGCCGTCCTTCGGGCTATCGGCCGGCGCGGGCCGGGCTTGAGCCGGCTCTCAGCCGGCCGCTTCGGCGGGCTGGGGCAAAGGCACGGCCGGCAGGCCGCCGAGGAACAGCTCGGCGACCAGCGGCGCCAGCGTCTGATGGTCGAGGCCGCGCTGCGGCTTCACCCAGGTGAACATCCAGTTGATCATGCCGAACAGCAGCATCGTCAGCGGCTTGGCCAGCGCCGCATGCTGCAGCTCGGGGCGCAGCGCGGCCACGGCCGCGGCGAAGCGCGCGACCACGTGGCGCTCCTGCGCCAGGATGCGCGCACGGTCGGCCGGCGGCAGGAACTTCACGTCCTCGGTGAGCACGCGGTGCGCATGCTGCGCCTCGGCATACTCGGCGACGATGCGGCGGATCAGCTCGCGCAGCCGCAGCTCGGGCGCCAGGCGCAAGGCATCGACCGCGTCGACCAGCGCCACCAGCCGGCTGACGTGGTCTTCGGCGATGTGCACCAGCATCGCGTCCTTGTCGCGGTAGTAGTGGTACAGCGTGGCCTTCGACAGGCCGCAAGCCTCGGCCACCCGGTTCATCGAGGTCGCGTGATAGCCCCGCCGCGCGAACAGCGCTGCGGCCTGCGCCAGGATCGCCTCGCGCTGTTCGTCATAACCGGCAGACCGACCGCGGGCCATCAGCGTTCATCGAAGGAGAGCAGCACGCGTTCGGTCAGCGGATGCGACTGGCAGCAGAGCACGAAGCCGGCGGCGACTTCGGCCTTGTCGAGCGCGAAGTTGCGCTCCATGCGCACCTCGCCTTCGAGCAGCCTGGCGCGGCAGGTGCCGCAGACGCCGCTGGTGCAGGAGAACGGCAGCTCCAACCCGGCGGCCGAGCCGGCGTCGAGGATGCTCGGCTGGTCGCGGCTGTACTCGAACTCGCGGCGCATGCCGTCGCGCACGATGGTGATGCGCGAGCGTTCGGCGTCGCCCGGCTGCGCTTCGTGCAGCACCGCACCCACCGGTTGGCCGCTGGGCGCGGCCACGCCGAAGCGCTCGATGTGGATGCGGTCTTCCGGCACACCGGCGGCCAGCAGCGCGGCTTCGGCCTCGTCGTTCATCTGGAACGGGCCGCAGATGTAGACCTGGTCGATGCCCGCGGCCGGCAGCACGCTGCGCAAAAAGTCGGCGATCTTGTCGCGGTTCATCAGCCCCATGTTCAACGGCGTGTCCGGGCGCCGGGCCGCGCCAAGACCGGACAGCGCCCCCTCGGGGGGCCGGCGCGCAGCGCCCTGGGGGTCCGGCTCGGTGGGCTCGTCGCTGAACACGTGGTGCAGCACCAGGCGCGTCATGTACTTGTTCTTCAGGTCGTCCAGCTCTTCCTTGAACATGGTCGAGCGCAGCAGGCGGTTGCCGTAGACCAGCGTGAAGCGGCTGAAGGGCTCGCGCCCGAGCACGGTCTTCATGATCGACAGGATCGGCGTGATGCCGCTGCCGCCGGCAATGCCGACATGGTGGCGCCGCGCCTCGGGCTCGATGGGCACGAAGAAGCGCCCCTGCGGCGCCATCACACTGATCACGTCGCCGGGCTTCAGCTGCTCGTTGATCCAGCGCGAGAACACCCCCCCCTGCACCTTGCGCACGCCGACACGCAGCTCGCCGTCGTCGACGCCGGCGCAGATGCTGTAGCTGCGGCGCAGGTCCTGGCCGTCGATGGTGGCGCGCAGCGTCAGGTACTGGCCCTGCGTGAAGCCGAACACCGCGCGCAGCTCGGGCGGCACCTCGAAGCTGACGATCGAGGCCTCTGCCGTGTCGGGCTCGATGCGGCGCACGCGCAGCGCGTGGAACAGCGGGGTGGTCATGCGGCCTCCCAGGCGCTGCGCGCCGTCCTCCCGCGGAGGAATTCGCCCTTCGGACTGCCGTGCGGGCTCATAGGGGTTTGAAATGTTCAAACGGTTCGCGGCAGGCCAGGCAGCGCCACAGAGACTTGCAGGCGGTCGAGCCGAAGGCCGACAGCCGCTCGGTGCGCGGGCTGGCGCAGCGCGGGCAGGGCACGATCGGTTCGCGGCGGCCGGCCAGGCGCACCGGCACCGCGCCGTCAGGCGCCGCCGGCCCGGGCGGCGCGATGCCGTAGTCGCGCAGCTTGGCCTTGCCCGCGTCGCTGATCCAGTCGGTGGTCCAGGCCGGCGCGCGCTGCAGCGTCACCCGCGCCGGGCCCAGGCCGGCGGCTTCGATGGCGTCGAGCACGCTGCGCTCGATGAACTCGGTGGCCGGGCAGCCGCTGTAGGTCGGCGTGAGCACGATCTCCAGTGCGCCGCCGCCGTCGCGCGCCTCGCGCACCTCGCGCACGATGCCCAGATCGCACACCGACAGCACCGGCACCTCCGGGTCGGGCACGCCCTGCAGCACGGCCCAGGCCCGCTCGCTGCGGTCGGCCACGGCCGCGGCGGCGCTCACCAAGCGCCCCCGGGAAAGCTGCGCTGCAGGTACTGCATCTCGGCCAGGATGTAGCCCATGTGCTCGCTGTGCATGCCGCGGCTGCCGCTGCTGCGGAACGCGCTGTCGCCGGGCAGCGCCAGATGCACCTCGCCGAAGACCGCGCCGATCTCCGCCAGCCACGGCTCGCTCAGCTCCGAGCGGGCCGGACCCAGCTTCGCCGCCGCGGCCGCGGCATCGACCGCGTCGGCCTCGAACAGCTCGGCGGTGTAGGGCCACAGCGCCGCCAGCGCGGCCTCGACGCGCCGGCGCGATTCTTCGCTGCCGTCGCCCAGGCGCACCAGCCAGTCGGCGGCATGCTGCTGGTGGTAGCGCGCCTCCTTCAGCGCCTTGGCGGCGATGGCCGCCAGCTCGTGGTCGCTGGACGCCTGCAGCCGCTGCCACAGCAGCTTCAGCCAGGTGGACAGCAGCAGGTTGCGCAGCACCGTGAAGGCGAAGTCGCCGCGCGGCAACTCGGCCAGGGTCACATTGACGTAGTCGCGCTCCTCGCGCAGGAAGGCGAGCTGGTCTTCGTCGTAGTCCTGCGGGCACTGCTCGCCGGCTCGCGTCAGCACGCCGCGCGCCTGGCCGATCAGGTCCAGCGCCATGTTGGCCAGCGCGATGTCTTCTTCCAGGATCGGCGCGTGGCCGCACCACTCGCCCAGGCGCTGGCCGAGGATCAGGCAGGTGTCGCCGATGCGCAGCAGGTACTGCAGCTGCGGGTCGGCGGGAACGGTGATCGACGCTTGCATCGCCCCGCGCTCACATGTGATCGACCGCATCCGGCAGCTTGTAGAAGCTCGGGTGGCGGTAGACCTTGTCCTCGGCCGGATCGAAGAGCATGCCCTTGTCGCCCGGGTCGCTGGCGACGATCCGGTCGCTGCGCACCACCCAGACGCTGATGCCTTCCTGGCGCCGCGTGTAGACGTCGCGCGCCATCTGCAGCGCCAGCTTCGGGTCGGCGGCATGCAGGCTGCCGCAGTGCTTGTGGTCCAGGCCGGCCTTGGTGCGCACGAAGACTTCCCACAGCGGCCATTCGTTGGCCGCGCTCGCGGTTCCCGGCCATTCGTTGGCCGCGCTCGCGGTTCCCGGCCTTTCGCCTTGCATGTCGCTCATGCGGCTTCCTCCTTCATCGCCTGCTTGCGGGCGTGCGCGAGTGCGGCTTCGCGCACCCAGGCGCCGTCGTCCCAGGCCTTGACGCGTGCCGCCAGGCGCTCGCGGTTGCAGGGCCCGTCGCCGCCGACCACGCGCCAGAACTCGTCCCAGTCGATGGCGCCGAAGTCCCAGTGCTGGCGCTCTTCGTTCCACTTCAACTCGGGGTCGGGCAGCGCCACGCCCAGCACGGCGGCTTGCTGCACCGTGGCGTCGACGAACTTCTGGCGCAGCGTGTCGTTGGATACGCGCTTGATGCCCCAGCGCATGCCCTGCGCGCTGTTCGGCGACTGGTCGTCGGGCGGGCCGAACATCATCAGGCACGGCCACCACCAGCGATTCACCGCATCCTGCACCATCGCGCGCTGCGCATCGCTGCCGCCCTGCATCATCGCCAGCAGGCTGTCGTAGCCCTGGCGCTGGTGGAAGCTTTCCTCGCGGCAGATGCGGATCATCGCGCGCGCATAGGGCGCGTAAGAGCAGCGGCAGATCGGCACCTGGTTCATGATCGCCGCGCCGTCGACCAGCCAGCCGATGGTGCCGACGTCGGCCCAGGTCAATGTCGGGTAGTTGAAGAT
>OEIU01000293.1_pt1 | contig 50298 bp, 53 predicted proteins | sample 1539221 | NCBI WGS metagenome assembly OEIU01 (sample SAMN03792071, study PRJEB22550) | activated sludge metagenome | feature: wastewater treatment plant; material: activated sludge; isolation source: Wastewater treatment plant of a petroleum refinery complex | place: Argentina: Zarate | collected... | reverse complement strand
CATCGGCGTCCATCGCATCTCACTGCACGCTGGTGACGATGGCCGACGCCCCTCATCTGCGGTGAGACGAGCGGGATTATCCGCTGATTTGGGGTGAGAACGGAAGCGGAATGTTTTTATTTCCGGGGCTTGACTCGGATTCTGAAAACCAGAAGTGAGTTGCCCGTCGGGCAAACGCATCACAGGCGCCGTCGGGTGGGCAAAGCGACAGCGTGCCCACCGGCCATCACAAGATCGGCGACGCGATCACGTCACGCAGCGGCCGGGCTGGAGCAGCTTGGCGACTTCGGTCAGCATGCTGACCGGCGGCTCGCAGGCGACGGCGGTCTTCGATCCGGCGGGCTTCAATGCATTGGGCCTGGCCGGCGGCTCGGGACGGTTCCGCGCCTCCCTGGCGACGGGAACGCGAACGACCACGGACATGTCGTCGAGGCCCATGGCCCGGATCGTGACCGTCTCGGTGTCCCTGGAGGCGGCCTTGAGCGCCCCGCGATCGGCCTTGCCCGCGCGGTTGACGTCCGACACCGGCGCGGTTGCGGCGAACTGCCGAAAGTCCGAGAGGTCATGGCCGGAGGCGAACTGGACCGCGCCGAATGTTGCGGAACCGGCGAGAACAACAAAAAACGCTTTGAAAATCTGCGACATGACAACCTGTCCCTCGCCCCAATGGCGACGAAGACACAACCCGAAGCGACCCGCAGGAGGTCCGACGCCACTCGATCACTTAACCGTGTACGAAAAATATTCGGAAACAACGGGAACGAAGTCGGGGGCCTCGGAGTCATCCCGGCAGCCGGTTATTCCCCCTGCCCCATTGACCGGCGACGTAGGGCGCGACCGTGGTGATGCCGGTCGCGCCCTGCTTTTTTCGCAGCTTGCAATAGACGCTGCTGCGGAGGGCACCTCAGCGACAGACGTAGGCGCCGTTCACAAGCACGCGGACACATGCCGTGCCGGCAGCCGCCGCGCCTACCGCGGCGCCGCCTACCACTGCCCGCCGGGTGGTGCGACGCGCGACGCCGGCGACGCTGACCGGTGTTGCAGGACGTCCGACCCTCGCTTCGGCGCCTTGAACCGATAGCGCAAGACCGCGATCCTGCGACCATTCAATCGAGCCAAGTCCGCACGCCAGCGTGGCTGCAACGAGCAGTATCCGCGTAACGGCAATCCGCTTCATGGCGATGTCCTCCCTGTGAGAACTGAGCCTTTCTCGGGAGTGACGAGCGTCTCTTGATTTACATCAACAACCGGATTTCGTTCTGGAGCGCATGCACAAGATGCGGTTGTGTCCCAGCCGCGCAGCCTTTGCGTTCGCGCGAGCCGGGTCTCGACGCGACCAGCGGCGCGGTCCGAGGAACGATGGTGACGGGTGCAATGACGCCGATCTGGTACGTCACTTTCGAAGTTCGCAAACGGGGCATCCTGCCCAGGCAGCGCAGCCCTCGCGAGACAAGGACGTTTGTCACGGAAGCCGAGGCCAAGACATTCGCGCGCGCGAAGCTCGAAGAAGGCCTGACGGTATTCGCCGGGACGCTCAATCCTCACACGCCCAAACAAATCGTCCCGTCCTCACAGATCTACGCCTGGCTCGCCCATGAAGAATGCGACAGCGATCAGCCGAGCCGTGGGGATCGCGAGTAGTGCACGATCGCGTGCACAGGGATTGCGCTTGGGTGTTGCCATTCCGTTACGCGGGTATCCTCCGACGCAGACTAGTTTTGCAGTGTAGTGCAAGTGATTTGCACGCAACCGTGCACATGCGTCGAGTGCGTGAACTGATGAAAAAGGGGACTCTGCGATGAGAAAGTTATTGGCCGCCGCTGTCAGTCTCGCGGCAATTATCGGGGCCGAGGCCACCGCTCCTGCATCGGCTGCCGACATGGCCGTCAAGGCCGTGCCTCCAGCTCCGCTGCCGGTGATCTATAACTGGAGCGGCTTCTACATTGGCGGCAACGGCGGCTGGGGATCGAGCCGCAATTGCTGGGACTTCGTCACTGCGGCGGGACTGGTTGTCGCTGACGCCTGCAGCGATCGCTCCGGCGGTCTGATCGGTGGGCAGATCGGCTATCGCTGGCAGACCGGCGGCTGGGTGTTCGGCCTGGAAGCGCAAGGCGATTGGGCCGATCTCAGCAACACGCGCCTCAGCCTGATCGACCAGAGATTCTCGACCCGGGTGCGTACCGACGGCATCGGTCTCTTCACCGGGCAGGTCGGCTACGCCTGGAACGCGGCGCTGTTTTACGTCAAGGGCGGCGCTGCCGTGACGAGCAACAGCTACGATATCCTCACCACGATCGACGGACTCAGCGTGGCCTCGGCCAACTCCACGCGCTGGGGCGGCGCGGTCGGCGTCGGGTTCGAATACGGCTTTACACCGAACTGGTCGGTCGGCCTCGAATACGATCACCTGTTCATGGGCGATGCGAACAACTCGTTCTCGGTGGCGAACCCCATCGTCGCCGGTGCGCTCAACCGCATCAACCAGGACGTCGACATGGTCACGTTGCGCATCAACTACCGCTTCGGCGGCTATGGGGCGCCGATCGCCGCGCGCTACTGACAGGCAGGCTATCTCCAGCGGACTTCAAGCCCCGGCCATGGCCGGGGCTTTTTTCTTGAACCTCGTCGCGCGCAGCCGTCGTCGCGAATGCGCGCCCACGGACGCCGCAAAGCATCAGGGAGCCGCTGGTCGAGCCGCCGCCTGACTGTTTTCGGATAACCTACTGGCAAGGATACATCCGGCCGTCATCCAGCTTGGTCATCGTGCCGGGTACGCATTTGAAGAAGTTGCGCCCGGAGTAATCTTCCCATCCGCTATAGCCGTAGTAGGGAGAGACTCCGGCGCGGACCCTGGCCGGGTAATACGGCTGGCCGAAATGGGGATCGGCCGCCTGGGCGGCGTAGGCATTATTCCAGTTGTTGCCATAGTAACCGGTGTTTCCCCAGCCGTAATAGCCGGGTGACGTTGCGGCGGCGACAGCGCCTGCCGTGGCAACGGCTGCCGCTCCCGCGACGCCTGCGCCGACCCCGTAGCCGTACGCGGCTCGCCGTGTCTGGCGGCGCGCGACACCGGCAACGCTCACGGGGGTAAGGGGCCGGCCGACCCGCGCCTGGGCTTCATCGACCGACAGCGAGACGCCGCGTTGCTGAGACCAACTGACGGAGAGCAATCCCGCGCAAGCAAAGGTCGATACCGCAATTGCAATCTTGGTCAAGGATTTCCTGGTCATGCTTCTGCTCCTGGCTGTTTGCCCCGTTCGATGATGCATTTCGCAGTCTGACCGTTGCGCGTTCTTGGGTGGCGCTTGTTGTTGGAGAGGAGGCGTGGCCTCCGTTGAGCTCAGGTCATTCACGTCTCGATGACACCCGTGCAGCTTCGCTCGCCGTCCCCTGTTTTCACCACCACATCCTGCCGCCGAACCAATCGAACTGCTGCTGTCGCGCAAGCCTCACCTTGCGCGGTGCCTTCCGCGAATGCGCAGATTTGATCCCGGAGCGCTTCGCGTCAGGGAGTTTCGACCTGTTCAGATCGGATGGTTGCACCTGCGCAAACGCCTGCCGCGACTTGGCAGAGACGTCCTCGGCGGATGGCGGGACTGGCGCGGCAACTTCGGCTGTAACGGCCTCTACGCGATGGGTCACCGCCGGGACGCTGGTGTCGAACACCACGCGTTCCGGCAGCTTCATCGCGGGATGAATTCGGATCTCCGCACGATGACTTTCGGCGTGCTCAACGGCCGGCAGCGACGGCAGAAACGCGCCGGCGCCAAGCAAGGCGAGAAGCAGTGCTCCGCCAACGAGGAGGAAGTATCGCGCAAGGGGCATCCAAGGCTCCACACCCCCCAGGGTGTGTCGTATCGGTCTGTCATGACCCGTCCCGCAAGCGCTCGCGCAGCGGCGAGCATGGGCGATAACGATGAGCGGGAGCCGCGGCCAGTCTTCCCCAAGGTCGCCGCCTCGACGCCGGTCTCACATTGGCCGACGCTAACCTCACCTGCGCACGCAATTGCAACCAACGCATTTCGCCGAGCGACAAGCGTTGATCTGGATCAACGAACATGCGTCGGCTTCAGAATCAACACAACTAGAAGTGATCCATCGGAATTTCAAACAACGATCGTGGGAGGACGACGCCATTGCCACCGGTTGCCCTAGCCCCTCGACCGACCTAACGTGCCACAAAAAGCCGGGATGAAAGCACAATGGCACGCATCAAGAAGATCGAGACCGGATTGTACCGGATCCCCCTGACGATCACGCTCTCCGACAGCACGCATGGCGAGATCACCGCCTTCGAACTGATCACCGTCCGCATCCACGACGGCGATGGCGCCGAGGGCGTCGGCTACACCTATACCGTCGGGCGCAACGGCGGCGCGGTGGCCGACATTCTGCGGCGGGAAATTCCAGGCATGATCGAGGGCCGCGAGGCCGACGACACCGAGGCAATCTGGCATCAGGTCTGGTGGGGCCTGCATTATGGCGGGCGTGGCGGGCCGCCGGTGCTGGCGCAATCGGCGCTCGACATCGCGCTGTGGGACCTGAAGGCGCGCCGCGCCAATCTGCCGCTTCACCGGCTGCTGGGCGGCTTCGACGCCCGCGTGCCCTGCTATGCCGGCGGCATCGACCTCGATCTCTCCGTCGCCGAGTTGCTGAAGCAGACCGATGGCAATCTCGCCAAGGGCTTTCGCGCGATCAAGATGAAGGCCGGCCGGCCCGATCTCGCCTCCGACGTCGCGCGGGTGCAGGCGATGCGCAAGCATCTCGGCGACGGCTTTCCGCTGATGGTCGACGCCAACATGAAGTGGACGGTCGAGGAAGCCATCCGCGCCGCCCGCGCGTTCCGGCCCTACGATTTGACCTGGCTGGAAGAACCGATCATCCCCGACGATGTCGGCGGCCACGCCCGCATCATGGCGGCCGGCGGCGTGCCGATCGCGGCGGGTGAAAACCTGCGCTCGCTATGGGAGTTCAAGAACTACATCGTCGCCGGCGCGGTGTCCTATCCGGAGCCCGACGTCACCAATTGTGGCGGCGTCACCGCCTTCATGAAAATTGCGCGGCTTGCCGAAGCCTTCAATCTGCCGGTGACCAGCCACGGCGCGCATGACGTGACCGTGCACCTGCTCGCCGCCTGCCCGAACCGCTCCTATCTGGAAGCGCATGGATTCGGCCTCGACCGCTATATCGAACATCCGCTCGTGCTCAATGACGGGATGGCCCTGGCGCCGCCACGGCCCGGGCATGGCATAAACTTCGACTGGCAGGGGCTGTCGCGGCTGGCGGGCTGACCGTTCGGCTTATTCCTTCGACCGCCGCGCGCCCGCAAATAGCTGAGGCGAGTCGGATCGGATAACAGGCCGCCCTTTCAGTCGAACGGCCTGTTATCCTTCTCGCTCCGCCGAAACTCAATTCCTCTTCGAGGAACCGCATATCCACGGTCTTCGAAAAATCGATGGAGAACGCCTTAAACGACGGCTCCGTCTTCATCAGCAGGTCCCCTCGCTGGCTGCGTCCCCGGACGCGATCCTTCCGTCGAGAGAATGTGTCTCTTTTGTCGCCTTCAGCGCGGCGATGTAAAGTGCTTTGTCGCCGAGCCCGTATTCTTCCGGAACCGTCGCCGCGATCTGCTCGGGCGTCGCCGTCGCCAGCCAGTCCAGCGTCTTCACGGGCGATGAGCGGCAGAGCGCCAGCCGTCGACTCACTGCCTCGCCTTCATCTCCTCGCTCGGCCTGACGTCCTGCGAGCGGCTGTAGATCGCGACCGCGACGATCAGCACCACGGTCAGCGTACCGAACAGCGCGCGATAGGCGTCTTCCGTGCGCGCGCCGCCGGCCAGCGGCTCGAAGGCGCCGATGATGATGCCGGAAAGCGTCTGCATGCAGGCGACGCCGAGCATCACGGACGTGTTCATCGTCGAGATGCCGCGGCCGATCAGCCGGTCTGGGAAGATGCCGCGGCCGTGGGTCATCACCATGGTGCTGGAGGCCGAGAAGAATCCCATGGCGATGATGACAGAGATCGGCAGCCAGGCCGGCGGATCCGGGAACAGCGCGAGGATCGCGAGCAGGGCGATGATTACCAGCGTGCCGCCGATCGCAATTCCCTTGCGGGTGTCGAGCCGGCGGTCGAGCGGACCGAACGCAAGCATGCCGCATTGATAGGCGATGACCGCGAAGAACAGCACATTGCCGGCCGCGATCGGGCTGAGGCCATGGACCTCGCGCAGGAACGGTCCGCCCCACAGGCCCTGCACGGTGAAGGTGCAGGCATAGTTACAGAAGTTCAGCGCCAGGATCGGCTTCAGCAGCGGATTGCGCAGCACTTCGACGAGGCCGCGAAGCATCTCGCCCGGCGGCTCCGCCTTGCGGCTGAGAAAGGGATGGCCGGGCGGCGCGTCGCGCACCACGAGGAAGATCGCTATCGTCGCCAGCGCTGTGAAGATCACGACGGCGCCGAACACCGGGCGCCAGCCGACCGCCTCCGTCGCCCAGGCCAGCGGCGTGGTGGCCGCGAGGTTGCCGAGCAGGCCGATCGACAGCACGATCGCCGTCAGCGTCGAGAAGCGGTCCGGTGCAAACCAGCGCGAGATCAGCACCATGCTGCCGATCAGCATCACGCCGCAGCCCGCGCCCATCAGCACACGCCCGGTCAGCAGCACCGGCCAGCTTGGCGCCAGCGTGAACAGCGCGCCGCCGATACTGGCGACGATCAGCATGCCGGCCACGGTGTAGCGCGGCCCGAAACGATCGAAGAAGAAGCCGCAGGGAATCTGCATCGCGGAAAAACCGAAGAAGAACGCGCCGGTCAGCGCCCCCAGCGCGCCCGGCCCGATCGAGAGATCGCGCATCAGATCGAGGCCGATGGTGACGTTGGAGGCGCGGAAGAAATGGCTGGCGACATAGGCGGTCGCCATGGTCGCAACGATGATCAGGCCCCGGCGGTAGGGGAGAGGCCGCTCGGCGGACTGCATCGGGTAACGGGCGTTTCCGGTTGTTATTTTGTTGTTGCTGCCGCAAGCCTATGCGGGCGGCAGGCGCAGTTCAACCGGCAATGCAGCGGTATCAAGCCTTCTGCAGCGCCAGCGTCACGCCGCCGAGCGTGAGCACGATGGCTGCGACTTCGCGCAGGCCGAGCGGCTCGCCGAGAATCAGGGCCGCCGAGATCACGCCGATCAGGGGCACCAGCAGCATGCCGGTTGAGGCCGACGACGGCGGCAGGCGGCGCAGGGTCTCGAACCAGGTGAGATAGCAGATGCCCATCGGCACCAGCGTCATGTAGACGAAGCAGGCGAGCCCACCCGCCGTGAGCGCCAGATAGTTTGGCTGCTCGAACGCAACGCCGAGGACCAGCATCACGAGGCAGCCCAGCCCGACCTGCCAGGCAACCACGACCAGAGGGGGCATCGGCAACGGCACGCGGTTCAGGATGTTGCCGATCGCAAACAGGATGGCGGCGGAGAACAGCAGGATAATCCCGATGATCCGTCCACCATCGAAGGAGAACCCATTGCCGCCGAGCAGCACGGCGATACCGCCAACGCCGAGCACGAGCGCTGCGATATCGGCAAGCTTGGGCCGCACGCCGGCCAACGGCCAGGCCAGCAGCGTCGCCCAGATCGGCATGGTGTAGGCGATCAGCGCGCCCTCACCCACGGGCACGAATTTCATCGCCACCGTGCCAAAGCCCATCCAGGCGAAGACATTGGTGAAGGATGCGAACAACAGCCGCGACACCGCCTCGCGCGGCACGCCGAGCGGCTGCCGCCGCGCCCTGGCGATCGAGAACAGGATCAGCGCGGCAACCACGCCGGCAAGTCCTCGGGCGAACAGCGGCGGCCATTGCTGCAGCAGCAGCTTCATCAGCGGCCAGTTCAGCGCCCAGCCGAACGCGGTGACGCCGAGGCAGAGAAAGCCGATCCATTTGTCGCGACGCCCCGCATCCATCGCGGCTTCTTAGCAGCCGGATATTCGCCGCTCCATCTCGGAGCATGCATGGCTCTTGCGCATAAAAAAATCCGGCGCGCCGGTGGGACACGCCGGATAGTCCGACCAGCTATGGAGATCGAAGCTGGTGGCCCGAGCCAGGGGGAGGACCTGGCCCTGAACCTGGCAATCGCTGCGCCCGGGGACGTGAACTCCGCAGGCTCGGCGATGAATCAGGAGATCACCATAGCGCCGGCGCGGAGGCCGCAACGTGATCTGGTTCACATCGCCCGCCCCCGCCATGCGACGCGCGGCGAGGATCACGCGTTTTTGTTCGCATGCAGGCGCTTCAGGCTCGCCCATGCCGGCGCCAGCAGGAATCCGACGGCGGGAATTGACGCGGCGCCGACCACGAGCCCGACGATACCAGAGATCGCAGCCTCGGCGATCCACGCGAGGAGACCGGCTGCCGGAGGAAAGGCGTGACCTGCAGCCTGCCCCGCCGTGTGAATGGCGTGGTGGATCGAAGGCGGTCCGTAGACCTCAAGCCCATGCAGGACGATGCCGCCGCCAACCCAGATCATCGCGGCAGTGCCGACCACGCCGAGAATTTTCAGCAGCCCGGGCATGCCTCGGACCATGCCGCGTCCAATCGCACGGCCCGCGCGCGTGGCGCCGCCGCGTGCCAGCGCCACACCGACATCGTCGGCCTTCACGATCAGCGCCACCATGCCATACACGGCGACGGTGATTCCGATGCCGACGACCGCGAGCACCGCGGCCTGCATCCACAGGCTTCCCGCGGGCAGCGCCGCCAGCGTGATCGCCATGATCTCGGCGGACAGGATGAAATCGGTCTTGATGGCGCTCGCAACCTTCTCGTCCTCGACCGACTTCGCGTTCAGCGCCACGCTGCCAAGCTGGGATTCATGCTGCTGCGCGCTATGCGGCATGATGGCATGGAACACCTTCTCCACGCCTTCGTAGCAGAGATAGGCGCCGCCCAGCATCAGGAGCGGCGTGATCGCGGACGGCAGGAAATAGCTGAGCAGCAGCGCCGCCGGCAGCAGCAACAGGAGCTTGTTGCGCATCGAGCCCGCCGCGATCTTGCCGACGATGGGAAGTTCGCGCTTCGGCTCGAACCCGATGACGTAACCCGGTGTAACGGCGGTGTCGTCGATGACGACCCCCGCCGCCTTCGCGCCCGCCTTGGCTGCCTGGCTCGCCACATCATCGAGCGAGGCCGCGGCGACCTTTGCGATCGCGGCGATATCATCGAGAAGCGCGATCAGCCCAATGCTCATCGATCTCACTCACAGAATGGCGTGGAAGGTCGTCGAACCACGGGCCAAGAAAAATCCGGCGTGCAGTGGGGCGCGCCGGATCATTTCAAATCTTGCGTTACTTCGGCTAGCCGGTAGCGGCGCGCGGGGCGCGGTTGCGCGAGTTGCGCTGGAAGAACAGCGCCTGGCTCGCCACCGCCGAAACCATCGCGGGCTGGAACGGCTTTGAGATCAGGAACGCGGGCTCGGGCCGCTCGCCGGTCAGGAAGCGCTCCGGATACGCCGTGATGAACACCACCGGCACCTCGAACACGCGCAGCAATTCGTTGACGGCGTCGAGGCCGGACGAACCGTCGGCGAGCTGGATGTCGGCGAGGATCAGGCCGGGCTTCTTGTTCTTCGCCAGCGCCACCGCGTCGGCATGGGTGCGCGCCACGCCGATCACATTGTGGCCGAGATTCTTCACGAGGCTTTCGAGGTCCATCGCGATGAAGGTCTCGTCCTCGATGATCAATACATCGGTGGCGATTTCCGCCGCCATCTCGCGGCCGGCGGTATCGGTCAACCGCCGGGTCTCGGCGATATCGGTATTGAGGATGAACGCCACCTCCTCCTCGGAGAAGCCTTCGAGCGAGAGCAACAGGAACGCCTGCCGCGGCAGCGGCGTGATGTTCGACAGCCTTCGCTCCGGCGGCAGCGCCAGCGTCGTGACTTCGGGGTTTTCGTTGAGCGAGACCGAATTCCAGATCTGGGTGAACAGCTTGAACAGACCGGCGCGCGGGCCATGCCGTTCGTCCAGCAGCGAGGGATCCTGCAGCAACGCCTCCAGCATGGCGGCCACATAGGCGTCGCCAGAGGCCTGGTTTCCGGTCAGTGCACGGGCATAGCGCCGCAACAGCGGCAGATGTTCAGCAACGAGCTGTGATCGGGACATCCCCATTCCATCCTTATATTGGGCCGTATTCTGGCCTTAACTTAGGGTCTCAGCCGGGCGGACGTAACCAAGACGCCCACTTCGGGCGTCAGTTTCAGTGTTGGGCGGGGGGACCCTGGTTCCCCTTGTCCCCCGATTACTCGCGGGACGCGGAAAAGTTCCAAAAAAAGTTCCAGCAATTCGGAACCTTCCGCAACTATTCGCATTAGCCTTTGACCGACAACGCGGCGGCCAAGGCCTAATTTCGAGGTAACCTCTTGAAACCACAGAGAATTAACTCTCGGGGAAGCGTGGATGAGACCATGAAGGAAGTAAAGAAGCAGGGCGGGCTCAATGCCGAGATTCAATCGAGGATCGGCCATCAGCTCCGCGCCATGTACGATGATGTGGTCCGACAGGGCGTGCCGGACCGCTTTGCGGAGCTGATCCGCAAGCTCGATGGGCCGGAAGCGGCGGCGGCCCAGATGGACGACCCAGCAAAAAATGACGGGAGGGACTAATGCCTCTCACCGACTCACTTCGCGACGATATTTTGGCGTCGGTGCCTAGCCTGCGCGCGTTCGCGATCTCGCTCTCGGGCAATGGCGATCGCGCGGACGACCTCGTTCAGGAGACGTTGCTGCGCGCCATTGCCAACATCGACTCGTTCCAGCCCGGCTCGAACCTGCCGGCGTGGCTGTTCACCATCCTGCGCAACCTGTTTCGCTCCGACTACCGGAAGCGGCGGCGCGAGGTCGAGGACGCCGAGGGCAATTATGCGAAAACCCTGAAGACCCAGCCGTCGCAAAGCGCGCATCTGGAGTTCGAGGAGTTTCGCGCCGCGCTCGAGAAGCTGCCGCAGGACCAGCGTGAGGCGCTGATCCTGGTCGGTGCCTCCGGCTTCTCCTATGAGGACGCCGCCGCGATCTGCGGCTGCGCGGTCGGCACCATCAAGAGCCGCGTCAACCGCGCGCGCTCGAAACTCTCGGCACTGCTCTATGTCGAAGGCGCCGAGGATTTCGGACCCGACGAGACCGTGCGCGCCGTGATCGGCGGCAATGGCGGCTGATCGACGCCATCGATCTGAAACGAACAGGGCGGCCTTGGTGGCCGCCCTTTTTATTTCGATGTATCGTTGTCGGGTGTAGCCCGTAGCCTCAGTGCAAGCCGCCGAAGGCGTAGATCAGAATCAGGATCGGGATCGGCACGCCGAGCAGCCACAGCAGCAGATAACGTCCCATGATGAACTCCTCCATCGTGCGAATGATGGAGCAGTAATGCATGGAGAGGTGACGGGGTTCCGGCCGCGGTCATCTCCCTCTCCCGTGCCGGGGAAAGGGTTGGGGTACCCCCTCACCCGCCGCGCAAGAGCGCGGCGACCTCTCCCTCGCAAGCGGCCACAAGCGGGGCGAGGTTAAGACGACCTCATCGCACCACCGGGCGTACCGGCGCGGAAATCTCGCCGGTGCGGTCGCGCTCGGTCATGTCGACGACGGTGGCCATCGGCGCGGTGAGCTCATAGACATAGCTGACGTCGGTGAAGTAGCGCTTGGCGGTGCCGCCGAGCGCTTCCGGCGCGACGCGGTCGAGCAGGATGAGGCCGAAATCGCTGTCCTCCCGCCGCGTCGCGGAGCTGGTGTTGAACTCCTCCCAGCGGAAATGGAAGATCATGTCCGGCTCCTCGCCGGTGACTTCCCAGTTCGCGACGATATGCGGATGCTTGCCGACCAGCGACAGGCCCTCGTCGGAATGCGAGGCGAGCTCGAAGAACAGGAGCGACAGCGACTGCGCGGCGCGGGCGCTCACCGCGATATCCGGGCCGTTCACCACGATGCGGTCGGCATGCGGGATGGCGCGCGATTCGAACAGGCCCTTGAGCTTGACGCCCTGCCACTGGCTTTCGCTGAGCAGCGTCACCACGTTCGACATCGCATGGATGCGGCCGATCAGGAGATCGCGCGAGACATCCATGTCGGAGCCGTGCCGCAGCGTGCGCGTCACGATCGACTGGATCACCGCCAGGATGTTCTTGACCCGGTGGTTCAGCTCGTCGATCACGGCGGTCAGCCGCCGCTCGAATCCGATGCGGACCTGGATCTCGCGGCTGAGCCGCAGGTTGTTGTAGGCGACATAGCCGAACAGGCCGCAGATGATGCCGGTGAGCGCAAGGCCGATGGCCGCGACGACGATCGCGGTCTGCTGCGCGCGCTGGGCGGCGTTGTTCTTGGCGTAGTAGGCGAGCGACCAGTCGCGGCCGCCGAACGTCACGGTGCGCACCACCGACGGCAATGGATCGCCCTGCTTCAGCGGGCGCAAGGTGACGACGCCCTGCTCGTTGGCGACATATTCATCGCTGGCATCATTCGGATCCTTGAGCACCACCGAAAACAGCGAGCGGTCGTCGTTGGTCAGCATCAGCGGCGCCAGCTCGTAGGAGAACGCGATGAAGCCAACCGGCTCGGTGGTGCCTTCCTTCAAGATGGCCGAGGCGAGCACGATGCCGACCGGCCCGTCCTTCTTCAGCAGCGGGATCGGATCCGACGCCACCGGCTTGCCCGTCGTCGCCGCCTGCGCCAGCATCGGCCCGATTGCCGAATGGCGCTCGAAGGCGCGGCCCGGAAAGCCCAGCATGTCGGCGTTGCGCGGCTCGACGTCCATCATGACGTCGAGCGGCTTGTCGATCGTCGTGAGGTCGAGCGGCTGGTCGTCGAAATCGCGGATCGTCGGATTGGGGAAGCCGGCGCTTTTCAGTTCGGCTTGCGCAGCGGCAAAATCCGCAGGCTTGAGCCGCGCGATCCAGGATGCGGTGACGAAATCGGTCTTGAAGGCATAGATCGCCGAGCGCAGCGGCTGCAGCATGTTGGCCTTCACCACCTGCGGGGAGCGAAACAGGCCGGACGCAACACGCGCGAGCAATTCGCGCTCGGTCAGTCGGTCCTGCACCAGGCTGGCGTGGACGTCGATGGCGCGGGCCAGCGCAATGCCGTCGAGCGCCAATTCCTGCTCGTGGACGCGATAGGCCGCGAGACCGGAGAGCAGAACTCCGATCAGCGCAATGAAGCCGATAATGAAGCCCAGCCGAACCACTCGCTTACTCGGAAATGACGTGTTGGCGAAGACGTAGTGAGAGCATCTTTCGATCTGCCGGCGCAGGAATTCCTGGCAATGACGCGAACGCCAACCGCGGCAAATATGACGGAGCGATCATCAGCACGCAACTGAGAGGTGGCAGCGGGCAACATGCGAAGGCCGCCGTTAACGCTGATTTGGCGGGGCCAGAAGTTGATAAGCCGGGAAGGCCGATTTGGTTCCGGCGCAAACGGACAATTCAAAGGGCAGCGGCGACGGATCGGCCGTTAATGTTAATGTTCGGCGCTTGGCCCAGCCGCTGGGCTGACCGCTTATGCGTTATCGGGTCCGCATCATTTGGCCTTCGCCGCCGGGCGCAGGCCGCCCTTGGCCTCGATGAAGCCGATGATGCGGTCGAGTCCTACGCTCTTCTTCAAATTGGTCATCACGAAGGGACGCTCGCCCCGCATGCGCTTTGCATCGGTATCCATCTTCTCCAGCGACGCGCCGACATGGGGCGCGAGGTCGATCTTGTTGATCACCAGCAGGTCCGAGCGGGTGATGCCGGGGCCGCCCTTGGAGGGGATCTTGTCGCCGGCGGCAACGTCGATTACGTAGATCGTGAGATCGGCCAACTCGGGCGAAAACGTCGCGGCAAGATTGTCGCCGCCGGATTCGATCAGCACCAGATCGAGATCGGGAAATTTCGCGCGCATGTCGGCAACGGCGGCGAGATTCATCGAGGCGTCCTCGCGGATCGCGGTGTGCGGGCAGCCGCCGGTCTCGACGCCTGCGATGCGGTCCGGCGTCAGCGAGCCCGAGCGCACCAGAAATTCCGCATCCCACTTGGTGTAGATGTCGTTGGTGATCGCGGCAATGTCGTAGCGCTCGCGCATCGACTTGCAGAGCAGGTCCATCAGCGCGGTCTTGCCGGAGCCGACGGGGCCGCCGACGCCGATGCGGAGCGGGCCGTGAGATTTAGACATGTGCGGTGCTCTTTCCTTCACTTCTGGAATCGTAGCCCGGATGGAGCGCAGCGAAATCCGGGAGCGGTTGATCCAAACGCGTGACTGTCCCGGATTACGCTGCGCTCCATCCGGGCTACGGCGTGCCATCTCATGACCGGAACAGCCGCGTGTACTGCGTCTCATGACGCAGGCCGGCGAGATCGGCGCGGAAGGTGGCGCTGCCGAGATCGTCGAGCGATGCTGTCAGCGCTCGCCCAGCGGTGGCGGCGACATCGGCTTCGAGGCTGGCCAGAATGCGCTGGCTGTCGGTCTGGCCAAGCGGCACGAGGCGCGCGCCGGCGAAAATCCAGTTCGCCACGACAGCATGCAGGAACGCCTGCAGCGCCGGCGCCAGCGGCACGCCATGGGCGGCGCTGACGATGCCGACCGCGACGGGATAGACCGTATCGCCGCCGCAAGCCGCGATCAGGCCGTCGAGCCCCTCGCAGGGCCAGGCCGAACGGGCGATCTCGATGAAGGCGCGGCCCTGCGTCGAGGTTTCGAGCTGGCGCTCGCGCGAAGGCACGAAGGCCGCGGCGAGCTCGGCGATCCCGCGCAGCGGGGCGTCACCCTGCGCGGATGCGGCGCGGTGTGCCTGCGCCAGAAACACGGCATCGCAGAAGCCGGAGCCGTCGCTGAGCATCGCCCCCAGCCAGTCGCGCAGCGCGGCGGCATTGGTGATGTCGCCCGCCTCCACCGCCCATTCGATGCCGCTGGAATAGGAGAACGCGCCGACCGGGAAGGACGGCGACAGCCAGGTCATCAGCCGGTAGAGCGAGGCGGATTGCTCCGAATTCATCCCGCCAGGCGCATCGGCAGGAGCCTGCTCATTTGCGGTCATGAGCATGGGAGTGATCGTGGTGGTGATGATCGTGGTCGCAATGCTCGTCGTGGTGATGGTGGTGGTGATCGTGGCCGTGAGGGTGCGCGGCATGATCATGGGAGGCTTGCGCATAGGCGCCGCCCTCGGGATCGAACGGTGCCTCGATCTCGATGATGCGCGCACCCAGCCCCTTCACCATCGCCTCGATGACGTGGTCGCGGCGGATGCGCAGTCCCTTCGGCATGATCTGGGTCGGCAGATGGCGGTTGCCGAGATGCCAGGCGATGCGAACCAGATGCAGCGGATCGGCGCCGCGGATCTCGATCAGCGGCTCGGCGGCCGCGACGACCTCGATCAGCCGGCCGTCCTCCAGCACCAGCGCATCGCCACCGCGCAGCGCCACCGCATTCTCGAGATCGAGCAGGAATTCAAGCCCGCGCGTGCCGGTCATCGCCATCCGCCGCCGGTGCCGGTCGTCGAAATCGAGCACGACGGTATCGGCTGCGGATTGCGTCCAGCGATGCTGGCCAAGAACTCTGGTCGCGCGGATCATGGGTGCCTTATGTTTTGACGCGTTTTCTTCACGCGAACCGGTTCCACTTCGCTTGAAAACGCTTTGCTAAAACTTCTCCACCTTGCCGTCGCTGATGATCTCGATCACCGTCGGCGCCGTCTTCATCTGCGAGGAATATTCCCGCCACACCTTCATGTGCGGCGCGCGGCCGTGGGCGTTGAGGTCGTCGCGGGTCTCCCAGCGCTCCACCACCACATACAAATTGGGATTGTTGACGCTGACATGGCCCTCATAGGAGATGCAGCCCTTTTCCTTCAGCGTCTCGACGGTGCAGGCCTTGTGCCCCTTGATGAAGTCGTCCTTGTTTTCCGGCTTCATCGGCGTGGTGGCGATAACGTAGATCATGAGTTGTTCTCCCTGGTTTCTTCTTGATTAGCGGACATCGACTTTTTCAGGCGTAATGACTTCGATCCTGGGCGGCGCCGACATGCATTTCACAGCGACGCGGCCGAACGTCTTCATGTGCTCGGCGCCGCGATGCGGCACCAGCGCCTCGGCATTTTCCCACTGCTCGACGAACACCATCTTGGCGGGATCGGTGACGCTTTCGTGGAGATCGTAGGCGATGTTGCCGGGCTCCTTGCGGGTTTCCTTGATGCAGGCGGTGGCGGCGGCGATGAAATCGGCGCGGGTTTCCGGCTTGATGGTCAGCGTTGCGACAACGTAAATCACTTGTATCCTCCCGGACTCTTGTTCTTGATACAGTTCCGGGAGAGACCTTAGAACATGAAATACCTCTGCGCCATGGGCAGAACCTCCGCCGGCGCGCATGTCAGGAGCTCGCCGTCTGCGCGCACCTCATAGGTCTCGGCATCGACCTCGATTTTCGGGGTGGCGCCGTTATGGATCATGCTCTTCTTGGAGATGCCGCCGCGGGTATTTTTAACCGGGTAGAGCTTCTTGGCGATGCCGAGCTTGCGCGCCAGACCGCCCGTGATGGCCGCCTTCGAGGTGAACACCACCGAGGACGCCGTCAGCGATTTTCCGAAAGCTGCGAACATCGGCTGGTAGTGCACCGGCTGCGGCGTCGGAATGGAAGCGTTGGGGTCGCCCATCGGCGCGGCAACGATCGAGCCGCCCTTGATGATGCAATCCGGCTTGACGCCGAAGAACGCCGGCGACCACAGCACGAGATCGGCGAGCTTGCCCTTCTCAACCGAACCGATCAGTTTCGAGACGCCATGCGCGATGGCGGGGTTGATGGTGTATTTTGAAATGTAGCGCTTGACGCGGAAATTGTCGTTGTCGTTGCCCTTGTCCTCAGGCAATGCGCCGCGCTGCTTCTTCATCTTGTCGGCGGTCTGCCAGGTGCGGATGATGACTTCGCCGAGCCGGCCCATCGCCTGCGAGTCCGACGACATCATCGAGAGCGCACCGAGATCGTGCAGGATGTCTTCGGCGGCAATGGTTTCCTTGCGGATGCGGCTCTCGGCGAAGGCGAGGTCTTCCGCGATCGAGGGATCAAGATGGTGGCACACCATCAGCATGTCCAGATGCTCGTCGATGGTGTTGCGAGTGAACGGGCGCGTCGGGTTGGTGGAGGACGGCAGCACGTTCTTTAGCCCGGCGATCTTGATGATGTCAGGCGCATGGCCGCCGCCGGCGCCCTCGGTGTGGAAGGCGTGGATGGTGCGGCCCTTGAACGCCTTCACCGTATCCTCGACGAAGCCGGATTCGTTGAGCGTGTCGGAATGCAGCATCACCTGGACGTCGTGATCGTCGGCGACGCCAAGGCAGTTGTCGATCGCGGCCGGCGTGGTGCCCCAGTCCTCATGCAGCTTCAGCGCACAGGCGCCACCCTTGATCATCTCGACCAGCGCGGCCGGGCGCGCGGCATTGCCCTTGCCGGATATGCCGAGATTGACCGGGAAGGCATCGAACGACTGGATCATCCGCCCCATGTGCCAGGGCCCGGGCGTGCAGGTGGTCGCGAACGTGCCGTGCGAGGGGCCGGTGCCGCCGCCGAGCATCGAGGTGACGCCACTCATAAGCGCGTGCTCGATCTGCTGCGGGCAGATGAAATGGATATGGCTGTCGAACCCTCCGGCGGTGAGGATCTTGCCTTCGCCCGCGATCACGTCGGTGCCGGGACCGATCACGATGGTGACGCCGGGCTGGATATCGGGATTGCCGGCCTTGCCGATCGCGGCGATCATGCCTTCCTTGATCGCGACATCAGCCTTCACGACGCCCCAGTGATCGACGATCAGCGCATTGGTGATGACGGTATCCGCCGCACCCTGCTTGTTGGTCGCCTGCGACTGGCCCATGCCGTCGCGGATCACCTTGCCGCCGCCGAACTTCACCTCCTCGCCATAGACGGTGAAATCCTTTTCCACCTCGATGATGAGATCGGTATCGGCCAGCCGCACCTTGTCGCCGGTGGTCGGCCCGAACATGTCGGCATAGACGGAACGTTTGATTTTCACGGACATGTCAGGCTCCAGCCTTGTCGTTCGTTATGTTCGAAGTGGAAATCATGTGCAGCGGGAGTCGCGGGATGCCCTCTCCCCAACCCTACGCCGCAAGGGGGAGCCCTGACGGCGTGGTCACCTCACTGCAAATCACAGCTTCCCCTGCACATCGCCGCGGAAGCCGTAGATGGTGCGCTTGCCCGCGAGCGCGACGAGCTGCACGTCGCGGGTCTGGCCGGGCTCGAAGCGGACGGCGGTGCCGGCGGCAATATCGAGGCGCATGCCGCGCGCTTTCTTGCGGTCGAACTTCAGCGCGGGATTGGTCTCGAAGAAATGGTAGTGCGAGCCCACTTGAATGGGACGGTCGCCGGAGTTGGCGACGGTAAGCGTCGCCGTCTTGCGGCCGGCATTGAGCTCGATCTCGCCGTCCTTGATGAAGAGTTCGCCGGGGATCAATCTTTCCTCCTCCGTCATTCCGGGGCGATGCGCAGCATCGAACCCGGAAGTTCGAGATAACAACCTCTGGATTCCGGGTTCACGCTTCGCGTGCCCCGGAATGACGAACAACTAACGAATCGGCTCGTGCACCGTGACGAGCTTGGTGCCATCAGGAAACGTCGCCTCGACCTGGATGTCGTGGATCATTTCCGCGATCCCGTCCATGCACTGCGCACGGGTGATGACCTGCGCGCCGGATTGCATCAGTTCGGCGACGGTGCGGCCGTCGCGCGCGCCCTCGACGATGAAATCGGAAATGATCGCGACCGCTTCGGGGTGGTTGAGCTTGACGCCGCGCTCCAGCCTCCGGCGCGCCACCATCGCGGCCATCGAGATCAGAAGCTTGTCCTTTTCGCGGGGAGAAAGATTCATGCGGGCACTCTGGTGTTGAGAGAACTAGTTCAGCCACAGCCGCGGCAGCGGCGTGGGAGAGGCACGGCCGAGCACCGTTATCATGTCGGCACGCAGCCGCGCGGCATCTTGGGCACAGAAGCGCGCCATTGCAAATCCATTCCAGCAGGAGATGCCGACCTCGCCGCCGAACGTTTCGGATGCTTCGCGCATCCGTTCCAGGACCGCTTCACTGCCGGGCACGATCAGTGCCGTGCCGATGGCGGCGCCGCCCTTGGCGACCGCCGGCCGCGCCAGCCTGGCGCCGATGTCTCCGTCGAGCCGGATCGTCTCCGCGAACACCAGCCGGCCGCCGCGGCGCAGCCGCCAGCGGTCGACGAACTCGCCGTGGAGCATCTTCTCGCCCATCGCCGTGCGGCCGAACACCACGATTTCGCAGAGCAGAAGCGAGGCGTCTTCGGCTAGCTCAATATCGATGCGCCTGACAATCCGCGCACGGTCGAACAGGATGGTCTCCTGCGGCAGCCAGGCGAGATGCGCGCCCTGCTCCGCCTTCAGCGCGATATCGAGCTGCGCGGCGGGACCGGGCGCGCGATAGACCTTTTCGGCCGCCGCCGTCGTCAGCGTCAGCCGCGCCCCCTCGCCGGCCGTGATGCCGATGTCGAAGCGGTCGCCGCCGGCGATGCCGCCGGCGGTGTTGACGAATACGCCCGACAGCCCCTCGGCCTCGGGCGAGGGAAAGCGCACGCGCAGCGAGCCTGACTCATGCAGGTCGCCGCGGCGGGTGACGCCATCCTGCAGATGCACGCCGAACCGGACCGCGCCCCGGGCGCGGTTGGCGGCGAAGATGGCTGATGCCGCGCGGGCAGTTTCGGTCCGCATCCGTCCCCCAACGGCGTTACGACTTGAACCCGACCCGCGAGGCCTACAGCGCCATCTGGCGGCTGATCTCGGCAGGATCGAGATCGGCGCGGTCGCAGGCATATTTCACCGCGCCGCGATCCATGACGGCAAAATTGTCGCCGAGTTCGCAGGCAAAGTCGAGATATTGTTCGACCAGCACGATCGCGATGCTGCCGAGGTTGCGCAGATAGGAAATGGCGCGGCCGATGTCCTTGATGATCGAGGGCTGGATGCCTTCGGTCGGCTCGTCCAGCAGCAGCAGTTTCGGCCGCATCACCAGCGCCCGGCCGATCGCCAGTTGCTGTTGCTGGCCGCCGGAAAGGTCGCCGCCGCGCCGGCTCAGCATGGTGTTGAGCACCGGAAACAGCGAGTAGACGTCGTCGGGAATGTTGCGCTGATCGCGCTTCAAGGGACCGAACCCGGTCTTGAGATTTTCTTCCACCGTGAGCAGCGGAAAGATCTCGCGGCCCTGCGGCACGAAGCCGATGCCGCGCCGCGCGCGCTCGTAGGATTTCAGCGGATTGATGTCCTCGCCGTCGAAGGTGATGCTGCCCGAGGAGATCGGGTATTGCCCGACCAGCGCGCGCAGCAGCGATGTCTTGCCGACGCCGTTGCGGCCGAGCACGCAGGTCACCTTGCCGGGCTCGGCGGTCAGCGACACGCCGCGCAACGCCTGCGCCGCGCCGTAATAGAGATTGATGTTTTTCACGTCCAGCATCGTCGGTGCCTCTTGGCGAGTAGCGAATGGCGAATGGCGAATAGCAAATAGAAGTCGTTGAACCACTTCCCTACTCGCCATTCGCTATTCGCCATTCGCGCCCCTATCTTCCCAAATACACTTCGATCACCCGCTCATTCGACGAGACCTGATCGATGGTCCCTTCCGCCAGCACGGTTCCTTCATGCAGGCACGTCACCTTGACGCCGAGTTCGCGCACGAACGTCATGTCGTGTTCGACCACCATGATGGTGTGGTTGCGGTTGATCTGCTTGAGCAGTTCCGCCGTCAGGTGGGTCTCGACATCGGTCATCCCGGCGACGGGCTCGTCGACCAGCAGGACCTTCGGATCCTGCGCCAGCAGCATGCCGATCTCGAGCCATTGCTTCTGGCCGTGCGACAGGCTTCCGGCGAGGCGATGGCGCGCATCGGTGAGGCGGATGGTTTCCAGCACCTTGTCGATGCGCTCGGATTCGTCCCTGTTGCCGCGCCAGAACAGCGTGCCCTTGACGCTGTGATCGACATTGAGCGCCAGCAGCAGATTGTCCTGCACGGTCTGGCTTTCGAACACGGTCGGCTTCTGGAATTTGCGGCCGATGCCGAGTTCGGCAATGCGGGTCTCGTCGAGCCGCGTCAGGTCGGTGGTGCCGTCGAACAGCACCACGCCCTCGTCCGGTTTGGTCTTGCCGGTGATGATGTCCATCATCGTGGTCTTGCCGGCGCCGTTTGGGCCGATGATGGCGCGCATCTCGCCGGGCTCGAGCGCCAGCGACAGATTGTTGATGGCGTGGAAGCCGTCGAAAGAAACATGCACGCCATCGAGATAGAGGATGGCCGAAGTCTTGCGGGTGTCCATGACGTTCATGTGCTCACTCCGCCGGATTCGGTTTCGGCTCGGCGCCGTCTTCGAGCGCAGCGCTTGCTGCCGCGCCACTGCCGAAACCGGGCTTGCGCTGCTCCCACCACGCGTTGAACGTGCCGATGATGCCCTTGGGAAGCAGCAGCGTGACCAGGATGAACAGCGCGCCCAGCATGAACAGCCAGTACGGCGCCAGCGCACCCGAGGTAAAGAACGTCTTGGCGTAGTTGACGACGACGGCACCGAGCGCGGCGCCGACCAGCGTGCCGCGGCCACCGACCGCGACCCAGATCACCGCCTCGATCGAGTTGCCGGGCGAGAATTCACTGGGGTTGATGATGCCGACCTGCGGCACATAGAGCGCGCCGGCCACACCCGCCATGCAGGCCGACAGCGTGAACACGAACAGCTTGTAGGATTCGACGCGGTAGCCGAGGAAGCGGGTGCGCGATTCCGCGTCGCGGATCGCGACCAGCACCTTGCCGAGCTTGGAGGTGACGACCGCGCGGCAGATCAGGAAGGCGCCGATCAGCGCGGCGCAACTCAGGAAGAACAGCGCGGCGCGCGTGCCTTCGGCCTGCACGTTGAAGCCGAGGATATCCTTGAAATCGGTCAGGCCATTGTTGCCGCCGAAACCGAAATCGTTGCGGAAGAAGCCGAGGAGCAGCGCGTAGGTCATCGCCTGCGTGATGATCGAGAGATAGACGCCGGTGACGCGGGAGCGGAAGGCGAACCAGCCGAAGGCAAACGCCAGCAGGCCCGGCACCACCACGACCATCAGCGCCGCGAACCAGAACATGTCGAAGCCGTACCAGTACCACGGCAGCTTCGGCCAGTTCAGGAACACCATGAAGTCGGGCAGCAGCGGATTGCCGTAGACGCCGCGGCTGCCGATCTGCCGCATCAGGTACATGCCCATCGCGTAACCGCCGAGCGCGAAGAACGCGCCGTGGCCGAGCGAGAGGATGCCGCAATAGCCCCAGATCAGGTCGATCGAGAGCGCGAGGATGGCGTAGCAGACATATTTGCCCCACAGCGCCACGAGGTAGGTCGGCACCTGGAACATCGAGCCAATAGGCAGCAGCAGGTTCGACAGCGGGATGAGAATGCCGAGCCCTGCGACGATCAGGATGAAGAGCGCCGCGCCGCGGTCGAGCGAACGGGTGAGAACGTGCGGCGTCATGCTTCCACCGCCCGGCCCTTGAGCGCGAACAGGCCGCGCGGACGCTTCTGGATGAACAGGATGATCAGCACCAGGATGGCGATCTTGCCGAGGACCGCGCCCGCCACCGGCTCCAGGAACTTGTTGGCGATGCCGAGCGTGAAGGCGCCGACCAGCGTGCCCCAGAGATTGCCGACGCCGCCGAACACCACCACCATGAAGCTGTCGATGATGTAGCTCTGGCCGAGATTGGGGCTGACGTTGTCGATCTGCGACAGCGCGACGCCGGCAATGCCGGCGATGCCGGAGCCGAGGCCGAAGGTCAGCGCATCGACGCGCGAGGTGGCGATGCCCATCGACGCCGCCATGCGCCGGTTCTGCGTCACCGCGCGCATCTCGAGCCCGAGCGCGGTGTAGCGCAGCATGGCAAGCAGGATGGCGAAGACGGCCAGCGTGAAGACCAGGATCCAGAGCCGGTTGTACGTGATGGTGATCTGCCCGAGCTCGAATGCGCCGCTCATCCAGGAGGGATTGCCGACCTCGCGGTTGGTCGGGCCGAACGCGGTGCGCACCGCCTGCTGCAGCACGAGCGACAGGCCCCAGGTCGCGAGCAGCGTCTCCAGCGGGCGGCCGTAGAGGAAGCGGATGATGCCGCGCTCGATCAGGACGCCGATCGCGCCGGCGACCAGGAAGGCGAGCGGCACCGCGATCAAAAGCGAGTAATCGAACAGGGCGGGATAGCGGGTGCGAATGACTTCCTGCACCACGAAGGTGGTGTAGGCCCCGATCATCACCATCTCGCCATGGGCCATGTTGATCACGCCCATGACGCCGAAGGTGATCGCAAGCCCGATCGCAGCGAGCAGCAGCACCGAGCCGAGCGACAGGCCATACCAGGCGTTCTGCACCATCGACCACATCGCCAGATTGCTCTGGATCGCGGCGATCGCGCTGGTCGCCGCACGGGCGACATTCGGCGGCTGGTCGCTTGGCAGCCCGGTCAGCAGCGCCATCGCCTCCTGGTCGCCCTTCGCCTTGAGCACGGCGACGGCCTCGAGCTTTTCGACCTCGCTGGCGTCGGGCTTATAGAGCAGGATGGCGGCGCGGGCCTCGGTGAAGGCCGTCTTCACGGATTTGCTGGTCTCCTTGGCGAGTGCGTCGTCGATGGTTGCGAGCGCGCTCTCCTCATGGCTCTTGAACACCGACTGCGCGGCGGCGATGCGCCTGGCGGGATCCGGCGACAGCAGCGTCAGGCCGCCGAGCGCGGCCTCCACGGTGCGGCGCAATCGGTTATTGAGGCGGACAGCGGCGGCATTGTCGGGCAGCTTGTCGACCGCAGCGCCCGTGGCGGCGTCGATGATCTTGCCGTCGCTTCCGGTGACGAACACCTTCTTGCTGTCGGGATCGGCGGACAGCCGTCCGTCCTGCAGCGCGCTGATGATGGGAATGGCCAGCGGATTGCCCGAACTCGCCACCGCGCCGATCGCTTCATCGGTGTCGGAGAAATCGTCGTTGGCGAATTTGGCGACGGCATCCTCGAACGGACCCGCCAGCGCCGGCGCCGCGAAGGAAGCAGTCAGGAAGACAGCGAGCAGCAGCGCCCGCAAGCGGTGAATGAAATTTGCAGACACGTTACGACCCCGGCAGGAGTGTTTAGGAGAAGGCGGCGACATCGCCGCCTTCTCCGTTCTTGGTCATTCTCTTGGAAGTTTGTCGTTACAGGTCAGGCAGGGGTTAGGAGCCCTGACCGCCGCACTTGTTGGTCTTGGTGTTGTAGTTGCCGCACTTTTTGCCGACCCAATCGCCGATCAGATCCCTGGAGCCCTCCAGCTCCTTCGACCAGGCGTCGCCGGCGACCAGCGACGGCGTCTTCCACACCACGTCGAACTGGCCGTTGGCTTTGATCTCGCCAATGAACACCGGCTTGGTGATGTGATGGTTCGGAAGCATTTTTGAGGTGCCGCCGGTCAGGTTCTTGGCTTCGATGCCGGGCAGCGCGTCGATCACCTTGTCCGGATCGGTCGACTTCACCTTCTCGACCGCCTTGACCCACATGTCGAAGCCGATGACGTGCGCTTCCATCGGATCGTTGGTCACGCGCTTCGGATTCTTGGTGTAGGCCTGCCAGGCCTTGATGAACTTGTCGTTCTCCGGCGACTTGATCGACTGGAAGTAGTTCCAGGCGGCGAGATGGCCGAGCAGCGGCTTGGTGTCGATGCCGGCGAGCTCTTCTTCACCGACCGAGAACGCAACCACCGGGATGTCGGTCGCCTTGACGCCCTGGTTGCCGAGCTCCTTGTAGAAGGGAACGTTGGCGTCGCCGTTGATGGTGGAGACCACGGCGGTCTTCTTGCCGGCCGAGCCGAACTTCTTGATGTCGGCCACGATCGTCTGCCAGTCGGAATGACCGAACGGCGTGTAGTTGATCATGATGTCTTCCTGCTTGACGCCCTTCGACTTCAAGTAGGCTTCGAGGATCTTGTTGGTGGTGCGCGGATAGACGTAGTCGGTGCCCGCCAGAACCCAGCGCTTCACCTTCTCGTCCTTCATCAGGTAGTCGACCGCGGGGATCGCCTGCTGGTTCGGCGCCGCACCGGTGTAGAACACGTTGCGCTCGCTCTCCTCACCCTCGTACTGCACGGGGTAGAACAGGATCGAATTCAGCTCCTTGAATACCGGGAGCACGGACTTGCGCGACACCGAGGTCCAGCAGCCGAACACGACCGAGACCTTGTCCTTGGTGATCAGCTCGCGGGCCTTTTCGGCAAACAGCGGCCAGTTCGAGGCGGGATCGACCACGACGGCTTCGAGCTTCTTGCCGAGCACGCCGCCCTTCTTGTTCTGCTCGTCGATCAGGAAAAGGATGGTGTCCTTCAGCGTGGTTTCGCTGATGGCCATGGTGCCGGAGAGCGAATGCAGGACGCCGACCTTGATGGTATCGTCAGCGGCCCTGGCGCTTGAAAATGAAGCCAGGCCCAAAACCAGGCCGGCGGTGGCCGCCAGCCAGCGACGGCGGCTCATCGTCGCTATATCGTGAGTCAATTGAGTAAGCATGAGGTGTCATCTCCCTGACGCAGGCGTTAAACGCTGCGAAACGGCCCCACGGCCGCCTGCGTTAAGGGAATCGCAAGAACCATGCCACGCCTTGGGGGCGCGATAAGCCTATCTAATCGTTCGGGAATCCGGAGTCCGCGGAAACCAGCGGCAGAAAGCTCGCCTGTTTTTTGGACAGTGGAAATGTATGCTTTGGCGGCAAACAGTCTATTTTTTATGCAAGGTCTGGAAATTGGCTAAATTTCTTGCACGAATTTTGATCGTTCAGGTTTCTGAAAGGCAGCGAGCGCCCTCCGGTTGATCGGATTCCTTAACCGCATCAGGCTCCGGGGCGGAATTCGCCTTGAAAGAGCCGGTGGTGTGCGCCATATGATGCGCGTGACCTAGAGAATCATCAGGTCCCTGCGAGCCGCGTGTTCTGATCCCGTCTTTTGCGGTTTCTGGCTTGCCCCCTTCAGCTAGCAAAACCGACGCCCCCAACACGCGGGTGTCCCAAAGACACACTCGCGCGCTCCTGGCCGACTGCCGGGCGCCTGCTCTTTTATGGAAAGAACCACCCTTTTGACCTCCTTTCAGGATTTCGGCCTCGCTGATCCCATTTCGCGTGCGCTCAAGGAAGAGAATTACCACACGCCTACGCCCATCCAGGCCCAGACCATCCCCCTCGCATTAGCCGGCCGCGACGTCGTCGGCATTGCCCAGACCGGAACCGGCAAGACCGCGGCCTTCGCGCTGCCGATCCTGCACCGTCTGTTGGAAAACCGCATCCGCCCGCAGCCCAAGAGCTGCCGCGTGCTGGTGCTGTCGCCGACTCGCGAATTGTCGGGCCAGATCCTCGACAGCTTCAACGCCTATGGCCGCCATATCCGCCTGAGCTCCGCGTTGGCGATCGGCGGCGTGCCGATGGGCCGTCAGGTTCGCTCGGTCATGCAGGGCGTCGAGGTGATGGTGGCGACCCCCGGCCGCCTGCTCGACCTCGTCCAGAGCAACGGGCTGAAGCTGAACCAGGTCGAGTTCCTCGTGCTCGACGAGGCCGACCGCATGCTCGACATGGGCTTCATCAACGACATCCGCAAAGTCGTGGCCAAGCTGCCGATCAAGCGGCAGACGCTGTTCTTCTCGGCCACCATGCCGAAGGACATCGCGGAACTCGCCGAGTCCATGCTGCGCGATCCCGCCCGGGTCGCGGTGACGCCGGTGGCCTCGACGGTCGACCGCATCGCCCAGCGCATCATCCAGGTCGATTTCGCGGCCAAGCCGGCCGTGCTGGCCCAGCTCCTGAAGCAGGAACCGGTCGACCGCGCACTGGTATTCACCCGCACCAAGCACGGCGCCGACAAGGTGGTGAAGGTGCTGGCCAGGGCCGGCATCGAGGCCAACGCCATCCACGGCAACAAATCGCAGAACCACCGCGAGCGCGTGCTGGCGGCGTTCCGCTCCGGCGAGATCCGCACCCTCATCGCCACCGATATCGCCGCCCGCGGCATCGATGTCGACGGCGTCAGCCATGTGGTGAATTTCGACCTGCCCAACGTGCCCGAAACCTATGTGCACCGCATCGGGCGTACCGCCCGCGCCGGCGCCGAGGGCGTTGCGATCTCGCTGATCGCGGGCGCCGAGGAGATGGGCTATCTGCGCGACATCGAGCGGCTGATCCGCATCACGCTGCCGCGGGAAGACCGGCGGACGCCGGGCAGCCGCGACGCCGCTCCGGCCGCGCCGCACCCCGTCCAGCACCGCAACGGACGGCCCGGGGCACGTCCCCATGGCGGCCGCTCCAGCGAACAGGCGCAGGCCGCAAAAGGCCCTCGCCGACGGCGCCGCGGTGGTGGTAATAATGCGCCGCCGCAGCCGAACCGGCACGAAGGGGCGCGTCCGGCGCGTGAGGGCGGCAAGGGCCAGGGCGGCCACGGCGAGGGCATTCAAGGCGTCGCCTTCTTGCATCGCGAGAGCCGTCCGAATAATCAACCGAACCGCAGCCAACGACCGCAGCGCTAGCCTCGATCGACCTGGAGACCACCATGGCTAAAGAAGAGCTGATCCAGTTCGAAGGACTGGTGACCGAAATCCTCCCCGATGCGCGCTACCGCGTCCAGCTCGACGCCGGGCACGAGATCGTTGCCTATACTGCGGGCAAGATGAAGAAGAACCGGATCAAGACGCTCGCGGGCGATCGGGTCACGGTCGAAATGTCACCCTACGATCTGGAGAAAGGGCGCCTGATCTTCCGTCACAAGGACGAGCGTCCTCCGACAGCCGGTGCTCCCCGCGGCGGGCCGCCGCGCGGCGGCCAGTTCCGCCGTCGGTAAACGAACCCTTAACGTCCCTTGAAAACGCGCCCGGCAGGCTCCTGTCGTGCGCGAATGCGGGCGGCTGGCCGGCCGAATCAATTTTTGTGCACGTCAGGATTGTTTTGGGGGCCTCTATCGAATAATATTGGGGATCGATTTTCGGCCGGACGACATTAGCTATCCACCGGTACAGCCGGTTTAGACGCTGACGACCCTTCCAAAAATTCGATCTCACCAGCCCGTCGCGAGACGGGCTACGACTTGTATATCTGAGAAGGGACTACCCCAGTGAGCATGGGAACCGTGAAGTGGTTTAACGCGACCAAAGGCTATGGCTTCATCCAGCCGGACGACGGCGGCAATGACGTGTTCGTGCACATCAGCGCTGTCGAACGTGCCGGCCTCGGAACGTTGCGTGAAGGCCAGAAGATCTCCTACGAAATCGTGGCAGATCGCCGCTCTGGCAAATCTTCGGCCGACAATCTCCGCGCCGCCGGTTGAGCGATTGCGCGGGGCGCGCGCAGCGTCCCGGCATATCACCGCCGAATAAATCAAAAGGCCGCGCCAATGGAGCGGCCTTTTTTTCGTGGGTTGGTTTTCTCTACGCGCGCGTCTTCTCCGCGCTCATTCGATCGGAGCGCGTGCGGCTCAGGTCGTGGTGCAGACCGAGGTGTTGTACATCACGCAAAGTCCCTGGCGCGGACGGGTGTAGGAGAAATTGGTCAGCGTGATGCCGTTCACCTTGTTGATGAACCAGGCAACGCTCGGCACGTACTTGTACTTGACCTCGCTGAGGATCAGGTAGGTGCCGGCGATCTTGAGCGCATCGGGGATGTCCATGATTTCGCCCGCGGTACGCGCGTTGGCGCCATTGCTCCACTGCACCCGCGCCTTCAGCGTGCTCGGATTGACGTAGAGCTCCGAGATCGTGCCCTGCACCGGCGAAGATGCGTAAGGCGTCATGATCGCGTTGGCGGCATTGAAGAAGTTGGTGAACTGCGTATCGGACACCGAAGTGTTCTGCGACGTCAGGTCCGACAGCGTGCGCGCCATGATCGTCACCTTGCGGTCGATGGCGACGCCGGCCGCAAACTCGTTGGTTCCAACCAGCATCAACGCCATCAACGGGATGATCATCGCGAATTCGATCGCCGCCAGGCCGCTGGTGTTGTCGCGCATCTCGACCGCGCGGCGGCGCAATCGAAGGCAGATTTTCCTGATCAGGTTCATTGCCGTTTGCCTTAGTAGGGTTCGTTCTGGAACGCGGCGGTCGCCGTCAACAGCCGCTGATTTCCGCTGAGATTGGCGGGATTGAAGCCAAGGCCGGTGACGAACAGCGGCCATTTGTAGAACAGCCGCACGACGACGATGTCGCCGGCGGCGCCGGGAAGATAGTTGTTCGGCGGCACGAAATTTTTTCCAGCGTCGATCGGGTCGCTGATATTCACCGAGGCGAAGGTCTTGTAGCTCTGCACGTCGATCGAGATGCCGTTCACGCAATCGAACATCACGGTGAGCTTGGCGCAAACCGCGTTCTTGAATTGCGCCTGGGTGAAGGCCGCGTTCTGCGCCTGGCCCGTCATGATCAGGCGCGAGGTATCCTGGGTCACGGTCTCGAGAACCTGGCTGGCAAAGAATATCATCGCCAGTTCGATGATCGCGAACAGGACGGCGAAGAAGATTGGCGCGACCAGTGCGAACTCGACGGCAGCGGTGCCCGTTCGGTTGCGACCAAACCGGCGCAGGATAGTCGTCTTGGGAGCTGTAGCAGGCGGCATCGAAAGAACCTCAGAACGCGAGGAGACTTGCCGCAGGAATCTATCCAAAACAGATTGTTGAAGTGTTTCGGCCAATTCGGCCAGAGCGACCCATTCCGTTAACCGCATCTTAACCGTAGCGGCAGGCCGGGACCGATGCCGCCCGCCGGATGTACCGGCGGGCCTTCGAGAAGCCGATCAGCTTACTTGGTGGCGCCGCCCGCCGAACCGGCAGCCTGGCTGGAGAGCGAGCCGGCCTGGTCGATGGCGGTCTTGAAGTAGCCATCGCCGTCGCCGAGCGTCACGCGGCGCTGACAGATCGGCATGCAGCTATAGGATTCCCTTTCGACGCCGCGATACACGGTGACGAGCTGATCGGTCGGTCCCTCGACCTGAATCTGGCGGTCCACCAGCACCTCGCCATTGCGATCCATGGCGATGAAATTGGTCGCGCCGTAGCCCTTGCCGGTGACGACGATGATGCCGCCGCTCTGCAGGGTCACGTCCGCGATCAGCGGATTTCCGACCACGATGGTGGAGACCTTGGCGGGAAGCTTCACGAGCTTCGCCTGGTCGACATAAACGGCGATGCGATCCGGATCCGGCGCGGCAAGGCTGACAGCCGGCCACAGCAGGAGTCCTGCAACGAGGGAACGAAATCCGAAACGCTGGAACCTGAACGACATACTCTACCTCGGGGCATCAACAGGCCGGCAATGGCGATACGCAGCGGAGCCGGCGCCCAACACTGGTGAATCTGACGATAATTCGTGAACAAAGGGCAAATAGGCCCGGGATTGGGCCAAGAAATCCGCCGCCGGCCGGTATCCGCGCCATTTCAGGCCAGAGGCGGGCCCTATTTGCGGAATGGATAGGCTATCTGGCCGATGATCTCGCGGGGGAACGAGGGCTGGTCGTCCACGCCGTACCCTTCCGGCAGGCGATCCCGCGGCATGCGGAAGGTGCCGAACAGGATGTCCCAGAGCGGAAAGGTGCCTGCGAAATTGGTGTCGCCGCCCTCCGCCCGCGAGGTGTGGTGCCAGCGGTGGAATATTGGTGTCGCCACGACGTATCTGAACGGCCCGAGCGTCCAGTTCAGATTGGCGTGGACGAAGGCCGAATGAAAAATGTTGAACGGCCCGAGCCAGAGCATGACGCCCGGCGAGATCCCACCCAGCAGCAGCGCGACGTCGACGCCGATGGTGCCGAGCAGAAGGTTGACGGGATGAAAGCGCGCCGCCGAAATCCAGTCGACATCTTCCGACGAATGATGGATCGCGTGATACTTCCAGAAGCCGCCGCGATGAAACATGCGGTGCAGCCAGTACATCATGAAGTCGGCGGCGATCAGGAACAGGATCGCCTGCAGCCACAGTGGCAGGTGCGACAACGGGCCATGGCCGTTGTCGTAGAAGGCGATCAGCGCGTCGGCGTTGCTGATCCCGAACAGCAGGGCGGCGCCGAGCACCAGGAGGCCGATGCGGAACACGCGCGCGAACAGCGGCACCAGGAACCAGTAGCAGACATCGGTGACGAGTTCGCGCTTGCGCCACCAAGGCCTGCCCGGATTGCAGGCCCAGAAATGCGCCAGCACCGAGAACACCAGCGCCAGCGCGATCGTCACCGGCACCACCTTGGCCAGGGTCTGGCCCAGCATCTCGATGATTTCGGCCGGCAGGTTCATCCGGCCCGCGTAGCAGAATCACGCTCCGCGCGCCAGTTCGCGCGTGGCCCGCGGAGCGGCCGGATCAGTTGGGCGAGCGAACGTGCAGCACGGCGTTCTCATCGGCATAGGCGCGCCGCCAGCCACCGATATGGTCGAGCGCGCCGACGGCCGGGGTGTGCGGGGTCAGCAGCACGGCGTCGATGTCCCATTTCCTGAGAATGTCGAGCAGCTGGTTGACGTCCTTGAGCTGCATGGCGCGGTAATACGCCACGTCGAACGCTTCGCCATAGAGTTCGGCGCGGCCGTCGACGAATACCGGAATCTGCCGCCAGATCAGATAGCCGCCGAACGGCAGATCGTTCAGCACGCGTTTCGGATTGAGGGCCTTCAGCGCGTCGACAGCGGCCGTCGGCGAATGGCTTTGGGGCGGCGCGAAATTCGTATGCGCCGCGACCAGCCAGCTCCAGCCGCCGAGCAGGATCAGGATCGCCGCCGTCAGGGGCATCGGGGCGCCGCTGCGCGCAGGCCAGGCCGGCCGCAACGCGAACTGCGATGCCACCGGCGCAAGCACGACGATCGGGAGCAGCAGCGCGAAGATCTCGACGTTTCGGACATGGGACAGCGCCATGTGCAGCAGGCCGAGCACCAGCGCGATCCGTGGCGGCGTGAGCCTGACGCCGCCGTAGAGCGCGCCGCCGATCAGCGCCAGGATCGTGAGCTCGAAGGCGCCGAGCCTGCTGAAATCCGCCGGCATCCATTCATAGATCAGATGCAGCAATTCGCCGAGATCGAGAATCTTGCGTGCGGCGAGGATCGATCCCCAGCCATAGGGCGTGACACAGCAGGCCAGCAAAGCGCCGATGCCGAACACCGCCCAGCGCAGCGCCAGCGGGATACGCCGCTCACGCGCGGCATTCCACAGCGCATCGAGCGCGAATGCGCCGACCAGCATCAACCCGAACATGAAGCCGCCGTGCAGGTTCGTCCACAGCGCGATCAATGGCAGCAGCCAGGGCGACGGCGCCTTGCCGCGCTCGCTCGCCGAGATCAGGCCATGCACCCACGCGACCATGACCGGCAACGCCAGCACGTGCGGCCGCGCCAGCAGATGTCCCATCGAGAGCACCAGCACGGCCACGGCGACGGCGACCGCGTAGCTGGCGGGGATGCGGCGGCCGAGAATATGCGTGAGCAGCGCAAACGTTGCGGCGATCGCGGTCGAGGGGAGAACCACAACTCCGGTCCAGCCCGCAAGGTTGTAGCTCACCGCATACAGCACCTGCGCCAGCCAGGAGGACGAGGTCCACGGTTCGCCCGCCTTGGTGAAGGAATAGATGTCGACGCGCGGCATCGCGCGCTGATCGATGATCCATTGGCCCACGGCGATGTGCCAATTGGTATCGGAATCGCCCAGAAGCAGGCGGCCGCCGATCAGCGCGAGCGCATAAACCGCGATGCCGACCCACAGCCAGGCTGGCACCCGTCCGAGAATGGAAGTCCTTTCGTCAGAGGTCACGGCAATGCCGCCATTCATACCGACAGCTCGCGAAGTACCGGGAAATTCTGCTGCGCTCATCGGTCAACTGCCGCGCACGTAGAGAACCGCCGCATCGTCGGCATGCACAAGCCGCCACCCGCCGAGATGATCGAGCAGGCTCGCCGCCGGCATGCCGGGCTGCAGCAGCAGGGCGTCGATGTCATAGTCCTTGAGCAGACCGACGAGCTGGCCGACGTCCTTGAGCTCCACCGCGTTGTAATAGGCCATGGTGAATTGCTCGCCGTACAGCTCGGCCCTTCCGTCGATGAAGACGGGCGTCTGCCGCCAGATCAGATAGCCGCCGAAGGCACGATCATTGAGAACCCGCCGCACACCGTGGGCTTTTACGGCCTCGACCGCGGCGGCCGGCGACAGGCTTTTCGGAGGCGAATACGTCCAATGCGCCGCCCAGGCCCAGGTCGCGGCGCCGAGCGTGACGACCAGCATCGCCGCTGCAACAGACGCCATCCTGCGGGGCGGAGAAGACTGCAACGCGAAGTGCTGTGACACCGGCGTCAGCACGACGATCGGCAGCAGCAGCGCCAACACCTCGACGTTCCTGCCATGCGAGAGCGCCATATGCAGCAGGCCGAGCAGCAGCACGATCCGCGGCGGCGACAGCTTGACCCCGAAATGGAGCGCGCCGGCGATCAGGGCGAGGATCGTCAGTTCGAACGGGCTGAGCGTGCTGAAATTCGGCGGCGCCCATTCGGTGAGGAGGCGCAAGAGTTCGCCGAGATCCAGAATCTTGCGCGAAGCCAGGATCGATTCCCAGCCGTAAGGGGTAACGCAGCAGGCCGCCAGGGCCGCGACGCCGAATGCGATCCAGCGCAGCGCCAGCGGCTTGCGCAGCGGCGGCTCGGTGTTCCACAGCGCATCGACCGCGAAGCCGCCGGCCAGCACCAGGGCGAACACGAAGCCGCCGTGCAGATTGGCCCACAGCGCGATCAGCGGCAGCAACCAGAACGAAGGCGGCTGACGCCGCTCGCTCGCCGTCATCAGGCCGTGCGTCCAGGCAACCATGAGCGGCATCGCCAGCACGTGCGGACGCGCCAGGAAATGCGGCATCGACAGCACCATCGCCGCCAGCGCGACCAGCACCGCATAGGTCGATGGAATGCGGCGCTCCAGATAATGCGCCAGCAGGGCGAAGGTCGCGGAGATCACGCCGGCCGCGACCACGACCGGCCCGGTCCAGCCGGCAAGATTGTAGCTTACCGCATAGATGACTTGCGCAAGCCAGGAAGATGAAATCCAGGCCTCGCCAAGCTTGCTGAAGGAATAGATATCGACGCGCGGCAGAGCGCCGTGATCGAGGATCCACTGACCGACCGCGATCTGCCAGTAGGTGTCGGCGTCGGTCAGCAGCGTCCGGCCGTCAGCAAGCAGCAGCGCGTAAACGCCGATGCCAAGCCAGAGCCATGCCGGAACGCCGCCAAGGCTGAAAGCCTTTTCCCGCTGGATCGCTCCGACTTCGGCGTGCATGCGAAATTGCCGGCCGGGCTAGTGGCGGAACGGATAGGCCAGTTGCCCGCCGATCTCGTTCGGAATCTGTTCACCATCTTCCACGCCATAGCCGTCAGGCAGCCGGTTCTCCGGCATGCGAAACGTTCCGAACAGGATATCCCAGATCGGAAAGGTGCCCGCGAAATTGGTGTTGCCGCCCTCTTCGAGCGAGGTGTGATGCCAGCGATGAAAGACCGGCGTGGCAAGCACATATTTGAACGGCCCGAGCGTCCAGTTCAGGTTGGCGTGAACGAACGCGGAGTGGAAGGTCGTGAACGGCCCGACCCACAGCATGATGTTGGGTGAAATGCCGGCCATCAGCAGGATCACATCGACCAGGATCGTTCCGATGAACAGGTTGACCGGGTGGAAACGCGCCGCCGAGATCCACTCCAGATCTTCCGAAGAATGGTGGATGGCGTGATACTTCCAGAACCCGCCGCCATGAAACATGCGATGCAGCCAGTACAGCATGAAATCCGACGCGACCAGGAACAGCAGCGCCTGCATCCAGAGCGGAAGCTGCGCCAGCGGTCCATGGCCATCCTCGTAGAACGCGATCAGCGCATCCGGCTCGTTGATGTTGAAGACGACGGATGCGCCCAGCACCAATAGCCCGATGCGGAATACTCGCGCAAACACCGGCACGAAGAACCAGTAGCAGATATCGGTGATGAGCTCGCTCTTGCGCCACCAGGGCTTGCCCGGATTGCAGGCCCAGAAATGCGAGAGCACCGTGAACACGAGCGCGAGCGCGACCGTAACCGGTACGACCTTCGTCATCGTCTGGCCGACGACTTCGATGACTTGCATTAGCGGGCTGGACATGAGGGCCTCATTCGATCGGAGACCTCAGCGGTATAGCGTCGCGCTTAAGGAGCCGTGAATGATGCAGGAGCCTTGAACGAAGGAGGAGCCTTGAACGAAGGAGAAACCTTGAACGAAGGAGTCCTGCCGATAAAGGACGAGCATCCTTCCGCGCTGCATTTTATCGAACGCCTTAATGCGACGTTTACTGTGCTCAATATCTGCAAGTTCCTCGCATTTTTGCGTGGTCGAATTAACTGCGCCGAAATTGTCGCACCCTAGGGTGACGCCATGGTCACGGTGCTGAGAACGCCGCGAGACCAAACTTAAGTTCGACCAGCCACGTGTACACAGGAGTTATATCTATGAAGAATCTCGTTTCGCGTTTCGTCAAGGATGAGTCCGGCGCCACCGCCATCGAGTACGGCCTGATTGCCGCCGGCATCGCGATCGCGATCATCACCGCCGTCAACGGCCTCGGCGGCAAGCTGTCGAGCAACTTCAACACCATCTCGAGCTCGCTGAAGTAAGCGAAGCCTCACTCAGGTGCTTTAAAGGCCTCGGCATCGCCGGGGCCTTTTTTGTCGGGCCCTGCTGGATTGCCCCGACGACAGCGATGCCGCGGAACATCCTTTACGCTTTGTTGAACGCACACCGCTAGCCTGCGCTCTCCGACGTCCCGCTTTCGAACAACCATGAACGAGACGATGATGCCCCAAAGTGCTGTCCGGCCGGGTACCTGGCGCGTCGATGCCATGCTGGGACTTGCGGGGGCCTTGCTGGCGCTCGGCCTGCATGCGCTGGCCGGTTTCCCGACGCTCGCGGGCGCCAACGGCGACAATGACAGCCTGCTTCGGCTGGTCGAAATTCGCGATCTCATCGCCGGGCAGCCGTGGTTCGACCTGCATCAGTACCGGATGGGCCCGCCCGGCGGCTTCATCATGCACTGGTCACGCCTCGTCGATGCGCCGATCGCGGCCGTGATCCTTGCCGTGTCTGCCCTGACCGGAAAGCCGGCGACCGGCGAAGCGGTGGCGCTATTGGTCTGGACCACGCCGTTGATGGCGGCCGCACTGACTTTCCTGCTGCGGATCGCACGCGCGGTCGGTGACGAATGGGCGACGATGCCCGCCTTCATCATCTGCGCCGCGGCGCTGCACTTCAGCGGCGTCTTTGCCCCCGGCAATATCGACCACCACAATGTCCAGCTCACGCTCTGCCTTGCCGCCGTCGCCGCGCTGATCGCCGGACGTGGCTATGTGGCCGGAATCGCCGCGGGCGCCGCCTGCGCGCTGATGCTGGGCGTCGGCATGGAAACCCTGCCCTATGTCGCGGTTGCCGGGCTGACGGTGGCGACCGCCTATCTGCTGAACGGCCGCTCCGACGCTTCAGGAGAAGCCGCTGCAAAGGCGGCCGGCTTCGGAACAGGCCTTGCCGGATTTGGTCTTGCCGTCTTCGTTGCGACGGTGCCGGCCAGCCTCTGGCTCTCGCCATATTGCGACGCCTACTCGATCCCGCAATTCTCCGTTGCGGCATTGTCCGGAATTGGCCTGGCGGCGGCCACCGCCTCCGCCGTGCTCGGCCGCAGCTTCCGCGCAAGGCTCGCCGCATTGCTGGCACTCGGCATCGCGGTTGCCGCCCTGGTGGCAGCGGCCTTTCCCCAATGCATTGCCCAGCCCTATGCCGGACTGGATCCCAAGCTGCAGCAGCTCTACCTCAGTCAGGTGACCGAGGCGCAACCGTTCTGGCGCGTGCTCTCGGGCGACTGGGTCAAGGCCGCAGGCTTCTACGTCACGCCCATCCTCGCGCTGATCGTGCTCGGGTTGCGGCTGCGCCGGCATAGCAACGCTGAGGGATGGATCCTGCTGGCATTCCTGACGGCGGCTTTCGCCGTCAGCCTCTGGCAGGTGCGCGGCGTCACCTTCTCGCTGCCGCTCGCCGCCGTCGCGCTCGCGGCCTGGGTCGGCGACTGGCGACACCGCACGGCATTGACGGCGGACCGGTACGCCATGCCGCGGATGGTGACGGTCTGGCTGGTTTCCCTGAACGTCGCCTGGAGCGCGGCCGCCCATGCGGCGTCGACGGCTCTTGGAGAGACGGCGCCTTTGGCTTCGCCCGCGGGCACCTGCGAACGGGCTGCCGATTATGCCACTCTCGCCGCGCAGTCGCCGACCACCGTGCTTGCGATCTCCAATCTCGGATCGCAGATCCTTGCGCGCTCGCCTCACCGCGTGCTGGCCGGGCTCTATCACCGCAACACCAGCGGTATCCTGTTCACGCTCGACGCCTTCACGGGCACGGCCGAACAGGCGCGGGCCACGATCGAGAGCAACCGGATCGGGCTTGTCGTGCTCTGCCGCGGCAACGCCGAGACCGCGCTGCTGACCGGACACGCACCGGCCGGTTTCCTCGCCGCGCTGCGCCGCGGCGAGCCGCCGGACTGGCTCGAGAAGCTGCCGCAGGACGCCAGCGAGCCGCTCGAGATCTATCGCGTCCGGCCGCATCCCTGATCTGACGGTAGCCATTTTCCGAACGTTTACCTCTCGTCAATAGGCTGCGCGGACGCGGCAAACGCATTCCAAAATCAATGGGCCACTGGTCATGATCCTCGATACCGCCCGCCTTCTGCTGTTTCCGGCGCTGATGGCCTTCGCGGCTGCGAGCGACCTGTTCACGATGACGATCTCGAACCGGGTCTCGCTGGCGCTGATCGCCGGCTTCGTGGCGCTTGCGGTGCCGGGCGGCATGGGCCTGCACGACATCCTGATGCATTTCGGCGCCGGCGCAGCCGTTCTGGTGGTGGCCTTCGCCTGCTTCGCGATGGGGTGGGTCGGCGGCGGCGACGCCAAGGTCGCGGCCAGCGTGGCGCTATGGTTCGGCTTCGATCACCTGCTCAACTATCTGCTCTACGTCTCGCTGCTCGGCGGCGCGCTGACGATCCTGCTGATTCAATTCCGGCAATGGCCGCTGCCTTCGCTGCTCTCCGGACAAGCCTGGTTGAACCGGCTGCACGACAGGCAGAGCGGCATTCCCTACGGCATCGCGCTCGCGCTCGGCGCGCTGATCGTCTATCCCGAGACCCAATGGATCAAGGCGGTCGACCTCGCGCACCTCGCGATGCGCTGATCTCTCGCCGCTAACTTTCCGTTAAGGCAATTTCCACACGCCTCATTAACCATGCTTTGACGAATAGCTGGTCAACTCCCAGTACGGCGACGGCATCGTCGCAGCGTAATGTGGAAAGTGAAGCGTATGAATAAGCCACGCATCGTGGTCCTGGCCATCGCTATCGTCGCCGGCGGCATTGCCGCCTATCTCGCGAGCGGGTCAGACGACAAGCCTGCACCGGCCCAACAGGCCGCGCAGATGCAGACCGTCGATATTCTCGTCGCAAAATCGGATATCGGCCTTGGCCAGTCGGTCAAGCCGGACGATCTGCTATGGCAGGCCTGGCCGGCAGCGGCGAACAGCAGCAACTTCATCAGCCGCGCCAACCGGGCCGAAGCGATGAAGGACATCACCGGCTCGATCGCGCGCTCGCCGTTCGTTGCGGGCGAGCCGATCCGCGAGCAGAAGCTGGTGAAGGCCGATGGTGCCGGCTTCATGGCCGCGATCCTGCCCGCGGGCTACCGGGCCATTTCCACCGAGATTTCGCCGGAGACCGGCGCCGGCGGATTCATCCTGCCGAACGACCGCGTCGACGTCCTTCTCACCAAGCGCGAGAAGAACCCGGACGGCAAGGGTCCTGATATTTCCAACTCGGAAGTCATTCTCAGCAATGTCCGCGTTCTCGCCATCGACCAGGCTCCCAAGGAGAAAGAAGGCTCCAGCTCCCTGGTCGGCAAGACCGTGACCCTCGAACTGAAGCCCGAGCAGGCAGAGACGCTGGCGCGCTCCCGCCAGAGCGGCTCGCTGACGCTGGCGCTGCGCAGCATCGCGGACGCCAATGCAGTCGAGAAGCCCGATGAGTCGCTCACCAAGCGCGGCGAAAATCTCAACGTCATCCGCTACGGCGTTGCCATCCAGCAGATGATGCAGAAGTGACCGAAAGGACCGAGGTTATGAAGTGCAGGGAAAAACAGCCGATGATGCGAACGTTCATCGTCCGCGCCCTGTCGTTTTCGGCCGTGGCGGCTCTCACGCTCAATCCGGCATTGACGCCGGTGCTGGCGAGCGACTATCGCGCGGCGCCGGTCGCCGCCGAAGGGCAGATGAACGCGCGTTTCGTTTCGCTCGGGATCGGCAAATCGATGGTGATCGACTTGCCGCGCGAGATCAAGGACGTGCTTGTCGCCGATCCGAAGATCGCCAACGCCGTGGTCCGCACGAGCCAGCGCGCCTATATCATCGGCGCCGCGGTCGGCCAGACCAGCATCGTTTTCTTCGATTCCACAGGCGCGCAGATCGCCGCCTATGACATCGCGGTCAAGCGCGACCTCAACGGCGTGCGCGCCGCGCTGAAGCAGGCGATGCCGAATTCGGACATCCAGATCGAGGGTATCGGCGACAGCGTGGTGCTGTCGGGCACCGCAGCTACCCCGATTGAAGCGCAACAGGCCGCCGAAATCGCCGCCCGCCTCACCAGCGGCGCCGACAAGGTCGTCAACTCGATCGCCGTGCGCGGCCGCGACCAGGTGATGCTCAAGGTGACGGTCGCCGAAGTCGCCCGCAACATCGTCAAGCAGCTCGGGATCGACCTCTCGGCCAACCTGAACTACGGCACCGCGGTCGTGAATTTCAACAACTCCAATCCGTTTACCGCGCTGGGCCGTCCACTGGTCGGAGCCAACGGTGCCTTGACAACGTTCGGAGGAGGCCCTCAGTCGGTGACGGCGACGCTCCGCGCGATGGAAACCGCCGGCGTCGTGCGCACGCTGGCCGAACCCAACCTGACCGCGATTTCGGGTGAATCCGCGACCTTCATCGCCGGCGGCGAATTTCCGGTGCCTGCGGGTTATGCCTGCGATCCCGTCACGCGCGTCTGTACGACCCAGATCTCGTTCAAGAAGTTCGGCATTTCGCTCAACTTCACGCCCGTCGTGATGACGGAAGGACGGATCAGCCTTCGCGTCATGACGGAAGTGTCGGAGCTGTCGAACGACAACTCGATCACGCTGACCCAGTCGCTGAGCAACAATTCGACGAACTCACTGACCATTCCCTCGATCAAGACCCGTCGCGCGGAAACCACCCTGGAGATTCCCTCGGGCGGCTCGATGGCGATGGCGGGCCTGATCGCGGAGCAGACCAAGCAGGCCATCAACGGCCTCCCCGGCCTGTCGCAATTGCCGATCCTCGGCACGCTGTTCCGCAGCCGCGACTACGTCAACAACCAGACCGAACTGATGGTCCTGGTCACGCCCTACGTGGTGCGCGCGGTGGCGCAGAAGGACCTGTCGCGCCCCGACGACGGCTTCGCCGCCAGTTCGGACCCGCAGGCCGACCTGCTCGGCAGCATCAATCGCATCTACGGCGTTCCGGGCCGGGTCGAGAAGGCACGGAATTATCGCGGCACCTACGGCTTTATTACGGACTGAGGCGGGACCATGACACGCAGTATTAAACCCACAAGGCCCGCCGCGCTCCGGCGTCCCCTCTGCCTGGCAGGCGCGCTGGTCGGCGTTTCGATGGCGCTTGGCGCCTGCAAGACCTCCTCGGACCTCGTGATGGCGGCGAGCGTGCCCGACGACTATCGCCTGCGGCATCCGATCGCGATCCAGGAAGCCGACCGCTCGATCGTGGTGTTCGTCGGCCGCGGACGCGGCGGCCTTTCCGCGGCCCAGCGCGCCGACGTGATGGCTCTCGCCCAAAGCTGGCTGCGCGAAGGCACCGGCGCCATCAGCGTCGACGTGCCCGTCAGGACGCCGAATGCGCGGGCGGCCGAGGATACGATGCGCGAGATCCGGGCGAGCTTCGCCGCGGCCGGCGTGCCGCCGCGCGCGGTCAATGTCCGCCAGTACACGCCCGAGGATCCGAGGCACATGGCCGCGATCCGGCTGAATTATCCGAGGATCTCGGCGGTCGCCGGTCCGTGCGGGCTGTGGCCGGAGGATCTTGGCAACTCGATCAACAACAAGAGCTACTTCGAGAACAAGCCCTACTACAATTTCGGCTGCGCCAATCAGCGCAACCTGGCGTCGATGATCGACAACCCGTCCGACCTCGTGCAGCCGCGTCCTGAAACCCCGGCCTACACGCCCCGTCGCTCCATCGCGTTCGAGAAATATCGCAAGGGCCAGACCACCACCACCAACTATCCCGAGGCCGACAAGGCCAAACTCAGCGATACCGGCAAATGATCACTTACTCGCGCCAGAACTCAGAATCGCAGTTGCAGGAGCCGGACGCCATGGCGCCGTCGACCGAGGATCACATCGCGCCCGCGCCCAGGGTGTCGGTGCAGGCCTTCTGCGAGACGGTGGAAACCGCCGCCGCCGTGCAGGCGGCGGGCGAAGACCGCCGCCTCGGCAAGGCCCACCTCAAGATCCAGATGGGCGGCATGGCGGCCGCCGTCGAGGCCTACCGCTCGGCCCCGACGCCGAACGTCATCATCCTCGAGACCGAAGGCCGCAACGACATTCTCGCCGGCCTCGACCAGCTCGCCACCGTGTGCGACGCCGGCACCCGCGTCGTCGTGATCGGGCGCATCAATGACGTCACGCTCTACCGCGAGCTCGTCCGCCGCGGCGTCAGCGACTACGTGATCGCCCCGGTCGGCGCCATCGACGTCGTGCGCTCGGTATGCAACCTCTTCGCATCGCCGGAAGCCAAGGCGGTCGGCCGCATCATCGCCGTCGTCGGCGCCAAGGGCGGCGTCGGCTCGTCCACCGTCGCCCATAACGTCGCCTGGGCGATCGCCCGCGATCTGGCGCTGGATTCGGTGGTCGCCGATCTCGACCTCGCGTTCGGCACCGCCGGCCTCGACTACAACCAGGACCCGGCACAGGGCATCGCGGATGCGGTGTTCTCCCCCGACCGGATCGATACCGCGTTCCTCGACCGCCTGTTGTCGAAATGCACCGACCATCTCAGCCTGCTGGCGGCGCCGGCGACGCTCGACAAGGTCTACGATTTCGGCGCCGAGGCGTTCGATGCGATTTTCGACACGCTTCGCACCACGATGCCCTGCATCGTGCTCGACGTTCCCCACCAATGGTCGGGATGGACCAGGCGCGCGCTGATCGCGGCCGACGACATCCTGATCGTCGCCGCGCCCGATCTCGCCAATCTGCGCAACACCAAGAACATCTTCGACCTGCTGAAGTCTTCACGGCCGAACGATCGCGCCCCGCTCTACTGTCTCAACCAGGTCGGCGTCCCGAAGCGCCCGGAAATCCCGGCGGCCGAGTTCGCCAAGGCGATCGAGAGCCACCCGATCGCCACGATCCCGTTCGAGCCACAGATGTTCGGTTCGGCCGCCAATAACGGCCAGATGATCGCGGAAATTGCCGCGAGCCATCGCACCACTGAGATCTTCCTGCAGATCGCGCAGCGGCTTACCGGCCGCGGCGAGACCAAGAAGCCGAAGAGTTCGTTGCTGTCGCCCTTGATCGAGAAGTTGCGGGCCAAGAAGTAGATCGCCCGCGTGGAGTGCCATCGTGTTCGGTAAGCGTAGCGGAAATGATGATAACCGGGCTTTGAAGCCCGCCTTCCAGGCACCGGAGCCGGCTCCCGCCGCAGCGCCGCCGCGCGAGGTCGCCGCGCCGACCGTCGCCTCGCCTCCTATTGCCCCGCCCAAGCCGCAGCCGCCGCCCGCCCCGGCCGCGGCTTCGGGGCGGTCCGACAATTACTACCAGGTCAAGGCCACCATCTTCGGCGCGCTGATCGAGGCGATCGACCTCGCCCAGCTTGCCAAGCTCGACGGCGAATCGGCGCGCGAGGAAATCCGCGACATCGTCAACGAGATCATCGCGATCAAGAACATCGTGATGTCGATCGCCGAGCAGGAAGAGCTGCTCGACGACATCTGCAACGACGTGCTCGGCTACGGTCCGCTGGAGCCGCTGCTGTCGCGCGACGACATCGCCGACATCATGGTCAACGGCGCCGGCACGGTGTTCATCGAAGTCGCCGGCAAGATCCAGAAGACCGGCATCCGCTTCCGCGACAACCAGCAGCTGCTCAACATCTGCCAGCGCATCGTCAGCCAGGTCGGCCGCCGCGTCGATGAATCCTCGCCGATATGCGACGCCCGCCTCGCCGACGGCAGCCGCGTCAACGCCATCGTGCCGCCGCTGGCGATCGACGGCCCCGCGCTCACCATTCGTAAGTTCAAGAAGGACAAGCTCACCCTCGACCAGCTGGTCAAGTTCGGCGCAATCTCGCCGGAGGGCGCGACGATCCTGCAGATCATCGGCCGCGTCCGCTGCAACGTCCTGATCTCCGGCGGCACCGGTTCCGGCAAGACCACCCTTCTGAACTGCATGACCAACTACATCGAGCATGACGAGCGCGTCATCACCTGCGAAGACGCCGCCGAACTTCAGTTGCAGCAGCCCCACGTGGTGCGGCTGGAAACCCGGCCGCCCAACATCGAAGGCGAAGGCCAGGTCACGATGCGCGAACTGGTCCGCAACTGCCTGCGTATGCGTCCCGAGCGGATCATCGTCGGCGAAGTCCGCGGACCCGAGGCGTTCGACCTGCTGCAGGCCATGAACACCGGCCACGACGGCTCGATGGGCACGCTGCACGCCAACAACCCGCGCGAGGCGCTGTCGCGCTGCGAATCCATGATCACCATGGGCGGCTTCTCGCTGCCCTCGCGCACCATCCGCGAGATGATCTGCGCCTCGATCGACGTCATCGTGCAGGCGGCGCGCCTGCGCGACGGCTCGCGCCGCATCACCCACATCACCGAGGTGATGGGCATGGAAGGCGAAACCATCATCACGCAGGACCTGTTCCTGTACGACATGGTCGGCGAGGACGCGAACGGCAAGATTATCGGCCGGCACCGCTCGACCGGCATCGGACGCCCGAAATTCTGGGACCGGGCGCGCTATTACAACGAAGAGAAGCGGCTGGCAGCCGCGCTCGACGCTGCTGAAGTCACCGAAGGCGCTTAACAGAGGCAACAATGCAGGCACTCGCACTGGCCTTTCTGGCCGCCACCGCCATCGGCGGTCTGGCGTGGGTATTCATCTATCCGATGCTGTCGGGCGAGCGGAAGGCGGAATCCCGCCGCGCCTCGATTGCCCGCAACGACGCGCCGGCACGGCAGGTCGAGAAAACCCAGCGCTCCCGCCGCGAGCAGGTCGAGGGATCGCTGAAGGAACTCGACGCCCGCCGCAAGAAGGAAAAGTCCATTCCGCTCTCGACTCGCCTCGCCCAGGCCGGCCTCGGAACGTGGACGACCCAGAAATTCTGGATCGTGTCCGGCGTCATGGGCGCGGTCGGATTCGTGATCGCGTTCTTCGTCGGCCACAACCCGCTGGCGGCCGTGGCCATGGCGTTCGCCACGGGCCTCGGCTTGCCGCGCTGGCTGCTCGGCTATCTGAAGAAGCGCCGCGAGACGGCGTTCCTGAAGGCGCTGCCTGATGCCGTCGACGTCATCGTGCGCGGCATCAAGGCCGGCCTGCCGCTGTTCGAGTCGATCAAGGTGGTGGCCGCCGACGCGCCGGAGCCGCTCAAGAGCGAATTCAGCGCCATCATCGAAACCCAGACCATCGGCATGCCGCTCGGCGAAGCCTGCTCGCGGTTGTACGAGCGGATGCCGCTTCCGGAAGCGAACTTCTTCGGCATCGTCGTCGCGATCCAGCAGAAGTCCGGTGGCAATCTGTCGGAAGCGCTCGGCAACCTCTCCAAGGTGCTGCGCGACCGCAAGAAGATGAAGGAAAAGATCCAGGCGATGTCGATGGAAGCCAAGGCCTCCGCGGGCATCATCGGCTCGCTGCCGCCGGCCGTGATGTTCCTGGTCTGGCTTTCGACGCCCGATTACATCTCGCTGCTTTGGACTCATCATATCGGCCAGTTCATGCTGCTGTGCTGCGTCGGTTGGATGACGATCGGCGTGCTGGTGATGAAGAAAATGATCAACTTCGACTTCTGACGGTGCGACCATGATTGACTTCATCATCCAGAAAATGCACGACCCGCGGTTCATGACCATGCTGCTCGCCGCCATTGCGGCGAGCGCGACCGCGTATACGCTGATCATGCCGCTGCTCGCCGGCGAGGGCCTGGCCAAGCGCATGAAGGCGGTGGCCAGCGAACGCGAGCGGCTGCGTCAGCGTGAGCGCGAGCGCCTCAACAAGTCGGAGAAGGTGTCGCTGCGGCAAACCCCGAAGCAACTCGTCTCCAAGGTGGTGGAAGACTTCAACCTGACCAAATGGCTGGCCCAGGAGGCCGCGCGCGACAAGCTGATCATGGCCGGCTATCGCGGCCATGCGCCCTACGTCACATTCCTGTTCGCCCGCGCGGTGACGCCGATCGTGCTGTTTCTCGGCGCGGCCCTCTACGTGTTCGTGATCGCGCAGATGGACAAATCGCTGACGGTCAAGCTCGGCATCTGCGTCGGCGCCGCCTATCTCGGCCTGCAGGCGCCGATGCTGTTCCTGAAGAACGCCATCAGCAAGCGCCAGCTCTCGATCAAGCGCGCCTTTCCCGACGCGCTCGACCTGCTGCTGATCTGCATCGAATCAGGCATGTCGGTCGAAGTCGCCTTCCGCAAGGTCTCGACCGAAATCACCTCGCAATCGGTCGCGCTGTCGGAAGAGTTCGCGCTGACCACGGCGGAACTGTCCTACCTGCAGGATCGCAAGATCGCCTACGAGAACCTCTCCAAGCGCACCGGCCTCGAGGGCGTCAAATCGGTCTGTCTGGCGCTGATGCAGTCGGAACGCTACGGCACCCCGCTCGGCCAGAGCCTGCGCGTGATGGCCCAGGAAAACCGCGACATGCGGATGACCGAGGCCGAGAAGAAGGCGGCTGGCTTGCCGCCGAAGCTGACCGTGCCGATGATCCTGTTCTTCCTGCCCTGCCTGTTCATCGTCATTCTCGGACCGACCTACATCAAGCTCCAGATGATGCCGTGAGGCGATCGGCGCGGCCGCGAGCCGCGCCCATTCGACCGCGGCCCGCGAACGTCTCAGCCGGGGCGACAGCCCGATGAAATTCCGGACAGCGCTGCCCGACCCGCCTTCAGCCGATGCGCTGCGGCGGATCGATCATTCATGAATGATGGTGGATGTGGGCGGGCTATCGCGGCTGCGATCCCGGCCGCGGGCTTGCGGGTTCAGTCCCGGCCGAGGGCTGCGACCGGAATGGTCGCCTTGCCGCCGGGCGGACGCGAATTGTCCTTGTCCTTGCGGTTCAGCATTTCCCGCAGGTACGCCACGTTCGCGCTGGCCTCGTCGGGCGGCAGACCGCCCTTGGCGATGGTCTCGGCCTCGGCGAAGCGGCCCTGCAGGCCGACCACGAGCGCCAAATTCTGCCGCACCCGGGCGTCGGCGCCCGGATTGGCATAGGCGCGCCGCAGGGTTTCCTCGGCCTGCGGCAATTCCCGCGTCAGCATGTAGGAGAGCCCGAGATTGGACAGCACCGAGGGTTCTTCCGGCACGATCTTCAGCGCGCTCGCATAGTAGCCGCGGGCCTCTTCGTGCTTGCCCATCTTGTCGAGCGTGGTGCCCTGCACCGAAAGGATGCGCCAGTCGGGATTGGCGGGCGAATGGGCGCGGCTTAGCACATCGAAGGCGGCCTGCGAATTGCCGTTGTCGGCGAGCGCGCGGCCGTAAGCGGCGAGCATCGTCTTGTTGCCGGGATGCGCGATGGTGGCCTGTTCGAGCACGGCGGCGGCCTGCGCGCGCTGGCCGGTGGCGCGGAGCGCCTGGCCGTAGCCGAGCGCCGCCTCGGCGTCCTTGGGATTGGCGCGATAGCGTTCGCCATAGATCTCGGCGGCGCGGCGCGGATCTTCGGGGACGGCAGCGGTTTGCGTCTTTGACGACGACGAGGTCAGCGAACCCGTGATGTCCGACATGGTCTGGCAGCCGCCAAGGCCTGCGGCCAGCATGGCAGTGACGGCCGCGGAGGTAAGGAACCGGGCAAGGGATCCGGCGAGAGACCCGGCAAGAAACCCGGCATGGCTGGACGGTCGGCGCATGGCTACTTGAACTCGCGAAAATGGCTGGCGGATGGGTCCGAACAAGGCAGCAATAAACTGTTAACCCTAACGGCCGGTTAATCGGCCGTGCTATGCAGCCCCACAGCCCGCCCTCCCGTCCCCTTCGCGAGACCTGCATGCCATCCCCGTTCGAGACCGCGCCCTCCGCCCCCGCCATTCCGATCACCTTCGCCAGCAAGACCACCTGGGATGCGGTCGCCAGGGAGCTTCCCGAGCAGGCACGGCAATTCGCGCTGGCCAATGATTTCACCGCCAGGCCCGGCAAATGCCTGACGCTGCCCACCGCCGACGGACGAATCGCGCAGGTCGTATTCGGGCTGGAGGACGAGAGCAGCAAATCGCGCGACCTGTTCCGGCCCGGGGCGCTGCCCGGCCTGTTGCCGCCGGGCGTCTATCGATTCGCCAACGCGCCGCACGACACGCGGCTGGCGACGCTCGCCTTTGCACTCGGCAGCTACCGCTTCGGCCGCTACCGCAAGGCGGAGACGCCCGATGTCCGGCTGGTGCCGCCGGATGGCGTCGATGCCGCCGATATCGCGCGAATGGCGGAAGCCGCCGCGCTGGCGCGCGACCTGATCAACACGCCGTCCAACGACATGGGGCCGGAGCAACTGGCCGATGCCGCCGAGGCGCTGGCGGAGCGCTTCGGCGCCAGCTTCGACTGCATCACCGGCTGTGAACTCCTGACGCAGAACTTTCCGCTGATCCACGCCGTCGGCATGGCCTCGCCGCGCGCCCCGCGCCTGATCGACCTCCGCTGGGGCGACCCCGCGCATCCCAAGATCACGCTGGTCGGCAAGGGCGTCTGCTTCGACACCGGCGGCCTCGACCTGAAGCCGTCCAGCGGCATGCTGATCATGAAGAAGGACATGGGCGGTGCCGCCAACGTGCTGGCGCTGGCGCAGATGGTGATGGATGCGAAGCTGAAGGTGCGGCTGCGCGTCCTGATCCCCGCGGTGGAGAACGCGGTCGCCGGCAACGCCTTCCGCCCGCTCGATGTCTTCAAGTCGCGCAAGGGGCCGACGGTGGAGATCGGCAACACCGACGCCGAGGGACGGCTGGTGCTGGCGGATGCGCTGGCGCTGGCCGACGAGGAGAAGCCGGATCTCCTGATCGATCTCGGCACCCTGACCGGCGCGGCGCGGGTGGCGCTGGGGCCGGATTTACCGCCATTTTACACAGATGATGAGACGCTCGCCGAAAGCGTCTCGGTGCACGCGAAGCGAGAGAACGATCCGTTGTGGCGAATGCCGCTGTGGCCGCCCTATGATTCCTGGCTGGATTCAAAGGTGGCCGACATCAACAACGCACCAAGCGGCGGCTTTGCCGGCTCGATCACCTGTGCGCTGTTCCTGCAGCGCTTCGTCACCGATGCCAGGAGCTGGCTGCATGTCGATATCTACGGCTGGACGCCGTCGGCGAAGCCGGCGCGCCCCGAGGGCGGCGAATGCCAGGCCGCGCGCGCGATCTACAAACTGTTGAGCGAACGCTATGGATGATCCGCGCCTGACGCCGGCCCGGCCCGAAGTCGCCGCAAGATATCTCGAAGGCAAGGTGCAGGCCGCGCGCTTCGTCGACGGCGAGGAGTTTTGCGTGCGCGCCCCCATCGCGCCGCTGCGCGAGGGGCCCGCTTCGGACGCCATGCTGTCGACGCAGGCGCTCAAGGGCGAACGCGTCACGATCTATGACCGCAATGGTGAAGGCTGGGCCTGGGGGCAACTGAGCAGCGACGGCTATGTCGGCTGGATTCCCGATGCCGCGCTTGCGAGGCCCGGCGCCGCGCCGACGCACAAGGTCACGGCGCTGCTGACCTTCGCGTTCCCCGGTCCCTCCATCAAACTGCCGCCGGCCGAGACGCTGCCGATGGGCGCGCGGATAAACGTGGCGCGCGAAGACGGCGCCTTCGCCGTGACGAGCGATGGCCTTTATTTGCCGCGCCGCCATGTCGGCGGCCTCGACGAGATGGAGCAGGATTTCGTCGCCGTCGCCGAACGCTTTGTCGGCACGCCCTATCTCTGGGGCGGCAAGACTTCGCTCGGCATCGATTGCTCCGGCCTGGTCCAGGTCGCGCTGAATGCCGCCGGCACCGGCTGCCCACGCGACAGCGACATGCAGCAGGATAGCCTGGGCCGGGCGTTAAGTCCTGCCGAAATGAAAAAGCTGCAGCGCGGCGACCTGATCTTCTGGAAGGGTCACGTCGCGATCGTCCGCGACGCCGACACCATGGTGCACGCCAACGCGCATTACATGGCAACCGTGGTGGAGAACACGCGCGAGGCGATTGCGCGGATCAAGGCGGCGGGCAGTGAAGTGGCGGCGATCAAGCGGCTGGATTGAGCAAGCCGGGCCACATCCTTCGAGACGCCGCTTCGCGGCTCCGCAGGATGAGGGTCTCAGTTCCTCATGGTGAGGAGGCGCGAAGCGCCGTCTCGAATCATGCGGCCGAGATGCCGCAAGCTACGTAGCGGCGGTGCCGTCCGGCACCGCCTCGATGCGGAACGCAGCCGCAAACAGCGCGCGGGTGTAATCGGTCTTCGGATTCTTGAACAACTCGGCCGCCGGCCCCTCCTCGACCACCCGGCCGTTGCGCATCACGATCAGATGGCTGGCCAGCGAGGCGACGACGCGCAGATCGTGCGAGATGAACATGTAGGTGAGGTCGCGCTTGCGCTGCAGCTCGCGCAGCAGGTCGACCATCTGCGCCTGGAACAGCATGTCGAGCGCCGAGGTCGGCTCGTCCAGCACGACGAAATTCGGCTCCAGCACCACGGCACGCGCGATCGAAACGCGCTGGCGCTGCCCGCCGGAGAATTCGTGCGGATAACGGAAGCGGGTTTCGGGATCGAGGCCGACGTCGCGCAGCGCCTTGACGACACGCGCCTCGCGCTCCTCATACGACAGCGACTTCTGGTGCACGGTCAGGCCTTCGGCGACGATGTCGCCGACCGACATGCGCGGGCTGAGCGAGCCGAACGGATCCTGGAACACGATCTGCATGTCGCGGCGGTACGGCAGCATGTCCTTGAAGCGCAGGCCCTGGATGTCGTTGCCGAGGAAGACGAT
>OEIU01000292.1_pt1 | contig 50304 bp, 47 predicted proteins | sample 1539221 | NCBI WGS metagenome assembly OEIU01 (sample SAMN03792071, study PRJEB22550) | activated sludge metagenome | feature: wastewater treatment plant; material: activated sludge; isolation source: Wastewater treatment plant of a petroleum refinery complex | place: Argentina: Zarate | collected... | reverse complement strand
CCGCGGTTCGGGGCGCCGAGCGACCGGTTCGGCCGGTTCACCGAGGGCGTCGCGCGCGCCATGGGCACACCCTGGTTCCTGTTCTTCCTCACCGTGTTCTGCGCGGTCTGGCTCACCTACAACGTCCTGGCGCCGGTCGGGTGGCGTTTCGACTCCGCCGCGCTCGGATTCACCGCCCTCACGCTCATCCTGTCGCTGCAGGCGTCGTATGCCGCGCCGCTCATCCTTCTCGCGCAGAACCGCCAGGATGACCGCGACCGCGTGCAGATCGAGCAGGACCGCCAGCGTGCGGAACGGAATCTCGCGGACACGGAATATCTCGCACGGGAAATCGTGGCCCTGCGGCTGGCGGTGAAGGATCTCGCGAGCAAGGATTTCATCCGCGCCGAGCTGCGTTCCCTGCTGGAGGACCTGGATCGGGGCCAGGAGAGCAAGACCGTTGATTGATTCTGCCGCCAGCTCGCCGAAGGTCGAGTTGCTGACGGCGGCGCTCGCGACGGTCATCGACCCGGAGATCCGGCGGCCGATCGCCGACCTCGGCATGATCGACTCCGTCGCGTTCGAGGACGGCGCGGCCACGATCGGCATCAAGCTGACGATCGTCGGATGCCCCGCGGCGGATCGCATTGAACGGGACGTCCGCGCGGCAGCGGAGTCCGTTCCCGGCGTGGACCAGGTGACCGTGACCGTGTCGGTCATGAGCGTCGAGCAGCGCACGGCGCTCACCGAGAGACTGCAGGGCGCGCGCAAACGCGAGGTGCAGTTCGGCCCTGACTCGCCGACCAGGATTTTCGCGATCACGAGCGGGAAGGGCGGGGTCGGCAAGTCCACGATCACCGCGAATCTCGGGGTTGCGCTCGCCGCGCGCGGGCTCAGGGTCGGCATCGTCGACGCGGACGTGTTCGGTTTCTCCATCCCCGCACTCCTGGGCGTGTCAGAGGAGAGGCCGACGCGCGTCGGCGAGCTCATGCTTCCGCCGATCGGGTTCGGCGTGAAGGTCATCTCGATCGGGATGTTCCTCCCCGGTCCGGCGACGGCGGTGTCGTGGCGCGGGCCCATGCTGCACCGCACGATCAAGCAGTTCCTGAGCGAGGTCTACTTCGACGAGCTCGACACCCTGCTCCTCGACCTGCCGCCCGGCACGGGGGACGTCGCAATCTCGGTGGGCCAGTTGCTGCCGCAATCGGAGGTCATCGTGGTGACGACGCCGCAAGCGGCCGCGGCGGATGTCGCGGAGCGCAGCGCGATTGTGGCGCGCAAGACCGGTCAGCGGGTCATCGGGGTGATCGAGAACATGTCGGGGCTCACGCTGCCGGATGGCACTGTGGTCGACCTGTTTGGTTCGGGCGGCGGCGCGGATGTCGCTGCGCGGCTCTCCACGCCGGAGCAGCCAGTGCCGCTCCTGGCCTCAGTCCCGCTCAGCCTCGCTCTGCGCGAGGGCGGAGACGCCGGTGCCCCCATCGTGCTGTCGCACCCCGAGGATCCCGCCGCAGCGGCCATTCTCGCGGTCGCCGACCAGCTCTTTTCCGCTCCCGTTTCCGCTCCCTGAGGAGGGCGAAGCCCGTCTCGAAGGCTTGCCCTGAGGAGGGCGAAGCCCGTCTCGAAGGGAGCACACCGGTCAGTTCCCTTCGAGAGCCTCAGAGAATGGAAAATAGCCTCGCTCCCTGAGGGATCGCGCAGCGATCGTCTCGAAGGGCGCTACCCGGTTGGGTTCCCTTCGAGTACCTCAGGGAATGGTTTCCCTCAGGGAGCGGGCGAAACGGGCTCGATGAGGCGCGCGAGCAGCTCCGTAAGCAACCGCTCCGTGACGGGCGCCGGCAGCGCCTCGACGAGCGCGAGAATGGGCGCCATCCGCTCGGGGAGCGCCGCGGGACCACTATCGGAGCCGAGCCCGAAACCGGCCAGCAGCGCTGCGGCGGTCGCGGAGTCGAGCGGGGGCGCATCCGGAGCCTGCAAAGCCTCCAGCGCCCCGCCTGGCAGCGCAGCGAGCACCTCGGCGACCGCTACGGGCGGAACCCCGCGCACCTCGTCAGCCGAAGTGTGAAGCGCGGCAGACAGTTCGCCGAGCACCGACTCCGTCACGGGCGTAATCGTGAGGTGGGTGGTCTGCGGAAGCCGCGAACCGTCCGACTGGGTGAAACCGGGCTGCAACTGCAGCAAAAAACCGTGCGTGCGCACCTGATCAGCCCAGTGGTGCGGGTCGACGCGCCGATCTTCCGGTACCGATTCGTCGGTCTCGACGGCGAACAGCGGCCCGACCGGATCGCCGACGACCCGGATTCCCTCGATGCCGTTCACGGTCGCCTGCAGTGCTGCCGCCGACCGCTCGCAGCTGGCGGCGAGTTCCGCATAGCCGTTCTCCCCGAGCGCCCGGATGATCGCCCAGCTTGCCGCGAGCGCCCCCGCCGACTTGGAGCCCAGCATCGTCGGGTTCACTACCGGGTACCCCGACCACCGGGTGGTCGCGAAGTATTGCGCACGCTGCCGGTCGCGGCCGCGCTGCAGGAGCACCGATGCCCCCTTCGGCGCGTACCCGAACTTGTGGAGGTCGGCGCTCACGCTCGTCACTCCCTCGACGCTGAAGTCCCAGGGCGCCGTGGCCTGCCACGGCAGCACCCACCCTCCGATGCACGCGTCGACGTGGCACGCGATGCCCTGTTCGGCGGCGGCCGCAGCAACGTCCACGATCGGGTCGAGCGCCGCGAACGGGTAGCTCGGGGCCGAAACGACGACGAGCGCGACGTCGTCGCTCATCCGCTCCACGAGCGCGGACGCGGCGCACGTGCCGTTCGGCCCGACCGGTACGAGATCCAACTCGAGCCCGAAGTAGTGTGCGGCCTTCTGGAACGCGGCGTGGGCGGTGACCGGTGCGAGCAGGCGCGGCACCGTTCCCTCCGCTCGCGCGGCAGGATGTGCGGTGCGCCAGTTGTCGCGCGCCGTCTTCACGGCAAGCAGGCAACTCTCGGTGCCGCCGCTCGTGACCGTTCCGACCACCTCGTCGTCGCCGTGCAGCATCCCGCGCGCGAACGCGAGCACCTCGCGCTCCATGGTCGCGACCGACGTGAATGTGGTCGGGTCGAGGCCGTTGACGGGCTGCACCATCCGGATGGCGGCCGCCGCGAGCTCGTCCAGTTCCGCGAGCCCGCTGTCGTACACGTAGGAGAGCACCCGGCCGCCGTGGGTCGGGGCATCCGCGTCGCGCAAGTTCTGCAGTCGGGCCAGGATGTCGGCCGGTTCTTCCTGGAACTTCATCGGCCGATCGTGTCCTTCCTGAGCCGGTAGCGAGCCAGCGACAGCAGGCTCAGCCCGAGCAGCGCGGCCGGCACGACGCTGAAGCTCACGACGATGCCGGCGATCGCGTTCGCCGACTGGACGACGTGCTCCCCCGCGACGGATTCGGCGTAACCGGACACCGCGAGGACGATGCTCAGCGCGGTGGCGCCGAGCGCCATGCCCGTGGTTTCGCCCGCCGTCCACATTCCGCCGAACGTTCCCGCCTGCCCGTCGCCGTGCGTGACCGCGTCGTGCGAGATCACGTCGGGCAGCATCGCCATCGGAAGCGACTGCATGCCCGCGTAGGCTGCACCGGCAATCGCGACCGGAATGTACACCCACTCCCCCGGTGCCCACAGCAGCCCGATCATGCTGAGCGCGGCAAGCGCGTACAGGATGCTCGCATAGGTGAACCCGCGTTCCTTGCCGATGCGATTCGCGATCCAGCCCCACAGCGGCGCAGCGAGGAGCGCGGGGGCGATGAGGGCAATGAACAGAAACGTCACCGCATCCTCGCTCTTCAGAACCCACGTGGCGACGTATTGGGCCCCGGCGAGCATGAGCCCCGTCGCGAGCCCCTGCAGGAGGAACGTGAGCAGCAGCGCCCGGAACGGCTGGCTGCGTTTCAGCGCACGAAATCCCGCCGCATAGTTCTCGCGGAGGGAAACTGGTTTCGCAATGCTCGCAGGCACAAGGCCCTTCTTCGCGACGAAACTCGAGGCGTACAGACCGCCGCCGATCACGAGCCCGGCCACGATGGCCATCAGCAGGTAGCCGAGGTAGGTGCTCCCACCGCCGAGGCTGCGCAGCGCCGGCCCTCCCGCGCCGAACAGCAGGATCGCGAACGTGAGCACGACGACGCGCCAGGTGAGCAATCGGGTGCGCTCGTCGTAATTGTCCGAGAGCTCGGCCGGCAGAGCGATGTAGGGCACCTGGAACAGGCTGAACGCAGTCGCAGCGAGCACGAACGCCACGAACACCCAGACCCCTGCGACGGTCGGGCTCATCCCGGCCGGCACCGCGAACGTGAGGATGAAGAACACGGGCAGCAGAACCGCGCCCAGCACCATGAACTTGCGGCGGGATCCGGTGTGCGCGAGGCTGCGGTCGCTTCGGCCGCCGATGACCGGGTCGATGATGACGTCCCACACTTTCGCGACGGTCACGAGGATGCCGGCGACGAGGGCCGCCACCCCGAGCGTGTCCGTCAGGTAGTACACGAGAACGAGGCCGGGGAGGGTGGAAAAGCCACCGGTGCCGATCGAGCCGATTGCGTAGCTGACGATCGTTCGGCGAGGGAGTCGGGTTGCGTTGTTCGAGCGCTCCGTTGCGGTCATGAATCCGAGTGTAGCGTTGGGAATATGACCGGCACATTCCTGCCACAGGGCGTCATTGACGACCTGGACGGCGACCTCAGTTCTTCCCGCACCGCGCACGCGCGCGTCACCGCGCCGTTCACGGGCGAGAAGCTCCACGATCTCCCACACAGTTCGGCGGAGGATGTGGCGGATGCCGCCGAACGCGCGCGCGCAGCGCAGGTTGCGTGGCACCTTGCCGGCTTCGCGCACCGCAAAGCAGTGCTGCTGAAAGCACACGACCTGATTCTCGAGCGCCGCGAACTGCTGCTGGATGCCGTGCAGACCGAGACCGGAAAGACCCGCGGCCAGGCGTTCGAGGAGGTGTTCCAGTCGGCCAATGTCGCCCGGTACTACGCGGTGTCCGCGCGGCGCGCGCTGGCCTCCCGAAGCAGGCGAGGCGGCATCCCGCTCGTCATCCGCACCCGGGTGAGCTACCGGCCCAAGGGCCTCATCGGCGTCGTCACGCCGTGGAACTATCCGCTCAGCCTCGCCGCCATGGATGTGCTTCCGGCGCTCGCGGGAGGCAATGCGGTGATCCAGAAGGCCGACGATCAGGGTGCCCTGAGCATCCTTGCTCTGCGCCGCGCCTTCCTCGACGCCGGCCTTCCGCCGGAGGTGTGGGCCATCGTCGCTGGGCCAGGCGGCATCGTCGGGAACGCGGTCAACGACGCCTCCGATTACATTTGCTTCACCGGGTCAACGGCCACCGGCATTCAGGTTGGCATTCGCGCCGCCGAACGGCTTCGCGGCGCATCGCTTGAGCTTGGCGGCAAGAACCCGATGATCGTGCTCGCGGATGTCAACCCGGCGAAGGCGGCCAGGGACGCCGTGTACGCATGCTTCTCCTCCCTGGGGCAGTTGTGCGTCTCGATCGAGCGCATCTACGTGGATCGCACGATCGCGAACGAGTTCACGAAGGAATTCGTGGCGCGCACCGCCGCGCTCAAACAGGGCGCGGCGTTCGACTATTCGACCGACATCGGCTCCCTCACCCTCCCGAGCCAGCTCGAACGCGTCGCGGAGCACGTGGACGATGCGGTGGCTCACGGTGCGACCGTGCTCACGGGGGGCAGGGCTCGGCCCGACCTCGGCCCGCTGTTCTACGAGCCGACAGTGCTCGCCGGCGTGACGGACGCCATGAAGTGCTCCGGCAACGAAACGTTCGGACCCGTCGTCGCCATCACCCCGGTGGACGGCGTTGCGGAGGCCATCCTCGCCGCGAACTCGTCCCCGTTCGGGTTGAACGCCTCCATCTTCGCCCGATCAACGCGCCGCGCGCGCGAGGTTGCCCGCACCCTGGAGGCCGGGAGCATCAACATCAACGAGGGTTATCGCGCCACGTTCTCGTCGGTGGATGCGCCGATGGGCGGAATCAAGCAGTCCGGGCTCGGGCGGCGCAACGGCCCCGAAGGCCTGCTGCGGTTCATGGATTCCCACACGACCTCGGAGGCGACCGGGCTCATGGCGCTCCCGCGCACGGGAGCCGACGTCGCGAAGCTTGGCGGCATCATGCTGCTGTTGCTGCGGATTCTGAAGGGCATCCGCCGCCGATGAGCCGTCCCCCGGCGAACGCGGCCCGCGCGGAAGGTCAGTCCAAGCCATGACGGTACGCATTCTGCTCGTCCGCGCCGTGAACGTCGGCGGCACTGCGAAATTGCCGATGGCCGACTTCCGGACGATGCTCGAGGACCTGGGCGCCGTGCGCGCCCGAACCTACATCGCCTCCGGAAACGCGATCCTCGACCTGCCGGATCGCGCCGGCCCGTCAGAGTGGGCAGAGTTCGACCGCGCGGCGGAGCGCGAACTGGAGTCGCGCTTCGGGTTTCGCCGCGAGGTCATCTCCCGGAGCCTGCCCGAACTGGAGTCCGCCCTCGCCGACCATCCGTTCACGGTCGCGGACCCGAAATTGTCCTACGTCGCGTTCCTTTCTGCGGCGCCGGACCAGGCGGGCATCGAGCGGGCGAACCAGCTGGCGGTCGGAGGCGACGAGTGGGCGATCCGGGGCACCGACCTGCACCTTCGGTTCGCCGCAGGAATGGGAAAGGCAACGCTCAACGTCGACTCACTGCTGAAGCGGCTCGGCGTCGCCGGCACCGCGCGCAACCTGCGCACGGTGACCGCGCTCATCGAACTCGCGCGCGGTTAGGTGGCCTCGGCGTCGAACGGCGCGCGCTTGCCCTCCTCCTCGAGGCGCCGCTTGCGCCTCAGGTAGGCGGAATCCTCAACCGGTGGGGCGCTCGGTGTGACGACCTCCTCGACGAGGGCCTCCCGGATGATGCGCCGCGGGTCGTACTGCCGAGGGTCGAGCTTCTTCCAGTCGACCTCGTCGAAGTCCGGACCCATCTCCTCCCGCATGCGGTCCTTGGCGCCATCCGCCATTTTCTTCAGATTCTTCACGAGCCTGGCGAGTTGGGAGGCGTAGTAGGGCAGCCGCTCCGGTCCCAGCAGGAACACCGCAAGCACCCCGATCAACAGGAGCTTCTCGAACGTCAACCCAAACACGAGTTCAGACTAACCGTTCCCGGCAGCCATCCGCTCTAGAGTTGTCTGAGCGAGGAGCAATGGTGGCTGGAAAAGAAATGGACTGGAAGTTCGCGGAGGACTTCGTGGTCGAACCCGAAGACATCGCACGGGCCCGCGCGCGCTCGCTCGAACTCGGGGTGGAAGCTGTGACACCGGCTACCGGCGCGCAGCTCGCCATTCTCACCGCGACGACCGTCGCCACGAACATCATCGAAGTGGGCACGGGAGCCGGCGTGAGCGGCCTGTGGATGCTCTCCGGCGCCCCCCAGGCGACACTCACCTCCATCGACATCGAGGCTGATCACCAGCAGCACGCGCGCACGTCCTTCCTGGAGGCCGGGCATCCGGCCAATCGGTTTCGGCTCATCACCGGCCGCGCGCGCGACGTTCTCCCCCGCATGAACGAAAACGCGTACGACGTCGTCCTCATCGACGCGGACCCGCAGTCGGTCATCGAATACGTGGAGCACGGCCTTCGGCTCGTGCGGACGGGCGGCACCGTGGTCGTCGCGCACGCGCTGTGGCACGGCAGGGTGGCGGATCCCGCGCATCGGGATGACGTGGTCGCCGGGTACCGCAGCCTCCTGCGGGAGCTTTCCGCATCGGAGGCGGTCATCAGCGCGCTTTCCCCCATCGGCGACGGCCTGCTTCAGCTCACGCGAGTGGAGCCGTGAATTTGCACGACTTCCGCGTCGTACCCGCCGCCTACGTGTTCTTTCGCAAGGGGGAGGATGTGCTCCTGCAATTGCGCGACGGCACCGGATACATGGACGGGCACTGGGCCGCGGCGGCAGCGGGCCACGTCGAGCAGCACGAGACGGTGTTCGAGGCTGCATGCCGCGAAGCCACAGAAGAACTTGGCGTCACGATCGCGCAGAGCGACCTTCGGCCGCTCACGGCGATGCACCGCACGGCGAGCGGTCACGCGCCCGTCGACGAACGGGTCGACTTTTTCTTCGAGTGCCGGACCTGGACCGGCGAACCGCGGCTCCTCGAAACGCAGAAAGCCGCCGACCTGGGCTGGTTCTCCCTGGACGCGCTTCCGCATCCGGTCGTGCCGCACGAACTCATCGTGCTCGAACGTCTGCGCGCGGGAACCCTCGACCCGATCGTCACCTTCGGGTTCTGAGATCAGCGTCCCGAGCGTCTCGTCGGGCCGCGCTGCTTCGTGTTACTTGATGGCCGCGACGACTCCACCAAGAACCTCGTGGAGTTCCTTCGCCTCCGCGTCGTTGACGGAAACGACGAGCCGTCCGCCGCCCTCCAGTGGAACACGCACAATGATGAGGCGACCCTCCTTCACAGCTTCCATTGGCCCGTCTCCGGTCCTCGGCTTCATGGCTGCCATGAATGGTCCCCTTTCGTGGAATCTGTCTCCATTATCCCGCATTTGCGCGACACCGGAAAACCGGGCCCCTACGGCGGCGTCCAGTCCGTGCCATCCACCCACCAGCAGTAGTAGCACCAGACCCATTGCCCCGCGATGAGCAGCGCCACGAGCAGCACCCGATACACCCTCGAGCGCGGCACCGCGAGCGCCCCGGCCAGGGGGAACAGCGGGATGAGCAACCGGAACGTGCTCGACTGCGGAAAGAACACCGCGAGCAGGTAGAGCGCGTAACTGGCAACCCAGATTCGCAAGGTAACGCCAATCCGTCTGGCCCACGGGGTGAACAGGAATGCGAAGAATCCGGCAACAACCACGACGAGAACGATGATCCCGACGGGCCCCGGCATCCAGAACCCGGCACCCTGCACCCAGGGCGTGAACGGGATGAGCTCCTGGTAGCCGAGATACGGGGCGCGCCAGGCGAGTTCGGTATCGGTGTAGGCGCTGAACGATCCGGTCGCCATCCACGCCAGGAACGGCCACGCGAGCCCCATGAGGCCGCTGAACACCATGACGCCCAGAAGCAGGATCCGCTCCCACAGCGGGAACGGATCACGCGAGCGGGTGAGAAAGCGGTGCACGGCGTGCAGGGCGAGCGCGAGCGCGAACGCCAGCCCGCTCGGCCGCGTGAGGGCCATGAGCGCGATGACCGGAATGAGCACGACGTAGCGGCGCTGCACGAGCAGGAACAGCGCGAGCGCGAGAAGGAACACGTGCATGGACTCCGCATAGGAGACCTGCAGGATCGGCGAGAGCGGCGCCACGCAGAATACGACGACGGCGAACAGCGTGGTTTCGCTCGGGAGCACCAGATTCAGGAGCCGGTACACCATGAGCGCCGCGCCGAGCGAGAACGCGACGGACACGAACACCGACAGGGGCGCCCACGGAAGACCGGTGATGACCATGAGCCCGCGCACGAGCAGCGGATACCCGGGCATGAACGCCCACGCGTTTTCCATCACGTGGCCGCCTACCGTCGTGGGCAGCGTCGACGGATAGCCGGATGCGGCGACGATGTGATACCAGGTGCTGTCCCAGAGCTGGGCAAAGGACACATAGTCCGGGTGCGCCGCCGTCCACTGGTTTGCCGGTTGCTGCGCCGCGAACCACAGCAGGATGCCCGTCGTCACGACACGCGACAGCGCCCACACCGCAATGACGCGGACCCACCACGGTGTCAGGCGGTAGCGGATCCGCACGATCCTGCGCAGCGGCTGGCGCGTGAGGCTCGGCTGGTTGCTCGCTGGCTCGAGAGGAGCGTGGTTCACGCGCCCGTCAGCCACGCCCTCAGTCCCTGCTCGCACTGCGTGATGTGCGCCGTATCCACGCGTTCGTCATCCGCGTGCGCGCGCAACGCGTCGCCCGGCCCGTAATTGACGGCGGGGATGCCGAGGGCGGAAAACCGCGCGACGTCGGTCCAGCCGTACTTCGGCTGCGCCTGCCCGCCGACCGCCTTCAGGAAGTCCTGCGCGAGCGGGGCGTCCAAACCGGGGCGCGCGCCTTCCGCGAGATCGGTGACCTCGAACGTGAGCTCATCGAGGTCCGCGAACAGCTCCCGCACGTGCGCTGCCGCCTCCTCGCCGGTTCGGTTCGGTGCGAAACGGTAGTTGATGGTGACCGTGCACTCATCCGGGATCACGTTGCTCGCCACCCCGCCGCTGATGCCGACGGCATTCAGCGACTCGCGATACACGAGGCCCTCGACCTCCACGTCGCGCGGCTCGTACGCGGCCAGCCGCTCGAGGATCGGGGAGGCCGCGTGGATGGCGTTTCGGCCGACCCAGGCGCGCGCCGAGTGCGCCCGCACGCCGTGCGAGGTCACCTCGATGCGGAGCGTGCCGTTACAGCCGCCTTCGACCACCGCGTTCGTGGGCTCGCCGAGGATCGCGAAGTCGCCCTGGAGCAGCTCCGGCCGGGTGCGGGCCAACCTGCCGAGACCGTTCAGCTCGGAGGCAACCTCCTCGTGGTCGTACCAGATCCAGGTCACGTCGAGAAGCGGCTCCGACAGCTCCGCGGCAAGTTTGAGCTGCACTGCGACGCCCGCCTTCATGTCGACAGTGCCTCGCCCGACAAGTTCAGCGCCGTCAAAGCGGCTGGGAAAATTGTTGTGCACCGGCACGGTGTCGAGGTGTCCCGCGATCACCACCCGCCGATCGCGGCCGAGATGGGTGCGGGCGACAACCGCATCCTGGTCACGGATCACCTCGAGGTGCGCGCACCCGGCGACCGCGGCTTCGACGGCATCCGCGATCTGCCTCTCATTGCCCGACACCGACTCGATATCGCACAGGGCCCTCGTGATGTCGATCGAGGAGGAGGTCAGGTCGAGGGTCGGCACCGGGCCAGTTTATCGAGCGGCGGGCATCCCATTACCCTTGAGGCATGACGGACACGGCAGCCTGGGGGCAGGGAATCGCAACGGTCTCGAGCAATGCGACGATTCTGGACGCGTGGTTTCCCGCGCCGCACCTTGGCGCCCTTCCCGACGATGTCGACCCCCGCGCCATTCCCGGCGACCTCGCGCAGCTTGTCGGCGAAGACGCCCGCCGCGCCGTCCGGCTCGATTTCGTCACCGTCGAATCTGCTCTTGGCGCGCCGCCGACGTCCACGGTCGACGCCTACCTTCGCCTCCACCTCCTCAGCCACCGTCTGGCCAAACCGAACACGGTCAACCTGGACGGGATCTTCGGACTTCTGCCCACCGTGGTGTGGACGAACGCGGGTCCCGTGCACCCGGATGATGCCGCCCGCCTGCGGTCATCGCTCCAGCGCTCGGGCATCACCGCGCACGGAATCGACAAGTTCCCGAGGCTCGTGGACTACGTCACCCCGCCTGGGGTGCGCATCGCCGACGCGAACCGCGTGCGCCTCGGCGCGTACCTTTCGCCGGGAACCACCGTGATGCACGAAGGGTTCGTGAACTTCAACGCGGGGACGCTCGGCGCCTCCATGGTGGAGGGGCGGATTTCGCAGGGCGTCGTCGTGGGTGACGGGTCGGACATTGGTGGCGGAGCATCCATCATGGGCACGCTGAGCGGCGGCGGGACGCAGCGCATATCGGTGGGTGAGCGCTCACTTCTCGGAGCGAACTCCGGCATCGGTATTTCGCTTGGCGACGATTGCGTCGTCGAGGCCGGACTGTACGTGACCGCGGGCACGAAAGTTGTTGTGGCGGATGCCGCCCCGCTCGCGTCTGGCGCGTCGCCCACCGTGAAAGCCGAGACGCTGTCCGGCCGCAGCGGACTGCTGTTCCGCCGCAACTCGCTCACGGGCGCCGTGGAGGTGCTCGAGCGTGCGGGGCACGGCATCCTCCTCAACGAGGCGCTGCACGCCTAGCCCCCAAACTTTCGTTGAAAATTCAGGAATCCACGTCAACACTCACTTGATCGTGCCCGAATTTGCAGGCATCCGCGTCAAGGATCCAGACACATGAAACGCAGATTCCTGAATTTCCGATGGATACTGCGGGCTGTAGCCAAGGCGCTAGGGTGACCGCGAGCTGGCTGGCTGGTACTAGCGGCGCGGCCACTCGCGGGCGGTCGGGCCCACGTAGAGCTGCTGCGGGCGGCCGATGCGGGTCTCCGGGTCCTGATTCAGTTCGCGCCAGTGCGCGATCCAGCCGGGCAGACGCCCGATCGCGAACAACACGGTGAACATCCGCGACGGGAAACCCATCGCTTTGTAGATGACGCCCGTGTAGAAGTCGACGTTCGGGTACAGCTTGCGCTCGATGAAGTACTCGTCCGCGAGCGCCACCTCCTCCAGCTCCTTCGCGATGTCAAGCAGGTCATCCTTCACGCCGAGCGCCGCGAGAACCTCGTCGGCGCTCTCCTTCACGAGTGTCGCCCGCGGATCGAAGTTCTTGTACACCCGGTGGCCGAAGCCCATGAGCCGGATGCCGTCCTCCTTGTTCTTCACCCGCTCCACGAACTGCTTGACCGACTCGCCGGATTCCTTGATCTCCCCGAGCATGGTGAGCACTGCTTCATTCGCCCCGCCGTGCAGCGGGCCATAGAGGGCGTTGATTCCCGCGGAAATCGACGAGAAAATGTTCGCTTCCGTCGACCCGACGAGCCGAACCGTCGACGTCGACGCATTCTGTTCGTGGTCTTCGTGCAGGATGAGCAGCCGCTCGAGCGCGCGGGACAGCACCGGGTTCACGACGTACGGTTCTGCCATGTTGCCGAAGTTGAGTTTCAGGAAGTTGTCGACGAAACTCAGCTCGTTGTCCGGGTACAGGAACGCCTGGCCGAGCGCCTTCTTGTGCGCGTAGGCGGCGATCACCGGAAGTTTCGCGAGCAGTCGAATGGTCGAATTCTCGACCTGCTCCGGGTCGCGCACATCGAGGGAGTCTTCGTAGAACGTGCCGAGCGCACCGACCGCGCTGGAAAGCACCGACATCGGGTGGGCGCTGTGCGGGAGGGCATCGAAGAACCGGCGCAGATCCTCGTGCAGAAGAGTGTGGCGCCGGACGTTCTCCTCGAACAGGTCGAGTTCCACCGCGGTCGGCAGTTCGCCGTGGATGAGAAGCCACGCGACCTCGAGGTACGTCGAATTCGCTGCGACGTCTTCGATCGCGTAGCCACGGTAGCGCAGGATGCCAGCATCCCCGTCGATGTACGTGATCGCGCTCTTCGTTGCCGCCGTATTCACGAATCCCTGGTCAAGGGAAGTGAGCCCCGTCTGCCTGGTGAGCGTGGAGAAGTCGATGGCGTTCGCGCCGTCGGTGCTCTGCACAATGGGGAACTCGGCGCTGCCCCCGGGGTAGTGGAGGGTCGCCAGGGCATCGTTAGGTACGGCTTCAGTCACGCTTACAGCCTAATTGGCGGATCCGTCGACCGTGGAACCGTCTAAGATTCCCTCAATTCCGCTGGAGACTTTCTCCAATCGGCGTGCGGCCTGGGCAATGGCCTCGTCGCGTGCGGTGAGCGCGATGCGCACATGGGTGTCGTCGCCGTAGAACGTGCCGGGCACGGCGAGAATGCCGGCATCCGCGAGTCGTGCGACGGTGTCCCACGCCGGTTCCCCCCGACTCGCCCACAGGTACAGCCCGGCCTCGCTGTGGTCGATGCGGTACCCGGATGCCTCCAGCGCCGCGCGAAGTACGTCCCGTCGCGCGCGATACATCTCGCGCTGGGCGTCAACGTGAGCCTCATCGCCCAGGGCGGCGACCATCGCGGCCTGCACCGGCGCCGGAACCATGAGGCCGAGGTGTTTGCGCACGGCCAGCACCTGTCCGAGCACCCGCGAGCATCCGCCGACGAAACCGGCCCGGTACCCGGCAAGGTTCGACTGTTTACTGAGCGAGCACACCGCGAGGATGTTGTGCCGGGACCCGTCGGTAACCCGCGGGTCGAGGATGCTCACGGTCGGCCGGTTTTCGGCCCAGTTGAGCTCCGCGTAGCATTCGTCGCTGGCAATGACGGCATCCAGTTCCCGCGCCCGTGCGACGGCCGCGCGCAGTTCCGCGACGCCGAGCACCCGGCCGTTCGGGTTTCCCGGGCTGTTCAGCCAGATCAGGCGGGTGGACTCCGGCCACCGCGACGGATCGTCTTCGGCGACCGCGCTCGCGCCCACGACGGCGGCCCCGAGGGCATAGCTCGGGTAGGCGGCAGCCGGGTGAACCACCGTGTCGCCGGGGCCGAGCCCCAGGAAGAGCCCGAGCCCCGCCACGAACTCCTTCGAACCGATTGTGGGGAGCACGTTGCCTGCGCCGAGCTCGACTCCGCGGCGCCGCGCAAACCATTCGACGATGGCCTCCCGCAACTCGGGAGTTCCCGCGGTTTGAGGATAGGCGTGCGCATCGGATGCCGCCGCGAGCGCGTCCCGAATGATCGCGGGGGTGGCATCCACCGGCGACCCGACGGACAGATCGATCATGCCCTGCGGGTGCGCGCGCGCCCGCGCCGCGTAGGGCTCCAGCGCATCCCACGGGAAGTCCGGCAGGTTCAGCGCCATGAAGCCGCCCGCCGCGCGCGCATCGCCATGCCCGGATTCAGTTCTCGGTGTTGTTGATGTTCGCGGGGAGCGCCGCGACGATGGGGTGGTCCTTGTGGATCACACCGACCTTGGCCGCGCCGCCAGGGGAGCCGATGTCGTCGAAGAATTCGACGTTGGCCTTGTAGTAGTCGGCCCACTGCTCGGGGGTGTCGTCCTCGTAGTAGATGGCCTCGACGGGGCACACCGGTTCGCACGCGCCGCAATCAACGCACTCGTCGGGGTGGATGTAGAGCATCCGGTCGCCCTCGTAAATGCAGTCCACCGGGCATTCGTCCACGCACGCGCGATCCTTGACGTCGACGCACGGCAGGGCGATCACATAGGTCACGGTGTGCCGACGTCCTTCCCGGGTTTCGAACTCTTTCCCATCGTAGCCCGGGAAAATTTTCCGCGACGCGGCCACGCGAGCACGACAATCGCGATCATGACGGTGCCGTACGTCCAGAGGTAGCCCGACGCTGTCGCGGGGACCAGAACGGATCCGCCCGGGCCCGTCTGCGACAGAACCCACACTGCGCCAACCAGTCCGATCGCCGCGAACCCCGCCGCCGCCCTCGAGGTGAAGAGCAGCCGAAGTCCGATCAGGAACAGCGCGGCGATCCCGAGCGGGATGGCCACCCAGACGGCCTGGTTGTTGGCGGTGCCGATCGTTCCGACGATCACGCCGAGCAGGACGGCGATGACGCTCGCGGCAACCCTGCCGGCGATGCCGAAACTCGCAAACGTGATGCCCTCCGACGTCGCCCCACCCTGGGGTCGGAAGAGTTCGCTTCGGCCGATCGGTTCGACCTGCCCGCCGGAGTGCACGATGGTGTCCCCCTCCACCGTGAGCTGGGTGCGGTGGGCGCGAAGCGCCCGCTTCTTGCGTTCGAGCACCGGTTCCACGTCGATGCGAATGTCCCCGTGCCGCTCCAGACCATCGCCCACAATCGCAAAGAATGGGACGCCGGCCAGGAGAGCCGCGGTGCGTGCCGCGTCGTGGGCGCGAACGTGGTCCGGATGGCCATATCCCCCGCGCTCGTCATAGCTCACGATGGCGGTAGGGTGCACCTCCTCCGCGACGGCGAGAATGTCCGCGACGACCGCGTCCAGCTCGACACCGGTCAGCGTGTTCCGGCCATCCGGCCCAACCTCTGCCTCCGCGAGCGCCTGGGCGCCGCCCACCCCCCACTGCATCCCGGAGTCTCGGTACCGGTGCCGCGGAGTGTGCAGCGCGCGAGCGCCGTCGTCGCCGAGAAATCGGAAGTCGCCCAGGTGCAGCTCGGCCATGGCGGCGGCGAGCTCCGTTTCGCGGTACGCGCCGAGCACGTCCCCGCTCAGGTGCTGAAGCTCGGGCGGGATGACCTCGCCGCGTTCGCCGCGCGTGCAGGTCACGAGCGTGACCTCGGCGCCGCAGTCGATCAGCGTCGCCATGGCCCCGCCGGTGGAAATCGTCTCGTCGTCGGGGTGCGCGTGCACGAACAGCACGTGCTCGCGGCTCTCGGGCACTCTCACAGTGGACAGGATACGCATGCGGCGATACGATCGTTAGGTAAGGATAGCCTTACCAATCTTGCTCATCCGCTCCGCCTTCGTCGGCGGCACCACCGTGAAGTGAATCTGTGATCGCCAACCTGCTCATCGGCCTCCGCGAAGGCCTCGAAGCGGCACTCGTCGTCGGTATCCTCGTCGCCTACCTCGTGAAGCTGCGGCGCCGCGATGTCCTGGGGCGTTTGTGGCTGGGCGTCGGACTCGCCGTCGCGGTGTCGCTCGGACTCGGCGCCCTCCTCACCTTCGGCTCCTACGGCTTGAGCTTTCAGGCCCAGGAACTCATCGGCGGCAGTCTGTCGATCATCGCCACCGCGCTCGTCACCTGGATGATCTTCTGGATGCTGCGCACCGCGCGCACCCTGGGCACCTCGCTGCGCAGCGACGTGGACAGCCACCTCGACGGAGCGGGTTGGGGGCTCGTGCTCGTCGCATTCCTCGCGGTAGGCCGGGAAGGCATCGAGACCGCACTCTTCATTTGGGCGGCCGTGCAGGCGACCGGCGAGACCACCATGCCGCTGCTCGGCGCCAGCATCGGCATAGCGCTGGCCATCGCCCTCGGATGGCTCATCTACCGGGGGGTTGTGCGCATCAACCTCGGCACGTTCTTCGCCTGGACCGGTTTCTTCCTCATCATCGTGGCCGCCGGAGTGCTCTCCTACGGCGTGCACGATCTGCAGGAGGCCGGCGTGCTGCCCGGGCTGCATTCCCTCGCATTCGACGTGAGCGCTGCCATCCCGCCGGACAGTTGGTACGGGACCCTGCTCAAGGGAACCGTCAACTTCTCTCCCGCTACCACGTGGCTGGAGGCGGCCGTGTGGGTGTCGTACACGGTGCCGGTTCTTCTCCTCTTCCTTCGCGCGCTGCGGAAGCCGAACGCCCCGGTCGCGCCACGGCCCGCCGCATCCGATTCTGCACTCACCACTCAGGGAGCCTCATGATCCGCCGTCCCCTCGCCATCGTCGCCGCAGCGACCGTGACCGTCGCCATCCTGAGCGGTTGCGTGCCGAACACGACGCCGGGCAGCAACGGGACGACGATCCATGTCGACAGCACCGCGGTCGACTGCGTGCTCTCCGCCACGTCCGCCCCGAGCGGTAGCATCGTCTTCTCGGTCGCCAACAAGGGGGATGCCGCAACCGAGTTCTACGTTCTCGCCGAGGACGGCAAACGCGTCGTCGGCGAAGTGGAGAACATCGGCCCCGGCATCAGCCGCGACCTGGTCGTGGATGTTCAGCCGGGAACGTACTACACCGTCTGCAAACCGGGAATGGTCGGCGACGGCGTCGGTCGCGCACCGTTCACGGTGACCGATTCACGCACAGGCTGACGGGTCAGGAACCGGGCTTCGTGTAGGTCACCGTGTAATTGGCGATGAAGCCGTTCTTGTCATCCTTCGACACGACGACGAGAACTCCGTAGGGATCTTTGCTGAAGATGCCAGTCTTCGTATCTCCCGTTGCATCGCCCTGCGCCTTGGACTCGAACCCGGCCGCGGTCAACTGCGCGGTGATGCCATCGAGCGCGTTGCCGTCGCTGACCTGAATGGTGACGTTCCAGATTTTGCCTTCCGCATTCCCCAGCCCGCCGCCGAAGATGACTTTGCCGGAGGCAATCGGGACCTCCTTGGGGAAATCGCTCGGGAGCGAGGATCCGCCCAGGTCGACTCCGCCTCCCGTCACCTGCTTGACGAGACCTTCGATGGGATTGCTGCACGCGGTGAGCACGGGGGCGAGAGCGAGCGACAGGACGATCGCGGCCGGCACGAGGAAGCGTTTGCGAGTACTGGACATGGCGGTATTTCCTATTCCTTGCGTGGAACTCGGACGACGGGTTCCCGACAGCGTACTACGGGCCGTCGCAGCAAGCAATAACGGCCCTGAACGGGAATTTAAGCGTTCGCGCGCTTGAGGCTCGCGGCCGCTCTGGCCCGCGCGTTCTGGTCCAGTTCGACCTTGCGGATCCGCACAAAATCGGGGGTCACTTCCACGCATTCGTCCTCGCGCGCGAACTCGAGACACTCCTCCAGGGTGAGCTGGCGGGACGGCGTCATCCTCTCGAACGTGTCCGAGGTGGACTGGCGCATATTGGTGAGCTGCTTCTCCTTGGTGATGTTCACGTCCATGTCTTCGGAACGCGAATTCTCGCCGACCACCATGCCCTCGTACACTTCCTGGGTCGGCTCGACGAAGAAGCTCATCCGCTCCTGGAGTGCGACCATGGCGAACGGCGTTGCCACTCCCGCGCGGTCGGCGACGATGGAGCCCGTGTTGCGGGTCACAATCGATCCGGCCCACTTGTCGTAGCCGTGCAGGATGGCGTTCGCGATCCCGGTGCCGCGCGTGATCGTCAGAAATTCGGTGCGGAACCCGATGAGCCCGCGGGAAGGAACGATGAATTCCATCCGCACCCAGCCGGTGCCGTGGTTGCTCATGCCGTCCATGCGCCCCTTGCGGGCCGCGAGGAGCTGGGTGATCGCGCCGAGGTGCTCCTCCGGCGCGTCGATGGTGAGGTGTTCGAACGGCTCATGCACCGCGCCATCCACCCGACGCGTGACCACCTGGGGCTTGCCAACCGTGAGCTCGAAGCCCTCCCGGCGCATCTGCTCGACGAGGATCGCCAGGGCGAGCTCGCCGCGGCCCTGAACCTCCCACGCATCCGGGCGGCCGATGTCGAGCACCCGCAGCGACACGTTGCCGACGAGTTCGCGGTCGAGGCGGTCCTTCACCATGCGGGCCGTGAGCTTGTGGCCTTTGACTTTGCCGACGAGCGGGCTCGTGTTCGTCCCGATCGTCATGGAGATTGCCGGGTCATCCACGGTGATCGCGGGCAACGGCCTGATGTCGTCGGGGTCGGCGAGCGTGTCGCCGATCGTGATGTCGGCGAATCCGGCCACCGCGACGATGTCGCCGGGGCCCGCGCTGTCCGCCGGGTAACGGTCGAGCGCCTTCGTGATCATGAGCTCGGTGACGCGCACATTGTGCACTTCACCGTCCTTGCGCACCCAGGCGACCGTCTGGCCTTTCTTGAGTGTGCCATTGAAGATGCGCAGCAGCGCGAGGCGTCCGAGGAACGGCGAAGCGTCCAGGTTCGTCACGTGGGCCTGCAGGGGCGCATCCGAGTCGAAGCGCGGTGCCGGAATGTGCTGGAGGATTGCCTCGAACAGCGGTTCCAGGTCGGTGTTGTCGGGGAGTTCGCCGTTGTCCGGCTTCGTGTGGCTCGCGGCGCCGTTGCGTCCGGACGCGTACACGATGGGCACGTCGAGGATCGCGTCGATGTCCAGGTCCGGCACGTCGTCCACGAGGTCGCTCGCGAGTCCGAGCAGGAGGTCCTGGCTTTCGGCGACGACGTCGTCGATGCGGGCATCCGGCCGGTCCGTCTTGTTCACGAGCAGGATGACGGGCAGCTTCGCCTCGAGAGCCTTGCGCAGCACGAACCGGGTTTGCGGCAGGGGTCCCTCGCTCGCATCGACGAGCAGCACGACGCCGTCCACCATGCTCAGGCCCCGCTCCACCTCGCCGCCGAAGTCGGCGTGGCCGGGGGTGTCGATCACGTTGATCGTCACGGGACCGTCGGTCGCGTGAACCCCCGAATAGCTGATGGCCGTGTTCTTGGCCAGAATCGTGATGCCCTTTTCGCGCTCCAGGTCGCCCGAGTCCATCGCCCGTTCCTCGACGTGCGCGTGCTCTCCGAACGAGTTCGTCTGGCGCAGCATTGCGTCGACGAGAGTGGTCTTTCCGTGGTCTACGTGCGCGACAATTGCCACGTTGCGCAAGTCGTTGCGGGTGGCAATAGGCATGGGTGTAGTGTCCTCGATCTTCTTGGGGGGCAGTCAATACTACTTGACCCGCGCGGAGTTCGCCGTCCCCGCCTCCGGCGCACGCGTTGCGCCCGGCCGCCGACGCTACGCGGTGAGCTTCAGTTTTGCCCCGGGGATGGCAGCCAGCAGTTCGCGCGTGTACTCCGTCTTCGGGTTGTCGAACACTTCATCGACCGTTGCGGCCTCCACGATCTGCCCCTGACGCATGACGCACACGCGGTCTGCGATCATTCGCACGACCGCGAGGTCGTGGGTGATGAACAGGTAGGTGAGGCCCAGTTCTGCCTGCAATTCCGCGAGAAGCGACAGGATTTGGCCCTGGACGAGAACGTCCAGTGCCGAAACGGCTTCGTCCAAGATCACAATTTCCGGCTTGAGCGCGAGCGCTCGCGCGACGGCGACCCGCTGGCGTTGACCGCCCGACAATTCGCCCGGATACCGGGTGGCCAGATTTGCCGGAAGCGCGACCTGTTCCAGAAGTTCCGTGACGCGCTGCCTGCGGAACTCCTGGTCGCCAGCCTTGTGGATGACGAGCGGTTCGGCAATGGTGTGCCGGATGTTGCGCAACGGGTCCAGGGAACCGTACGGGTCCTGAAATACAGGCTGCATCGTGCTGCGAAGCTCGAAGAGCGCCCGGCGGCCAAGGCCGGCGGTGTCCTGGCCGGCGATGGCGATGTTTCCGCTCGTGGAGTCCTCAAGCTGAAGCAGCAGTTTGGCGACGGTGGATTTACCCGAGCCGGACTCTCCGACGAGCGCCATGGTCGTCCCGCGCTCCACCGTGAAGCTCACATCGTCAACCGCCTTCAGGTACTTCGATTCGCCGCGCCCGCCGCGAATCCTGAACACCTTCGTGAGGTTGTCCACGGCGATCGCCGGTGTGCCGTCCACCCCGGGCGCCGTCTTTCGCGTCGCCCGCGGAGTCGTTTTCAGCACTTCGCGAGCAGCGAGCGAAGGTTCGGTTCCCTCAACCTTTGCCTTCGCGTGCGATGCCTGAATCCGCCGGGAGGCAAGGCTCGGTGCTGCCGCAACCAATCGCTGGGTGTACGGGTGACGCGGGTTTGCGAGGATCTCCTCCGAGGGACCGGACTCGACGATCCTTCCGCGATACATCACCACGAGCTGCTCCGCCCGCTCCGCAGCCAAACCGAGATCGTGGGTGATGAACAACAGGGCCGTACCGGAGTCCTTCGTCATCGTCTCGAGGTGATCGAGGATGACTTTCTGAACCGTCACATCGAGGGCTGACGTCGGCTCATCCGCGATGAGCAGCTTCGGGCGCGCGGCAAGCCCCATCCCGATGAGAACGCGCTGGCGCATGCCGCCGGAGAACTGGTGCGGGAACTGCTTCAGCCGTTTCTCGGCATCCTTCAGCCCCGCCAGCTCCAGCGCTTTCGTTGCCTCGCGCTTCACGTTCTTTCTGCCCGTCGCCACGCCGTTGGCGCGCACGGCCTCCTCCATCTGGAATCCGACGCTCCAGACCGGGTTGAGGTTGGACATCGGATCCTGCGGAACGAATCCGATTCCGCGGCCCCGAACGGATTCGATTTCGGTGCGGGACATGGCGGTGAGGTCACGGCCGTCGAACAGCACCTGACCGCCCGTGATGAGACCAGAGCCGGGAAGCAGGTTGATGATGGCGTGCGCCATCGTGGACTTGCCCGAACCGGACTCGCCGACGACGGCGACGGTGCCACCGGGCATGAGCGTCATACTGACCCCGTCGAGCGCCATGACCATGCCGTCCTGGCTCGGGAACCCGACGTGGAGGTCCCTGACCTCCAGAAGGGGCTGGCCCAGCGGGACGACGGCGGACGCAGATTTTTCGAGTGGTTCCGTCGCGGTCATCGTTGGGCCCTCGCTTTCGGGTCGAGCGCGTCGCGAACAAGTTCGCCGAGCGAAATGAAGGCAAAAACAGCGATGAACAGCGCCGCCGACGGGTAAATCAGCGTCAGGGGTGCCGTGCGCAGATACGTCTGAGCCTGGTTGATGTCGTTGCCCCACGACATGATGTCGGATCCCATCCCCACCCCGAGGAAGGAGAGGCTCGCCTCCGCGACGATGGCACCGGCGAGCGACAGCGTCGTGATCACGATCACCGGTGCGATGGAGTTCGGAAGTACGTGTTTCAGGAGAATCTTGAACCGCGACATTCCCAGCGCCGTGGAGGCCATCACGAAGTCCGCATTTTTCACCCTGAATATTTCGGATCTCAGCACCCTCGCCGTGGCCGGCCACGCAAACAGCCCGATCGCCAGCGAAATGCTCCACACGCTGCGGTACTGGGACAGGACAGACATGATGACGACTGCGGCGAGGATGTACGGAATCGAGAAGAAGATGTCGCCGAGGCGGGACAGCACGGAGTCGACCCACCCGCCGTAGAAACCGGAGAATGCGCCGAACACGACGCCGAGGAACGTGGTGAGGGTAATGACAATGAACCCGACGGCCAGCGACGTCGACGCACCGTACAGGAGGCGAGAGTAGATGTCGCAACCCTGCTTGGTAAACCCGAGAGGGTGCCCTGCCGTGGTGGGTCCGTTGCTGTTGCTGAGGAAACACTCGTTGTTCGGCGGAGTGTCCGTGAACAGCCAGGGGAACAGCGCGACGAAGATGAGCGCCACGATCATGGTTGAGGAGATCCAGAACAGCGGCCGGCCCTTCAGGTCCCGCCAGGCGTCAAGCCACAGGTTGCTGCGCCGTTCGGTCACGCGGACCGCGTCAATGCCGAAGCTTTCCTCGCTCGTCGAGGCCGCAACGAAGTGGGGTATCTCTCGTCGGGTTCCCGGGGTGACCCGCGGGGTGGGCTCAGTTTCACTTGACATAACGAATCCTTGGGTCCAGCAGTCCATACAGCAGGTCAATGAGGAGGTTCACGCCGAGGTACAGCAACACCATTACCGTGACAAACGACACAACGGTGGGCCCCTCACCGCGGATGATCGCCTGATAGAGGGTGTTTCCGACACCGGGAACATTGAAGATTCCTTCGGTGATCGTCGCGCCGACGAGGAGCACGCCGAAGTCGGTCGCCAGATAGGTCACGCTCGGAATGAGCGAGTTGCGAAGAATGTGCACCGGAATGACCCGCCGGCGGCTGAGGCCCTTGCTGTATGCCGTGCGGACGAAGTCCTGATTCATCGTCTCCAGTGTCGATGACCGGGTGAGCCGCATGACCTGCGCGAAGCTTGCCGTAGCCAGAACGATGGCGGGCAGAATCAGATCCTGCACTGGCGCTCCGCTGCCGACCGTGGTGCGCGACCACCCGAGCCACACCCCGAACACGTACTGAGCGACAAACGCGGTGACGAAAATCGGCAGGGAGATGAGCACGAGGCTTACCCCCAGCGAAGAGTTGTCGAAGAACTTGCCCTTGCGCAGGCCGGAGACGAGACCGACCAGGATCCCCGCGACGGTCAGGAATCCGAGTGCCAGGACGGCCAGGCGAGCGGTCACCGGGAACGTGCGCTGCAGAATCGAGTTGATCGCCTCGCCGGAGAAGGACACCCCGAAGTCCCCGCGGAACAGCCCACCGATGTAGAGGAAGTACTGCACGAAGAAGGGCTGGTCCAGATGGTACTGGGCACGCAACTGCTCAATGACAGCCGGGTTCGGGGACTTGTCGCCGAACAGCGCGATGATCGGATCTCCCGGCATCACGAAGACCATGAAGTAGATGAGCAGGGTTGTTCCGAAGAACACGGGAACCGCCTGAAGCACTCGGCGGAGAATATAGAGGGTCACGCGGCGTCCTTGCCGATGAGGATCTCGAAGATCTGGTTCATGGTGGTGGTTGCGTTGAGGCGCTCTCCGACGCTATCAGAGTGGCGGAAGTGCCAACCGCGGTACGAGGGGTGACGATATGCTCGCCACCCCTCGCACGTGCCAGTCCGTTGCTGGCGTTACTTCTTGGTGATCTCGTAGTACAGCGGAACAGAGTTCCAGCCGAACTGCACGTTGGAGACGGCTGTTCCGTATCCACCGGTGACATTCGAGTACCACAGCGGGATAACCGGCAGGTCCTGAAGCAGGATCTCCTGAGCCTTCTGGAACTCGGCGTTCGCCTTGGCCAGATCGGACTCGGTCGAACCCTTCTTCAGCAACGCGTCGAACGCGGGGTTCGAGTAGTCGCCGTCGTTGGATCCGGCATTGGTTGCATAGAGCGGGCCGAGGAAGTTGAACAGACCCGGGTAGTCCGCCTGCCATCCGGTGCGGAACGGGGTCTGGATTTCCCGCTTCGTGATGAGCGTGCGTGCTTCCTTGAAGGTCGGGTACGGCGCGCCTGCGGCGTCAATCCCCAGCGTGTTCTTGATGCTGTTGATCACAGCGTCGACCCAGCCCTGGTGGCCACCGTCGGCGTTGTACGCAATCTGGAACTGACCCGTCCACGGGGCGATCGCGTCGGCCTGAGCCCACAGCTTCTTCGCCTCATCCGGGTTGTACGCCAGAACTTCGGCACCCTTGAGCTTGTCGGTCCATCCGGCGATCACCGGGGAGGTGAAGTCGGAGGCCGGCGTGCGGGTACCTTCGAAGATCACGGACGTGATCTCCTTGCGGTTGATCGACATGGACAGTGCCTTGCGACGCAGGTTTCCTTCTTCGCCACTGAAGTGCGCGAGGCGCTCCGGGATGGTGAAGGACTGGAAGATCGCTGCGGGCTGGTTCACGGCGCGGTTGCCGAGGTCAGACTGGAACGTCGCAAATGCGCTGTTCGGGATCGCGTCCAGAACGTCGAGGTTGCCACCGAGCAGGTCGGCGTATGCCGCATCCTGGCTCTGGTAGAAGACGAACGACAGTCCGCCGTTCTTGGCCTTGCGGTCGCCCGTGTACTCCGGGTTCACGACGAGGTCAATCTTCTCGTTGTGCTTCCAGGCACCCTTGCCGGCGAGCATGTACGGGCCGTTGCCCGATGGGTTCTCGCCGAAGGCTGCCAGGTCAGTCCACGCCGACTTGGGCAGCGGGAAGAAAGCGGAGTAACCCAGACGCAGCGGGAAGTCCGCGAGCGCCGAGGTGAGCTTGATGGTGAAGGTGGTGGGGTCTACGACGTTCAGCCCCGTGAGCTCGGTGTCCGCGTCGTAGCTGAAGCCTTCGATGTCCTCGAAGAAGTAGCTGGAAAGCTGCGCGTTGCTGGCCAGTGCGCCGTACTTCCACGCCGTGACGAAGCTGTCCGCGTCGACCGGGTCGCCGTTGGTGAACTTCAGGCCCGGCTTGATCTTGACGGTGAACGTGATGTTGTCCTTGGTGGTGATCGATTCGGCCACGTCATTGTGTGGCGCACCCTTGCCGTCGTAGTAGACGAGGCCGGCAAAGATGGAGTCGAGGATCTTTCCACCACCAACCTCGTTGGTGTTGGTCGGAATCAACGGGTTCTGCGGCTCGGAGCTGTTCGCCGTGATGATCGCGGTGGCGTTTCCGCCGCCGCCGGCGGAGTCGTTGGCCGGGGCGCACCCGGTCAAGGCCATGGCGGAAACGATCGCAATAGCGCCCGCTGCCATTCCTACACGTCTGAGTTTCACTGTTCCTCCTGTGGAAGATATTTGGGACAGGCACGACGTGTTGTTCGCATCGTGCCCCGCTTGACCTTATTGGAACTTCGAGGTTCGAGCGCCAAATCCTTCCACAGGAGACCCAATCGTTATCGGGTGCTGAGGATTAAACAGGATTAGCGCGATGCGCTGAGGCGATGTTCGCGGTTTTCGCGCTGCTTATCCGGATCCGGGAGAGGCACTGCGGCGATGAGCCGCTGCGTATACGGGTCCTTCGCGCTGCGCAGAATCTGGTCGCGCGTTCCCTGCTCGACGAGCTTGCCGTTGCGCAGCACCGCGATGCGGTGGGCGAGCTGGTCGACGACTGCCAGGTCGTGGCTGATGAACAGGCACGCGAAGTCCAGCTGCTCCTGCAGTTCGAGCAGGAGTTCCAGGAATCGAGATTGCACTGACACGTCGAGCGCGGACGTCGGCTCGTCTGCCACAAGCAGTTGCGGGCTCAGGGACAGCGCACGCGCAATGCCGATGCGCTGCTTCTGGCCGCCGGAGAGTTCGTGCGGGTACCGGTTGCGGAAGAACGTGGGCAACTCCACCTGCTCGAGCAGATCCTCGACCTTCTTGTCGAGCTCCTTGCCCTTGGCAACCCCCGCCAGCAGCATCGGCTCGCCAATGCTCTGGCCGACCGGCATCCTCGGGTTCAGCGACGACGCCGGGTCCTGAAACACGATGCCGGTCTTGCGTCGAAGCAGCCGAAGTTCCTTCGTGGGCATGCTCGCCATGTCCTTGCCGACCACGCGAAGCTCACCCTCGGTGATGGGGATGAGGCCCATCGCGGCGCGCCCGATCGTCGTCTTGCCCGATCCGGACTCTCCGACGAGTCCAAGAAGCTCGCCCGGGTGGATCTCGAGCGAGACATCGTCGACCGCCCGGAATGCAGGAACGCGCCCGCGCTTGGGGTAGTCGATGGTGACATTCTTGAGCGAGAGCACCGGCTCGCGCACTGCCTCGCTTCGCGGCAGAAGGCGTTCCTTGTTCGATCCGAGGTGCGGGACCGCAGACAGGAGCTCGATCGTGTAGGGCTCGACCGGCTTGGCGAAAATCTGGTGCACCGTGCCGGACTCCACGATGAGGCCCTGACGCATCACGACCACCCGATCGGCGAGGTCGGCGACGACGCCCATGTCGTGGGTGATGAGCACGATGGCGGAGTCCAGCCGTTTGTGCAGGTTGCGCAGCAGGTCAAGGATCTCCGCCTGAACCGTCACGTCGAGCGCCGTGGTGGGCTCGTCGGCGATGAGCAGGTCGGGATCGCACGAGATTGACTGGGCGATCATGGCGCGCTGCCGCTGCCCTCCGGAGAGCTGGTGAGGGTAGGAGTTGAACGCCTTGGGCGGGTCCGGCATTTCCACCATCGTCAGCAGTTCGATGGCGCGGGTCTTCGCCGTCGCGGGGCTCCAGCCGTAGTGCTGGCGCAGCGTCTCGACGATCTGGAATCCGACGGTGTAGACGGGGTTGAGCGCGGTCATGGGCTCCTGGAAGATCACCGCGATCTTCTCGCCGCGCACGCGACGCATTTCGCTGCTGCGCATACCGCGCAGCTCGACGCCGTTGAGCTTCACGCTGCCCCGGATGCGGCTGTTCACGGGGAGGAGGTTGAGCACGGCCATCGAGCTCGCGCTCTTGCCCGAACCGGACTCGCCGACGATCGCGAGCACTTCGCCCTTGTTCACCGTGTAGTTGAGATTGATCGCCGCGGGGACCCACTCGTTGTCGACGCCGAAGTCGACGCTGAGATCCTTCACTTCCAGCACGGGGACACCTTCTCTGGCCACCGGTGTGATGTCCACTGCCGCGTCGCTGGCGGAGGCTGCCTGGGTATCGGTCATGAGCTCGGTCTCCCTGTCAACCACCACGGGCGCGCACCTGCGACGATAGACGAATGTTCCATTCGCGTTTCAACCGTGTGCTTGCCGTCGTGACGTGGCTGTTGTGTCTTTCTGGTGTTGTGGCTGTGATCGTGGCCGGAAGGCAGGACGCACTCCGATACCTGCCGCTGATTGCGCTTGTCGCGTGGCTGACCTGGGCGGGGCTGTGGCATCCTGCCCTGCGCCTGAACGACGAGGCCATCACGGTCGTGAACACGTTTGCCACCACCGTCGTGCCGTGGGCGGCACTCATCAACGTGGACACGAAGTACGCTCTCACGTTGCTGACACCGCACCGTCGCGTGGTCGTGACCGTCGCCCCAGCTCCCGGACGCATCGCCACGGCACTCAGCAATCGCGATGTGAAGGGAATTTCGGCGCCGCGCGGCGCCGACGGGAGCATGCGCCCCGGCGACCTGCCGAATTCCGATTCCGGGGCCGCAGCACACCTCGTGCGCCAGCGCTGGGAGAGCCTGCTGGCATCGGGCCGCATCGACGTGGGCACTGCGGACGAGGTTCGCGTGGATCGGCGAATTCACTGGCCGACGATCCTCGTGGGATCCGCGTTGGGGATCGCCACGGTGGCCGCGGTCGCACTGAACTAGGACTGAGGTCACTTCGAGTCCCATTCCTTCATTCTGCTCGCCACGAACTTGCGCTGGCGCGGATCGAACGCGTCGCGAAGCCCGTCGCCGATGAAGTTCACGGTCAGCGCGATGATGACGATGAAAACACCGGGCCAGAGGAACAGGTACGGCCTCGTACCGAACGCGGTCTGGTTCTGGCTGATGATGAGGCCCAGGGATACGTCGGGGCTCCTGATCCCGAAACCGAGGTAGCTCAGACCAGTCTCCAGGAGGATGGCCGCCGCCATGATGAGCGTCGTCGCGACGATGACGACACCGACGGCGTTCGGCAGGATGTGCCGGAACATGATTCTGGCGTCGCGGGCGCCGGACACCCGCGCGGCATCCACGTATTCGCGTTCGCGCAGGGTGAGGAACTCGCCGCGCACGAGGCGGGCAAGCCCCGTCCACAGGAAGAGCCCGAGCACCAGGGACAAACCGAGAACTCCGAGGCCCTTGAAGTGTTCGCTCGCGATCTTGCCGACAACCGCGCCGAGGACGATCACCGGAATCACGATGACGAGGTCGGTGAAGCGCATGAGCACGGATTCGACCCACCCGCGGTAGTATCCGGCAACCGCGCCGACGACCGTTCCGATGACCGCCACGAGCGCCCCGATGATGAACATGACGATGAGCGAGTTCTGAACCCCGCGCATGGTCATCGAGAAATAGTCGATGCCGATGAGGGTCTGGCCGAACGGGTGTTCCCCGAGGTGGATGCCCTCGCCGCCGAGCCAGGTGGGAATGAGCGACAGCGTCGGTGCGCCGCCGTTCAGCGGTGTCGCCAGATCGGTGTAGCGGTACTTCCACCACCCCGGTATCCCGAATGCACCGATGGAGGTGACGGACAGGATGATGACGGCGAGAAAGATGCCGAGCGAGGCCATCGCGACCCAGTTGCGCAGGAAGCGCTCGAGAATCAGGCGGCCCTGGCTCTTGCCCACGGTGATCGAGGTGATGCCCTCCTCGTCGACGGGTCGCGGTTCGCCTTCGTTGATGATCGTCATCCGCGTGTCCTCACTCTCGGGTCAAGGGCCGAATAGGTCATGTCGGCGATGAAGTTGAACACGATCACCATCACCGCGATCACGACGAAATACCCCATGACCGGGTTCGGGTCGGGGAGCGAAATTCCTCGCTGGAACAGGGCCCCCATCCCGGAGAAGGCGAAGACCTGTTCCGTGATGATCGCGCCGCCCAGCAGCGCCCCGAAGTCCGAGGCCACGATCGTGGCAATCGGGATGAGCGAGTTCCGGAACGCGTGCCGCACGATCACAACCCGCTCCGGCATGCCCTTCGCGCGGGCCGTGCGGATGTAGTCCTGGTTGAGCACGTCGAGCATTCCGGCGCGCGAATACCTCGTGTACCCGGCGAACCCGATGAGCATGAGGGTCAGGGTGGGCAGCAGGAGGTGGGTGAACGAGTCGATTCCGTGAATCCAGATATCGCCGCCCAGGTTCGGGGTTTGGGAACCTACCGTGGCGATCGGACGGCCGTTGATGGCGGATTCGCCGAGATATTGCGGCCAGGACTGCATGAGCCGGTCGACGAGGATGAGCGAGGCAGAGAGCACGGCCGTGAACGCGCCGACCCTCATGTTCAGTCCCCGGTCCGGTCCGCCGACGAAGTATCCGGTGGCAAGTCCGACGACGACGGTGATGAGCCCGAGGATCAGGAGCGTGTAGATGCTGGAGATGTCCAGCAGGCCCTGCAGCGCGAAGAAGCAGATCATCGTGAGGACGACCTGAATTCCGGCGGTCAGAAGAGCCCTGCGGTTTCGCAGGCCGGCCATCAGAGTCGACAGCACCAGCCCGATGCCCGCCGACATGATGAGCAAGAATACCGGTCCGATGCTGGGGTGCAGGAACCAGTCCGTGAGGGAGAAGTACACGAGAACGGCTGCGGTCGCCAGCGTCGACACGATGAACACACTCACCCGACGCCGCCACTCGCCGCCCACCAAACCGACCCACAGGAGCCCGATCACCAGGGCAATGACGGTGATCCACACGGGCCCGAGCTGGGGGTCACCGAGGAAGTCGTTGAAGCGGATCGCCACGAACTCCTTGAGCAGGATACCCACCCAGAAGGACGGAAGAGAGTACAGCAGGAACGAGACGAACGTCATCACGAAGTCGAAGGTGGTGTACTGCCGAAGCGCCGACACGATCCCGAACGTGATGCCGACGACGATGGCGAGGACCGTGGCCGCCGTGACGAGCTGCAGCGTCGACCCCATGGCCATGGGAAGCAGGTCGGTCACTTTCTGACCCTGCGCGGTGAGGCCCAGATCGCAGGTGTTGGCGAACGGGATGAGGCACTTGGCCGCACCGCCGAGCCAGAGGAAGAAACGAAGCGGGGCGGGGACGTTCAGCTGCAACGCTTCCGTGCGTGCCGCGATGAGCTGGTCCCGGTTGGGCAGCCTGCTCTGGTAGAACTCCTCCAGGGGGTCCCCCGCCAGGGCGGTGAGCTGGTACATGATAAATGCCGCGCCGAGCAGCAGCAGAACCGAGACGATGAGCCGTCTCGCGATGAATGTCACCATGAAAGAACGCTTTCCTGTCGCGAACCGACATCACTGGCGGTCTGCGGGAAGTTTAGCCGAGCCCATTTGCTCGTGGCGTGTGGGCTCGGAATGAAGTGGGTACGGGATCCGTGATGGAACGGAGCGCCAGGACCATGGGTCCTGGCGCTCCGCCCTGGAAGTTCATCCAGGTTCAGTCCGCTGGGGACTGAGCCAGGAGATTACTTCTTTGCCCACTCCCAGTAGTTCCAGCCCACTCCGGCCTGGCCGGGGTAGTACACAACGCCGGTGACGTTGTTGCTGAACGCCATGACGCCCGGTGCGACGAACAGCGGGACGCCGTATCCGTCAGCGAAGAGCATCGTGTCGATCTTGATCTGGATGTCGTCCTGGGCCTTCTTGTCCAGGGTGACCTGGAGCTGCTTAGCCAGCTTGTCGACCTCAGGGTTCGAGTAGCCGCTGAAGTTGCCGCCACCGTCGGTGCTGAAGATCTGCGGAACGCCGGCAACACCGACACCCGAGGAAATCCAGCCGAAGATCGACGCGTCGTAGGTGCCGCTACCGAGGAGCGAGCCCCAGTTCTCAGCACCACCGTCGATGACCTTGAATCCGGCCTTCTCCGCCGAGGCCTGAATGGCCTGGAAGGAGTTGACGCGGTTCGGGTTCTTCGTGTTGTACAGGATCTTCACTTCCGGCGTTGCACCCTTCAACAGGGCCTTCGCACCCTCAATGTCCACCTTGTCGTACTTGGAGGCACCGTTCACCTTGACCGACGCAGCGTACGCGTCAGTACCGGGGAAGAACAGCTGGGAGTCGTCCAGCGTGGCGTCCGGGTTCTGCGGCGTGACGATCGCGTCAAGGATCTGCTGACGAGGAATCGTCATCAGGAACGCCTTGCGCACATCCGGGTCCTTGAACACTGGCGTGTTGAAGGAGATGTCCAGGTGGTCGTAGCTGAACTGGTTGCCCGTGAGGGTAGTCACGTTCTTCAGCGCCTCGAGGGACTTGATGGTGTCAGCGGAGGACTGCGGGTTGATCACGTCAACCTCGCCGTTCTGGAGTGCCGTCACCTGCGCCTGAGCGTCACCGATGAAGCGAATGACGATCTTGTCGACCTTCGGCTTCTGGTCACCCTTGTAGTCGGGGTTGCGCACGAGCGTGATCGACTGCTTCGGCGTCCAGGAGTCCAGCACCATGCCGGCGGACGAGAGGTACAAGCTCTTGTCGGTCGGAAGGCTCGTCGCGTCGAAACCGGTGTTCCAGAAGGTCGCGAAGGCCTTCAGGTCCTTGTTCGGCGCAGCAGGGCTGGCCGCGTTGCCGCGAGGCATCGACTGCATGGCCGAGAGGACATCCTTCAGCGCGACACCCGCGTGGTCGGCAACGACGTGAGCCGGTGCGTCGATCGGGTTCACGAGCTGCCAGTCGGCGTACGGCTCGCTGTAGGTGAGCGTCATCGACATGTTGTTGTCACCGATCACCGGCTTGTCCGTGAGGCCAAGCCCCGTGGTGTCGCCCGCGTAGTCGAAGTACGTGGTACCTGACGTCACGTTGCCGTCTTTGTCGGTCTTCGAGTCGTTGAAGTAGCCGGACTGAACTGCCCAGGCCAGCATCATGTCGTCCGCGGTAACCGGGGTGCCGTCGGACCACGTTGCGGTCTTCGCGAGCGTGTACTTGACGGTCAGCGGGTTATCGCTTGTCTTCTCGACCGTACCGAAGCTCTTGTCCGGAACGATGTTGAGCTTGTTGTCGAGGTAGAAGAAGCCCGAGCGGGTGTACCCCGTGAGCTTCGAGTTCATGTCCAGGTTGCCCTGAGGGGTGTTCGGGTTGAACGAGGTGAGCTCGTTAACCTCGGCCACCGTGATGGTGCCCCCGGTCGGCGTGGACGGAGTCGTGCCGGTTGTTGTGCAACCCGTAACCGCCATGGCAGCTATCGCCGCCATCGCGATCGGCACCCCGATGCGTCTGAATTTCACTTTTCCTCCTGTGCAAGATGGATTGCAACCCAGGACAATTCCTAGCGCCCCGAATCGCGTGTTATTAAGAGAACCCTAAGCAGGGTCGACTCCACAGCAAAACTGTAAACGCAAACGTTATCGACTGTTAACGCAGTTACGGAAAAATTGCGAACTCCGGCGAAATCTTGCGTCGAATGCAACATTTTCGCAGCGATTCGATGGTTGGGGCGGGTTCGGCTCTCTGACGCAGCGCACGCAGGCGCGTAGCATCGAAACCATGCCACCCGTTTCCACACTCCTCCGCGACCAGTCCACACTGGTTTTCGACGGCGATTGCGGATTCTGCACGAGCGCCGTCCGCTGGCTTGAGCGCACGCTGCCAGCGCCGCCGCACTCGCGCCCGTACCAGCTGGCGGATCTCGGTGAATTGGGCCTCGCCCCGCAGGAGGCCGCAGACATGGTGTGGCTGGTGGCCACGGACCGGCGCGGGTCGCTCCACCAGTACGGCGGATACCTCGCGGTGTCCATGCTCTTGCGCCACCAGCCGTCCTTGGCCTGGCGGTTCCTCGGCGTGCTCCTGGATACCACACCGTTCTCTCTCGTCGCCGACGCCGCATACCGCATCGTGGCGCGCGTTCGATACCTGCTTCCTGGCGGCACCCCCGCGTGCCGGGTAGACCGCGAAGGATGACCGCATCCAGCGAGGCGGTGGCGCACCCAGCCGGCCGGCGACGGTTGTGGAGCGAGATCCTCATTGTGCTCGGCCTCTCGCTCGGCGCATCCGCCGTGTATTCGGTCGTCGCGATTGCCAACCGGCTCACCCAAACGAAGGCGCTGTCCCAGCAAACGGCGACCCTGAACGCACCGCTGAGCGACCGGCAGGTCTTCGACCTGATCTACCAGTTCCTCGACGTGTTTTTCGCGCTCGTGCCCGTCGCGCTCGTCGGCTTCCTGATGTGGCAGGCCGCCTCGCCGCACCTCGCCCGGCTCGGAATCGACTTTTGCCGGCCGCTGAAGGATGCGGGGTCAGGCCTGGGGCTCGCCCTGATCATCGGCATCCCCGGCATCGGACTGTACCTGCTCGGCCGAGCGGTCGGAATCACCGTGCAGGTGATTCCGACGGCGCTCGGGCAGTACTGGTGGACGGTGCCGATCCTGGTGCTCTCCGCCGCGCGCGCCGGAATCACCGAAGAAGTCATCGTTGTCGGGTATCTGTTCGCCCGGTTGCGTGAGCTTGGCTGGGGGCGCTGGAGCATCATCCTGTCCGCCGCGATCCTGCGGGGAACGTATCACCTGTACCAGGGTTTCGGGGCGTTCATCGGCAACATCGCGATGGGGGTCCTCTTCGGCTGGCTGTACACCAGGTACGGGCGGCTGCTCCCGCTCGTGATCGCTCACTTCCTGCTGGATGCCGCCACGTTCATCGGATACCCGTGGGCCGTTTCGGTGTTCAACTGGCTGTGACGACGTCGCTCCCTTCGAGGTTCGCTGCGCTCGCACCTCAGTGAACGGGGAAACGGCTACGCGAACGCCTCCGGCGGCGGGCACGCGCAGAACAGGTTGCGATCGCCCCACGCCTGATCGACCCTGCGCACCGGCGGCCAGTACTTGTTCCGCAGGACTGACGGCACCGGATATGCGGCCTTTTCCCGCGAATACGCGTGCTCCCACTCGCCCACGATCACCGAACGCGCGGTGTGCGGCGCATGGTGAAGCGGATTGTCGTCCGCCGGCCATTCGCCCGCGCCGACGGCATCCGCTTCGGCGCGGATGGCGACCATCGCCTCCACGAAGCGGTCAAGCTCGGCGAGATCCTCGCTCTCGGTGGGCTCGATCATGAGCGTGCCGGGAACCGGGAACGACATGGTCGGAGCGTGGAACCCGAAATCGATGAGCCGTTTGGCGACATCGTCCACTGTGACGCCAGTGGCTTCGGTGAGCGGACGCAGGTCGATGATGCACTCGTGCGCCACGAGCCCGTTCTCACCCGAGTACAGAACCGGGAAGTGTTTGCGCAGGCGCGCGGCCAGGTAGTTCGCCGCGAGCACCGCGGCTCCCGTGGCATCCCGCAGGCCCTCCGAGCCCATCATCCGGATGTACGCCCACGTGATCGGCAGGATGCTGGGGCTGCCGTAGGGCGCGGCAGACACGATGTTGTGGTGCGGCGTTCCCGTGGTGCCCCCTTCGAGACGCGCTGCGCGCTCCTCAGGGAGCGGCTTCCTGCGCTGGGCGAACGGGTGCGAGGGCAGGAACGGTGCGAGGTGCGCTTTCGCCGCGACGGGTCCGACGCCCGGGCCGCCGCCGCCGTGCGGGATGCAGAACGTCTTGTGCAGGTTCAGATGGGACACGTCCCCGCCGAACTCGCCGAAACGCGCGTACCCGAGCAGGGCGTTCAGGTTCGCCCCGTCGATGTAGACCTGCCCGCCGGCCTCGTGCACGGCATCCGTGATCGCACGGATCTCCTGTTCGTACACGCCATGCGTGGACGGGTAGGTGACCATGAGCGCCGCCAACTCCCCCGCATGCTCGGCGATGCGCGCCCGAACGTCCTCCAGATCAACGTTGCCCCGGTCATCGCACGCGACCACAACCACCTTCATGCCGGCGAGCACAGCGCTCGCGGCATTCGTGCCGTGGGCGCTGGAGGGGATGAGGCACACCGTGCGGTTCTCATCCCCGCGCGACTGATGGTATCCGCGGATGGCGAGGAGCCCGGCGAGTTCACCCTGGCTGCCCGCGTTCGGCTGGACGGATGCCGCGTCGTAGCCGGTGACGTCCGCAAGCCAGGACTCCAGCTGCTCGATCAGGTCGAGGTAGCCTTCGACGTCGGATTCGGGGGCGAACGGGTGAATTCCGGCGAACTCCGGCCACGACACGGCTTCCATCTCCGTCGCGGCGTTCAGCTTCATGGTGCAGGAGCCGAGCGGAATCATGCCCCGATCCAGCGCATAATCCTTGTCCGCAAGGTATTTGAGGTAGCGCATCATGCTCGTCTCCGAGCGGTGGGTGTTGAACACCGGATGCGTCAGGTACTCGCTCGTGCGCTGCAGGCTCTGCGGAATCCAGCTTCCCACCGCGGTGTGACCTGGTGTGAGGCCGTCGAGGGTCGCCTTCTCGGCACCGAGCACGGCCGCGACGGCAAGCAGATCCTGCGTGCTCGTCGTCTCATCGACCGAGAACTGCACGTGATTGTCGCCGACGCGGTGGAACAGGAACCCGGCATCGTAGGCGCGCTTCACAAGGTCGTTCGCGCTGCGGGCGGTCTCCAGAGTGAGGGTGTCGAAGTAGTTTCCGTGAACGATCGTGTGCCCGCCGTCGGTGGCGGCGTCGGCGAGGAACCGGGTGCGGGAGGTGACCCGTTCGGCGATCGCCTTCAGTCCCGCGGGGCCGTGATACACGGCATACATGCCCGCCATGACCGCGAGCAGCACCTGGGCGGTGCAAATGTTGGAGGTCGCCTTCTCCCTGCGGATGTGCTGCTCCCGCGCCTGGAGGGTGAGGCGGTACGCGACGTTCCCGTCAGTGTCCCTGGACACTCCGACGAGGCGCCCGGGAAGCTGGCGTTCGAGGCCCGAGCGCACGGCGAGGTATCCGGCGTGCGGTCCGCCGAAGCCCATCGGCACGCCGAACCGCTGGGTCGTGCCGACGGCGACATCGGCGCCGAGTTCGCCCGGCGCGGTGATCAGTGTGAGCGCAAGCAGGTCGGCCGCCACGACAATGAGGCCATCCTGTGCGTGCACAGCGTCGATGACCTCGCGCGGATCCCACACCCGCCCGGAGGACCCAGGGTATTGAATCAGCGCTCCGAACACGTCGATGTCCGATGGCGGCGCTGACCTTTCATATGCCGTGTAGTGCAATTCGATGCCGACGGCCGCCGCACGGTTCTCCAGCAGCGCTTTGGTCTGGGGCAGGGCATCCTCGTCGACGAGGAACACGTTGGAACCGGACTTCGACGCGCGGCGGGCCAGGAGCATGCCTTCGACCACCGCGGTGGACTCGTCCAGCATGGAGGAATTCGCGGTGTCCAGACCCGTGAGGTCGGCAACCATGGTCTGGAAGTTGATGAGCGCCTCGAGGCGCCCCTGCGAGATTTCCGGCTGATACGGGGTGTAGGCGGTGTACCAGCTCGGGTTCTCCAGAACGTTCCGCTTGATCACAGCGGGGGTGATCGTGTCGTAATAGCCGAGGCCGATCATCGCGCGGTTCACACGGTTGCGGGAGGCGTACGCGCGCAGTTCGGCGAGCGCCTCGCGCTCGGTCGCGGCGGGAGGAAGAACGGATTCTTCCTCCGTGATTTTGATCGAATCCGGAACTGCCGCCGCGACGAGAGCGGGAAGCGATTCGTAGCCGAGCACGTCGAGCATGGTCGACTGCGCGCCGGAGTCCGTGCCGATGTGACGCTGCGCGAACGCCCCGAGTTCTGCCCCGGACGAGACGCCCATCACTCCCCTACCAGTGCCGAGTATGCGGAGAAGTCGAGCAGATCGAGCGAGTCGAACACGGACGCGTCCGCGACCTCGACCTTGATCATCCAACCCGCGCCGAACGGGTCCTCATTGACAAGCTCGGGGCGATCGGTGACGGCGCCGTTCGCTTCGATGACGGTGCCGTCCACCGGCGCGAACAGCTCGCCGACTGATTTCGTGGATTCGATCTCACCCACGACCTTGCCGCTCTGGATCGAACTTCCCACCCTGGGAAGTTCGACAAACACGACGTCGCCCAGCTTGTCTGCCGCGTAGTCGGTGATCCCGATCGTGACGGTGTTTCCGGAAATGTCCAGCCACTCGTGCTCCGGCGTGAATTTGAGGGTGTTTTTGTCAGCCATCTCAGTTCTTCTCTCTCTTGTAGAAGGGCAGTGCCGTGACGGTCGCGGGGACCATGGTGCCCCGGATGTCCAGGTCGAGTTTGGTGCCCGGTTCGGTGTAGCCGGCATCCACGTAGGCCATGGCGATCGGGTAGCCGAGCGTCGGCGACAGCGCACCGCTCGTGACCTCTCCGACGGGAGTGCCGCCATGGACGACGGCGTATCCGGCGCGGCCGGCGCGGCGCCCATCGCAGACCAGTCCGACGAGCATGCGCGAACCGTTCGGAAGGCCGGCTTCGGCGGCGGCACGCCCGACGAAATCGCCCTCCTTCGTGAAGTGGACGACGCGGCCGAGGCCTGCCTGCGCTGGCCGGATGTCCCGGCCGAGTTCATGGCCGTACAGCGGCATTCCGGCTTCGAGCCGCAGCGTGTCGCGGCTCGCGAGCCCTGCGGGAATGAGACCGAACGGCGTGCCCGCCTCTTCGAGCGCGCGCCACAGCGCTTCGGCATCCGCGGTGTCGACATACAGTTCGAATCCGTCTTCGCCCGTATATCCGGTGCGCGCCACGAAGACGGTGCCGTTGCCGAACGCCGCCCCCGTGGACCAGTAGTACTTGAGGTCGGCGAACGACTGCTGCCCGTCCATCACGGCGAGGCCGGCCGTGGCCTCGAGGATTTCGAGTGCGCGGGGGCCCTGGACGGCGATGAGCGACGTCGAATCGCTCCGGTCGGTGACGGTCGCGTCGAAGCCGGATGCGCGGGAGGTAAGTTCCTGAACCGCGACATCGTGGTTTCCGGCGTTCGCGACGACGAGGTACTCGCCCGGCGCATTGTGGTACACGATGAGGTCGTCAAGAATGCCCGCGTTCTCGTCGAGCAGAAGGCTGTACTTCGCCTGCATGAGCGCGAGGGAGGACATCGTGCCGGCGAGCGCGTAGTCGAGGAACGCTGCCGCATCCGGGCCAGTGACGCTGATCTCTGCCATGTGGGAGATGTCGAAGATTCCGGCCGCATTCCGCACAGCGTGGTGCTCGGCGAGGTCGGAGCCGTAACTCACCGGCATCTGCCACCCGGCGAAGTCCGTGAAACTCGCACCGTGGTCAACGTGGATCTGGTGCAGCGGCGATGTCCGCTCGCTCGGCGCGCTTTCGGCATCGGGGTGATCGGGGGCTGGCTTGTCGGGCACGAGTTCTCCTGGCACTTGGGCGGTGGAACTCCCCCTCTGTATTGAGCCTGAGAGTTTCACCGACGATTGTCGGCTTTCACCGTGGGCGGAGTCGCTCTCGCGATTCGCTCTCCAGAGTGGCCCATTCGATGCGGTACTGGTGACCTGAGAGATTGGCGGGGAGGCTTGCTCCTTCGGTGCCGCACGTGGGTTGTGACGGCTCTCCCGCATCGTGTTGCGGCCCGATATTCGGTTTGGCCCAAGCCTATCAACTCCAGTGACGAATGCGCCTGCCGCCACTAGGCTTGCGGCCATGTCGAATCGAGGGTCGGGCCGTCCTGCTCTGCGCGAGCGCTTCCGGTACTGGTTCGACAACGTCATGGCGAAGGGCACGATCGCCGTCATGGGCCTGCTGGCCCTTGCCACCGCGGTGTTCATCGCCCTCGTCGCGCTCGTGGTCATCATTTTCGGGCTGTTCCCGATCGCCGACGGGCACGAGGACACGCAGTCCTTCTTCGAGTTGCTGTGGGGCAACCTCATGCGCACCCTGGACCCCGGAACGATGGGCGGAGACCAGGGCTGGGGATTCCGGGCCGCCATGCTCGTCGTCACGATCGGCGGGCTGATCATGGTCGCGAGCCTCATCGGCATCATCTCCGGCGCGTTCGACTCCAAAGTGGAGGAGTTGCGCAAGGGCCGCTCTCGCGTCCTCGAATCGAATCACACGCTGATTCTCGGCTGGAGCCAGAAAGTCCTGCCGATCGTGAGCGAACTGTGCATCGCGAACGAGTCCCGATCGCGGCCGGTGATCGTCATTCTCGCGGACCGCGACAAGGTCGACATGGAGGACGAAATCAAGGCGCAGTTGCCGCGCGGTACCCGCACCCGGGTCGTCGTGCGTCGGGGGGATCCGATGGATCTGGGCGACCTCGAACTCGGCAATCCGCACACGGCGCGCAGCATCATCCTTCTCGCCCCCGAGGGCAGCGAAGACCCGGACTCGATCGTCATCAAGATGGCGCTCGCGCTCACGAACAACCCCCGGCGCGGACCGCGCACGCTCGATATCGTCGGGGAACTTCAGGAGGCTCGGAACCTCGAAGCGGCGACCCTCGTCGGCCGGAACGAAGTGAGCTGGATTCTTGCGCGCGATCTCATCAGCCGGATCACCGTGCAAACGTGCCGGCAGAGCGGCCTCAGCAGCGTGTATACCGACCTGCTGGACTTCGCGGGCGACGAAATCTACTTCGCCGCGGAACCGAAGCTCGTCGGAACGACATTCTTCGACGCCCAGTTGTCGTTTGCGGACTCCTGCGTCATGGGAATCGTGTCGGGGGAAGTCGTGCGGTTGAACCCCGATCCCGCCACGGTGATCAATGCCGGAGACCTTCTCATCCACCTGGCAGCTGACGACAGCGCCATCCGCCTTGCCGCGCGGGGGGTGCCGGAGGATTCGGCCGTGAGCGTGGAGGCGGATGGGAAGCGTCGGCCAGAGCGCACCCTCGTGCTCGGTTTCAACACCGACTTCAGAACCATCATGCGGGAGCTGAACGAATACGTGGCGAAGGGTTCCAGCACCACCGTGGTCGCCGACATCGACCCTCCGGAGTTCCTTCCCCGGGAGAATATGACGGTGAATTTCGTGCGCGGCGACACGACGAGCCGCGCCGTTCTCGAAGGGCTGGACGTTCCCTCGTTCGATCACATCATCGTGCTCGCCTACAAGAATCTGGGCGACAGCCAGCGCGCGGACGCGAAAACCCTCGTGACCCTCCTGCACCTGCGCGAGATCGGCGACCGCGCCGGGGCGCCGCTGAACATCGTGAGCGAGATGCTCGACGACCGCAATCGGGAGATCGCCGAAGTCACCAAGGCCGATGATTTCATCGTGAGCGACAAGCTCATCAGCCTTGCCCTCTCGCAGCTTTCCGAGAACCGCAAACTCTCCACGGTGTTCGACGTTCTGTTCGACAGCGAGGGCAGCGAGGTGTACCTCAAACCGGCAGGCCGGTACATCCGCGCGGGCGATTCGGTGGACTTCTATTCCGTGCTGGAGGCGGCACGTCGGCGGGGTGAAACGGCGATCGGATATCGAATTGCCGAGTACGCGTTCGACTCCGCACGGAACTACGGTGTGAAGCTGAACCCGCTGAAGACCGACCGGGTCGCGTTCGCGCCCGAAGACAAAGTCATCGTGCTCGCGGAAGACTAGTTCCTGGCGCGCAGCTCAAGGCGAACGAGTGGCAGCTCGAAGTCGGGGTCGCCGCCGTGAAGCGACGTCATGATCTTCTTGAGCTCTTTCCACACGGCGGGATGCGCCGACTGATACTCGGCCAGAAACGCCTCGGCCTCTTCCGGTCCGAGCACCTCGGCCACCGCAGGCACGCGACGGCGCAAGCCGATGCTGACGTGGCAATTCGGCTCGGCCACGAGGTTCCGGAACCACTGCGCGCCGCGACCGAGAGCGGACGCAATCACCACCTCGTTCCTGCTCGGTCGAGTCACCACTTCGAGAACCACAAAGCGCGCCACCCCCGAGCTTCGTCCGACATGTTCGAGCATCATGAGCCGTCGGCCGAACACGAAGCCGAGGCCGGCTCGGTAGAGCCCGATGGGGGCACGCATGAGCCGTCGGTTGCGGAACGTCCTGGCGATGAGTGAACCGGCCACGACATTCAGGTTACTCCCCGGAGAATTCATGACGATCGACAAGGAAACCGGCACCGACCGGCACGGGGATGGCGGTTGCGGACAACCACTTCGATTCGCACAGAGAGCCCGGGTACGCTGACGAACGTGAGCGACTACAAAGCACCCATTGCAGACCTGATGTTTTCCCTCAAGCACGTTGTCGGGTATCCGGCCGTCGCGGTGCTGCCCGGATTCGAGCACGCCGACATCGACACGGTGCGCGACATCCTCACCGAGGCGGGCGACTTCATGTCCACCATGGTGGCCCCGACCAACCGTGAGAGCGACACCGTGGGTGCGCACCGCAATGAGGACGGGAGCGTGACCACACCGCCCGGTTTCATCAAGGCGTACAACGCGTATGTGGAGGCCGGCTGGGGCGGAGTGCCCCTGCCTGAGGAGTTCGGCGGCGGCGGATTCCCGCGCACCGTCGGACTGATCCTGCAGGAGATGATGCTCTCGGCCAACATGGCGTTCGCGCTGTGCCCTCTGCTCACGCAGGGCGCCATCGAGGCGCTGCTGAATTATGGAAGCGACGCGCAGAAGAAGACGTACCTGCCCAGGATGGTGACCGGCGAGTGGGCCGGCACCATGAACCTCACCGAGCCGCAGGCCGGGACGGATGTCGGTGCGCTCACGACCCGCGCCGTCAAGAACGATGACGGCACCTACGCGATCACGGGTCAGAAGATTTTCATCACGTTCGGCGAACACGACCTGAGCGAACAAATCGTGCACCTCGTGCTCGCGCGCACCCCCGGGGCGCCGGAGGGCACAAAGGGCATCTCCTGCTTCATCGTGCCGAAGTTTCTCGTCAACGAGGATGGCACGCTTGGCGAGCGCAACTCCGTCGAGTGCCTTTCCATCGAGGAGAAGCTCGGCATCCACGGCTCCCCGACGTGCGTCATGAACTACGACGGCGCCACCGGGTACCTGATCGGCGAAGAGAACAAGGGCATGCGCATCATGTTCGTCATGATGAACAGCGCGAGGCTCTCCGTCGGCATGCAGGGAGTTTCGGTCGCGGAGCGCGCGTACCAGCAGTCGCTCGCGTACGCGCAGGAGCGCCGCCAGGGACTTGCGATCGGCGCTACGGGCAAGGATTCGGCGATCATCGAGTTCCCGGATGTGCGCCGCATGCTGATGACGCAGAAGGCGTACATCGAAGCTGCGCGCCACCTCATGCTGCTCAACTCGGCGCACGTGGACGTCAGCACGAACCATCCGGACGAGGCGATAAGGAAGCGCGCCGACGAGATCGTGGGACTGCTGACCCCAATTTGCAAGAGCTTCGGCACGGACCTCGGCAACGAGCTCACCTCGATCGCGCTGCAAATCCACGGCGGCATGGGCTACATCGAAGAAACCGGCGTCGCCCAGCACTACCGCGATGTGCGCATCGCCGCGATCTATGAGGGCACGAATGGCGTGCAGGCCGCCGACCTTGTCGGGCGCAAACTGGGCGTGCGCCGCGGCGCCTCGTTCAACGAGTACATCGCCGAGATCGGTTCGCTCGACAAGGAACTCGCAAAGGCGGGCAAGGGTTTCGCGAGCATCCGCGCGAACCTCGCTGACAGCGTGGGCGCGCTCAAGAAGACCACCGGGTGGATGCTGCGCCACGGCCTCGGGGACCCGAACTCAATTCTCGCCGGATCGTCGCCGTACCTGCGGATGTGGGGTGTCACGCTCGGCGGCTGGCTGCTCGCGAAGGGCGCACTCGCCGCGGGGGGGTCGGGCGACGCGAAGCTGGCGGAGGACAAGCTCGTTCTCGCGCGGTTCTATGCGGAGCAGTTGCTGCCACAGGCGGCAGCGCTTCAGGGTGCCGCGACTGCGGGCAAGGATGACTTGTTCGCGCTGGACGCCGCCGCGCTGGCCTAAGGAACCCCTCGGCCGGCCGTCAGTGCCGGCCGGTCAGGCAGCCGACCCGGTGAACTCGGTGGCGAGCTTCGCGTAAACGTATTCACTGCCCCAGCGGTCGTTGAACATGTCGTTCTCGATGAGGTGGGCTTCGCGACGCATTCCGAGTCGCTCGGCAACCTTGATCGACGCCGTGTTTTCGGTATCGATGCGCGCGAAGATGCGGTGAAAGCCGAAGTGGCCGAACCCCAGTTGCAATAGCGCCTGGGCGGCTTCGGTCACGTAGCCGTTGCCCACGGAATCCGGATGCAGGCTCCAGCCGATCTCCGCCTGCTTCGCCCTGACGCTTTCGAGTTTGAACAGGATCTCCCCCGCGAGTTCTGTCGCATCCTTCGGCTGGATCGCGAGCGTGAAGATGTCGGCGTCTTTCTCGAACTCGAGTTTCGCGTATCTCGGCATCCGCTCGATGGCTTCATCCACGGTCATGGGCTCGCGGTACATGTACCGCACCGTCTCCGGCAGGCTCCGGTAGGAGTAGTAGCGCGCAGCGTCCGCGACGGTGAAGGCGCGAAGAAGGAGCCGGTCGGTTTCGATGGGAAGCTCGAGTGTCATTGCGCGGCGTCCTCGGCCGCCCGCTTCAGCGTCAAGACGTAGTCGGCCCACCACGCGGAATCATGTTCCGGGAGATTCTCGTTGTCGGCGCGAAGTCCGGCCTGCCCATCGATGAGTTCGCGCACGATATCGGCGTGACCCGCATGGCGTGCGGTCTCGTTGATCATGTGAATGAGGATGCGGTGCAGCGTCACGTCGCGGGCTTCTGGCGACCACCACGGTACGACGCCGGGCGCATCCAGCGGAAGCTCGTCGATGGTCTGATCCGCGTGAGCCCACGAACGGTGGTAGAGCGCGATAATGTCCGCGCGCGACTCGTCAGCTGTTGCCCACATGTCGGCGTTGTCCGGGGCATCGTCCGCAAGCCACGGCAGAGGTTCGCCGGATGGCCGCCCGAAGACGTCCCCTAGGTAGCCGATTTCGACGCTTGCTACGTGCTTCACAATGCCGAGAAGATTCGTTCCGGTGGGCGTCATTGGCCAGCGCGCATCGCGTTCGCTCACGCCATCTAGTTTCCACAGAAGCGCATCCCTGGCCTGTTGGAGGTACCGCTTAAGCGTTGCCTTCTCACTCATCATGCGCACACGTTACTCCCCGCCCCCGTCGCCCACGATGCGGCGCATCATTGACGATGCACCCGCTGTAACGGGTGCATCGTCAACGAACTGGCGCGGTGATCCGCTTCGAGCTACGCGCTCCTGCGGCGACGCCACCAGGCGACCACAATGAAGAAGATTCCAAACAGGAGGAATCCACCCACGTACCACAACCACACACCATCGTCGCTGACGCCTGTTAGCACGCGAGCCTCAAGGTCGCCGGCACCTGCGGTGGTTCCGTTCTCAGTGCTACTGGATGAGGTGTCGGTCGCAGAACTCTCGGAAGAGGTATCTGTGATCGCGAGGGTCTCCAGACTGGTCGTGCTGGAAGTCTCTCCTGTTGCAGCACCACTGCCCGCACCTCCGGCGCCCAATAGCGACGCGGTTGGCGTTGTGCCGCCACATCCGGTCGGTTCATGCGCTACGAACGGCTCAGAGTACGGGGCGAGTGAATAACCAGGGTCGGCCACCGCCGTCACCGTCGTACCACCGTAATACGGAGTATTCGTCGCGGACTGTGGTGATGCTCCGTCCAGCAAGGCGGGCCAGGTCCCCGAGGGGACCCCGGTGATCACGGTGCCGCCCGGTCCGGCTGCTGTCGCATTGTCACTCACAATCGTCCACGTCACATGTTCGCCGGTCAGCGTCATCGACCCCAGTACCGTGCAGGTGTGATCAGTGAACGATGCTGATGCCGTTGTCACGATTGGCGGCGGTGGAATGGTTGCCCACACTATCGTCGGGGTGCAGTCCGCACCCGCCACTGTCGCCGTGCGCACCGTGCCATCAGCAAACGTGTACGTCCACACCCGATCAGCGGTACCCATTCCGACATAAAGCCAATGCCACGAACCCGTCATGTATGAGGGAACCGGACCACCGTTGAGCTGCGTCAGTCCGCCATTAGACTGGAGGGTGAAGAGCGGCGCGCCGCCGTTGCGGTGCTCGAAGTCATAGCCCCACGTCACTTCCCACATGTTCGCCGAAGTGAAGTCGGATGCCGCGCACACGGGAGGCGGTGGCGGCGTCGCACAGTCGGCTCCGACGGTCGCACCCGCAGACGTCTTGCCCTGCGATGAGCCGTCACGCCAGGACAGCTTGACCGTCTCGCTGAGGCTCTTGCCGGCAGCTGGCGCCGCGATCGTCTTCGTGAAGGTCTTGCTTCCCAGCGCAGCGACAGTCGTCTGGTTCGAAATATAGGCGTTCGCCGACCAGGTCACCGACATGACCCCGTTGTACTCGTTCGTCAGGGTCCAGGTGACGGTGCCGCTGCCATCCGCGTTGCAGGTCGCGCTCGCGACGAGAGTACCGGCAGCAACCGGGGCGGGGGCACAGTCCGTGGGGACGGTCGCGCTGGCGCTCGTCTTCCCTTGCGCCGAGCCGTCACGCCAGGACAGTTTGATGGTCGCTCCCGCCGATTTGCCCCCCGCCGGAGCAGCGATGGACTTCGTGAACGTCTTGCTCGCGCGAGGCGCCACGGTGTTGTTCTGGCTCGAAATCGACGAGTTGGCGGTCCAGGTCACCGACATCGTCCTGTCGTATTCATTCGTCAGAGTCCAGGTGACGGTGCCGCTGCCATCCGCATTGCACGTGGCCGCTGCAGTCAGGGTGCCGACGGCTACGGCGGGCGGAAGACATCCGCTGCCCACCGTCACGCTTGCCGGGGTCTTGCCTTGAACCGAACCATCCGACCACCGCAATTTCACGGTCTCGTTCAGCGTCTTTCCCGCGGCAGGTGAAGAAACTGCCGTCGTGAACGTCTCACTCGCGTGTGCTGCGAGGCTCGCGGTATTCGGGACATAGCCGTTGGCCGACCACGTGACCCACATGCGCTGGTCCGCGTTGTTTGTCAAAGTCCACGTCACCGACGCGCTGCCGTCAGAGGTGTCGCACGTCGCGATTCCGGTCAGTGAGCCGGTGGGAGTACCAACTGCAACAGCAGGGTCTGCCGCAGCGGCAGTGCTAAATCCTGCGGTGAATAGCGCGACGATCAGAAGCAGGGTGCTCCCCATCGCGAGGGTTTTTCTGGAAGTCATTCGGGTTTTCCTTTGGTACTTGTGCAGCGGGAATGATGCCGGGCATGCTCACGTTGTCACGCTGAACTGGTGCTTGTTCAGACGGATTGGCGAGGCCCGCGGCCGACGTCGAGCGAAGGGTAAGAATGACACCGTGGCGGGGGTCACCAGGGACGGATAGCGTGCAGGGCATCACCTTCGCATCGTGCGCTACGGGGGTTTGGCCGTGGTGGTTCGGGTCCACCGCGGCCAAGCGCTATCGCCAACGTATCGAAGGATCGGTATATCGGCAAGGTGTTTTTGATAATTGATCAAAAAACAGCTCGACTGGGGCTTGTGACAAAGTCTGGTGCGACAATTCCCGCTGTATTGTGGCCACATGTCACGAACGCGGCGGATCTCGGCGGTCTCCCTCGCGATTGCCCTGATGACGTTGAACGGCTGCGCGATGATCAGCCCGTCCTCCGGCTATTGCGTGCCTCGCGTGCACGTAGAGCCAACCACGGTGCGAGCAGGCGACACTGTAACCGTAGTGTCCGAGGACAGGTGCGAAGTCACCGTGCCCACCGGCGGTTGGCTCGTCGTGGCCGGTCATGTGGGCGACGGCGGGAACGGTCCCGTCCAGGTTCGAAGCACTGAACCGTTCGACGGATCGTTCCGCGTGGACCTCCAACTGCCGAAAGACTTTCCCGTGGGGGAGTCGTACGCAGGAGTCATCAATTGGGACTATTCGACGTGTCCCGACACCGCGAGCTGCGCGGGGCCCATGGGCGGCTTTACCGTCAACCGGTAGGTGGTCGCGCTAACGACCACCTACCGTCGGCAGCTATTTCCTGGAGTTCGCCGTCGTGACGGGCTCGTTGAGCGCCAGGAGCACGGCGAATCCGGCCCAGAGCGTTGAGATGCCCATCGCGGTGTCTTTCCCGTTCCAAATGGACGACTGCCACATCGCGAACCATTCTGAGCCGATCACGATGAACCCGAAGAACCAGATGATGAATCCGAGGCCGTAGGCGGCGAAACCCCAGCTGCGCGCTCGGATGTAGGCGACCGTATCTGCGCCACGAAGCCGGAACAATTTCACTGCGCCGATCAGTGCGAGGGCGGCGAAGATCCCTTCGGCGACGATGATGCCGATGTAGGCGATGTGATGGATCACTGGGCTGTCGATGGCGCGCCACATGAGCGAGTTGCCTTCGAACGTCGTGTCCATCGAGAGCACGTGGCGTACGAACTGGAAGTTGGAGTCGTAATCCATGAGGTTGCCCGCGAAGACGAACAGGCCGAACAGGCCCGCCATGGCGAGGGTTAGCGACTGCAGTACCCGGAGTGGGTGCTTCATTGAGTTTCACCTTTCCTTGTGAACACGAGATCGATTCGTGGGTTTGTGTGCTGCTCGAAGGAGATCGCCTGAACGAACTCCCAGCCATCGGCGGCGCGTTCGCGGATGATGTCGCGATAGTCCTCGTCGAGGTAGAGACCTTCGCGGCGACGCTTTACATCCATGCTGATGAAGGAATATTCGAGCATGGTCACCGTCCTTTCGACGCAAGTGGCGGTTCGTGCCCGAGCCTATCCGGTTGCTGCTCGGGCCGCCATCGTGTCCTCACTTCCCCAATGCCGGGTGTCGGCAGAAGAAGCGTCGGCCGTTGCCACGGGCCTGAGATGCGATGTTCCCAGGCAATGCCGTGACTCCCTATCTGTTACCAGTCACCGGCCACAGCGATCTGGCGACGTCCACGGCCACGACTCAGTGAGCCATGCCGCGACGGTGTCCGCAAGAGCGTTGTCCAGGTGCGCCCGATCGGCCCGCACCCAGGACTGCACGCGAACGTCGCCGCCGGTCTCCGGCGGGTAAAGGTATACGCATCCGATCACGTCCCGATCGCTCGGATCGAGCACGGTGAACGTGAAGCCCGTCCGCGCGGCAAAATCTCTCGCATGCATCTCAAGGTCAGCGAGGTTTTCCTCTAGCGACATTCCCTCGACGGGCGGCCAGTCACCGTCAGGATAGCCACGAGTTGAACGGATGTGGTCAATGCTCGACGTCCACGCAGCATGGTCCGCTTCATTGTGTTCCGGGCCGAGTGGCTCCAGCAGGAACTGATCGGTGACCAGCAACCTTGGCGGATCGAACTCTGAAGGCACCAGTGGGAGTGAAGTCATGCGATCGACAGTACCGTGGGCTTCACTCCCGTTGGAGGAAGTGGCCTTTTCTGCTAATTGTTGAAGCGGAACTCCACGCGTAGCCGTTCTACATCACCAATACGAGCAGTCGAGCCACTCCATACTTCCTTTTGAGAGTTGATCCAGATCATGTGCGGCTTCTTCCGATTGCCATACGTTCAAGAGTGTCCAGGCAAATAACGACCCAGGGAGGAATGAGTGGCATCGGATAAGGTCACGCAGGCCTACAGTTCCCAGGCAGACGGGCTGGCAGACATGCTCGGCGTCGTGGTGTCCGCCGCAGACCCAGACCGGCGCGCAATCGAAAACTGGGCCAGCACTGTCTCCGGCCGCATCCTCGACGTCGGCTCGGGCACCGGACGTTGGAGTGGCCACCTCGCCGCACTGGGGCACGCCGTCGAAGGACTCGAACCCGTCGATAAGTTCGTCGAGATTGCCCGTCGGACCCACCCCGAGGTGACCTTCAGGCACGCCTCACTCGCCGACCTTGTCGGAACCGAAGAACGCTGGTCCGGGATCCTTGCATGGTATTCCCTGATTCACCACGGCCCCGACGAGCTCCCGACGGCCCTGGCTGCCCTGCGGGAGGCCCTCGAGGATAACGGTTCCCTCCTCGTCTCCTTCTTCTCCGGTCCCCGTCTCGAGGCATTCCACCACCCGGCCACGACCGCGTACCGATGGCCCATGGAGGACATGACTCACGCGATCGAGCGGGCGGGTTTCGAGGTCACCAACCAGCAGTGGGACCCCCGGTCCCTTCACGCCAGTATCACCGCGCTGGCACGATCCCCGCTGTCAGCTTGATCTGCGTCAAGGCCATTCCGGGGCACATTTCTTACGCTGATGTTGAACCTCTTCGAGGAAAAGGAAATGGCAAATGACTGACCAGAACATTGCGCGCGCAGCACAGTTTGCGCCCCTCATCGAACGCGTCCACGGAGCCCACCATCCCGAACTGACCCGTGTACGTGAGATCACGATGCAGCTCCAGCAGGCGGGCAATGCGACGCGTACGTCAGCTCTGTTCAACGAACTGCGCACCGTGACCCGCAACTATGCGATTCCGGATGATGTCTGTGGCGCTTTTGAGGCCACGTACCAAGCGTTGGAGAGTGCAGACAGGATGCAGGCAGTTGCCTAAACGTTGAAGCGGAACTCCACGACGTCGCTAAGCCTTAGCGCTGGTAACTCCGCCACTGTTCTTCGAGAGTGAACCCCATCGAACGAACCAAACCCAAACTCGCGTCATCCATGCCAGCGCCACCGGCAGTAAAAGTACGCACTCCGTCGTCGGCAAACGCGATGATTGAGGCTGCCGCAATGGCTCCCCCTACCCCGGTCCCGCGATAATTCTCGAGCACAGACGCAAAGTCGTTGTCACCCACTCCGTCATTGACTACACCAACCACCGCACCGACAAGCCGGCCATCGTCCAGGGCGCCGAACACCCGCTTGCCGTTCTTCCAAAACCCTAGGATCTCGCTCAACACCGGTGGCGGTTGATATGTCGCTGGGGTGAAGGGATAGTCAACATTGTTGGCGGATTCCAAGTCGAACAGCGCTTTCGCGAAACTGGCGTCCAGCTCCTGAACGACGATCCCTGTTGCTTCGACTTTGGCCACCACCCGCTCGAACCTTGTCAGATCAGGCGTCTCTGCCAACCGAAGGCGGGCACCCCAGAATCGACCCACGATCCGGTAGCCGTCCGCCTCAAGTTCCAAGCACCGCGGATCGTCATCCCGAACGATGACGACATCATCCATACGCGGAGTCTATACGCCACTTCGTTGACGATGCACCTGCTGCAGCGGGCGCATCGTCAACGATGCGCCGCGTCGTTCGGGTAGGAGAGAGCTAGTTGTTGAAGCGAAACTCGACGACGTCGCCATCCTGCATGACGTAGTCCTTGCCCTCCATGCGCGCCTTGCCCTTCGCGCGGGCTTCGGCCACAGAGC